>Ga0209061_1005154_pt1 | contig 11736 bp, 9 predicted proteins | sample Coa_R1_10_FD_187157 | JGI IMG/M metagenome (GOLD analysis project Ga0209061, IMG submission 187157) | Surface soil microbial communities from Centralia Pennsylvania, which are recovering from an underground coalmine fire - Coalmine... | ecosystem: Environmental > Terrestrial > Soil > Unclassified... | reverse complement strand
AGCCCTACGACCCCGACTAACCCCGACCAACCCAACGCAAAGTATGGGTTTCCCCTCCCAGCGTGGAGAGATCCTCTTAGAGGAGAGGAGTTCTCCGATGAGAGAGGCGCGCAGGAAGTTCGACCGGGATTTCCGGGAGGGCGCGGTCCGGCTGGTCCGGGAGACCGGCAAGCCGATCGCCCAGGTCGCGCGTGACCTGGGGATCAACGAGGGCACCCTGGGCAACTGGGGTGTGCCGCGAACGCGAGGAGGCCGTCTGAGGTAGTAAGGCGACTGAATTGCGGTGCTGTGCGGAAGATGGGGAATTGCTGGCTCCCTGGCGTCGCCCTGCGGGGGGAGGCGCCAAGCCGCCTCATGCTGCGTTGGCTGAAGACCGTCGTGGTGAGCGATTGAGGAAAAGGCCCCGGGAATAGGGGTCAGGCAGGGATCGGGAAGGCGAGCGTAAGCGAACCGCTGATGACGTGTCGAGACCAGGAAAGTGGCATCGGAACCGGGGCATCCCAGTAGCTCCGGGATAAGCCTGGCGGATACCCGTTTACTGGCCAGGCGGTGCCCGGCATGAAGGCGGTGCGAGCCCGGTCTGCGGCTTTCGCATGGAACGCGGGAAGGCGGGTGCCGGTACTGTGTCCGGCTGTTGCCGGGGGCGAGAGGGAGCGCGCCAAGCGGCGGAAACCGCGAGGCGCTGAGTACCGTCACGGCACCTGCTGGCGGACCGGCCCGTAGTAGTGCTGAAACTCCTGTAATGGGAGCGGAGCGAAGGGGCCGGCTCATCTGGATTTGTTCGCATGGGCAACCGGGCCGCATGGCCTGGGAGGAGACACGTGAGCAGGTCAGGGTCACAGGAAAAGCCGTTTGTCATACCGAAGCAGCTCGTGTGGGAGGCGTGGAAGAGGGTCAGGGCTAATAAGGGAGCGCCGGGAGCGGACATGCAGTCCCTGGCGGAATTCGAGTCCGATCTGAGGAATAACCTCTATAAGATCTGGAACCGGATGTCGTCCGGGACGTATTTCCCGCCCCCGGTGCGTGCGGTGGAAATCACCAAGCCGCACGGCGGCGGGGTGAGAATCCTCGGGGTGCCAACGGTGGCAGACCGTGTCGCGCAGACAGTCGCTGCAATGGCGCTGGAGGCCCGCACGGAGTCAATCTTCCACGATGACTCCTACGGGTACCGGCCCCGGCGCGGCGCACTGGACGCGCTCGCGGAATGCCGCCTGCGGTGCCAGAAGAAGAACTGGGTGCTAGATCTTGACGTCCAGAAATTCTTCGATTCCGTTGACCATCAGCTGATGGTCAGGGCGGTCGAGGCCAACACCACGCACGAGCAGCGGTGGGTAGTGCTGTATGTGAAGCGGTGGCTGAAAGCCCCGCTTCAGCTGCCCGACGGCATCATTCAGGCGCGGGACCGCGGAACTCCCCAGGGGTCTGCGGTATCACCCGTGCTGGCGAACCTGTTCATGCATTACGCCTTCGACACCTGGCTGGAACAGGAGTTCCCGACGGTGGAATTCGAGCGGTATGCGGACGACGCGGTGGTGCACTGCGTGACCGAGCGGCAGGCACTCCAGGTGCGGGCGGCGCTTGAGGCGCGGATGGAACAGGCCGGCCTCCGGCTTCACCCGGACAAGACCAAGATCGTGTACTGCAAGGACGACAACCGGCGCGGCTCGCACGAGCACGTGTCGTTCACGTTCCTGGGATACGAGTTCCGCGCCCGCAGCGTGCGAAGCAAGAACGGCGTGATGTTCACGGCGTTCACGCCCGCGATCAGCCCGGAGGCGCTGAAGAAGATCAGCGGCGAGGTGCGCAGCTGGCGGATCCACACCCATACCCGGCACAGCCTCCAGGAACTCGCGGACCAGATCAACCCGGTCGTGCGGGGCTGGATGACCTACTACGGCCGGTTCACCCCGGCCGCGCTGATGCCCCTCCTCAAGCGCATCAACGGCTACCTGGTGCGCTGGGCGCGGAAGAAATACCGGCGGCTGGCCCCGTTCAAGCGCGCGAAACGATGGTGGGACGGCCTGCTCGCCAGGAACCGGCCCCTATTCGCGCACTGGCAATGGACGGGCACTTTCCAGTGGCTCAGATGAGAAGAGCGGAGTGAACCGAGAGGTTCACGCTCCGTTCCGTGGGAGCCCGGGGGCGAAATCCCCCCGGGCGACCCGACTTAATACCGACCGGCGCCGCCGGGACGGCGGTGACGGCGCGCTCAGTGAGGACGAGCGGGCGGAACTGGTGCGGCTGCGGCGGGAGAACGCGGAGCTGCAGATGCGGTGCGATGTGCTCAAGCGCAGCGTGGCCCTCTGGGTTCACGATGCGATGGGCAGCAGGTAGCCGTGGCCGCGTTCATCGCATCCCAGAGGGAGGACCACGGCGTCCCGTACGCGGTGTCCTGCCGCGCCCTGGGGGTCTTACAGTCCTGGTTCTACAAGTGGAAGGACGGGCAGCTCCCGGCGCGGGCGGCGCGGCGGGAGCGGCTGAAGGCCGAGACCGCCCGGCTGTTTTCCGGGCGCGAGGGCAGGGAGGGGTCGCCGCGGGTCACCGCTGCGCTGCGCGAAGACGGCTGGCAGGTCAGCGAGAACACCGTCGCGGCCCTGATGGCCCAGATGGGCCTGGCCGCCCGGCGGAAGAAGAAGCGCAGGTCGTCCACGCGGCCGGGAAAGGGCCGGTGGCGGGCCCCGGACCTGGTGAGGCGGAAGTTCGCCGCGGACGGGATCAACCGCCGCTGGTACGGTGACGGCACCGAGGTCAAGACCGGTGAGGGCAAGCTGTACCTGGACTCGGTCCTGGACGTGGGATCGCGGCGCATCCTGGGGTTCGCGCTCGGGGCTCATCATGACGCGGCGCTGGCCTGCGGGGCGCTGGCCATGGCGGTGGCGGTCCGCGGCGGGACCGTGCCGGGCGTGGTCTTCCATACCGGCCAGGGCAGCGAGTACACCGCGCGGGCGTTCCGGTCCGCGTGCGGGCGGCTCGGTGTCGCCCAGTCGATGGGCCGGCCGGGCTCGGCACTGGACAACGCGGTCATCGAGTCCTGGCACTCCACCCTGGAGTTCGAACTGCGGTCGCTGCACCAGTTCGCGACCCGGGCGCAGGCCCGGCCCGTGGTGGCCGCCTGGATCGAGGACTACAACACCGTCCGGCGCCACTCGGCGCTGGGCATGCGGTCCCCGGTCGCATACGAGCAGGCCCTTAAGGGAAAGGAGCAAAAGTGACCGCGGCAGGCCCGCGCGGGCCCGGAAGAAAAGGAGGCGGCTTCGCCGCCGCTCATTCCCGGGTGCGCTGCGCGCCGGCGGCCCGGGGGACGCGCCGCGCGAAGGGTACGGGGCCGCCCCTCCGGCCTCAAGGCTGCTGCGCACCGCCCTGCGGGCGGCGGCCCTGCGGGCCGGCCTTGACCCCGGAGACCACTGCGGCCCCGCAGGCAGGAAATACGGGCAGGCTCCAGCCTGCCCCGCCCGCAGCGCGACGCGTCCACGCGCACGGGTGCAGCAGCAGAAGGAACAGACGTTCGAGTAGGAAGAACAGAAGCAAAAATTACACGAAACCGCTATGAGGAAGCCTCCACGGTTTCAGGGGAATCCCGTAGTGTCCTGAGTCGTTGATCCGCTGGCAGTAGGCAGCGAGGGTTTCAAGGATCTCGTCGGCGGTCTTGGTCCAGATGAACGGTTTCGGGTTCTTGTTCCATTCGTTGATCCAGGCGCGGATGTCTGCTTCGGGTTCGGTGACGGTGCGGTGCGCGGACCTGCGGAGCTTGCGGTTGGCCAGCTCGGCGAGCCAGCGCTCGGCCAGGTTCATCCACGAGGAGCTGGTGGGGGTGAGGCAGAGCGTGAACCTGGGATGGCGCAGCAGCCATTTCCGCACTTCGGGGTCTTATGGGTGGCGTAGTTGCCTAGTACTACAGCAGTACTTCGTTATAGTTAGTCTGTCTTTGTCGGTAGTGGCTGGTTCTGGCCTGGTGCTGGTGGCGTCTTCGCCAGTTGGACCAGGCCCAGGCGGCGGCGCGGCACGGGGTGGCGGCTGTCAGGTGTGCCAGGAGACGGCAGACCTCCGCGAGCGTGACCGGGATGAGGCCGCTGCCAGGGCTTTTGGGGCGTTCGCCGCGGTGACGGCAAGGTAGGCGTGGGCGAGCAGGGCGAGGGTGGCGTGGCGGTACCAGGCGTCGTAGCGGCGGACCTGGTAGTGGTCGAGGCCGGTCTCGTTTTTCGCGGTCTGGAAGCATTCCTCGATCGCCCAGCGGGTCCCGGCGACCCGGATCAGTTCCTCGTCGGTGGTCCCGGCCGGGGCGGCGCACAGGTAGCAGGCCAGTTCCGGCTCGCCCTTGGCGCCGGGGGTGAGCGAGCGGCGTACCAGCAGGAACCTCTGCCAGCCGGGCGGCTCGGTGCCGTCCTCGGGCAGGGTCGCGGCCGCCCAGTCGCAGACCCGCGGCCCTTTGGACCCGTTCCCGCAGCTGCGCCGCTTCCAGGCCTGGTCCGGGGCGTGCGCGGTCAGCACGTCGGCGCGGGACTTGCCGGCCACGGCCTGGCTCTTGGGGACGGCGACGACGTAGCTGATGCGGCGCTGCTCCAGCCAGCTGCGGAAGCTGCCTTCCTTGCCGTAGGCCTCGTCCGCGGTCACCCAGGCCGCGGGCATGCCCGCGTCCAGCGCTCGGCCCAGCATCAGCCGGGCCAGCTCGGTCTTGGACGCGAAGGCCACGTCATCGGGCACGCCCGCCTCGCGGCAGCGGCCCCGGTCCTCCATCCACGACTTCGGCAGGTACAGCTCCCGGTCGACCAGCGCCCGGCCTCTCGGCGAGGCGTAGGCGAGGAAGACGCCCAGCTGGCAGTTCTCCACCCGCCCGGCGGTCCCGGAGTACTGCCGCTGCACCCCCGCTGACCTGGTGCCCTTCTTGATGAACCCGGTCTCGTCGACGACCAGCACCGCGTCGGCGTCGCCCAGGTGACGGGCCACGTAGCCGCGCACGTCGTCGCGGACCCCGCCGTCGTCCCAGGCGGCCCGGTTCAGCAGCCGCTGCATCCGGTCCGGCGTCTTGTTGCCGGCCGCCTCCGCCAGCGTCCAGCTGTTCTTCTCCGCCAGCGGCGCCAGCAGCCCCCGCACGTAAGCCCGCGCCTGCAGCCGCGGCTCGATCCGCGGGAAACGGTCCGCCACCAGCGCGAACAGGTCATCCAGCCCGGCGATCCACGCAGCCAGGTCATCGTCGTCCAGCACATGCCGATAGTACTACTGACAAAAAGTAACGAAGTACTGCTGTAGTACTAGGCTCCAGCGGTGAGATCCGTTTAACGTTTGTGATGGACTCAGCCGTCCGGCCCTCGGCTATCGCGGGCCGCCGAGGCCTCGGCGTTCCTTCACCGAGGGGTCTATCCGGATTTTGCGCGGGATGATGGCTCCCGCTGTCCGAACCGGTGCCTCGGCCTTGGGATGGTCATGTGCCTTGGGATGGTCATGTCCGGCTGAGTGCTGAGTGGTGTCTCCCTCGCGCGCGGTTACCGGCACGTGCGGCTGCGCGCTACCGACATGCTTGCGGGCTGCCACATCGTCAGATACGCGAAAGCGGCTCATGCGGAAGAACCTCAGCAGGCCGCTGCGCTTATCCGGGTTAGCCTCGGCGGCGGGCGTTAGCGCGCCATGCTGTTCAAGCTCGTCGCTGGTCGGAATCCGATGTCTTCGTTCGTCTCGGGTCATAACCACATCCCCAATGCGTACATTGCGAGCCCTTTCACGACCGTCGTGTAGACAGGCCGTTCCTGGATGACTGAGGGATCGAAGATATCCTCCAGTATCCGGACGAATGCTGGAATGCTGGAAGAGCCGCCGGTCCGCAGGACAAGTCCGATGTCTTCAGGTGCCACCCCGGCCTCGTGGACAGCACGCAGGATTGCGGCCCGGACAGCTTTCATTGGCTCAGAGATCAGGTCCTCGAACTCATCGCGCCGTACTGGGATTGATATGTCGACGCCGGGACGGTGGAAATCGATGACCGAACTGGGGGCCGTGGACAGCGCGATCTTCGCTTCTTCGATCGCGCGGTAGAACTGGTACGCGTACCCGCCGTAGAGAATGGTTTCGACCGCCGCGAGCCGCACTCCATCCTTGGCGCCGCGGAACTCCGCCAGAATCGAGGCGGTGCCCGGGTCGCTGAGCAGGTTCTTCAGGCCGCTCAGCGTGGACATGCGCTTCCTGAATTGGTGGGGAAGAGAGCGCTGGACGCCGGGCCGGACCTCGTAGTTGTCATTGAGGTGCAGTGCCGGTGCCACTTTGGCCTGGAATAGGAGGCGGTCGAACTGCTCGCCGCCGATATCCGCACCGGCCAGCGCGACCACGTCACCACCGTCCGGCGCGAACTTGATCACAGCCACGTCGAACGTCCCGCCGCCGAAGTCCGCCGCCAGCGCGTAGCCCTCGGGCAGGTCTTCGTTGATTACGGCGGCAGCGGGCTCATCCAGCAGCACAATCTCGTTAAAGCCCGCCTGGGCCGCGGCGTCCTGCAACCGTTGCTCGGCCGTGCCCTGACGCTGCCGGTAATCAGGCCCCTCGGCGCCGGTGAACACCACCGGATGCCCCAAGACAACCCGGCGCACGTTGGCCCCGGTGACCCGGTCGGCCGCGATCTTGAGGCGGCGCATGATCACGCTCACTAGGTCCGTTAGCGTGAAGTCGGTGGCCCACGAGTGTGTGGAGATAAAGTCCGTCTCGGACAGGTCCGACTTGACGCCGGAGATCAGCCTCGCGTTGTGGCAGCCGCCCCCGGGCCGGAACTGTCGGCAGGCACTCTCCCTATGACCGTCTATCATGTGCACCAGGCTGCACCGCCCGCAGGCCGTCTTCTGCGACCCGGTGACCAGGAACTGCTCGATGGCTTCCTGCCCGGCTGCCCGGTTTCTGTCCCGGTTCAGGTAGACGATCGACGGGAGAATCTCAGGGGTACTCCCCGACTTAACGGGGACGACTTCTATCCGGTCTCGGTAGGCGACCGCGATGGAGCTGTTCGTGGTGCCGAAGTCGATGCCGTATGCGACCGGTTCGCTGCTTCTCCTGCTGGTCATGCGCCTATCACTATCCCGGCCGCCAGGACCGTCGCCGATGCTCCCGGCTGTCGCCGCCCGATTTCCTCCAGCTCGGCTTCGTGCTCGAAACGCAGGCTTTCCAGTTGCTCGCGGTTCTTGGCGACCTGCCCGCGCCTTGCCGGGAGCACCCGGCGTTCGCGCTCAGACCCGGATGTCTCTTTTTCCCTGATCCAGGCCTCCTGCTCTTCGATGAGCGCAGTGAGCCGGACCCGCCGGTAGTTGAAGATCCGTTTGGCCCGGTCGAGTGCTTCGTCCCGTTCGGCATCGTTGTCCGCCTGGATTTTCGCACGAGCGGCCTGATAGTCGGCCTCGAACTGGCGTCGGCTGGCTGCCAGGGCGTCCCTTGCCCAGCCGGGGACCTCATATCCTGGGACCGGTTCACCGATGGCGGGCATGGCCTTGATGTGCTCGGATCGTACAGCGAGGTCTGGGCCGACCAGGTGCCGGATGAACCAGCCGGTGGGCCTGACTCCTTCGCCGCAGATCTCGTAGTAGACCTCTAGCCACTCCCCGGGAGGAACGTCACGAACACGCCGGACAGCGGTGGTGACCGGGTCGACGATGAGCGGCAGTTCCGCTAGCCCATCTGCGAGCCAGTGCCCGAAGGCAAAAAACGGGAGATCTTCCCGTTCTCGGGCGATCTCAGGGTCGAACGTTCCCCGGATCGTGCTGTGCCGCTGCTGTAGGCGGGTCATGAGCCGAGGCGAGAGTGACACGACCTGGCCGCCTTCGTAGTGATCCTTGAGTGTTCCCCCGAAGTACGGCAGGCACCGCGCCGCAAACTGTTCCAGGTCCTTCCAGCGGGCCAGTGGGCTTTGCTGGAGCAGTTCGACCGCCAGGTCATGACGGAGGCTGGCCCGGTCTAGGACGAAGTCGGCCAGCGTGCGCTCCTTTTCCCTGGCTTCCCGGACGCGCCGCTCGAGCTCGGCTTCGTAGTGCCGGAAATTCGCGTCGAAGGCCGCCGCGTCCGACAGCACCAAGCGCTCGATATCACGCTCGACGTCGCCCAGGATCGGATCGAGTGACCCGACCGACTCCTCGAACAGTCCGATCCGTTGGTCCAGCACCTCGAGAACGCGCTCTTCGACGGTGTTCTCGCAGAACAGGTTGTAGATGCGGACCGGGTACTTCTGGCCGATCCGGTCAAGTCGCCCGATCCGCTGCTCGGCCCGCATCGGGTTCCACGGCAGGTCGTAGTTGACCATGAGATGGCAGAACTGGAAGTTGCGCCCCTCGCCGCCGGCCTCGGTCGAGATCAGAACCTGATCCTGCGCCCTGAAGCTCCGGACCGCCTTCTCCTTCTCCTCCAGGCTCATCTGTCCGTTGAAGATCGACACGGTGTAGCCGTTATGGCGCAAGATTGCGGCCAGGAACTCCTGCGTCTCAATGAACTGGGTGAAGACAACCACCTTCTCCTTCGGGTGGCCGCCGAAGATCGCGTCCAGCGCGGTCAGCAATCTGTCAGCCTTGGAGTCACGGACGTGACCGAGTCGTTCGACCAGTTCCTCAAGTTGTTTGATCTCCAGCAGCAAGCCGCCCGGATCGGCAACGGACTCCAGTTCCGCCAGCGCCGCCGTTGCCTCTTCAGCGTCGCGAAGCTCTTCCAGCCGGTTTTCGCTCACCGGTTTTGCTGCTGCTGCTGCGGCATCCTTCAGCTGCGCCTTTAGCTTGGCGATGCGGCGCCGGAAACTCTGCCTGATGGCGTATGAGCTGCTCGCGAGCATTTTCTGGTAGGTCACCATGACAAACCCGAGGGCGGTGTTCCGCTCGGCGCGCGCCTGGTTATAGCCCTCGCGCAGATAGCTGGTGACGTCCTGGTACAGTGTCAGCTCGTCATCTTCGAGCTCGACAGGTATCCTTCTGGCTTCTCGCGGCGTGAATCCCCCAACCTCGGCCTTGCGGTTCCGCACCAGGGCGCCCGCGAGGGGATGCTTATCGACTAGGACGTCCATCAGCCGCTCGCGCTGGCGATCCTCGGCGAGCGTCCGCAAAGCGCTTGCGGCTGGGATACCGAGCTCGTCCAGCAACTCCGAATTCGCGCGCATCGCCGAGGCCCGCTCAGAATCCGACAGCGCATTCCAGCCCTTGAGGTCCCGCATGAGCGCGTTCAGCTGCGGCAGGAATCCGCGGCGGGTGTCATAGGCACTAAATGTCGGGAAAAGCCCGGGCTCGACGAGCTCGATCAGCGAGTACAGCTCGAAGGGATGGACCTGCATCGGCGTGGCGGTCAGCAGCAGCAGCCCGTTGACTTGCTCCTTCAGCTCGTCAGCGAGCCGGTACGCCTGAGTCGTCCTAGTCTTGCTCGCCCCTTGAAACGACCGGCGGACCCGGTGCGCCTCGTCGAAGACCACTAGGTCCCACTCGGCCTCGATGATCTGCTCAGCGTGTTTGGGACTGGCCGCGAACGGGAGCGAACAGATCACGTTCTGCCGGGCCATCCACGGATTGGCCTTGCCCCGCCCGAGATAGTGCAGCGCCGCGCCATCAAGTATTTCGAATTCCTCATTGAATTTGGACTTCAGCTCACTCTGCCACTGCAGCTGCAAACTGGCCGGGACCACGATCAGCACCCGCTCCAGAAGCCCCCTGGCCCGCAGTTCCTTGATGATCAGCCCCGCCTCGATTGTCTTGCCGAGACCCACCTCGTCGGCCAGGATCATCCGCGGCTGGAGCTTCTGCGCGACCCGGTGCGCGACAAACACCTGATGGAGCTGCGGCTCGATCCGGGCGTTGGACAAGCCGGTGAGCGGATCGTAGCGATAAGCGTGCCTGAGGTAGAGGGATTGCAGTCGTAGCCCGTACGGCTCCAGATGGCCGAGCTCGCCGGCGGCAAGGCGCTCGACCGGCCCCTTAGGAAGCTTCTCGAGTTCCTCCGGATGGATCCAGACGGTTCCGGACGGGAATGCCACCTGCACCAGCAGGCCATCTCCAACCGAAAGGACGACGCCGTCCTCTCCGGTGGCCACGCGCCGGACACGCTCGCCCGCCGACAGTCCCGACCCAGTCATACGCTCCCCGCTTCCAGCCCGGCCATCGCGGCTGATGACCAAAATCGTACGCCTTACCGCAATCTCCGCAACCGTGTACGCACAGCCTGTAATTCGCATTCCATCTAATGCGCAAGCGCTTACCCAAGAGCGAGCGCCTCTCTGCACGCCCAGCGCAACTCACCATCGACCGCAGGGCTGTGGTCATTCTCAGAATGTGAGATTGAGTGCCGCGAGGGGCCTGGCTGGGTTCCGCGCGGCCCAGCGCCGCCCGGCGGCGGCCGAGGTGAGGCCAGCCAGCCGCAGGGTTGCTATGGCGGTGTTGCGGACGGCGGCCATGACCTGGGCAGATGATCCCGAGCGGAGTCGCTGCGCGTCTTCGTCCAGCGTCGTATCACGCACATGGTGCATCGCCTCTATGTCCCAGTGGCCGCGGGCGGCTATGGCGAGAATCTCCGGTGTGCCGCCGCGCGCAGCGGCGCGGCTGGTGATGCCGGGCGCGGCGACGGCTGAGCGGAGCTTCCCGTCGTGTGGGTCGCGGACAGTCCGCTCGATCAGGAACGCCTGCGCAGCATAGGGAAACAGCCCGTCCGGGGCAGGCAGCACCTGGATCGTGCGGGTCTCGTCCCGTCCGTGCCCGCGGTCGTGCATGACGTGGGTGACGGGCGTGTTCTCCCAGTCCAGGGCATCGAGCGCGGCGAACGGGGACGGCTGGCTGTCCTTGACCGCGGTGAACAGGCAATCGGCGTCCTTGTCCTCCGCGATGTACTTCGCGGTGTCCTTCTGCACGTGCAGCGCGTCGGCGGTGATCAGCGCCCCGGCGGCATCCACCTCTGCCAGCAGCGGCCTGACCCGGGTGATCTCGTTGGTCCTGGCGTCCACGTCCTTCTGCGCGAGCACCGCCCGCGCCCCGCAGATCATCGCCGCCAGCAGATGCGGCGCCGTCCCGTCCCTGCCTCGCGCACCGCGGGCCGTCTTGCCGTCCAGCGCGATGACCAGGGTTCCCGCGTCCGCCAGCCCAGTCAGTACCTGCCCGCGCAGCCACCGCCCGGACGCGGCGGCCACCGCCTGGCCGTCCAGCCGCCGCAGCACCCGGCGGAACGTCTTCAGCGACGGCGGGACCAGCCGGCCTTTCCGGTCACGCCACGCGCCCGGCGCCTGGAGTGCCTCCGGCGGCACGTCCGCCGCCCATCCGGCGGCCGCCGTCACCGAGCCGGCGCCCGCCAGCACCGCCGCGGCCGCGAACGCCAGCACCGCCGCCGCCGGGTGCCGGATCCCGCGCAGGCGCCGGGGCTCGGGCACCGCCATCAGGCAATCCAGCAAGCTACGGTAACCATCCAGGTCAGCGCCGCCGCCGCAGGCGGCGGCAGTTCCGGCGGGCAGGGCGGATATGGCATCCTGGCAAGGCAGCGAGGCTCCCGGGGCAGAACGTGATCTTTGGTCGGATACACGCTCTTACCGGGGCCTCGTTCTCCTGTCACGCGCGACACGCCGCCGGACCCCGCATCGTTACCCGGCTACGGCCCCATCACGGCTATCTCACTATCTGAGAATGACCACAGCCCTGCCATCGACCGTCGGCTGCCGAGGACCGCTAACCGGGGTTCCGCGTAATTCGGCTCACCTAGAGTCACGATTATGGTTCTGACCTTGGGAAATGGCAGGCTGGCTAGCCGCATGCCGTGTCT
>Ga0209061_1005153_pt1 | contig 11742 bp, 9 predicted proteins | sample Coa_R1_10_FD_187157 | JGI IMG/M metagenome (GOLD analysis project Ga0209061, IMG submission 187157) | Surface soil microbial communities from Centralia Pennsylvania, which are recovering from an underground coalmine fire - Coalmine... | ecosystem: Environmental > Terrestrial > Soil > Unclassified... | reverse complement strand
ATGCCCCCAGGGCCCATCGGAAGCGCTGCTTCTTCAGCCCATCGAAGCTGAGCGGCATCAGCCCCTCGCCATAGGACACGGGGACGTACACGCCCCGGTAGCCAGCCCCCAGCATGCGCAGGCTGGCCTCCGCGTCCTCGGTCACGGTCTCCGTGTTCCAGCCCCCGATCTGATCGAGCACCGCGCGTCGGATCAGGCCCATGGTGCCGGCGAAGATGATCGCGTTCCGGTTGGCCCTGGCCGGCATCGTGATGTCGAAGAAGTAGCGGTAGCTGTAGAAGAGCCCGCGCAGGTAAGGGTCGTCCTCCCAGTCTCGGTAGTCCTGCGGGGTCTGAACGAAGGCGACCTCAGGATCGGCAAAGTAGCCGACCGTGTCCCTCAGCCAGTCCGGGCGGACCACGTAATCGGCGTCGACGATGCCGATCAGCTCGACCTCGGGGGGCAGGCGCCGGGTGGCCTCATTGAGCGCCCCCGCCTTGTAGCCCGGCCAGGGCTCCAGGTGCATGAAGTAGAACCTCGGGCCCAGGCGGGCGCACAAACGCTGGAGCGGCTGCCACACGTCCGGGTCCTTGGTGTTGTTGTCGACCACCTGCACGATGAAGTTCGGGTAGTCGAGCCGAGAGAGCGAGACCAGGGTGCGGACGACCACCTCCACCGGCTCGTTGTAGGTGGGGACCTGGATGGCCACCATCGGCCGGTAACGGTCCTCGAAACGAGGCGCCGGCACCAGGCGCCGGCTCAGGACGTCGAGCACCTCGAAGGCATAGGAGACGGTGAGCCCAAGCGCGAACACCTCGAGCACCAAGAGCAAGGCCGAGCCCCCCCAGACCGTCGGGCCCAGAGGATCGACGGCGGCCTGGAGGACGGAATACCCGAGGTAGCTCAGGCCTGCCAGCACGATGCCGACCATCATCAACGCGGCCAGGTAGCTCCATCGCCGCAACCAGAGCCGCGTCCCCATCGCCAAGATCAGGGCCAGCACCGCCATCGACTGCGCCGCAGCTCGGTCGCCCGAGACCAGCGCCACCCCACCACCTGCTCCGGCCGCCGCCAACGCGCCCAGGGGGACGCCCAGCCATGCTCGGGCCCGCACGGCGCCCGGAACAGGACGGCAAGGGCCGTGGTGGTCAGGGAGAGGAAGGCGAAGAAGGCCAAGAGCTCCGCGATCACGAGCGGCCTCCATCCTAGAAGGTCTGGCTCGGGGTTCACTGCCGGGGACGACGCTGGCCCCCGACGTCGACCTCCACGGCCCGTGCCGGTCACGTACCTTGCCGATGCGACGTCCTCTCTGACCTCGACCCCTGGCCGGGGCCTCAGACGCCTGCCATGACCTACCGGTCAGGCCCAGCCTGGGATCCCGGAACAGCCGTCGCGGCCTCCTCCCCCGAAGGGGAGGCAGCTCGCGACCTCCCGCACATCACACCACCTGGCAGCGGGGGGCCAGCCCGGGTCCGATCACACCCCGGCTTCCATGCGACGTGGCCCCGGCCCCGACCAGCCCGGGATCCGGTCCAGGAAGTCATCGTCAGCAGGTTGCTCGGGCAGCACCTTGTGCGGGTTGAGGATGCCCTTTGGGTCCAGAAGCTCCTTCAGCTGGCGCATGAGGCTCACGGCCAGGGTCCCGTGCTCCACCTCGGCGTAGTCGCGCTTGAGCACCCCCAGCCCGTGCTCCGCGGAGATGCTGCCTCCGAGCTCGACGGCATCTCGGAAGATGCGCGCCGCGGCCCGGCTCACCAGGTGACGCTGGTCGTCCCGGAACAGGATCGTGGGATGGAGGTTGCCATCCCCGGCGTGGCCGAGCATGCAGATCTCAAGCCCCGTCTCCTCCTCCAGGCGACGCACCCGACGCACCATCTCCGGGATCGCCTTGAGGGGCACCGCCACGTCCTCGGCGAAGTGATGGTGACGGCTGGCCATGAGGACCTTGCCAAAGTTCCGGCGGGCGTCCCACAGGCGGTCGCGCTCGAGGTTGGATTGGGCGATCCGGTCATCAACCCCATCCAGGATCTCAACCATCCGCATCAGCTCATCGAGGACCGGCTCCGGCTGGTTGCCGTCCTGCTCCACGATCAACGCTGCCTCTGCCTCGGGATCGAACCCGGCCGGCAGGCGGTCTCGAACCAGACGGAGGGTGGCGCGATCCATGAGCTCGAGGGCGGCGGGGAGATGACCAGCCGCCATCACCCGCGTCACCGCCGCCGCCGCGTCCTCCACCGTCCGGAACGTCACCATGGCGGTGGCCCGGTGGCGAGGAAGCGGCACGAGCTTGACCACAACCTCGGTCACGACCCCGAGCGTGCCCTCCGAACCCACGAAGAGATGCAGAAGGCGGTACCCGGAGGAGCGCTTCCGGACCCGCCCCCCGAGCCGCAGCACCCGGCCATCGGCCAGCACCACGGTCAGCCCCATCACGTAATCAGCGGTCACCCCATACTTGAGGCAACGCAGGCCTCCTGAGTTGCAGGCCACGTTGCCCCCGATGGTGCAGAGCTCGACGCTGGCCGGATCGGGAGGATACATCAACCCATGGCGGTTGGCCTCCTCGTCGATCCGGGCGGTGATCACCCCAGCGCCGGCTACCGCCACCGTGTTCGGGACGTCGATCTCAAGGCTGGTGAGGCGGTCTAGGGAGAGGACCACTCCCCCGGCGAGCGGAACCGGGCCCCCGACCAGGCTGGTCCCAGCGCCCCGGGCCACGACCGGCGTCCCGGTCTCGGCACAGACCCGGACCACCTGGGCGACCTCCTCCGTGTCAATAGGACGGACCACAGCCAAGAGACCGTGCTCCATGAACGACGCATCGTGGGTGAAGTCCTCCGCCTCGCTGCCATCGATGAGGTGCTCCTCCCCGACCACCTCCGCCAGACGCCGCCTGACCGTGTCCGCCCTCATCCCGCGCGCCGATTGCCCCCTGCTCGATCCGCGTTCCACCTGAACACACCCTCCCGTGCCCGGACGAGCCAGCATGCCGGTCCCTCCGGGCCGACCTCTCTGTCGATGATGCCATCGGAGCCTGCCGGACACGGTCCGAGGGATCGATGTCCCACCGAGGACCAGCCCCTCGGCTCACCCGGCCTCTCTAGAGCCGGCGAGTGGTCCCGTCACCGGGGCAAGTGGACTAGGATGACGCGGGGTGGGAAGGACGGATGCAGAGCTGGACCCCGCAGGGTCCAGCGAGCCGACAGGGACAACCGACGACGCGCATGAGGGGGGCGCGCTCGGCCCTCCTCTGTCGCCCTCAGCGCGCACGAATGCCCTCCTCCCACGCCGCCTGGGCTGGGGAGAGCGAGTCGGTGGGGCGCTCAACGCCGCCGTCTTCGGCCGCCGACACAGCTTTCCAGCTGACCCTACGCTCGCCTGGAGCGCCCGCATCGCACCCCCAGGCGCGGAGGCGCCGCCGCTCGGCCTCACCGCCCTGGCCCACCGGCGTCGACCAGGGGCGATGGAGCGTGCCCGCCGCGCCTGGCAGGCAGGCGATTACCTGCGCCGCCTGGAGGAGGTGATCGTCGGCCCGCGGCTCCAGCGGTGCGCCACGGTGGCGATCATCTCCCCCAAAGGGGGGGTGGGCAAGACCACGGTCACGGCGCTCCTGGGGACCCTGCTCGCCATGCTCCGGCGCGATCGCATCGTGGCGGTGGATTGCAATCCCGACTACGGCTCCCTCGGCCGCGCCCTGGTCCCGACGCACCAGGTGTTCGTCGACGACCTGCTTGCGCTGCTGGAGGATCCGCGGTTGACGGTCCCCCGGCTTGACGCCGCCCTGGGCCGCGCCATCCATGGGCTGATGGTAGCCCCCACCCCGACCGACCCGGAGCGAATGGCACGGCTCGACCAGACGGTCTACGCAAAGGTGATCCGGCGCCTCCAGGACCTGGTGGGGGTGGTCCTGCTGGACTGCGGGACCGGGCTGCACGAGCGTGCGGCCCGCGCCGCCCTGGGCGCCTGCGACCAGGTCCTCCTCGTGAGCGACGCCGAGCCGTCCACGGCCAGCGTGGTGGCTGAGGCCTTCGCCACCCTCGGCCACGCTGGTCGTCCCACCATCCTGGTGGTCAACCGGATGCCGGGGCGCGGGAGCGAATTGGATCTGGAGCGGCTCGCTGCCCATGTCCCCGGGGTGCAGGCGATGCTGGTGGTGCCAGAGGACCCCGAGGCGAGCAGCCAGCTGATGTCAGGGGAGTTCGCCTGGGAGCGGGCTCCCGAGAGCTGGCGATACCGCATCCGAGAGCTGGCGGCGTTGCTCACCTCCCAGTGGCGGACTCTGGACATGGCCTTCTGACCCCATGTCAAGCCACCGGTTGCGGGACGGGCGGACGAGGGCTTGAAGGGCTTGGTGCTGAGCCGGGTCGCCGGCGCGGCGCCTACCGGACCGGCGAGTGCTGGGCGCGCGGTGAGCTGCGCGTCCACGGCCCGACCGCCTGGCCGCTCGATGGGGAACCTCATGGCAGCCCAGCATGGTCAGCCGGCGGACCGGGGTATGGGTGCCGGCGGCGGTGTGGGCCATGGTGAGTTGTTCCACCGTCGGCCGTCGGCGTCGTCGGTGCGCATCTCCGAGTGGCGGCCCTGGGAACGATCACCGTGGCCTTCCGCTCAAGGCTCCAGGCCAGCGGCTGAAGGTCCCCAGCTGGAGCCGAATCACCGCCCGGTGGTGGAGAGGCCCGGGGCCCGCCACCGGCACGCCGTTGCGGCCAGCCAGGGCCAGGTGGCAGTGGAGGACTCCTGCCGGCCGCCGCTGTCCGGATCGGCGTGATCCCGACCAGCCCGCACCCAGCCACCCGAGGGCATGGCCGGCGCGCGGCATCGTGCGGGCCGCCTCCAAAGGTCGGCATCGAGGTGGACTCGTGTCGCGGCCCCCTCGCCTCACGACCCCGCGCCCGGCCTCGCCCCGGCGTCAGCCGAGGCGATCCCCGGCCGCGCCACCGCGCCGCGGTCGCCCCGATGGGTCCCAGTGCAGGCCGCACTCCTTGACCGTGTCCTGCTCCCACCACCAGCGCCCGGACCGGGGATCCCCCCCGGGTTGAACCGGTCGCGTGCAGGGGGCACAGCCGATGGATGGGTAACCACGGTCGTGGAGCGGGTGATAGGGGACCTGGTGCCGGCGGACGTACTCCCAGACCCGGTCTGCCGTCCAGGCCGCGAGCGGCGCCAGCTTCGCGATCCCCCCATGGGCCTCGTCCAATGCCACCACCGGCGTGACGGCCCGGGTCGGTGACTGATCGCGTCGCAGACCCGTCACCCAGGCATCGACGCCGCGCAGGGCTCGGGCCAGGGGTCGGCTCTTGCGAACCTCGCAGCACAGGAGTCGCAGCTCAGGCGAGCGGTAGAAGAGGTTGACGCCATGGCGACCGGTCATCTCCGCCACCTCGCCCGGATCCGGCGACACCACCCTGATCTGCACTGGGTAGCGCTGCTGGAAGGTGTCGATGATCTCGAATGTCTCCTGGTGGAGCCGGCCGGTGTCGAGGGTGATCACCTCAACCTGATCACGCAGCCGGCAGGCCATGTCGATGAGCACCGATGACTCGACCTGGAAGCTGGCTACGATCGCCGTCCGTGGGAAGCGACGATAGGCCCAAGCCAGAACCTCCTCCGGCTCGGCCGCGGCCAGCTCGGCCTGCAGCCGCTCGATCTCACGTTGATCGAGGTCCGCCCGGGCAGCCATGGTCACGACCTCCTCCCGCTCGGGGAGACGGCGAATCGTTCGGCGAGGGCCTCCACGCCGACCCGGTGGCACCAGTCCCCGAAGCGCTCTCCTGGCCCCCGCTCGTCGCGGAAGGCGGCCAGCACTGGCCGTAGCAAGCGCGGGATCTCCTCCAAAGGCACGTTGCGGGCGAAGAGACGGTTCAGGCGGGTGCCCTCGAAGTCCCCGCCCAGGAAGACGTCGTACTTTCCCAGCGTCGTCCCCACCAGGCCGACGTCACCGAGATAGGGGCGGGCGCAGCCGTTGGGGCAACCGGTCATCCGATAGCTGATCCGTTCGTCTTCCAGCCCCAGCTCGGCCACGATGGCTTGGACCCGCCGGATCAAGCCCGGGAGCGCCCGCTCGGACTCGGCCACGGCCAGGCCGCAGGTGGGCAGGGCAGGGCAGGCCATGGCGTGCCGAAGGGCGTTCGGAAGCTCCTCGGTGAGCGGCACCCCATGGGCCCTGAGGGTACCCTCCACCTCTCGGCGTGCCTCCGGCTCGAGCCCGGCCAGGATCACGTTCTGCTGAGGGGTGAGGTAGAGGGTGGGGCGGAGCTCGTGGACCAGCCGCCGCAGGGCGGTGCGGAGGCGGTGCCCAGCGCCGTCGGCGATGCGGCCGTTCTCGACGTACAGGCCGTAGAAATAGCGCCCATCCCTCTGCTCGTGCCACCCCAGGTGGTCGTCGAGGGCGATCCGGCGGACGGGCCGGAACTCCTGCAGGGGGAAGCCGGCTCGCTCCTCGACTTGACGCCGGAACCAGTCGATCCCGCGCTCGTGCAGGAGGTATTTGAGGCGGGCGTGGCGCCGGTCGGAGCGATTGCCGAAGTCACGCTGGGTCATCACCACCGCCCGGCACACCTCCACCGCCTCCTCTGGGGGCACGAACCCCAAGGGCACAGCCACGGCCGGGAACGTGTCGGGCTTGTTCGCCGTCCGTCCGAGGCCCCCTCCCACCAGCACGTCGAAGCCGGCCAGCCCTCCCTCGGGCGAGCGCAACGCGATCAAGGCCAGGTCGTTGGCGTAGACGTCGACGCAGTTGTCGTCCTCCAGGGCGATGCCGGTCTTGAACTTCCGGGGAAGGTACCGGTCGCCGTAGAGAGGCTCGGCCTCCTCACGCCCCGAGGCCACCAGCTGGTCGTCGATCCAGATCTCGTGGTAGGCACGGGTTGCCGGGGTGAGCGCGCCCACCAGCTCCCTCAGGAAGACCCTGACCTCCTCTCGGAGCCGATCCCCGAGCGGGGCAGGGCAGCACATGACGTTCCGCTCCTGGTCGCCACACCCCCCTAACGTGGTCATCAGGGCTTGGTTGATGGCCCGGATTGCCGTCCGGAGGTCCCGCTTCAGAACGCCGTGAAGCTGGAAGTCCTGGCGGGTGGTGACACGGATGGTCCCGTTGCCCCAGCGCTCCGCGATCTCGTCATGGGCGAGGTAGCCTTCGGGGCTCACCCGCCCGCCTGGGATGCGGGTGCGGACCATCATCACGTAGTGCTTCCCACCGCCGCTGGCCCGTGCCGCTCGACGCCGGTCACGGTCGTCCTGCTGGTAGACACCGTGGAACTTCAGAATCTGGGCTGCCTCCTCGGTGAAGGCGGGGGTGTCCTGCTCCAGCTCCTCGCGGATGGTGCCTCGCAGGTGGTTGCTGGCAGCCTTGATGTGCTCGATGCGGGAAAGGCCCTGATCGGTGCCGTTGCAGCCGCAGGTCGTGCACACGCGACGTACCTCACACCCATCCCCGGGCGACCCCGGGGGCGATTGATGACGATGGGGGCCTCAAGCGGCAAGCCCCTGTGCCTGCCAATCCGATGACGGGCGTCCAGGCAGAGAGGGAGGTGATGATCTGCACCAGCGCACTCCTTAGCGAACCGAGCTGACGTGACGAGCTCAGGGGTGGGAGGCGAGCGCTCCCATGGTCAGCTACACGCGCAGCTGGCGCAGCGCACGTAGTCCACCTCGCGACGGCGGGTCAGAAGCCAGCCCTCGGCGACCTGGACGGCGTGCACGGCTCTCAGTGTACGACCTGCGCTGGATGCGGGGACCGTCGTCGGGGAAGACGTGGTTGGCGACGAGCCCCACCCGGCCGGTTGCCCCTCGGGGCCCGGCCAGGGATGGGTTGGCTGGCAGGGAGGGAGCCAATGGGCGTGGCCGGGAGCCACCTTTGAGGGGCTGTGCCCCATCGCCGAGCCCGATCCCGAGGGTCAGCTCACTGCACCGTGACCAGCGTCGAGGCGGACACGTTCGCCGAGCGCTGGCCCAGGGCGGCCGAGGCCATCGAGCGGGAGGCGAGAACCGGCGCCGGATCACGGGCAAGCTCGCGCTGACCGGGAATCCGTCCCCCCGCCGACGGCGTCTCCCCCGGCGACCGATGCCCGGGCCGGGAACGGCCGGGATCGCGCTCCGAGCCCGGCGAGCGGTGCCGGCCGACCTGGGGCCCGTGGCCTCGGTATGGTTGGACCAGGTGAACCCGATTCCGGTCCGGCCACGTTGCATGTGGTCGTAACACATTCCGGAGGGGTTCTGCCATCACGAGGGCCACAGCGATCACGATATCCACCATCTCCACCGGCGATCTTGAGGCCAGCATCGAGTTGGCGCTGAGTCGCTTCCTGGCCGAGCGGCGGGCCGAGGCGGTGGCCATCGACCCCAGGCTGGGACCGCTGGTCGACGAGCTGGAGGCGGCGGTTCGCGCCGGTGGCAAGCGTCTCCGGCCCCTGCTCGCGGTCTGGGGATACCGGGCGGGGGGTGCCGAGGTGGACGAGCCCATGCTCCGCGCCGGCGCCGCGCTCGAACTCCTCCACACCTTCGCGCTCATCCAGGATGACGTCATGGACCGCTCGCCGACCCGTCGGGGAAGGCCAGCCAGCCACATCACGCTCGCCCGGTCGGCGGAGAGCGAGCCGGAACGCTTCGGCGCCAGCGCTGCAATCCTGCTCGGCGATCTCGCCCTGATCTGGGCTGACCGCATGCTGGTCGACTCCGGGTTCCCGGCCGAGCGCCTCCGGGCCGGCCTGGCCGTGTACCACGAGCTGCGCACCGAGGTCACCCTCGGGCAGTACCTGGACGTGCTGGCGGCCCACTCGCTCCAGATCAGGGAAGAGGACGCGCTCAAGGTCGATCGGTACAAGACGGCCAGCTACACGGTGCAACGGCCAATCCAGCTGGGACTGGCCCTGGCCGGCGCCCCTCGCACGTTGCTGGAGGCGGTGTCCGATTACGCCATCCCGGCCGGCGTCGCCTTTCAGCTCCGGGACGACGTCCTGGGCGCCTTCGGCGATCCCGATCTGACCGGCAAGCCGAGCGGTGACGACCTCATCCAACGGAAGCCGACTTGGCTCTGGGCCCGCACGCTGCGCCGCCGTCCCGACGCTCGCTACGTGACCGACGTCGCCCTCCTGCGACGGCTGATGATCGAGAGCGGCGTCCTGGCCGAGGCCGAGAATGAGATCCAGGCCCTGGTGGAGCAGGCGCTGGAGGCGGCAGGACGTCTGCCCGTCGCCCCGGAGCTGATCGAGGAGCTGACGGCACTGACCGAGCGGCTGGCCTGGCGTCGATCCTGAGCCGGTCCCGGCGTGGAGCAAGTCGCCACCCCAAGCGGCCGGTCCACGTACCGTGGATGAGGACGTCCCGTCCGGGACAGGTCATGGCGCCCCGGGCCCGGCGGCGGCCCCTGCCGCCGGGTCGAGCGGGATGCCCGGGGATGGCGCGGGGTCTCGAGGACCCCTGACTCGGAGGCGACACCATGGCGGATACCGAGATCGAGAAGCTCCACGGCTCCCACCCGGTGGCCACCGATGCGCGCCTGGCCGTCGGCGAGCAGCTCCAGGAGCTGCTCGTGGACCTGGTGGACCTCTCCCTGCAGGCCAAGCAGGCCCACTGGAACGTGATCGGCAGCCGCTTCCGCTCAATCCACGAGCAGATGGACGATCTGACCAGCGCGGCTCGGGACTGGTCCGATCGGGTGGCAGAGCGGCTCCTGGGGCTGGGCATCGCCGCCGACGGCCGCGCGGCAACGGTGGCGCGCGACTCCCGACTCCCGCCGTTCCCCGAGGGTCGGGTCGCGGACTCCCGGGTCGTCGAGCTCATGACGGAGCGGCTGCTGGAGACCGTACGACGCGCACGTCGCCGACTGGGCGAGCTGGGCGAGCAGGATCTCATCTCTCAGGATCTGGTGGTCGAGGTCGTCGCCGGACTCGAGAAGCAGCTCTGGATGCTCCAGGCGACGGCGAGTCGGCCGTGACCGCGGCTGGCGTCCCGCCGGGATCGCCACCACGGTAGGGCGGGGAGGCCGCGCGGCCAATCCCTCCTCACGGTGGCCGCGAGCAGGGCCTCCCCCGACCCACTGGGGAACGGCCAGCCGGCCATCCGTCCATCGCTCGGGCGCCGCCAAGCAAGGATCAGGACCGGGAGCGATGCCGCTCCTCGTCTCGGCCCCGACGTGGATCCCCGTCCATCCGGGGCGAGGGCAGCGGGCGGTGGATCCGCCCCGGCGATGCGCCGTCGGCGTCGTGGCCAGGGCTGGGATGGTGCATCGGGGGAGCCTCCCGGGGCAGGAGGCGTTCCCCGTCATCCGCCTCCCGCGTGACGGGCGAGGGACGACTGGAGGCGACGGCGACCGGCGCCCATGGTGGCGCCATCCGTGGAGGTGGCTGGACGTCGGCCGGGCGCGGCGTCGGGGGCGTGGGGCGCGGCCCGAGGTGGGAAGGAGGTTCCAGCGGGATCGGCGCCGGCGACGGGGGTCGAGGTGATCCCGGCCGCTCATCGGCCAGTCCCGGGTCCGAGGTCGCGAAGATGACCAACCTGCCGGCGGCGAACTGGCCGGCCCAGAGGGGCGAGCAGGTGGTCAGGGTGAGCAGGCGCCCAGGCGCGTTGTCGAGCACCCAGCTGGCGTCGGGAGGCACGACCAGGAGCCGGGTGACCCGGTAGCGGAACGTCCCATATCGGGTATCGAGGTAGATGGGGTCGCCCGGACGCAACTGGTCGAAGCGGAGCCAGTACACGTTGTGGGCAGCAATCCCCACGTTGCCCCCCTCGCCGGGCCAGGCAGTCCCGGGGTAGTGCCCCGGTCCTGCGAACAGCACCTCCGGCGTCACCCCTTCCCGGACCACGGCCTGGTAGTGGAGCCGTGGCACCCGGAGGCGGAAGTCGATACCTCCCACGGGACGCATCAGCTCGGGTGGCGGGGGGAGGATGGGCTGCCCCACCTTGAGCCCACTGGTCAAACGCTCCCAGCGGTCCAGCCCTTGCTGCTGCCGCCACTCCCCAGCGGCCAGACCGCCCAGCCAGCCACCGAGCATGAGGCTTCCCAGGACGAGCAGGAGCAGCCCGAGCCCGGAGAGGGGGAGCAGACCGGCTCCCGCTTGGGAGCCGGTCCAACGACGGGGGGGATGGAGGAGAAGGAGGAGAATCGAGCGTCCTCGTCGCCGCGTCCTCACCTCAGGTCAGGCTCAAGCACGCCACCAGGGATCCGGCTTAGGAAGAGGGCTGCGCGGACGCCACCCCCGGATCCCAGTCAAGGGGTAGGACTCGACAGCCGCGAGGACGCCCCTGGCCCTGGACGCCGACGTCCGCCCCGTCCCTCGCCGGCTCAACGGTGTGCCCGCCGCCACGAGAGGAACGCTCCGAGCAGCACCATCAGCAGCCCAGCCAGTCCCGCCGCCACCGGGCTCCCGGTGCTGGCCAGAGGGGGAGCGGGGCGCGACCTGGCAGGTGCCGCCGGCGCCTGCGGGGCGGAGGGCCCGGCCGCTGGCTGGTCCACCTCACCTCGGTCCACACCAACCGTCCCCAGGGGCTCCCCTGGCTCAACCGGGGCCGGGCAACCAACCGGGCAGCCGGCCTCCTCGGTCACGACCGTCGGTCGGGCCGAACCGCCCCCCTCCGCTCCCTCGCCGCCCGGGGCGCCGATCAGCCCGCAGTCGGCCCCGGCTTGACCCCGGGCGCCGCAGGGTCCCACCCTCCCGATCGCCCCGAGGCCGCTCTCACCGATCCGTGGGGGCGACCCCTGGTCGGAGGACCCGGCCCCAGCGGCCGACGACGCCACGAGCGCCGAGCCCGGGGAGACGATCGGGC
>Ga0209061_1005152_pt1 | contig 11743 bp, 9 predicted proteins | sample Coa_R1_10_FD_187157 | JGI IMG/M metagenome (GOLD analysis project Ga0209061, IMG submission 187157) | Surface soil microbial communities from Centralia Pennsylvania, which are recovering from an underground coalmine fire - Coalmine... | ecosystem: Environmental > Terrestrial > Soil > Unclassified... | reverse complement strand
TGCGGTCAAGCCGTCGTGCTTCGTGCCGCCTCTGAACTCGGTGACGATGTTATGAGCCGCCGTCTGCGCCATTAGTTCCGTCCAGTGTCCGGTTTTGGGCACCGCCACCGGGACCGGTGTTGTTCCAACCGGCGGGATCGCTACCGCCACGCCGACTGCGTGAATGGTGTCGAATTTCACGCTCGCCAACTCGGGATTGACGAGCACGAAGCCTTTCGGATTGCCCAGTCCCTCAACTGCTCGAACGAAGGCAGCGCCCAAAAATGAGGGAATCACCAATGCAAAGTCAAAGGCATGTTCGGAGCCGTCGGCCAGGACCAGCCGGTCGGTCCGCGCTTCCGTGAGTTTCGCGTTGATTACCCCCACGATGTGGCGGTCAGCAAACTCATCCGCCACGAGCCGCGGAAAAGCGCCGATTCCGCCGACGCCGAAATGGCCAAGGAACGGCTCGGGAGTGACGAAAGTTATGTCGAAGTGATGTCTTTTTCTGGCCCGTCTCAGCACGGTGTCGATCATCATGGCAATCTCGTAGGCTGGACCGATGCAGCTTGCGCCGGCCGCAGCACCGATGACGATGCGGCCCCGCTCTGCCGCGAGCACCCGCCCGAGCGCATCGCGAGCGCCAGCGGCCTCGCCCACGGTAAAGGTCGAATGCGTATGGCCGCTCTCCGGTCCCAAGCCGGGAACGGCGGCATAGTCCAATTCCGCCCCCGAAGCGACAATCAGAATGTCGTACTGAAACCGCTCGTGTTCCGTCGCAACCTCGCGACTGACCGGATCGAGATCCCGCACCTCCGCATGAACGAAGCGGATGCCTCGGCGCGGCAAGATGTTCTCCAAAGGCACCTGAAGCTGCCCCGCTTCGCGCCAACCCATAATCACCCACGGCAGCGAGGGCACATATACGAACTCCTTGTCCTTCGAGATGACGGTGATTTCGGCTTGGTCCTGAAGCGCGCGTCGCAGCGCGTAGGCGGCGTTGATCCCGCCGAAGGAGCCACCGATTATTACGATTCTCTTGCGGCTCTGGTTCATCGTCTCACCTTATAACTTTGGCTCCCAGGGCTGGTCCCGCGTCGTTCGGCGCGGTCAGTAGTCGAATCGCACTCCCAGGAAGACGACATCGCTGCCGTCAAACTCGCCAAAGAAAGTTGACTTGGGTCCGCCGAAGATGCTGGCTCCCAAGTAAACGCTCAGCCTGTCAGTGGCCTGGTATGTGACCATCGGCCGAACAAAATAGTCCCGATGGCCGGGGCTGTAAGCCGCGAACAACGAGAGCGTCCACGTCTGATAGTCCAGCAGTTGGGTGAGCCGCGTCGAGATGAACTGGTCCGCCGGTGGGTAGGCTACGACCAGCGAATCAGGACTCGGCTTCGAATGCGCCGCAAACTCGCCGTAAAACTGGAGCCCCGCTGTGAAGTCTTGCCAGACTTCGCGCTGGTAGCCGGCAAGCAATCGCCATTCGGAATTCGGCTCTGCCGAATCGTAATAGCCAGTCTCGAGACTCACTACCCCATCGAAGAGGTTACGCTGCATGCTGGCTCCGTATACTCGGAGCCGGGGATAGAATTGCGTGGCGGTGGTCGGCGATATCAGCCTGTTACGCTCCAGAAAGGGCTCGTTCCAGAAGCCATTGTAGAAGTACAAGGAAACGTCTGAATCCATGACATTCCGGTACAGCCGAAGCGCTACCTCCGTATCCGAAAGCCGCGTCGCAGGCTCCGATTGGCGCTGGTTGGGCAGCGTCGCAAGCGGGTTAAACATGAGGAAGCGGCTAGGCGGAGGAAAGTTGTCGCTCGTAACGAACGGGATCGCCAGGAAGTCGGCGTTCATCACCTGTGAGGAATACGTCATCCGCAGGCTGTCCACGCCGAGCTTGAGATATTCCATCGGCAGTCCGGAGAAATAGGAGTACCAGTCCTTGGGGAAGACGTCATTTATGAAGAACAGGTCGCCAACTCCCCAAGTAACAATGTGACGCCCGACACTCACATCGAGCGGTCCCAAGCTCCGAGTCACGTACGCTTCGCGCAGGTCGTCATCGACCGCGTTTCCTATGTTGTCGTAAAGGAGATCGCCCTTGATCACCACCTCTGGCCCGCCTGAACTCGGTTCGGCGGTGACGTTGAAGCGCGCCCTTTCTTCGCCGAGAGCGAACGGATTCCCGCCGGGCGGCTGCTCTCCCGTCACGCGGCCGGTGCCGATGCCGAGCAGGAAGCCGTGGACGTTAAGGTCAAACGGGAGCGCGGCGGCGACGGTCTGCTGGAGTGGCGTACCGGCGCCCGAGCCGGACGACTGGGCGTCAGCACCCGTTGCAGCGGCCTGCAGGAAGCAAAGCGCAAGCATGACCCACAACAGCTGTGGCGCGCGGCCCGGAGCTATTCGAGCCACCTTTGCGGCGGGTTGTGCAGCGCCCGCTCCGTAAATATGTCGTCCGGCAATTCCACGTCGTACTCCACATTCTGGTAAGTGACCACCGTCCGGTGTCCGCTCTGCACGTTCTTCATCGTGCGCTTTACCACAGTCGGAATGGCGCTCTTGGTGCCGCGCTCATCGGCCGCCACGTTCTGGATCTCGTCCGCCGTGAACACGCGCGCAACTTGGTTCTGCGCGTCGTAGTACTCTTCCTTTCGCGGCAGGAACGTTCGTTTGTCGACCCAGCTAAGTTTCCTGGTGTACTCGGCCGGCGTTTTGGGCACGCTTTGCACCACGTAGCACTCGGCGTCGCCCAGCTTCTCCTCACGCAGCAAGGTGTAGTCGTCTTTGTCGAGGTTGCGGCCGGAGATGTCTTCGTACATGAAGTCGGACCCGACAAAGCTTGAGCGGCTATCGCTGGCGGCGATCCTGCGCACCATGTTCACCGCCGGGATGAAGATCCACCGGTCGGTCTCCCGGTCCGGGTACTTCCAAGCCAAAAACGCGGTACCGCGGATGTCGCCGGGTTGGTGAAAGTAGAGAAAGTATTTTTGGTCCAGACCGCCGGGAACATTTTCCCGGAGCAATGTGAGCACACGGGTGCGCGTACTGCCGGTGTCGGTGACAAGCTCCATAATGACCTTGGCCTTCATGGTTGCGCCGGGATAGTAGAACGCCTGCTGCTCATGCTCGATAATCTGCGTCGCGCTGAGCGCCGCCGGGGCGGGCTTCGGCGCGCTTTGCGCCAAAGCGGTGGTGCCCACGAACAGGAGGGCCAAGGGTCCAACGAAGAAGCTTAACCCGAGGATCTTCACGCCGTTTCTCCAAGCAAGGCGCGGTGAAAAAGAAGGATTAGCCCGGGCAGGTACACGACGGTGGTAAGCGCCGAGAGCAGCATGATGGCGACCATCAAAACGCCAACCGTAATGTAGGGGGTGAGAGCAGCGAAGATCATCACCGCGAAGCCCAGTGAGAAAAGCGCGGCATTGAGGAATATCCCCCTGCCCGGCCGTGCCACGGTCCAGACGAGCGCTTCCTGCAAATGCGGGTGCTCGCGGTAGCGCTGCCGGAAGCGGCTGACGAAATGAATGGCGAAATCAACGGCCATGCCGAGTGACAAGGTTGAGATGACCGCGACCGGCATGTCGAAGTCTTTGCCCACCCAGCCTACGGCTCCGTAAATCACAACGATGGTAAAGAGCAGCGGGACAAAGGCGAGGCTACCCCACCGAAGCGAGCCGGTTTCGATCGCCAGGAGCACCAGCACGGCTGCCAGGCCGGTCATGAAGCTTTCGAGCATCCCCCATAGAACCTCGTTGCTCCACACCAGGTTGAAATAAGCAATTCCCGCAGGCCTAAGTGTCGCGCCGTTCGGCAAGGGATGCGCCTTTAGGTAGGACCCTGCGCGCCGGATTACCTCGCGCATCGTGTCGGCGTCCCAACTCTTGAGCTGAACAATCAGGTTGGCTTTCCTCGCACCGTAATCGATCACGTTGTCGACGTCCGTCGGCTTTATCGAGGTGCTGAGCAGGAAGAGATACTGGCCTATCTGTGTCCGCGATTCCGGAACCCGGTCAAAGGCGGGATCATCATTGTGCAGTACGCGGTTGACGCGTTTGATGTAATCCACAACAGATAAGGTCTTTCCGACCAGGGGGTCTTTTTCCAGCGCGCGTTGGAGACCTTCAATGCCACGCAGCATGGCCGGGTCGTTCATGGCGCCTTCGTCCGGACTCTGGATAACGAGGTAGCCCGTGGAGGTGCCGCCCAGGCTCTGGTTCATAACACGGTCCGCAACACGCACGGGGCTGGCAGGTCTGAACCAATGGACCATGTTGTTGTTAATCCTGATTTGGAAGAGCCCGGCTACCGCGCCCGCCAGCAGTAGGGCGCCGACAATGGCGATAAGCCTGGCATGTCGCAACGAGAAATCGCCAAGCCGCGCCAAGAGCCCTTCGGCCGCTGAAGTGCCCGTCCTTTCAGCCGCTGGGGCCTCGGGAATCTGCGCCTCGTGGAGAAGGATCATGATCGCCGGGACGAGCGTAAAACTCGTGACCATAATGACCACGGTGCCAAACGCCACAAACAGGCCAAACACCTTGACGGGAACGATAGTGGCGGTGCCCAAGGCCGCGAATCCCGCCGCCGTCGTAAGGTCCGAGTAAAAGACCGGAGCGCCGACGGCATCCATCGCCTGCAACACCGCGCGCCGCTTGTCCCGAAGCTCGCCGAACCGGAAGGCGAACTCGTTGAAGATGTGGACGCTGTCGGTCGCAATCGCCATAAGAAACACTGGGCTCATTGAGCTCATGATGTGGATGGGGTTGCCGAGACCGACCAGCAGGCCCAGGCAGCAGATGATGCCGACCATGGCCGCGCCCATGTTCGCTACGATCAGGGGCCAGCTTCGGAACATCATCCAAAGCGCCACGCACATTACGAGCCCGGCGATGGGCGAGAACAGGGCCATCTGACGGAACATCTCGGCGCCGAAGGTGTCGCGCGTCACGGGATCGCCAGCCAGGAAATACCGGTCGCCGCCCCGCTGGTTCGCGATATTCGCAACGAGGGTGCGGATCCGGTCGGCGATCTGCTTGCCGTTGGCCGCGCGCTCAATCGGTACATAGATGGCCGTGGCCGTCGCGCGAGGGTCTACGACGCGATTGACAAAAAGAGGATTTCCGAGAACGGCTGCGCGAAATGCTTCGAGCTGCGCACGGGTTTGCGGAACGCGGTCCAATATCGGGCCGACGGTCAGGCCGCCGGCGCCGGTCTTCACATTATCGATGGTCGAAAAACTTGCGACGTCCCGCGTGATTACCCCTGGAATCGCTTGGATCTGCCGCGTGAGTTCCGCGATCCGCGCCAGCGTTTGCGGGTTCACGATCCCCCGCTCGTTGACAATGCCAAGCATGATCACGTCCGGATGCAGTGCGAACTCTTTCTCCATCCGGTCGTTGTACTTTCGTACCGGTGAAGTCACCGGCAGCATGTGCTTGGGATCGGTGTCGATCGTGGCGCGCGGCAACTGCGCCGCGAACGCTATCGTCGCTAGGGCCGTCAGGGCGATGACCGCCCGCGGACGGGTTATGGAAAGCACCACCAGACGATTCAATAGCCGGCCTATCACCGCCGGCCTGACGGAAGTCGCCGCGCCGCTGGACCGTGCGCGCGACTCCCGGTCTGTCATCAGTTGATGTGCCACATGCACCTGCGTTTACCGCTCGACGGCGTACCCGCCTTGCCTCCAGCTCTCCATCCCCCCACGCAGAACCGTTACTTGCTCGAACCCCGCCTTCGAGAGCACTTCCGCAGCGCTCGACGAGCGCTTCTCGGTTCGTCAAACGGTTACGATCGGCTTTTGTTTGATCTCGGTCAGCTCCCGGATTTTTGTGGACAGTTCCGCGATCGGAATGTTGCGCGCGCCCGCGATATGGCCGAGCGGTCCCTGGAATTCTTCGGGGGTGCGCACGTCTATCAGGGTCACTTCTTCGCCGCTCTGCAGCCGGCGTCTGAGGGCTGCCGGGTCGGTAAAGCGTTGCCCCTTCAACCTGCGAACCAGCCGCGGCAGAAAAGCGACGGCCGCGAGCAGCCCCAAGGCGAGCAGAGCCTTGCGGATTGCCCCGGCCTGTCCGGAGGCGGCCTCGCGTCCCGCGTAGCCCAGATAGGTATACGCGATTGCCCCCGGAGCCATGCATACAAACGAGGCGACCACATACTCAGCCAGTCGAATGCGCGTCAGTCCGAAGGCGTAATTCATCAGGTTGAACGGAAAAAGCGGCACCAACCTGACCAACGCAACGAAGCGCCAGCCTTCCTCTTCAACCCCGCGTATAAGCCGACCGAGGCGTTCGCCGGCGCGGCTGGAAACCCAATCCGAGGCTACATATCGCGCAGTCACGAAGGCCAGCGTGGCCCCCAAGGTCGCCCCGGTAAGGTTCCACAATGTTCCCCAGATGGGGCCGAAGAGGGCGCCGCCCGCCACGGTGAGCACCGACCCGGCCACGAACAGCACCGTGGCCATGCCGTAGAGGAGAATAAACAGCATAGGGGCCCATCCTCCGAAGCGCTGCAATTCGCGCTCGATAGTCGCGGGTTGCAGAAGTTCGCGATGAAGGCCAAGCCATATAATCGCCGCAGCAAGCGCCGCCACCAGAACCAAACGATAGATGAGATTGCGCGAGTTCATGCTGCACGCCTCCGGGTGATCGCGTAAGCGCCGGCCACCCCGCGGAACGGTTGCAAGAGCATCCGGTCGAGCCACAACTCGCGCGCTTCGCGGAACTGCTCGATGCCAATCGTCATACCCTCATGACCGGCGGCGGGCTGGTCGCGGTAGGTTCCTAGCAATCGATCCCACCACGGCAAGTTGAAGCCGAAGTTGCTATTGGTTTCGTTGACCACGATCGAATGATGGACCCGATGCATGTCGGGCGTGACAAAGAGCCATCGAAGATAGCGATCAAGCCGGACCGGGATACGAACGTTCCCATGATTGAACATCGAGGTTGCGTTGAGCAGGACCTCGAAGACCAGCACGCCGAGCGCGGGTGTCCCCAGCGCCACCACCACGCCGAACTTGATCAGCATCGAGAGGACTATCTCGATCGGGTGAAAGCGTGCGCCCGTGGTAACGTCGAAGTCGAGGTCGGCGTGATGCATCCGATGGACGCGCCAGAGCGCGGGCACCGCGTGAAACACCACGTGCTGGAGGTAGATGGCGCCGTCGAGCAGCACCACCGACGCGACAAACGTCGCCCAGGAAGGTGCCGCAAGGTTGTTCAGCAGGCCCCAGCCGCGCTTATCGGCCAGCAGCGCCAGACCCACGGCCCCGCTGGGCAGCAGAATCTTCAGCAGCACTGTGTTCAGGACAACAATGCCCAGGTTGCTCGGCCAGCGCTTCAATCTCGAGTAGGACCGCTGCCGGCGCGGCGCCGCCGCTTCCCACACCGCCATCGCGGCGAAGACGGTTATGAAGGCTCCCAGCCTTATGGTCGCCTCGTTCATCGGCGTACTTGACCTGGTTCAAACGTTCAATTAGTTTCTTGACTGAAGCTAAGGTTTTGCGGCCATCATGTCAAGCCAGAATGCCAAACGTGCGATGTTCGAGCAGTTCGCCGCGGTCGCTCGCACCCTCGGTTCGGCGCACCGGCTCGAGCTTCTGGAATTGCTTGCGCAAAGATCGCGCAGCGTCGAAGAGCTTGGCCGGCTGAGCGGTCTCACGATCGCAAACGCGTCGCAGCACCTGCAGCAACTGCGCCGCACCGGAATGGTTGAGGCTAGTAGAGACGGCAAGCATGTGGTTTATAGGCTCGCCGATGGGGAGATAATTTCGCTGCTCGGCGCCTTGCGCCGAATCACCGAGCGCAACGTCGGCGCGGTCGAAAAGGTGCTCAACAGCTACTTCCGCGAGCGCGACAGCCTCGAAGCCGTATCGCGCAAGGAACTGTTGCGGCGCATGCAGGAGGGGTTGGTCACAGTGATCGATACCCGCCCGGCAGAGGAGTTCGCCGCGGGGCACCTGCCTAGCGCGCTCAATGTGCCGCTGCGCGAAATCAAGCGCCGACTACGGGAACTGCCTCGCGACCGGGCGATCGTCGCTTACTGCCGCGGAGCCTATTGCGTGCTCTCTTACGAGGCGGTCGCCGAGCTGCGCAAGCGCGGTTTCGAGGCCTCCCGACTTGAAGAAGGATATCCTGAATGGAAAGCGGCGGGTCTGCCCGTGGAGCGTTCCGCCGCTGCCTGAATCCAGGGTCGAAGATTTGGAGGAAACGCTATGGAACCGTGGGGAATGATGCCCTGGTACGGAATGGTCTTCGGCCCAATCATGATGATCATCTGGCTTGTTATCGTAATCGTCGTTGTGGCAGCGGTAATCCGATGGCTCCAAGGCGGGACTGTTGGCCCGCTCCCATTCGCAGGAAACAGGAAGCGTGCACTGGAAATCCTGGAAGAACGCTTTGCCAAGGGTGAGATCGACAAGGACGAGTTCCAGGAGAAGAAGCGGCTGCTCTCGGACTGACGATCTCGGGAGTTCCAGGATATATCGGGACGGCAGCCCGATAGCGAAACAGCGATTGCGATCGTCAGCCACACTGGGGGTACACGTGCAGGAGCCCGGTATTTTTGAACGAAGGGAAAGCTCCATCGGAACGCATGTTTGTGAGGCAAAAGACGCCAACATCCGGGCATTCGACGCAATGCTAAGGAGTCACGGGTTCGGTCCGCTCCGGCGCGAACGCAGCCGCACGCTTCAGGTCAATGTCGGCAAGTTGTGCAATCAGGCGTGCCATCATTGCCATGTCGATGCGGGACCAAAGCGCACCGAGCGCATGACGCGCGAAACCGCCGAGTGCGTTATCAGGCTGTTAAAGAGAAGCCCTAAGATCGAGACCCTTGATATCACCGGCGGCGCTCCCGAGCTCAACGACAACTTCCGCTTCCTGGTCGAAAATGCGCGCAGTTGTGGTCGACGCGTGATCGTTCGCTGCAACCTAACCGTCCTGTTGGTGTCGGGGATGGAGTGGTTGCCCGAGTTCTACCGAAGCAACAGTATTGATCTGATATGCTCGATGCCCTGTTACACGGAGCAGAACGTTGACGATCAGCGTGGCAAGGGTGTTTTCGCCAAGAGCATCGACGCCCTACGGCTGTTAAACGGACTGGGATACGGACTGTCGGGCTCGGAGCTCAGACTCGCCTTGGTCTACAATCCGCTCGGTGCGTTTCTGCCGCCGCCACAGGCCGAACTGGAGGAACGCTATCGCTGTGAATTGCGCAGCCGTTTCGGCATCGAGTTCCATCACCTGTTCACGATAACCAACATGCCGATAAAGCGCTTTGCCGACCAGTTGCACCGCTGGGGCAAGACCGAGGAATATCTCGGCGTCCTCGTAAATCACTTCAATCCCGAAACCGTCAACGGATTGATGTGCCGTCATTTGGTAAGCGTCGGCTACGACGGCGCACTTTATGATTGCGACTTCAACCAGATGCTCGAACTGCCGATCCGCCGTGGACAAACCGATGGGCCGCTGACCATGTGGGAAATAGGCGACCTCGCCGAATTGGACGGCGTGCGAATTGCTACGGCGTGTCACTGCTTTGGCTGCACCGCCGGCGCCGGCTCAAGCTGCGCCGGCGCGCTCGCTTGACGTGACTGTCCACTAGACCAATGCGCAGCGAAAAACGTCTCCCTCCCGCTATCGATAGGCGGAAGCAACCCGGCGCATCTGAAGAATGCCTGACAGCATACGCTTGACCGAGGGCGTCAGACGGCTTCGGTACCATGCGTCGGCAACTTTCCTTATCGCCTCGGCTTGCGTCGGATAGGGATGAACCGTCCGGGCAATGGTGGCAAGTCCGAGCTTTCCAACCATCGCCAAAGTAAACTCCGAAATCATTTCGCCTGCGCCGCTTGCGACCACCGTGGCCCCGACGATTTGCCCGGTGCGCCTGTGAGCGTGAACTTTGACGAAGCCTTCGCACTGCCCGTCCAGTACCGCCCGGTCAACTTTGATTAGCGGCTGCAGGAAGGTGCGGATGGCGATTCCTCGCTGGCGCGCCTCGGCCTCGTTGAGTCCAACCTGTGCGATCTCGGGATCGGTGTAGGTGCACCTCGGAATAGCCAGAGAGCTGAAACGCTGCCGGCCCGCAAACAGCGCGTTTCGAACCACGATGCGCGCCATTGCGTCGGACACGTGTGTGAACTTATGCGGCGAGCAGACGTCTCCGGCCGCGAAGATCCGCCGGTTATTGGTTCGCAGGCGGTCATCGACCTTTACTCCTATGCGGGCGTCATAGTCCACGCCAGCAGCTTCAAGACCGAGACCGTCGAGAACCGGGAAGCGCCCGGCGCAAACCACGATTTCGTCAACCAAAACGTCCCGATTCTCGGTGCCGCACCCAACGCGGAGCAGCTTGCGATCGCCGGAGTGCTCGACCATCCGGATATCACAGCCTTCGACAATCTGGATTCCATCGCGTTGCAGCGCCGTGCGGACAATTTGGGCCGCTTCGCCGTCCTCGTTCGGCAGGATATGTGTCGCGGCTTCCAGCAGGGTCACGTTGGAGCCGAAGCGCTGGAAAGCCTGCGCGAGCTCGCACCCGACTGGGCCGGCGCCGATTACCGCCCATCGCCGCGGCAACGCGGTCAGTGCGAAGATTGTCTCGTTGGTCAGGTAGCCGATCTCGGCCAGCCCCGGAATCGGCGCCACGGCTGCCCGGCTTCCGGTGGCAATTACCGCACGGAGAAAACGAAGAGTTTTGCCCTTTACTTCGACCGACGAAGGTCCACTGAAACGGGCCTGACCGATAAACACATCGACGCCCAGTGAACGATAACGTGCCGCAGAGTCTCTGGCGCTCAGCTGAGCCCTAAGTTTGCGCATCCGTTCCATCACTGCCGCGAAATCGGCATTGGCGCCCTCGGGCACCACAACCCCATAGTCGGCGGCGCGGCGTATTCCGGCGACGGCGCGTGCCGAGCGAATCAGGGCCTTGGACGGCACGCATCCCACATTCAGGCAGTCGCCGCCAAGCAGTTCGCGTTCAACCAGTGCCACTTTTGCGCCAAGACCCGCCGCTCCGGCCGCTGTGACGAGGCCCGCGCTGCCCCCACCTATCACTACTAGATCATAGCGCGAGGCGGGTTCCGGGTTGGTCCAGTCGGACGGCCGTACATTTGAGAGCAATTCGCGGTTGTATATATCATTAGGTCGGATTCGCGAGAGAGTTGCGCCAATTGCCATATCAATTGTTCCTGGCCATCGAACATTATGACCGAGGCTCTACGCCGACCAGTTTCGACACAGATCAACGAACGTCGCCGTAACCCCGGCTGAGTTTTGAGGGCGGCACGCCCGCGAGGTACGCGCCCCTGATCATCCACATTCGAACCATCGTTCGGATGATTCCCGCTTTGCGCCATCGTCGCGCCGACGTGACCACCCGAGACCGCAAGCATGCGATCCTGCCGGTGCGTTTGAGACGGCGCGCAAACTCCAGATCCTCGCAAATCGGGATGTCCGGGAATCCGCCGAGAGTCTGGAAGATGGCGTGCCTGACAAAAATCGCCTGGTCTCCCGTGGCAGTCCGGCTGAACCGAGAGCGCAGACTGATGAGCGCGCCGATCAGCACACACAAGGGATGGCTATCGTCGAGACGAAGATCGAACCTTCCACCAACGACGCGCGGATCGGCCAGCACCGTTTCGATATCCGCAGCGAAGGTTCGCGGCACAGTCGTGTCGGCATGAACGAATGCGAGAACCTCCCCACCAGCCCGTGCCGCACCGGCGTTCATCTGCATGGCGCGGCCGCGCGGCGCT
>Ga0209061_1005151_pt1 | contig 11744 bp, 12 predicted proteins | sample Coa_R1_10_FD_187157 | JGI IMG/M metagenome (GOLD analysis project Ga0209061, IMG submission 187157) | Surface soil microbial communities from Centralia Pennsylvania, which are recovering from an underground coalmine fire - Coalmine... | ecosystem: Environmental > Terrestrial > Soil >... | reverse complement strand
GAGCAGTTCGGGAATGCGCGGGTCAAAATATCCGTACGTGTCCGAGATAAGACCAATCTTCATCGGAGGGCTGGCGTTCGATGTTGACCGCGCATGTTGGCCTCCTGCAACGTAGCGGCGGTATCCACATCGCGGAACCATCCCTTAGCTGTTACGGCTTACCACTTTAACCTTGGCAACCAGGGGGACGCCGGTGGGAGGGAAACACGCATGGTCATTGCAGGCCTGATATTCCAGCTTGCCACGCAGCGTGTATTCGCCCGGCGGCGTTCCGGGCGCAACTTTCAACTGGGCGTTAATTTCAATTTTGCCTTCGTAAACTGAAAGTTCGGTGTCAGAAAAGGCGAGCTTTTCAACCTTGCCTTTGGGATACAGAATGCTGGCTACGGTGAATCCATCTATAGGCGTGAACTTCAGGTCAGTTGGAATCAGATAATCCAGGCTGGGATGATGATCGTTAATGTGATAGCCAGAGGCAATATCCGCCGTCACTGAAGCCCGAATTGTTGATCCTGCATGGACAATCGGGGTCACCAGGGTTAAATGCGCCTGGACAATCGCCGGTTGCGTCTGCGCAGAACCCTGCCGAACAAGAAGAACCAAGGTCAACAGCAACGCCGAATTTACGGCAAGGGCGGTTCGGAGGATGGAAGGCACAGGCTTGATTCGGGTCTTGAAAAGCATGATTCGTGGGCATCCGCCAGCCGGCATTGCATCGAGGAATATCCGCTCTCCGATCGCAATATCGAGGTCGGAACATCATTCCTACGGAGGGTATATTAAATTCGCGGATTAAGTTTCTGGAACTTCTCAAGCTGCGATTTAGCTAATTCACGGCTGACGCCGCAACTGGGGTCATTCGTGCGGCATTGAAGCACGTTGAACTTGCACCCGCAGTCGCAATTCTGTTTGCTCAACTGATTCTTGTAACGTTGAAGCTCGATTTTATTGAGCTTGCTGACGTCAACTCCTGGAACCGGAGAATTCGCTTCGGCAGGCGTTTCCACCTCAATATTGCCGGAAGCGCCTGCGGGCTGGAAGTTTTTCACGGCCTCACCCGGCGAAGCCGCGAGAAGCGTCTTAATCTCAGTAGCAAACCGCTCGGCGTCGACCGCTCCCGGCACTTTATCGTAAATCCGCCCGTCACGCCCGATCAGAAACGTGGTGGGCAATCCGATAATGCCGCCGTAAAGCTCGCTGATCTTGGTATCGCTGCCCATCGCAACGGGATAATTCATGCCAAATTGCTTGTAGAATTCGCGCACAGGCTGAACGTCATCGTCCATGGAAATGCCGATGATCTGGAAACCCTGAGGCCCATATTCTTTCTGCAGCTGAATAAAGCCGGGGATCTCCACCCGGCAAGGACCGCACCACGTAGCCCAGAAATCGAGCAGCACTACTTTGCCTCGATAGTCCGCAAGGTTCAGCTTCTGGCCGAAGATATCCGTCACGGAGAAGTCGGGAGCGGCAGGATACTTCCCGCTGGAGGCTTGCGGTCTGGCGGCCGTTACGGGGGCAATCCAATAGCGGTTGGCCAGGTAAAGTCCCCCGATCACGATCGCGATCACAACCAGGACTAAAATGATTTTATTCTGTTTGGACATCACAAACTCTCCTTAAGGGAAGATGCCGACCGGTTGCGGTTTCCCCTTACCATCATTTTACGCACTCCCTAAGCTCTCGAAAAGCTGTGAAAGTCAAGGGTGAGCGCGTTTGGCTTCCACAAGCGCCCCGTTGGGCGCTTCGCGCGCGGGCGGATGGCCGCGCAGGATGAACATCAGGATAACACCGGCGATGAAGGCCGCGATAGCCACCACTTGCGCGGTGGAAAGCAGCCCGTGAAAGAAGAAGCCCCGGTCGGGATCGCCGCGATAGAACTCCAGAAAGAATCGCGCCACCGCGTAAAGCATAAGGTACATGACGAAGACCTGGCCATCATGTTTCTTACGGCGATAGAACCAGAGCAAGGCCAGAAAAATGATCAGCGTGGCCGCCGACTCGAACAACTGCACCGGATAAAGGGGAATGCCCAATGGCACGCCAGTCATTTGATGACTATAGGGATTCGTGAAAACAACGGCCAAAGGCGAGTGATGAGCGGCTTTGCCGTAATCGTCTCCGGCCGCAAAGCAGCCCACCCGGCCAATGCACTGTCCAATCGCTACGGCCGGGGCGTAGGCGTCAAACACTTTCAGAAGAGGCAGCCGCTTCGACTTCACATACCAGATGGCAAATAACGTCGCCCCGATGAAGCCGCCATAAAAGCCGCCGCCCGCTTCGAGCGTATCGAGGCTGAAAATCTCCCCCGGATGCGCCGCATAGAATGACCAGCCAGTCAGAATCATGTAGATTTTGGCGCCGATCAGGCCCGTGACGATCAACCAGGCGCTGAAGTCCACCAGTTGTGAGGATTCCAACCCCTCTCTGCGGCCCAGGCGAACCGCCACATAGAGGCCGGCAAGCAAGGCGAGCGCCAGGAGAAAACCGTAGGTGGGAAGTTGAAGGGAGCCGATCCGAAAGAGAATTGGATGCATAACCGCGGTCAGGCGCCGCTCTGTCTCAGCAGCGCCACATCAGAGCGTAAAACGATTCAAGAAGCCCAGGTAGCCCGAAAGGATTGTAAATCGGTTGAGCGCAATCAAAATTCCAATAAGAATCAGCAAAGCACCCGAGCCTATTTCAACGGCCTGGAGGTGTCTCTTGAACCGGCCATAGAACTTCAGAAATTTACCGAGTCCCAGGCTTGTGAGCAAGAAGGGAATCGCCAGCCCGGCGGAATAGATGGCGAGCAGAAACATTCCCTGAAACACCGTATTGCGCGTCGCCGCCAGCGCCAGAATGCCCGCGAGAATCGGCCCGATGCAGGGCGTCCACCCAAACGCGAAAGCGAATCCCAGAATAAACGCTCCGAACAACCCGCGACGCGGGGCGCCGGTGTTCAGCCGGGCATCGCGATAAAGGAAGGGGATTTTTATAAGTCCCGTCAGGTGCAGTCCGAAAATAATGATGATGATTCCCGCCACCACATTAAAAATCGTGCGACGCGAAGCCAGGAACGCTCCCACTTCCGTCGCCGAAGCGCCCAGGGCGATAAACACCACCGAAAAGCCAATCACAAAGGCCACGGCATTCCTCAAGACGCGCGCCATGAGCGTGCCATCTCCGCTCGCCCGCAACTCCTCCATCGAGGCTCCCGAAAGCATTGAAACGTATCCGGGAACCAGCGGAAGCACGCAGGGGGAAAGGAATGAAACCACTCCGGCTACCAGGGCAATAGGTAGGCTCAAATGATGACTCATCAGCGCTTCCCTCTGCAGGGTCGATTACACTCTCTTTCTTGGATGCATCCTGTGAGGATGCGTTTCAAGCCTATCCTGCTGCAAAGATTGTATTTGTTCACGTTGCGGGAAACCTGATCGCTCCGACGATCTGCTATGATGGTCAGGACTCGGCAGTTTCTGGCCTAGATCAGGAAGTCAATAGCCTTGCCTGACCCTGCTTTCAGTCTATCACACCGCTGAACTTGGCATCGAACGGCACTGAAGGGGCAGCCATTTAAACGGAGCATCAATTTGTTGCGAGCCATCATTTTTGATTTTGACGGAGTCATTGTCGATAGCGAGCCGCTGATTATGAAGTTGACTCAGCAGATGGCGGCGCGCGAAGGGTGGACTATTACTGCGGAGGAGTACTATCGGGATTATCTGGCGCTCGATGATCGGGGCATCGTTGAGCGCCTGTTCCAGAGTCACGGGCAGCCGGTGAACGTCGCGCGCCGCGATGAACTGGTGCGCTGGAAAGCGCAAGCTTATCAGGAAGCGATTGGCGACGGCCTGCCCGCCATGCCGGGCGCCGTCGAATTTGTCCGCCAATGCGCCCGCCGGTATCCCCTGGCGATTGCCAGCGGCAGTCTGCGCGAGGAAGTGGAACCGCTTCTGAAGAAACTCGGGCTGCGGGAGGAGTTCGGCGTGCTGGCGACGGCGGATGACTGCGAACGCTCCAAGCCCGATCCCGCCATCTACCGGATTGCGCTTGAAAGGCTGGGCAAGCTGGACGCCTTCAAAGAACGCGGCTTAAAAGCTGGCGAATGCCTGGCCATTGAGGATGCGCCGCTCGGTGTCAAGGCCGCTCATGCCGCAGGGATGAAGTGCATGGCGCTCGCTCATAGCCGGCCCATTGAGGAGCTTCGGCACGCAGACTGGGTCTTTCACAGTTTCGCGGAAGCATCCCTGAGGGACATTGCGAAGGCGTACGAATAAGAACGCTGCGCCTTCGCCTCGTTCCGTTTGAAAAGATTTGCTAATGCGAGATGCTTTCCGTGAAGACCGTCGGGGCGATCCGCGGCGGATGGTCGCTCGCACGAGAAGCGCGCCGGTGATCTGCGAGCAGCGCCAGCATCAAATTCCGGTCCAGATGCTCGTGCACGGTGCAGAGCGAGAGCGCGTCCAGAGAGCGGATGAAATCATGCACGCGGCGCTGGTACTCTGAGACCGCCGTCGGCTCGGCGGTCTTCCCATACGCCCAGGACCAGTCCGAGACCCAGCGCAATAAGGGAGCGTTCGCGCGCACCGGGCCGCGCTGGAGAGTCTCATCCGGCTTGATCAGGGAAGAGAGGCAATTGGGCGCGGTCAAAAAAACCAGCCGCCCGTTGCGAAGCAGGGCTTCTGAGCGCAACCCGCATTCGCCAAGTTCCTGCGCCAATTCGCGCAGAAACTTCGGCCCCGCCATGGCGACAACCTGCTGGCCGATTTGCAACCCTTCCACAACAAACTGAGAAATCTCAGCCAGCTTTTCATCTTTTCGAACGACCACTCGACACACTGCGCAAGACTTCACATGATGACTGACGTTTTCTGTGGGTAACATACATTTTCATTTTGTTGAAACAGAACCGCAAAGTCAACGACGTATCGCATTGAGATGCAATTTCAGATTCCGAACTCGCGAGATGCCTCTTGACAATTTCAAAAAAATACTCTTCCAGGGGATTACAAATTATAGTGACACTCTTTGCTGTAGCGGCGCTGTCCCTTCACTTCGTTCAGGGCAGGCTCTCAGCGCCGAAAGACGCCGGTGGGGACACCGGCGCTACAGAAGAAGTCGTCACTATAATTTGTAATCCTCAATAATCCGCCGGCATAATTCAAAGCGCTCTTTCTGTCGCACCATCATTGCTCGGTTGCGCCGAGACTTTCAGCGCCGCCCTGCCCGGTGAAGTAAAGCCCCAGAAGAATGAGCGCGCCCGCCACCCCAACCTTCCAGGTGAGAGTTTCCGTCAGCAGCCACACCCCGAGCCCGATGGTCATGAGCGGGGAAAGGTAGACAAATGAAATGGCCTGTGAAGCGGTCATCACCGTCAAGACAAAAGCGTAGAGCAGATAAGCGAGCAGGGTGCCGAAGAGAATCATGAACGCCAGCGCCTCCCAGGCGTAGGCGGGGATCACCTTCCAGTGGACGTGAACCAGCGCAGTGAAACTGAAGGGGATCATCAGCACGGCGCCTGCGGTGAAAGTCAGTGTGTTCAATGTGAGCGAATCGTAGTGGTCCGATCCCTTCTTCAAAAGAATCGTAAAGCAGGCGAATGCCAGGCGCCCAGCCAGCAGAATAAGGTCGCCCACCCAATTCGCCCCCGTCCCGGCGGGCGGCCTGCCGATGGTGAGAACTCCCACGCCGCAAAAGGCGATGGCCATTCCCCAGGCCTTTTCTGCGGTCAGTGTTTCCATCCTCATCAGGCTGGCAAGCGCCAGCACAAGAATAGGGCCAAGCGCAATAATCCAGGCGGTGTGGGCGACGGAAGTTCTGGAAAGACCGTCAATATAGGTGAGCTGGTTCAGCGTGACGCCTGTCAATCCCCCAACGCCCATGAATATCCAGTCGCGGCGCGATAATTGCCTTGGCCAGCCATGCCAGGCAAAATAGATCGCCAGGAAACCCAGCGCCGTGCCCGCCACCCGCAGTTGGGCCAGAGCCAGGGGGTTAAAACCGCGAAGCGCAAATTTGCCGGCGACGGCGTTGGCGGCCCAGAAAAGCGTCACGGCCAGCATGATGAAGTTCATCAGCTTCATGCTGAAAGCGGTTTTGGGCTTTGCTGCGGGTGGGGAATTCGGCGGGCCAGGCGCCACGTTAGGAGAAGGACTCCTTCCGGACGGTGACCTTCTCGATCCGCTCGAGGTCAGGGAGGTAGCCTAAACCCGGAGTCTTCGGCACAGGGATAACGCCGCGCGGGCTGACGGTGACTTCCGGCTGGATAATATCCTGCTGCCAATAGCGCCGGCTGGCTGAAACGTCTCCCGGCAGCGTGAAGCCGGGCAGGCTGGAGAGAGCAATGTTGTGCGCGCGCCCAATGCCGGACTCCAACATGCCGCCGCACCAGACGGGCACGCCGCGCGCGCGGCAGAGATCGTGGATGCTGCGCGCTGAAGTGTAGCCGCCGACACGGCCCAATTTGATGTTGATGATTCGGCAGGCGCCGAGATCGAGGGCCTTGCGCGCGTCGTCGGCGCTGTGAATGGACTCGTCCAGGCAGAGCGGCGTCTGAAGCTCTTTCTGCAGGTGCGCGTGGTCCACCATGTCATCCCAGCCGAGCGGCTGCTCAATCATCATCAGACCGAAGCGATCGAATTGTTTCAGGTGATCGAGATCGGCCAGCGTGTAGGCCGAATTGGCATCCACCATCAGCCGGATATCCGGGAACTTCGATCGAATGCGTTCGAGCGCTTCGATGTCCCATCCCGGCTTCACTTTGATCTTAATCCTCTGGTAGCCTGCTGCCAGTTCACTCTCGATCTTTTCGAGCAACGCCTCAACGCTCTCCTGAATTCCAATGGAAACGCCGCAGGGAATTTCTCCAAGCGTCCCGCCTAAAAGCTTTGCAATGGAAACGCCTTTTTCCTGCGCCTCAATATCCCACAGCGCATTCTCCATGGCCGCTTTCGCCATGGGATGTCCGCGGATCGGGCGAAATCGAGCGGCGATTTCGCAGGCAGTGGACCACGAACGCTCAAGCGACCAGGGAATAAGATAATCTCGCAGGATGTGCCAGGCCGTTTCCGGCGTCTCGTAGCTGTAAAACGGCTTTTCCCCGCAGGTCACTTCGCCCCAGCCGGTGAGGCCATCCGCTTCAACGCGTACCAGCACGATGCGGCGATCCGTGGTGCGTCCAAAGCTGGTCTCAAAAAAACTGACCAGGGGCAAGCGCAATTCCCGAAGCTCAACATGCGTAATTCTCATAAGCAAGAAAGTTTCACCAGCGCCGAAGTCGGAGCATCATTGGACAGCTTTCCCTTTCAGGTTTGGGCTTCTTTGGGCTTCTCGCATACGTTTAATACAGTTCATACGTATGAGACAAAATATACAAAATATACGCCCACCGGGCTTTCAGAAGCTGCTACCCTGCTCTTGTCTGTCAATGATTGTGCGCACAGGAGGCAGGCATTGCAGTAAAAAAACGCCGGCGTTTTTCCAAGTTTTGCTGAGAAATGCCAGGAGCGGTTTTCAAAGCCGAGTAAAGCGGCAACCCTAAGTCATTGATTTTCTTCAGTTCACACTTCCCGCCAGCGGCCAAACCTCGTCGCTTACCTTAAATACTGTTTTCACCACAGAGGACACAGAGAGCGCAGAGGTTTTTTCTCTGTGTCCTCTGTACTACTAATGGTTAAAATGTTTGCGGCTTGCACAAATTTTCATTGGGTGGCACGGGCGTCCCGCCCGTGCCCACGGCCGAGACGGCCGTGCCACACGGGTTGCGGCTCTGCCGCGCTGTGCTCTCTGTGGTGAATTCTCTCTTAATCCCGCCTATAAATCGTCGCCACAACACAAAAACCGCAACCGCTTATTCCGCCTTCTTCGCCGCTTCCCACAGGGCGTCCAACTCTTCGGCAGAGCAATCACTCAGCTTTTTCCCCTGATCATGCGCTTGTTGCTCCATCGCCTGAAAACGGCGCTTGAACTTCCGATTGGCTCGGCGCAGGCAGATTTCCGGATTGAAATTCAGATATCGCGCCAGATTAGCCGATGCGAAGAGAAGATCACCGGTCTCTTCTTCGAGCTTTTCGGAATTCCGTTCGCTCCTTCCCAATTCTGCGCGCAACTCTGCAATCTCCTCGCTGATTTTATCGAGCAGACTTTCAAGGTTCGGCCAGTCAAACCCCACCCGGGCCACTCGTACGCCAAGCTCATAGGCTTCCAGGGCAGACGGAAACGAACGCGGGATTCCGTTCAGCAGGGAGTGAACAGCGGCTGTTGCATCATGATCGTTCGCAGGCTGCTTTTCGCGGGCTTTGGCGGCCTGCCAGCTTTCGAGGGCTTCTTCCGGCGTTCGAGCGCGATTTTCACCGAAAACGTGAGGATGGCGCCGCACCAGCTTGGCATGGAGCGACTCGGCCACATCCGCCAGCGTAAATCGCCCTTCCTCTTCGGCCAGCCGCGAATAAAAGACCACCTGGAAGAGCAAGTCGCCCAATTCTTCTCTCAGGGCCTCGAAATCGCGCTCCTCAACCGCCTCGACCACCTCATAGACTTCTTCCAGCATCAGAGACTTCAAGCTTTCGTAAGTTTGAGCGCGATCCCACGGGCAGCCGTCCGGCCCGCGCAGGTGCGCCATGAGATCAGCCAGCCTGGAGAGAGCGTCTTTGGTCAAAATGAATCCTAAGAAGAGATGATGATCAGAAGCGCCCGCTATGCAGCGCCTCGCGCGTCTGTGTCACGCCCCCGCGGCCACGCCCATCTGCACGCGCAATTCACCGCACATTTTGCCAGTAGGCAGGAGTTTGCCCGGATTAAACGTTCCTTGCGGATTGAAAACCGTCTTGATCCTCCGCATCATCTCGAGATCGTCTTCGGAGAATAAGAGAGGCATCAGCTCGCTCTTCTCCAATCCGACGCCGTGCTCACCCGTAATGGAGCCGCCCAGTTCCACGCACTTGGCGATCATCTCGCCCGCCGCGCGCGTGACCTTGCGACACTGTTCCGGATCGCGGTTGTCATACATCAGGAGAGGATGCAGGTTGCCGTCGCCCGCATGGAAGATATTGCCGAAAAGCAGCCCGTACTTCTTTGCTACCTCTTCCATGTACTCCATCATTTCCGGCAGGCGGGTGCGGGGAATGACGCCATCCTGAACGTAATAACTCGGGCTGATGCGGCCCAGCGCGCCGAAGGCGTTCTTTCTGCCGCGCCACAGCAGGTCGCGCTCCTCGTTGTTCTGCGCTCTGCGAACTTGCCGGGCGTGGTTTTCACGGCAGACTGCTTCGATCTCAACCGCCTCTTCCTCCACGGCCTCGCGCAGTCCCTCCACCTCAATCAACAGAACCGCAGCGGAATCCATCGGATAGCCTGCGTGGGTGGCTTCCTCAACTGCGCGCAACGTGAATCCATCCATCATTTCAAGGGCGGCGGGAGTGATGCCGCGCGCGGTGATGGCCGCCACGGTGCGGGTGGCGTCAGCGCATTGGTTGTAAATCGCGAGCAACGTCTTCACGGCTTCCGGCTTGCGGCAAAGCCGCACGGTAATTTCGGTGACAATTCCAAGCGTCCCTTCGGAACCTACAATCAGTCCCGTGAGGTCATATCCAGGGCGATCCCAGTGCGCGGCTCCGGTATGGATCACCGAGCCATCCGGCAGCACCATCTCAAGCCCCAGCACGTGGTTGGTGGTGACGCCATAAGCCAGCGTGTGAGGCCCTCCGGAATTCTCGGCCACGTTGCCCCCCAGCGTGCAGGCCTTCTGGCTGGAAGGGTCGGGCACGTAGTAGTAGCCATAGGGCACCACGGCGAGCGAAAGGTCCAGGTTCACCACTCCCGGCTGGACGCGCGCGCGCTGATTCTTCAGATCAATTTCCAGGATCTTCTTCATCCGGGAGAAGGCCACCACAATGCCTCCCTCGGTGACCACCGCGCCGCCGCTCAGGCCGGTGCCGGCGCCGCGCGCAATGATGGGAATGCCATGCTGCGCGGCAAGCCTGACAATTTCCGAAACTTCCTTCGTGGTCGAAGGGAAAACCACCGCATCCGGCATGGCGTGGGACGAGAGGCCATCGTATTCGTAGAGCATCAGGTCTTCATCCCGCCACAGGATGTTGGCTTCGCCCACGATGCGCTTCAGTTCGTGCCAGGGAATTTTGGTTTTTGCCGGGCTCTGTTTGGCCAAAGCTTCACTCCAATTTCTGATTGTAACGCCGAATGCCCTGCCTTCGATTTGGCGTCGTAGGGGCGGACGGCATATCGCCCTATTGATGACTGCCCATTATGGAGACAATGCCTGCTGTAGCGTCGGTGTCCTCACCGACGGTTTTTCGGCGCCGTGAGCCTGCTGATATTGTCGCAGTAATTTGCAGACTTCAGTAGGCGATTTCCGCCATGGGCGCATGCCATGCGCCCCTACAGTCATCCCTCATCCCAACAGGGAGAAGCCCCTTCCATCCTGTCATTCTTCGCTATCGCTCGGAATGACAGTTCAGGGACGTTTTTCAGCAACCTGCTAAGATAGAATACTTCATTCATGATTCCCATCCCGCTTAACGACAACATTCGCCGTCGCACCTTCTGGGCTGGCACGCTGGCGCTGATGGCCGTCAACACGCTGGTATTTCTTTATGAGCTCTCGCTGGGCCGGGAATTGAATCGGTTTGTTTACCTGTTCGGAGTGATTCCAGCGCGTTACACCACGCCGCATGGCTGGATGGTCCCAAGCGTTGCCGGCTTCGTCATCCCCATTTTTGTCTCCATGTTTCTCCATGCGGGATGGTTGCACCTGATCGGCAACATGCTCTTCCTGTTTGTTTTTGGGCGAAGCATTGAGGACCGCCTGGGGCATTCCAAGTTTCTGTTTCTCTATTTTGTGAGCGGCTTTGCGGCGGCCCTGCTGCATATCGATCTCAACGCCGGCTCGCGGCTTCCTTCGATCGGCGCAAGCGGAGCGATTGCCGGCGTGCTGGGCGCTTACTTTGTCTCCTTCCCTCGCGCCCACATCACCACCGCCATTTATCTGATCTTCTTTTTCTGGACGGTTCATCTGCCAGCCGTGCTGGTGCTGGGCTATTGGTTTCTGATCCAGTTTCTGATGGGCTATCAGGCGCTCGCTATTGAATCCGCCACGAGCGGCGGCGTGGCCTGGTGGGCGCACGTGGGCGGCTTTGTCACCGGCGTGATCCTGGGGCTGGCGCTCCCCCCATCCCGCAAGCGCATGGAAACTGTCTGGAGAATGTATTGATCGGTCTATCCCGACGCGGAATTGTTCACGCAAGCCTACGCGCAGTTGCGCGGCCTCGATAAGGTTCTCCCGGGTTTCGGCCAGGGTTGATTCCTGGGTGTTCGCGCCAGGCGGAACGCGGAAGTGGTAGAGCCTACTCACTTCACTCCCAAAGGAGGGACACAATGCAAGCGGGCTCTTCTGCCCATAACTCGCAGAGATTGACGATAGTACACGGGCCTCTTAGAATCAGTTCGGAAGTGCATGCGGGCTGGTGTTCGCCCAGGACTTCAAATCCTGTGGTCCCGATTCCATCGGGACGGTCGGTTCGATTCCGACTCACTTCCGCCAAAGCTTCCAGACCGGACCAGTCCGACATTGTTAAAAACTGGAAAGAATTTGTCTCATTCGTCCCATTCATCTCACCACCTTGGGTTCAACCTGCTATGCTAAAAGCTGGAAGTGTATTCATAAGCGGTCAGCCGTCAGCTTTCGACAAAAGCATGTGTCGCAATGAGTTTGCTGGAAGCAAACGAATTTGCGGAACGAACCC
>Ga0209061_1005150_pt1 | contig 11748 bp, 6 predicted proteins | sample Coa_R1_10_FD_187157 | JGI IMG/M metagenome (GOLD analysis project Ga0209061, IMG submission 187157) | Surface soil microbial communities from Centralia Pennsylvania, which are recovering from an underground coalmine fire - Coalmine... | ecosystem: Environmental > Terrestrial > Soil > Unclassified... | reverse complement strand
CTTCGCGAATCGAACGATAGCGCTCGATAAAAGGCAGCATGCTGTGCTCAGTAAAATCCAACTGCTGAGCCCGCTTGAGCACATCCGCCGCATTCTCCACCGGCACCACCACAACTCCATCCATGTCCGCAACTACGATGTCGCCGGGACGCACATCCACCCCAGCACATTTCACCGTGATATTCTTGCCGGCGAACCGGTAATGGTTTACAGTCGTCGAGGGAACAATACTACGGCTGAAGACGGGGAATTGAATTTTCGAGATCTGAGGGGTGTCCCGTGCGCCTCCGTCCACGACTGCTCCTGCCAGACCTCGAACCTTCATCGCTGTGCTCATCAGACCACCAATCCCTGCATAATTGAGTCCGTCCTGAACAACCATCACATAGACGGAGCCCGCTGGTGCCTGATCGATTGCATCCAGCATTCCTTCGAGGGCGCGCGATCCATCGTGGTTTTCCTCCCGATTCAATAACACTGTTACTGCCGGACCAGCAAATTTAGCTTTGTCCAGCGGCCGCATGTCGTGATACATGTAAGCGCGTTTCCCGTAGAGCTGCTCCATGGCGTCCGCAACAGAGGCGACCTCGACAAACCTGAATCCTTCAACCAAGGACTCTCCGCGCGTTTGTCCATATATCTTGAGACCCGTCAATGACAATTGAAGAAGGCAGAATAGAGCCGCTATACCAGCTAACATCCTCATCATATTTGCCTGATTCCCGAACAGTTTGCTCTAAACTTCCTGTTGACCCGTTCTAGGTGGCGTCATACTCCAAAGCCGGTCCCAAGAGTGCTCATGGTCCCATTCGGGTGTCGGCTCAAAATAACCTGTGCCCGGCAATAAGTGCTGCCTCACGACGTCCTCATTTAGAGTGATGCCGAGACCCGGCTTATCGGGAACCGTGATATATCCGTTCTTAATAATCGGCTTCTCCACTCCCTCCACCAAGTCCTGCCACCATGGCACGTCGAGCGAGTGATTTTCGCAGGCTAGGAAATTTTCTGTTGCAGCCGCACAGTGAACACTTGCCATTGCGCCAATCGGCAAACCCGCATAGTGCATGGCCATCGGCACACCATATTCCATAGCCATATCACCAATTTTGTGCGTCTCTAAGATTCCTCCTGACGTCGATATGTCTGGATGAATTTTACTGACTGCATGCATTTCACACAGCTTCTCAAAATTCTCTTTCAGATAGATATCTTCCCCTGTCAGCGTCGGCGTCGGACTTTCTTCTGTAATTTGTTTGAGTAAGTCCATATATTGCCATGGGATCACATCTTCCATCCAGGAAAGGTTATATTTCTCATAAGCTCGCCCAAGGCGGATAACCGACTTAACGCCTATGTGACCGAGATGATCCATCGACAATGGGATCTCCATTCCAACAGCTTCGCGGATGGCCGCGACATATTCACACAGTTTATCGATTCCCTTATCCGTAACTTCAGTAGCAACAAAGGGATGAGGAAGAAAATTTTCTTCCCATTTCGTCAGCCCGGCCGGTCGAGTCACGGTGCCCGGAATATCCTCGATCAGGTTGATTCCGAGATCCATCTTTAACCACGTGATACCCATTTCCTTACGCGCCTTCATACGTTGCGCATACACTTTGATATCCTTGGACTCTTCGGTATCTGCATAGATCCGGATCTTATCGCGAAATTTACCGCCTAGCATCTGATAGATCGGCACGCCGTATACTTTACCGGCAATATCCCAAAGTGCTTCTTCGATGGCGACCACCCCGCCCGCCTGACGCGCATCACCGCCAAATTGCTTGATTTTTTGGAACAGGTAGGTGATGTTGAGCGGATTTTCACCGACGATGCGACTCTTTAAAAACAGCGCATAAGTCGGACTTGCACCATCTCTGACTTCACCGAGCCCGTAAACGCCCTGATTCGTATCAACCCGAACAATCGTGCAGGGACTAGGCCCCGGCTTCTTTACTGTCGCCACCCGTAAATCAGTAATGCGAAGCTTAGATGGGCTGGAGTTCGTGTTTACATTCTTGATTTCGACCTCCGGCTCCGCCTTCGATCTCCGGTTGGACAGAAACAGGCCGCCCAAAGCGGCGGCAGATCCTTGAAAAAGCTTTCGGCGACCGATTTTCCCACTATGCCAACTCGACATTCTTCTCATCTCCTACGTCTAAAGCAACATATCAAATCGATGAGAAGGACTCTGGTCGATAGAACACTATTGCGGAACAAGGAGCGAATTGAAGGTGGATCTCAACGAAAAGCGTAGCTTAAGAAAGCCCGCACGTTCAGGAGTCCATCATTCGTTATAGGCAAAGTGGAGCTTCGCCTTACCCATAAGGGACCTGTTAACTCATGGCTTACTGCATCAGATAGATATCGAAGTCAATGCGGACTTCATCTTTCACCCGGACCATGCCACCCGCAACCTTTACAGGCTGGATGCCGAATTCCGTTTGCTTGAATTGTGAACTGCCGACGTAGTGCCCGCCCATTTCCCGTACTTGAACCGGTACGATATGCGTTTCCCCGTGCATGGTCAACTCGCCCTGGACGCTCCATGTGCCGGGATCTCTGAACTGCACTTGGGTCGACCGAAACATAATCTCCGGATATTTGCTGGAATTGAGAACTGCCGGACCCAACATCGTGCTCTGAATCTGGGCACGTTCTTTAGCAGAAATTCCCGGATCCAGCACACGCATAGCGGCCGTCTTCAGTTCGAGTTCTACTCGGCGCCCTGTGACATCCACTGTGCCGTGTGCAATCGGTGCCGCGATCTCATGATCATGCCCTAACCGGGAAAGAAGACCGGCTTTATACACATGCACGGTTAACTTGGACTTTGCCGTATCGATTGCATGCAGCTGAGCGCTTACACTAACCGCGCATCCAAAACTCAGCGCATAGAGTGCCAATCTCGCTTTCACGCAACTTCAGCGTACCGAGTATGAACGAAAATTTGGCCTTGAAGATGTAAAACTCTTGTAAATGCGGGGCAGCACTTATGCTTAACTCTCGCGAATAGCTTTTTTCACCCGTATTCTGGTCGCGCGCACCTGCGCCTGCTCTGCTTCCGCATAGTTGCCCAACTTTCGCATTACGATCGCATACAGCTCAAACGTCGGCAGTAAGCGTGGATGATCGCGACCCCAAAGCCGTTCGAGAAGCGGGATGGTCTTTTGCAGCAGTGGCGCCGACTCACTGTAGCGCTTCTCGACCCAGTAGAGCTGAGCAAGATTCTCGAGCGAATCCGCCAGGGGGCCTGTTGCGTCCGGCTGACGCTCGCAGATCGAAATCGCACGAAGAAGATCTGCTTCGGCTAGGTCACGACGATGCATATGGAAGAAATTGATGGCCTCATGATCGAGATCAGCCGCCACCCGCGGACTATTCAACCCCAGTGCTTTTTCATCAATGGCAATCCCCCGTCGCAGCAATTGGGCGGCTTCAGAATAGCGATGGCCGGCCTGACGCACCAGCGCCAGATTCTGCAATACACCTGAAAAATCGGGTGTGCCTACGGCGCCGGAGCGCTCGTAGATCAACACCGCTCGCTCAAGCAATGCCTTGGCATCCCGGTATCTTTTCGTTTCCAGATACAACTCGCCCAGGTTATTCAGCAGACCGCCAACTCTGCGGTCATCAGGCCCAAGCGTGCGGTCCAAGATGGCAAGTGCCTGTTCAAACTGCCGTCCGGCATCTTCGAATCGCTGGCGTTTTTGAGCGACCAGCGCAAGGTTGCCCAGTACGTACGCGTAAGCGGGACTTGACCGCCCGACCGTCTCGGCTGTAATTTGCAAAGAACGATTTAGCAACGGCTCAGCTTCGCCGTAGCGATATTGCGCAATATATAGGGCAGCTAGATTATTGAGCGTGATGGCTACTTGAGGATGACTTGTGCCCCAAACTTTCTCCTGTATGCTCAAACAACGCAGCCAGCTCCTTTGCGATGCAGCATAATTGCCGCGCTGTTGCTGAACGTGCGCCAGGGTGGCTAGCACACCGGGCAGAGTTGGGCCAAGCATCGGCGCCTCGCGCACGCCGCCGCTATTCACCAGCACAAGCGCCCGCTGGATGAGCCTTTCGGCATCCTCATACTTTCCAAGATCGTCTTCGACGCTTGCAAAATTGCTCAACAGTTTCACGAGGACCACCGAGTCCCGAAAATGCTCAAGATCGAGGGTGGCGAGGGCTTCTGCATTCAGTTTTTCGGCTTCCCGAAGTTTACTCTCAGCCTGATACACCGCGGCTAGATCCGTGGTGATCACCAGCAGACTGGGATCGCCCGGTTTGGCTAGCTCTCGCCGGAGCTTCCATGCGCGGCTGAATGCTGCTTCCGCCTGGCCGTATTTAGCCTGCGAGTACAGAGACGCACCCAAATCCGAAAGCCCGTCGGCGATCACGGTCTGCGGCACACCGGGCACATCGCAAGCCGACAAGATTGCGGAGAAGCCCGCTTCGGCTTCGGCATAATGTCCCCTGTCAAGAGCTTGCTGAGCCGCGTCGTGGTGCAGGTAAGCCGCACCGCAAGCAGGAGGCAGCGTAAACGTTACCGGCTCCTCTGAAGCCACGTACGGGCTGAGCAGATTGCTGCTTTGCGCACCCGCTCTCCAGGATGTTAAACACATGACAGCGAGCCCCAAGAACCTCACCGTCGGCTTTAAAGTCATTTCTACCCCTCCACACTCGCCGCGCCCAACTAAAGTGGCCCATTCCACGTCAAACGAAAGTTATTGAACCTTCAGGCGCAGGACATCGTAGTCGTATAGGTAAAGAGACGAACCGTTAGCACAGGGAGTAGATCAGGAAGATATCAAGCATTTGTCAGCTTGTGAACTGCGAGGTCGAAAGAGTTTATGGCCGTGGCTGAGGTTTGGGGGCGAACACAAGGTCGGGTGCGTTTTGGACCATTTGAAGTCGATTTCGATTTACGGGAAATTCGCAGACACGGGATCCGGCTCAATTTGCAGGAAAAACCCTTCCGTATCCTGCAGATCCTCATTGAGGCCGGCGGCGGGCTTGTCACTCGCAAACAGCTCATTGCAGAACTGTGGCCAGATACCTATGTAAACTTTAACCGTTCTTTGAATACGGCAATATACGTACTTCGCCAGACACTCTCGGATTCACCTCGAAAACCACGCTTCCTGGAAACGAGGATGGGGCTTGGCTATCGGTTTATCGCACCAATTGAATGGATATCGGAGGCAAGCCACCCCGCAGACGACTCTGCCATGATCGATTCGATCGCCGTTCTCCCATTCGAAAACGTCCAGCGCGATCCTGAGCTAGAATACTTGGCCCGCGGAATACCTGAAACTTTGATTCGGAATCTGTCGGCTATAGAAGGTTTGCGAGTGGTTTCCCGTAGCGCCTCCTTCCGTCATCTCTCAGCTCGCTCCGATGCATGCGCTGCCGCTCGTGACTTGAAGGCAGCCACTGTTGTCTGCGGAAGCGTTGTCTCCCGCCATGGCCGAATCGCTATTAATGTGGAGCTGGCCGATGTCGCCACAGGCCTGCAACTGTGGGGCGAGCTGTACCAATGCGCGGTTGGAGATCTGCTCGATATAGAAGACCGCATTTCGCAAGAGATCGCGGCGAAACTCCGATCGCGTTTGAGTCGCGAAGAAAAGGCAATTCTGTCTAAAGCCTACACCGGTAATCCGGAAGCGCACGAGTTCTATCTGCGCGGGCAATTCTATGCCAATAAGATGACGGAGCAAGCGCTGGCCATGAGCGTAGCTCAGTTCGAAGCCGCTTTACGCATCGACCCAGACTACGCCCTGGCGCACACTGGCCTGGCGAATGTACACAGCTTATACGCGTTTTTAAATGTCCTGCCTGCTCGCCAGGTGCTGCCAAAGGCCAAAGAACATGCGCTCCAAGCTCTTCGCATTGACGACGAGCTCCCGGAAGCACACACGGCGCTGGCAGGCGTCATGAAAACCTATGAATGGAACTGGGCCGCCGCAGAACTTCATTATCGGCGCGCTTTGCAGCTCAATCCAAACTACGCCGCCGGGCACCGCTTCTATGCCGATTACTTGTCAGCATCAGGCCGCCACCAGGAGGCCTGTCGTGAGATGGAGCTCGCCCGCAGATTGGATCCGCTGTCGCTTATCATCAACATGGAGCTTGCGTGGATCCGGTATATGGCTCGCGACTACGCAGGAGCCGTCGAACTTGCTCAGCAGGCGCTGGACTTAGAGCCTCTCTTTGCACCTTCGCTGCATGCTTTGGGATTAGCCTACCAGCAGTTGGGCCGCACCACCGCGGCAATCGACGCACTGCTGAATGCCTGTGCGCTCTCACAGCGCCACCCTGCTGCACTTGCTGCCCTTGCAAACGCCTATGCCGCTGCCGGCCATACCATGCGTGCGCAGGAGATTTTTCTTGAGCTGCAGGCATTGTCATCGTACCGGTATGCCTCGCCTTATGGACTGGCGCTCGCCTCACTCGCCGTCGAAATGAAGGATACTGCTATCGCTTTACTCGAGACCGCCTGTGCAGATCGAGATGTGTGGCTGGCGTGGTTGAAGGTGGAACCGCGCTGGGACCCGCTTCGTCATGACCCCCGTTTTCAAAAATTGGTGGCCCGCATAGGACTATCCGACAAGCCGTGAGCCCGCACCGCAACTGGATCCGGAATTTGGCCAAACAGGCGGCCGCACCATGGCTGAAGAGCTCGCTGCCCGCTCCCAAACGCCTCGCTGGACAGTGGACTTGGACTTTGCCTAGATTGTTAACCGCAGACCCACCAGAAGCACACATTGTCTCCTGGATCAAACAACATCTGCAGCCCGGCGCAATTTTCTTTGATGTAGGCGCGCACTACGGATGGATGTCGATCATTGCATGTGACCGCGTTGGCTCTCGGGGCGGCGTCGTGGCATTTGAACCCTCGCCGCCGCTCGTTGAAATTTTGCTCTTCCACAAACGAACCAACTCATTGCGCCAACTCGAGATCGTAGCAAAGGCGGTTTCGGACGCAAATACCCGTGTCCCCTTATTCCTGATCCATGAAGGACTCAGTTTTCGCAATTCCCTCACCATCGGGCCAGACGATACGCCCTATATAAATCCAGCGGAGAAGCTAGTCTACGAGGTTGCTTCTATAACGCTCGACCGTTATTGCCGCGATTCCGGCGTAATACCCGACCTGGTCAAGATCGATGTTGAAGGTGCGGAACTGCTGGTTCTCCAAGGCGCGGAAGACCTGCTCAGGCGGCATCATCCCCGGCTCATCGTAGGAATCCATCCCTATTGGCTCCCCAAAGGGCAGTCAGCCGGCCAGATTCTGACGCTGCTCGAACAGTTCGGTTATGCCATCGAGGAGGAGCACACGGTTTCTTTTTCCGGCGGAGTTCTTTCAGACTATTTGTTTGCTTAGTTCCTGTGGCTTTCTGCACTCCTGCCGACCAGCTTATAAAAAAGAAGCGCCGCCATCACCGCCAGGATGGCTGCGCCTCCGAGGAGAATCGAATAGCCGTTTTTCGAAATCACATGACCCGCAACCAACGCGGATATGGCGCCCGCAAACGAGCTCACCAAAAAATTGAGTGCAGAAGCACCGCTTCGCTCCGACTCGCCCACCCGGCTCATCAACATGCTGAAAACGCAAGGCTCGCTCATGTACTGGCAGCACATATAAGTGCCATACACAAAAGCAGCTTCCGTTGCGTTCGCCGCTAACATGAGCCAAACCAGAGCAGCCGCCGTCGCCACTTGAAGAGCGGCAATCCCCTTGATCTCTCCTGTCCTGCGGAGAATGGCCGGTGCCCCAAGCAGCGCCACTACTTGCACAAGTTGTGTGATTGAGAAGATGGTGCCTATTCGCGCAATAGACATGTGCAAAACGCGCGAGAAGTAGGTGTTGAAAAACGGATTGAACGCTCCGGTTGCAACACTCCAAACAAACAGTGCGGCCAGAAAACTGACAATGAACCGTCCGCGCGGATAGATCTTTCGCTCCGCTCCCCCGCTCGCGCGCGGAAAATCAAGCGTGAAAGCTGGAATCACTCCCAGTATCACAGTCGCAGAGCCGGCAAGGAGCGAGGCGCGTTTTGTGGCAACAGTCGTCATATAGGGCATCCAGTACGCAAACATGCCGGGAAGTTGACCGCCTGCGAAGCCCCCCAAAACTCCCATCCCTACACCGACAGAGCTAATAACGCTGAATCCAAAGACTCTGTTCCCCTCCCTTGTAAGTGAAGCGACCGCCGGAGGAAGTGATACAGCCCATAGCGAAAGAAAAGCGCCCTGCAGGAATGCGGCCGCCAAAAGATGAGCTTGACTTTCAGCAAGCGCACGCGCGGCGCTTGCTAGGGCAGCGCCGCCGATTGCGATCAGCACCGCGCTCCGCAGCCCGAGCCGGCGAGTGAGCCAAACTCCCGGCAAAGCAGCAGCGAAGGTCCCCGCGGTTGTCGCCGAAGAGAGCTTACCGATGAATGCCTCGCTGTAGCCGAGATCGAGAAGATAGAGATTGTAGAGCAGAAAAAAGACAAACTCGCCCACATCAAACAGCGCCGACGCGAGTTGAAAGACGAGAAATTGCCGTCCCAGCCCTTGCCGCAACCACCACCATCTCACTCCCTCAACAAGCGTCGGTAAAAGTGTCGACGTATGATGAAAAATTCTCCCTCTCAGAAATTGCAGCCCGCTCCGCCCCCTCATACCCGTCCGCGCGCCAGCGTCGGAATTTGGCGTTCCGTGAACTCTGCTAAAGTTCAGTGGAAACATTCTGCGCAGGAACACCCGCACTTTTGCCTGGTAAGAGCTGAGCAAGGCTAGATGGAGCCATAACTCTGTCTTCTTTGGAACAAACAAAGCCTCAACAGGCGAAAGAGCGTACTGATCGATCCAGAACTTTACATCCTCATTGAGACGCTCCGCTTCCTCCTCGAGCGCCTGCGGCAACTGAGCGCCAAACCACTCACAGGCCAACCGGAATACGAGCATCTCGAGCTGTCGAAATTGCGGTGAATGTAGTGCGGCCCATTCCCGCCAAAACTCGCCATCCTCTAAGCGGGATTGAAGAAAATGCGCAATCTCCCAGGCACGCTGCAGGCGCACATCGCCATGCAGCGTATGCATGAGCAGGTGCAGCGCCGCAAATCCGATAGCGTCGGCATCACATAGCACAGGGAGATGCTGCCCGCGAGCCGCACGCGCGCCCCGCCGCTCCCACAGCTCCGGTTCACAAGGTCCCTCCAACTGCTCCAGCTCTTCATCCCAAAGTTTGTAGTGAAGGTCTACCGGTATGGGAAGGGCTGGATCGAAGTAGTCGCCTCGCCACTCCCAAGTCCTTTCTCTCGCCATCGGCGGCAAATGGCGTCCTTTGGTTGGCCCGATCGGATGATAGCCAAGTTCAAGCAGAACCGCCTGCGCATCAAACACGGACTCGGGAAGGCACCATAGATCAATATCTCCTTGTGCGCGCAGTACCGGATCCGGTGTAAAACCATCCGGTTGTGCGAAGCCTTTGAGCAGAACAAAATCAATCTTTTTTGCTCCCAAACGGGAGGCAATATCAAACAACGCACACTGTAATCGGGCAAAGCGCTTTTCATAGCTGGCGTGATTCCCCTCTATGCGGCCGCGCACCCAAGCTGGCAGCGCTGGTCTGCAAACATGTCCCAGTGTCAGTGTGAGCTGGGAAGCATCGCACAAGTGTAATGCCCGTGTCCATTCCCTCTCATCCAAGCTTTCTAGCAGTTCAAAATTGGGGCGCGAAATTCGCAGTGCCTCTAGTACAGCAACACCCCACTCCGGTATGCGGGTGCCGCGAAACGAGTGCCCGCTGTGCGCCCGGAGTCCTACGGTAGATTCCCGCTCCCCCGCTCCCTGACCCGTGATCACGCGCATCCCTAGAAATCGAACCGCGTGCCAAATTGGAAGCGGCGGGGATCGCCAGTCGCAAAAATCTTCCCAAAAAACGGCCCAAGATCGGGGTAAGGTCCCGGTATTCCGAAATTCGGATGATTCAGCACATTGAAGGCCTCCGCCCGAAATTCGAGACTCCCACGCTCCGTGATCGCGAAGCGCCGCTCCAGAGCGACATCAATCACTTCATTTCCTGGACCGGGAATAATATCCCGACCCGCGTTTCCAAAGGTGAACGGGGCTGGAGTGCTGAATGCATTTGTGTTGAACCACCGGTCAGGAGTGCGCTGGCTCGCCGGCAAGCTGATGCTTTGACCAAACACGACATTAGGGCGGTTCGGCGTCCCGGAATTCGCTATATCGGTCGCAATATAAAAAGGATTCAGCGGCGTACCATCCTGCAACGTAATTAGCCCACTTACTTGCCAGTTGCGAAGGCCCGGCCGCAGAATGCGCGCGCCAGGTAGACGGTAGATAAATCCGGCACTCAACCTTCTTGGAACATTGAAAAACGACAAACCTCGCTCAAGATGGAGATTATTTTCATTCTGGGCGCCTGCACTGTCATACTGGCCGACATTCACACTATCGGCATCGTCGATTGATTTCGACCATACATAGCTTGCAAGAAAAGTAAGTGCCCCCCCAAACCGTTTTTCCGCTTTGAGCTGAAGAGAGTTATACGAAGAATTTCCTATGTGCTGCCGTTGGAAGAGAGTACCCAGTTCCGGAAATGTACGCAGCGACTGCAAATCCCCCGGGCGTGGATTCAAATCTTCCCCGGTTTCTGTGTGCAGCGGTGTATTAAAGCGCCGGAATAAGCCAAGATGTGTACCTTTGCTTCCCACATAACTCGCCTCAAATACCACATGACTGGGAAACTCGTGCTCGAAACCGGCGTTCCATTGCTGTAAGTAAGGCGTTGGAGCGTGCTGATCCAGGCCGAAATAGCTCGGAAATCCGGTCGTATTCGTGCTAGCGAAACCGTTAGCTGTGGTTAAGACAGGCAGTGACGTCCCGGGAGCCTCATTGATCTGCGTTTGAATTCCGTTTAGAACTAGATCATACGCCTCGGCCGCGATCTCGGGATTAAAGTAGATTCCGTAGCCTGCGCGAAAAACGGTGTCTCCTCCGGGAAGAAAAACAGGCAATCTCCAAGCCAGACCGGCGCGGGGGGAAAAATTGAGGCGATTCGTATCAGACGCGTATTTGACCGTCATCAAACGCGGTTCCATCGGCAATACCGACCAGTCGAGATTCAGAAGCTTGTTCCGCAGCTCCGAAAATGGGGAATCGAACTCGTACCTAAGGCCCCAATTCAACGACAGTCTACTGGTCGCCTGCCAGTCATGTTGAATGAACATTCCGTAATCGTGCTGCCGCAGATACGCCAGCGGGGACCCAACCGTGCGCTGAGTCTGCTGTGGATATCCCAACAGAAAATCTGCGAAAGCGTCGCCTCCTAACCCGTCAGCGCCGCTGTTTGTAAATACTCCGTTATAGGTATATTTGCCCCGTATCAGGTTACTTTGCTGGTAATTGAACAGAAACTGAATCCACTCTGCCCCCACGCGCCAAGTGTGGCGGCCGCGAACCACAGACAGAGTGTCTGAGAAATCCAATGTATTATCTCGCTGAATCTGGGGGAGCGTGGGATCGTCCGTGACAGTTGAAAAATCCGTAACGAAAAAGTACGGCAGGCCAAAGGCAAAGGGATCGGTCGGCGGATTCACAATGCCGAGAACCGCCGCGTCATTTGTCTTAAACGCACTCACCGGCTCATCAAACAGGCGCAGACGTGTGAAAGATGTCCTGAATTCGTTCAACCACGCCGCATGCGCCAAGGTATAACCCACCACCACCTGCTGGGCG
>Ga0209061_1005149_pt1 | contig 11749 bp, 9 predicted proteins | sample Coa_R1_10_FD_187157 | JGI IMG/M metagenome (GOLD analysis project Ga0209061, IMG submission 187157) | Surface soil microbial communities from Centralia Pennsylvania, which are recovering from an underground coalmine fire - Coalmine... | ecosystem: Environmental > Terrestrial > Soil > Unclassified... | reverse complement strand
GGCCTTGAGGCGGCAGTGGCTGCACGCGGTCAGCCTCGCGTTCGCGCACCCGGCGGACGGCCGCCGGGTCGAGTTCCGCAGCGACTACCCGGCCGACCTGGCCCACGCGCTCGCCGTCCTGCGCGCCCAGACCTGACACGCATCCGGCCCCTTCACTAGCCTGGCACCGGGGCATGCCGTGGAGCCGTATCCGGCCCTGCGCCGCCGACGTGACAGCCGATGGAGTGACAGCCGTGCCCGTGCATCCGCTGGGCCGCCCCACCGTCCGCATGCTCGATGGCTACCGGCCCGCGGGCGGGACCGAGGCCGCCGACGTCCAGCGGATACGGGAGCTCGCGGAGAGCGGACGGGACCCATGGCTGCGCTCCGCCCCCCTCCACCTCACCGCGTCCGCGCTGATCGTGCACCCGGCAAGCGGCGGCATCCTGCTGCGGTGGCATCAGCGGCAGCGGGCGTGGCTTCAGGTCGGGGGGCACGCCGATCCGGGGGAGGGCGATCCGCTCGCCATCGCGATGCGGGAGGCGCGGGAGGAAACCGCGCTGGCCGACCTGGTGCCGTGGCCGGATGAGCGGTTGCGGCACGTAGCGGTCGTCCCCGTCCCCGCGGCGGGCGGGGAACCCGCGCATGCCCACGCCGACCTGCGCTTCATCCTGGCCACCCGCACGCCGGGGGCGGCACGGCCGGAGAACCCCGGCGCGCCGCTGCGCTGGCTGCCGCCGGACGAGGCGTATCAGGCCACGTCCGAGGCCAGCCTGCGGGAGACCCTGGCACGGGCCCGGCGGCTGCTGGCGGACGGCTACTGACCGGAGCCGGGCGGCGGGCGCCCGCGCCTCGTCCCGGGCACGGTGATTCCGCGGGTGGCAGCGGTACCCCGGCCCTGCCCGCACCACCCCGGTCGCGGATGAGGGTTCAGCAGGCTCATGGACGAGCCACAGGACCGTACACGCTGGTCACGCGGTAGTGACGTCCCGGCGCGTGACCCTGGTCCGGGGTTATTCTTCGCTGCGGAGAGGTGGTGGGTGTGCGACCAGGACAGCGGCCCCCGGGCCGGCCGCTGAAGCGGCATGAAAGCCAGATGGCAGAGCCGATGGTGGAGCGTGCCGCGATGCTGGCCAGGGATTCCCGCGCGCGGACCCGGCACGCCGCGGTACTGGTCTCCGGCGGCAGCCTGGTCGCGTGGGGCACCAACGGGGTGCCGCTCCCCGGTGAGGACCACTGCTACTGCAAGGTCGCGGAATTCGGCCACCACGATCGCTGCCGGACGCACGCCGAGCAGCGGGCGATCACGCTCGCGCGCGAAGGCGACGGCTGGAAGATGATCCAGGGGTCGAAGCTGATCTACGTGCGCCTGGAGGCGGACGACTCGGTGCGCCTGGAGGAGCCGCACTTCTGCGCCCGCTGCAGCCGCCTCGCGCTGTCCCTCGGTGTGGCGGAATGGATCTTCGCCCTGTCGGACGGCCTGGCCGGGTACTCCGCCGCCGACTACGACGCGATCGCGGCGCTGATGTGGTAGCCGTCATCACCGGCCAGGACATCGTGCTCATCGCTGCCGGCCCGGTCCTGGATCATCCCACCCGGCCGGCCGCGGTTATTCTCCGGTCTTTCCGCCGGCGAGCTCGCTGACGATGTCGAGGTGACCGAGGTGGCGGGCGTACTCCTGGAGCAGGTGGAACAGGACCCGCTCCAGCGTCGCCGGCTCGTGCCCGCCCCACCGGGGGCCCGGCTTGCCGATGTCGGCAAGATCGTGGGATTCGATGATGGCCCGGCTGCGACCGGCCTGGGCGCGCAGCGCCGCTATCAGCCCGGCGGGCGTCTCGCCGGCCGCGACATGCCAGCGGCCGTCCCGGCTGTCGCCCCAGGGCCCGGGGACGGCACGGCCCTCGAAGCCCCACTCCAGCCAGCGCAGCTCGACATACGTCAGGTGCTTGACCAGCTCCAGCGGTGTCCAGCCGGAGGGCAGCCGGCTGCGCCGCAGCTCGTCCTCGGGAAGGCTCTCGCACGTGCTGATGACCCGGGAGCGGAAGTAGCCGAGGTACCTCAGGAACACCTCCGTGCGCGAGCGCGCCGGGGCCGTGGGCTCAGGGAATGGCAGGCTCATGTGCCAAGTCTGCTACGGCGCGCACAGGTCGCGCACGCCGCGGAACCGTGACGGCGGTTAGCGGAACGGGTTTTCTACCCGCACCCCGTCGTAGTCCTGGCCGTCGCCGAGATCTTCGGAGAGGACGACGCTGCAGCCGAGGGCACGGCTTGCTTCGATGATCGCCGCGTCCCAGTAGGAGATGCGGAAGCGCTGGTGGGTGGCCAGGGCAGCGAGCATCACGCCAGCCGTGATGTCCTGGACGGGGAAACGGAGGAACGACTCGATGAGCCCTGCGGCCTGCTCGTGGGTGAGAGGGTCGGGGCGGGTCTCGCGCGTTGCCTGGACATAGAACTCCTGCAAAACCTGGACCGAAAGGGCCAGGTCCCGGCCGGCGAGGATGCCGTTGGCGCGTTCTGCCTTGCCGTGCTCCCCGGGATCAGTGGAGATCGCGTAGAGCAGGATATTGGTGTCAGCGAACCGCACGGTCGTGAATCTCGTCGCGGCGCAGGCGGTTGCGGGCGCTGAAGTGCCTGATCTCGTCCTGGATGCGCCTTTGCCGGGCCTCCAGCCGGGAAAACTCGTCCCTGCCCTCGGAGAGCGAGCGCAGGAACTCACTGACCAGCGCGCTGACGGAACTGCCGCGTTCGGCGGCGAGGATCCTTGCTCTCCGGTACACATCGTCGGGGATGGACACCGTCAGATTTCTCACAGTTTCACAGTATCACAGAAACTGTGAAAGGTGCGTGCGGAGCTTCGCTCCAGCCGGCGCGGCCCGGCATAGGCCAGGTGCCTGACCAGCTCCAGCGGTGTTCCGCCCGGGGGCAGCCTGGCGGGCCATGGTCCCGTGCCGATGCCGTCCGGGGCGTTACGCCGAAGTTGCCGTAACGCTCTGCAGCGACCTAGCTGACCTGGAAAAACTCTGCTGAAGCATGCCAGATCCCGATCCACGGTCCCGGCGGTTACCGCCCTTTACCCCAGTGTGCTGGCGGCCGGGCCTGCCGTCGCCGCGCGCTGCTCCTGCCCGCGGGTTCCCTGGCGGCGGCAGCCTGACCGCAGGCGGGCGTGACACCACCATCCGTTCGGCTGAAGGCTCACGATGACGGGCACCGCCTGCTTCCTCCTGCGCAGGGCGCGGCGGGCAGGCGGCCGGAGCCGGACCCGGGGCCGGGGACCCGGAGCCGGGAGCGGGCGGAGTGTCGGTCGGCCGCCGTGTCGGCCGGCCGTTATAGGCTCGGTGTACCGGGTCGGCGCCGCCGGGCGAGACCGAGATCGCGAGGGCGGAGGTTCCCGTGCGGGCGCGGCGCGCGCCGCTTCTTCCCCCCGGTGGAGTTCGTCGTCGATAGCGCGTGCCCGCGTGCCTGCCGGCTCACGGGTATCGCGTAGCGTGCCCTGAGAAGGAGGCGGTTTCGTTCATGGCGGCACCCGCGGCCCGAGGGGCCCGAGGCGGCACAGGCCCGTTCGCGCACCTCCACGTGCACACCGAGTACTCCATGCTGGACGGTGCCGCCCGCCTGAAGGACCTGTTCGCCGAGGTCGCCCGGCACGGGATGACCCATGTCGCGATAACGGACCACGGCAACATGTTCGGCGCGGCCGAGTTCCACAGGCAGGCGACGGCAGCCGGCCTCACCCCGGTCATCGGCATCGAGGCGTACGTGGCCCCGGAGGCGCGCGGCAGCACACGGCGCGTCCTGTGGGGCCAGCCGCACCAGAAGAAGGACGACGTGTCCGCCTCGGGCGCCTACCTGCACAAGACCATCTGGGCGCGGGACAACGAGGGCCTGCACAACCTGTTCAGGCTGTCCTCCCGCGCCTACGCCGAAGGCTGGCTGGTGAAGTGGCCGCGGATGGACAAGGAGATCATCGCCGAGCACGCGGCGGGGCTGATGGCCTCCACCGGGTGCCCGTCCGGCGAGGTGCAGACCAGGCTGCGGCTCGGCCAGTTCGGCCAGGCGCTCAAGGCCGCCGGCGAGTGGCAGGACATCTTCGGCAAGGAGAACTACTTCCTCGAGCTGATGGACCACGGCCTGGCCATCGAGAAGCGGGTGCGGGACGGGCTGCTGGAGATCGGCAGGAAGCTCGGCCTCCCCCCGGTGGTCACCAACGACTCGCACTACACCCGGGAGGAGGACGCCGCCGCCCACGACCTGCTGCTGTGCATCCAGACCGGCAAGACCCTGGCCGACGAGGACCGGTTCAGGTTCGAGGGCACCGGCTACTACATCAAGTCGGCGCAGGAGATGTACGCCATCGACTCCTCCGGCATCTGGCAGGAGGGCTGCCGCAACAGCCAGGTGCTCGTCGCCGAGCGGGTCGACACGACCGGCATGTTCCAGCACGTCAACCTCATGCCGCGGTTCCCGATCCCGGAGGGGTACGCGACCGAGGAGGAGTTCTTCCGCGCCGAGGTGTGGCGCGGCATGGAGCGCCGCTACCCGGGCGGGTACGACGAGGCACGGCGCGCGCAGGCCGAGTACGAGATCGGCATCATCTGCCAGATGGGTTTTCCCGCCTACTTCCTCGTCGTCGCGGACTTCATCAACTGGGCCAAGAACCACGGCGTCGCGGTCGGGCCCGGCCGCGGCTCGGCCGCCGGCTCGATCGTCGCCTACGCGCTCGGCATCACCGACCTGGACCCGCTGGCACACGGGCTGATCTTCGAGCGGTTCCTCAACCCCGAGCGGGTGTCCATGCCCGACATCGACGTGGACTTCGACGAGCGCGGGCGGGCCGACGTCATCAGGTACGTGACCGAGAAGTACGGCAGCGACAAGGTCGCGCAGATCGTCACCTACGGCACGATCAAGGCCAAGGCTGCGATCAAGGACTCCTGCCGGGTCCTCGGTTTCCCCTACTCCCTCGGCGACCGGATCTCCAAGGCGTTCCCCCCGGCCGTGATGGGCAAGGACATCCCGCTGTCCGGCATCTTCGACGAGACCCACCCCCGGTACGCCGAGGCCGGGGAGCTGCGCGGCCTCTACGAGGCCGAGGCCGAGGTCAGGCAGGTGATCGACACCGCACGCGGCATCGAGGGGCTGATCAGGCAGCCGGGCGTGCACGCGGCGGGCGTCATCATGTCCGCCGAGCCGCTCACCGACCACATCCCGGTCTGGACCAGGCACACCGACGGCGCGGTCATCACGCAGTTCGACTACCCGACCTGCGAGGCCCTCGGGCTGCTGAAGATGGACTTCCTCGGCCTGCGCAACCTCACGATCATGGCCGACGCGGTCCGCGCGATCGAGAAGAACCGGCAGATCAAGCTCAGGCTGCTCGACCTCCCGCTGGACGACAAGCCCACCTACGAGCTGCTCGCCCGCGGTGACACCCTCGGCGTGTTCCAGCTCGACGGCGGGCCGATGCGCGCCCTGCTGCGGATGATGAAGCCGGACAATTTCGAGGACATCTCCGCGGTGCTCGCGCTGTACCGTCCCGGGCCGATGGGCGTGAACTCGCACGTCAACTACGCGCTGCGCAAGAACGGGCAGCAGCAGATCACGCCGATCCACCCGGAACTCGAAGAGCCGCTGCGCGAGGTACTGGAGCCGACCTACGGCCTGATCGTCTACCAGGAGCAGGTGCAGAAGGCCGCGCAGATCCTGGCCGGCTACTCGCTCGGCCAGGCGGACCTGCTGCGCCGCGCCATGGGCAAGAAGAAGAAGGAGATCCTGGACAAGGAGTTCGTCCCGTTCCGGCAGGGCTGCCGGGAGCGCGGCTACTCCGACAAGGCGATCCAGGCGGTCTGGGACGTGCTGGTCCCGTTCGCCGGGTACGCGTTCAACAAGGCGCACACCGCCGGGTACGGCCTCATCGCCTACTGGACCGCCTACCTCAAGGCCAACTACCCCGCCGAGTACATGGCGGCGCTGCTCACCTCGGTGGCCGACGACAAGGACAAGTCCGCGCTGTACCTGAGCGAGTGCCGCCGGATGGGGATCAAGGTACTGCCGCCCGATGTCAACTCCTCGGCGGCCACGTTCACCGCGGTGGGCAACGACATCAGGTTCGGCCTGGCGGCGATCCGCAACGTCGGGAACAACGTGGTCGACGCGATCATCGCCGCCCGCAGGTCCAAGGGGGCGTTCACCGGCTTCCCGGATTTCCTGCGCAAGGTACCTGCGGTCGTGTGCAACAAGCGGGTGATCGAGTCCTTGATCAAGGCGGGCGCGTTCGACGAGTTCGGCCATCCGCGCAAGGGGCTCGTCCTCGTCCACGAGCAGGCCGTCGACGCGGTCATCGACATCAAGCGGAACGAGGCGATCGGCCAGGACTCGCTGTTCGGCGGCGACGAGGAAGCCGAGGCCGTCTTCGACGTGCCGATCCCCGAGGGGGAGTGGGACTCCGGCACCCTGCTCGGCTTCGAGCGCGAGATGCTCGGCCTGTACGTGTCCAGCCACCCGCTGCTCGGCGCCGAGCACGTCCTGGCACGGGAAACCGACTGCTCGCTCGCGGAGCTGGTCAGCCCGGGCGAGGCCGGTTCCGCGGACGGGGCGATGCTCGCGGGAGAGGCCGGAGGGCCCGGAAGCTCCGAACGGGTTCGTGGTTCCCGTGGCGACAGCCCGGTTGTCAAAGTGGGGGGGATCCTCTCCGGGGTGCAGCGCAGGGTCACCAGGCAGGGCAACCCGTGGGCCTCAGCCACCCTGGAGGATCTCGCCGGGGCGATCGAGGTGCTCTTCTTCCCGGGCACCTACCAGCTCTACGCGGCCACGATCACCGAGGACGCGATCGTGGTGGTGAAGGGCCGGGTCGACCGCAGGGACGACGTACCCAAGCTGATCGCGATGGACGTGAGCGTCCCCGACCTGTCAGCGGGCGACGGCAGCCCTTTTGTGGTGTCGATGCCTGTGGCACGATGCGTGCCGCCAGTGGTCGAGCAGCTCAAGGAGGTGCTGCGCACCCATCCCGGGCCGACTCAGGTGCACCTGAAGCTGCGCAACGGCCAGCGCACCACGGTGGTGCGCCTCGATGAGAAGCTCCGGGTGAGCGCGTCCCCGGCTCTCCTCGGTGACCTGAAGCAGCTGCTCGGCCCCACGTGCGTCAGCTAGCGCGCCGGTCCCCCCGGCCTGCCCTTGCCGGGGTGGTGCCGCCCCGGCGGCCCGCCGCCGGGTGCCGCTCCGCCGGCCCGCCGCCGGGTGCCGCTCCGCCGGCCAGTCACCGGGTGCCGTCCCGGCGGCCAGTCAGGGGAACGGCCATCCTGCTGACCGGACATATATGTCCGCGATCCGGCTTCCTGGGGCACACTAGGAGGGTGAGGATTGCGGTCACCCGCGTCGCGGGCGATGGAAGCGTCAGCCGGGCCATGGTGGACACCGCCAGCCGCGACGATGCCGAGCGCTGGGAACAGCTTGTGGACGGGGCCGGGCTGGACCTGCCGCCCCCGTACCAGCCAGAGCCCGGGGAGACCGTGTACGAGATCCGCGTCGACGAGCGTGTCGTCCAGGTCGCGGAGAGCGGCCTGGTGGGGCCGCTGGAAGAACTCGCCGAGGCGGTCCTCGAGCAAGGAGCTGACGCCGCCTGATCCCGGCCCGCGCGCTCGCAGTCGCACCGGCGGCAGGCGGGCCGTCCGTTTCATCCGTGGGGGGGACTTGCCGTGCCCGCAGACGCAGGCGGGTTCGGGTCCGTTCACGGCGCGGCCGCCTTCATCTGCGCCGTGAAGAGGTCCAGCCGTCCGGCGCGCTGCTGGGCCGAGGCGACCGGCGGACTCGCGTTCACCGGCCTGCAGCAGGCCAACGTGCAGAACCTGGCCGATCTGGCCGCCGCCTACGCTGAGTTCACCGGCATGCCGGCCGCGAGCTTCGCGAGCTGGCCGGACACTACCGCTGCCCTTCTCGCGGCGGGCGATCGTCATGGCCGCCGGTCCCGATCGTGCTGGACGATCTTCCTTACTTCGTGGAGCAGGCACCGGAGCCGCCATCCGCTCTGCAGCGGGCGCTGAGCCCGCGCGGGGCGGCCCGGCGTTCCGGGCAGGTGTGCCTCATCCTCTGCGGAAGCACGTTCACCCTGATGCGCGGGCTGCTGAGCGGTAGCGCGCCGCTCCGGCGCATTGAGCACATCCGCACGCTGCTGCCCCGCGGTAGAGAAGCGGCGCCGACGGGCCAGGCACGCGCCAGGGCGCGGCCTCTGTCGCAGGGATAAGCACGGATAGGGGCAAAAGAGCTCAAGAAGTTCGGCGCAATGGCTTGACAAGCCAAGTCGCCGTGCGGGATCGTTGCCGCGAGATCTGACATCGTTGTCAAACTCAGATGACTGCCGGACGGTTTGGGGGAACGGAACGATGACGCGCTTGCGCCACCGCATGAGCGTACTCCTGCTGAGTGCCGCCACGATGTCTTGTGCCGCGGTGGCCGGCGTGAGCACCCCGGCCGGCGCGGCGGTGGCCGGGAGGGCTGCGGTCGGCGTGGCGCCGGCGGCGCACCTGGGGTGCGGGCATCCGGCAGGGAGCCGCTCCGGCGGCCCGCCGGACACGCCGGCAGGACCGGACCCCGCCTCCGGCGGGGACGGGGCAGCGCCGGTGGTGACGAGCGCCCGCCCGGACACCGCGCTGACCATGGAATGGCGGCACTACGGCGATACCAGCGGGCCGGGTGGCTGGGCCGGGGCTGACGGCACGTACTCCACCCCGCTGCCGGGGGGGTGTGATGCCTGGCTGTTCAACGACACCTTCCTCGGTCCCGTCAATGCGGATGAGAGCCTGCCGGCCAGTGCCCCCTTCATCCACAACTCCCTGGTCCTGGCCAGCCGCCGCAGCCGCCGGCTGCTGGCCACTGTCACCGGCGGCACACCTGGGCACCCGCAGTCGCTGGTTGGCCCCACGCCCCCCGGGGACAGCCCGGCCGGGACCGACTCGCACTGGTACTGGGACACCGACGGCATCGTGGACCACGGCAAGCTGTACGTCTTCGAGGCGGAGATCGGCCCCACCAGCGCCCCGCCGCCGTTCAACTTCGGGCAGACCGGCATGAAGATCGCGGCCTTCTCCCTGCCCGGCCTGCGCCTGCAGTCGCTCACCCCCACCTACGGCGGGCCGGCCATCAGCTGGGGGGTGCAGTTGCTGCGCCAAGGGCCGTGGATCTACATCTACGGCGACGAGAGCGCCTACCTGAACAAATACGTCCACCTGGCCCGGGCCCGGGCCGGTCATCTGCTGGGTCCCTGGCAGTTCTACACCGGGACCGGATGGTCCTCAGATCCGGCGTCATCGGCCCGGCTCCTCGGGGGAGTCGGCGCCTCTTACAGCGTGACGCCGGTCGACGGCCACTACGTGCTGGCCACCACCGATCCCTTCCTGGATCCCCAGATCTACCTCTACACCGCCCCCTCGCCGGCAGGGCCGTTCACCGGCAAGCAGGAGATCTACACCGCCCCCCAGGCTGGCGGAGACATCTACGTCTACAACGTGGCCGCTCACCCTGAACTCACCGGCCCCGGCCAGCTCGTGCTGTCCTACAACGTCAACAGCTTCAAGCTGGCCGATCTGTATGCCAACATCAACAACAACCGGGCCCGGTTCCTCTGCGTCACCTTCGCCCGGCCATCCCGCACGGTGACCAGCCCTCCTCAGCGTCCCCGCCGAAGTGCTCAGGCGGACTGCGGCTCCCGCCCGGACACGTCCGGGCGGCCGGGCGCCTAGGCCACCGTCGCGTTCATCCGCCCTTCCTGGCGATCCAGGTGCGGTGGCGCCACTCAGGCGCGTCACAAGGAGGCTTTCTTCATGATCAACAGGTTGCGGGGCGTTTTCCTGCCATCAGCACACGGCGCGGAGTGACCGTGATGGGCGTCGCCGTTGCCCTGCTGGCCAGCCTGGGCCTGACCACGACGGCGGCGAGCCCTCCCAACCAGGCGCAGCCGGCCCGATCAGCGCGCCACGGTGGGCACAGTGACGGTTCCTCTTCCGGCCAGCCCGTTCTTCCGTCGTGGGCCATCGGGCCGTTTACCCGCTACGCCAGCCCGGGCACCGTTCCCTACCAGGGCAACCCGATCATCAGCCCGCAGGGCACCGGCTGGCAGGGGCGGGCCACCTACAACCCGGGAGTCGTTTACCACGACGGCAAGTTCCAGATGCTGTACCGCGGCCAGAGCTCGTATCTGGGCCTGTCGCAATTTGGCTATGCCTACAGTACCGACGGACACCACTTCACCGAGTATTCCGGCAATCCCGTCATCACCAACGGCGTGCCCAACGGCGGAGCCGGCGCCGAGGACCCCCGGCTGTACCAGCTCAACGGCAAGTACTACACGTTCTTCACCGGGGACGCCGGCGCCAACTCCCAAGGGGTCTTTTCCATCGCCATCGATGAGGCCGTCTCCACGGATATGGTGCACTGGACCCAGCTCGGCGTGGTTGAGCACAACAACAAGGACGCCGCGGTCGTGGCCAATCCCGACGGCGTCCCGGTGAAGATCAACGGCCGCTACGTGATGTATTACGGCCAGAATGGTAACGGTACCTACATCGCCTACTCGACGGACATGGTTCATTGGACCACGGGTGTCCCCGTCGACCTGCAGTTGCCGGCTACCTACGCCCCCTACGAGATGTGCGTGACCGTGACCGACTATCCGACCGTCGCGGGCGGGCAGCTCAACCGCAACATCGACATGTTCATCGCCGGCACTCTCATGGCCCATGGCCGCTGGTATTACGCCATCAGCGAGCTGGAATTCTCCCGTGCTGACCTGACCCGAGAGATTGGCCAGCTCACGTTCCCGATCCTGCGGCCTGTCACGTCGTATGAGCTGCTCGGCCAGACCCAGCGCACGGTGTTCATGAACACGATCATCTTCCACGACGGTCGATGGTGGATGTATTACGGTGCGGGCGACACCGTGATTGCCCTGGCCAACGCCCCGCTCCGCAGCCGTGACTCCGTCCGCGCTTATGACGATTTCACCGGCACCAGCTTTGAGCCCGGCCAGCGGCAGCCCGACTGGGCCGATGCCGTCGACACCTCCCCCGGCGGCGGCGGGGAGCAGGGTGTCGGCGCCGAGCCCGGCTCCGGCCTTACCGGGCCAGGAGCCAGCACCGCGCAGGTGCTGGGGGACCCGGGCGGCCAGGTGGAGGCGCACAGCGGCGATACCTCACTGGTGTACTCAGGTGATGCCCAGGGCAAGCCCCAGGACTACGCCTATCTGAAGATATTCGACCTCAGCAATTCCCCCGTGATGGTGCACAGGACCACCGCACTCTCCTACTGGATCTATCCCGCAAGTTCCCAGCTGGTATCCACGGTCAACGGCGACAACAGCAGCTGCGTGGCCATCGACCTGGTATTCAGCGACGGTAGTGCTCTTCGCGATCTGGGAGCCACAGACAGGTCGGGATATCCGCTCACGCCGCAGGGTCAATGCGGGCATCTGCAGCTTGACCAGTGGAATCACGTGACCGCCGGCATCGGTACCGTGGCCGCCGGCAAGCGGATCGTGCGCATCGACGTCGGGTACGACAGCCCGGGCTCGTCCGGGGGATTCCAGGGCTACATCGACGATGTCACCCTCACTCACTGACAACCCGCGCAGCACGTGACCGGCGGAATCTACCGCGGCAGGGAAACCTACAGCGGAAGCTGAAGGCATGCTGAGGAATGGTCAAGAGTTGTGGACGGCGTGTCCTGATTGATCACGCGGCGACCTTGGTTGCGGCCTCGTCGGGCCGTTCGATGAGGGCTCCCT
>Ga0209061_1005148_pt1 | contig 11751 bp, 11 predicted proteins | sample Coa_R1_10_FD_187157 | JGI IMG/M metagenome (GOLD analysis project Ga0209061, IMG submission 187157) | Surface soil microbial communities from Centralia Pennsylvania, which are recovering from an underground coalmine fire - Coalmine... | ecosystem: Environmental > Terrestrial > Soil >... | reverse complement strand
AACAGCAGGGCGATAGTGGCGTGGGGCGACCGCCCACTCAGGGCGAGCAGGGCGAGGGCCAGCAGGCCGGCGAGCGGGCGCGGGCAGCGCACGAGACCCCTCCCCTGGGGACAGGCGCCGCCGGGGGAACGGCCCTGTCGGCCAGTTAAACGTCAGCGAGGTGGAAATGTTACCGGCCACCCGCCGGAAGCCGTGGGTCCCCCGGGGCCCCTCTGGCCTCCGTTCCCCGCCAGGAGTAGCACAGCGCCGAGCCGGCGCCGTGGAGCTGGCACGTTACCCCGCGCGCTCATCGACACCGCGCGGCTATGGCGCCCTGGGCACCCCAGGCGAAGCTCCGCCGGCGTGGCACAGCTACAGCGTGGCCACAAGGACCCCGAAGGGGACACCCGCGGTCATGGCGCCACGGGGCAGTGGCCCAGCGCGTTCCAACGCGCGGGGTCAGGCGGAACGGTGCGTGGGTGCGGTGGACGGCTCCAGGTCGAGCGCCGGGCCCAGCGGTGTATCGGTAGTGACCACTCGCTGCACGTGCTGCAGCGCCTGGATGTACCGCGCCGCCGACACCACCGCGGCCGCCGCCTCGCCGACCATGGCGCGCAGGTCCTCGGGCAGGCTCGGGTGCTCCAGCAGATAGTCGAGCACCAGGCTGGGCAGCGTGAGGTCGTTGTTCACCCGGTGCCGCACCGCGCGGATCACCGCCTGCGCGCCCTCGAGCTGAGCCCGTGCGGCCCGCTCCTCCAGCGCGAGCATGTGCTGCCGCACCCCCCGCAGCCGTGCCCCCACCTGAAGCCACGTCTCTACCCGTTCGCGGAGCTGCCGGGGATGGAACGGCTTGGCCAGACAGTCGTCTGCTCCCGCAGCGAGGGCGAGCCGGCGCTGCGCCTCGTCGCCGCGCGTGGTAAGCACGATAATAGGAGGGTATACGGCCCCGAGCCGGGCGCGCACTCGCTGGCAGACCACCGCGCCGTTGTCAGAGGGCAGAGTGTAGTCGAGCAGCACCAGGTCGACCGTGCCGGCCGCGAGGCGTGCCTCGGCCTCGGCCGTATCGCCCGCGGTGTCCACCGTGTAACCAGCCGCGCACAGCACCTGCTCCAGCACCGTGCGCGTGGCCAGGTGGTCCTCGACCAGGAGCAGGCGCCGCTCCCCGGCCACAGCGGGCGGGTCGAGCGAACCGTTGGCCGGAAATGCGATCATACCGCTGCTCCTGCTCAGATGGTCGGTCGCGGGTGTACGCAGGCGGGCGGTGTTAACCAAATGGCAACCCGATAATAGCGGATCGCAGATTTTTGTGCCCGGTGTGCCAGTCAACACGCGGGCATTACGCAACCATCACAATCGCGGTCGGGACAACCAGGCACGCTCCGTACGATAGCCAATGCAACTACCGACCGCTGGGGAGTGAGGTGCGATGAGTCGAGAGGCCGTTGGCAGCCCCGAGGCGCTCAACGTGGCCCGGGCCTGGCTGATCCAAACCACGGAGATCCCGCCGTTCATCTACGACCCGCTGGTGCACTCGCGCGAGTATGTGCTGGCCTACCTCGAGCAGGCCGGCGCCTCGGAGGCAGAGGTCGCCAACGTGCTCCGCCAGGTCGAGGCGCTCGAAGAGCGGGCGCGCCGGCTGGTCGAGGCCGAGGAGTAGGCGGCCCGCCCGGCGCTCGCCCAAGAAGGTGGCAGCGTGGTCCGCGGCGTCCGGGCGGACGGTGGCGGCGAGGCGCCGTCGTGAGCGCGTTGTCGCGCGACGGTTGGCTCCTGGTCGGCAGCTTCGCGCTGCGGTCGGCGGCCTACGGCTGGCTGGCCGTCGTGCTGGGCCTCGACCTGGCCGCGCGAGGGCTGGAGCCAGCGCTGATCGGCGCCGTGTTCCCGGGGGCGCTGGCTGGTGGGGCGCTGCTGACGCTCGTCGTGACGCGCCTGGCCGATCGCTGGGGGCGCCGGCGCGTGCTGGTGGGCGGCGCGCTGCTGATGGCCGCGAGCGGGGCCGCGCTCGACGCCTTTGCCGGGGACTTCGTGGCGCAGGCAATCGTGGCCTGGTGACTGCAACTGCGCCGCGGGCTCGACCTGGCTGCGCTCGGGGCCGTGTTCTTCGGCACCAACCCGCTGGCCGCGCTCTCCTTCCTGGCCGCCGCCCCGTTGGCGCGTCAGCTCGGCCTTCTTGCCACGATGAGAAGTGCCTGGCCCCTGCGGCGCCCGGTTGAGCCCCCATGGGGCCTTATCCTGGCCCCAAGCGATACCTTATACTCCCGGCCACCAACGGCGTGGGCAGGAGGACGTGCATGCCCGTGATCATCGTCAAGGCGCGCCAGGGCGTGATTCGCGGGAAGGCCAAGAAGGCCCAGCTCATCGAGGAGCTGGCCGCCGCGTTCGCGCGGGTGATCGAGAACCCCGCCTACGTGGAACGCACCACGGTCGTTATTGAAGAGGTCCCCAACGAGAACTGGGGCCGCGCGGGGCGCCAGGTCCAGGACGAGTGAGCCGGCCTCCCACGCTGGCCAGCGCGTGGCGGGGGAGGGCGTGGGCTATCGGATGGCAGGGCATGGCCTGCCGCTCGCGGCGCCCCCACCTTGCGGGCCACTGCCCCGCTGCGCTACCCTATGGTGCTTGGAGGCCGCGAGTCGGTGGGCGCGACAGGCTGGCACCTCGATCCGCTGGGGGGATGCAGCCACGGCTGTTCTCTATGACTGTCGCGTCGCGCCGTGCGGTGCTAGCCGCACGTCGATCCGCTCCAGGGATGCTCGCCCGCCGGCTCGCGCCGCTTCCACGGCCCCAGGGCGGTGTAGCCGCAGCCCCTTCCCCCCCACCGCTCCTGCTAACGCCAGCAGGCGATGGTACACTGTAAGCCGTGCCCGGAGTGCGAGCGTGAGCCCAAGCCGCCGCTCGCCACCGCACGCGAGAGCAGGAGTGCATGGACGCCGCGAGCCGCCTGGGCACCGGGCGAACCAAGATCGTCGCGACCCTCGGCCCGGCAACCAGCACGCCCGAGCGCATCGGCGCGCTGATCGACGCGGGCGTGGATGTGTTCCGCCTGAACTTCTCGCACGGAACCCCGGCGGAGCACGCGGCAGTGTACCAGGCCGTCCGCGAGCAGGCAGCCGCCCGTGACGCGCCGGTCGCCGTGCTGCAAGACCTCCAGGGGCCCAAGATCCGCGTCGGGCCGCTCGCCCACGGCGGGCCGCTGGTGCTGCGCGAGGGGACCACGGTGACACTTACCACGCGGCCGGGAGTCGTCGGCCACGACGCGGTGATCCCGGTCACCTACGAGGCCCTGGCGCGCGACGTGCGTCGCGGCGACCGTATCTTGCTCGACGATGGGTTGCTGGAGCTGCGCGTCGAAAGCGTCCAGGCGCCCGACGTGACCACCACGGTGGTCGTGGGCGGCGAGCTGTGGCCGCACAAGGGGGTCAACCTGCCCGGGGTGCCGCTGAGCACCCCCGCGCTGACACCGAAGGACCGCGAGGACCTGCGCCGCGGGCTCCAGCTCGGGGTGGACTACGTGGCGCTCAGCTTCGTGCGGCGCGCCGACGATGTGCTGCTGGCGCGCCAGTACCTGGCCGACCTCCAGGCGCGCGAGCCGGCGGTAGCGCGCCGGGCGGTGCCGCTGATCGCCAAGCTGGAGAAGCCCGAGGCGATCGAGCACCTCGACGCTATCCTGGGCGTGGCCGATGGCGTGATGGTGGCGCGCGGCGACCTCGCCGTGGAGCTGTCGGCCGAGGAAGTGCCGCCGCTGCAGAAGCGGATCATCCACCAGGCCAACGTCCACGGCAAACCGGTGATCACCGCCACGCAGATGCTCCAATCGATGGTCGAGCATCCGCGCCCCACCCGCGCCGAGGCGTCCGACGTCGCCAACGCGGTGCTCGACGGCAGCGACGCGGTGATGCTCTCGGCGGAGACGGCGGTGGGCCGCTATCCCGTGGAGGCGGTGCGGGCGATGGCGCGCATCGCGGCGGCCGCCGAGGCCCTGCCGCCACCGCCGCGCCCGGGCCCGCCGGCGCAGACCGCGCGCTCCCACGCGGTGGTGCGCGCCGCCTGCGCGCTGGCTAGCGCCGTCGGAGCGCGCGCGCTGGTGGTGTTCACCCGCAGCGGCTACACGGCGCAGCTGGCGTCGCAGTGCCGGCCCGCGCTGCCCATCTTCGCGTTCACCGGCGATGCGGCGGTACGGCGGCGGCTGGCCCTGTGGTGGGGCGTGGTGGCGCTGCCCAGCGAGCTGGTCGGCCACACCGACGCGGTGATCGAGCGGGTAAGCGGCGAGCTGGTGCGGCGCGGTCTCGCGGGGCGGGGCGACCTGGTGGTGCTGGTAGGCGCGGCGCGGCATCTCCCGAGCAGCCGCGCCGACTTGATCAAGCTACACACGCTCTAGCCGGGGCGGGCGGTCCCCTCCTCCCATGCAGGGAGCAGCCGGTGACGGGGACGGCGTGAGCCCACCCCCGTGCCCCCCATCGACGCGCGGGAGAGGCCGGGGCAGGGAACGACAGGCGCCGCGGGCCCTGGCGAGGAGGAGGCCATGACACTGATCGACCGCGTATTCGGGCGCCAGATCCTCGATTCGCGCGGCAACCCCACGGTAGAGGTCGAGGTGTTGCTCGAGGACGGTACGCGCGGCCGCGCGGCGGTGCCCTCCGGCGCCTCCACGGGCGCGCACGAAGCGCTGGAGCTGCGCGACCGCGACCAAGGCGCCTACGGCGGCAAGGGCGTGCGGCAGGCGGTGGCGCACGTCAACGACCAGCTCGCCCCCCTGCTGGAGGGGCGCTCGGTGTTCGACCAGGTGGCGCTCGACCGCGCCATGTGCGAGCTCGATGGCACGCCGAACAAGAGCCGCCTCGGGGCGAACGCTATCCTCGGCGCGTCGCTGGCGATCGCCCACGCCGCTGCCGCCTCGCTGGGGCTGCCCCTGTATCGCTACCTCGGCCGCGCCAACGCCTGCGTGCTGCCCGTGCCGCTGCTGAACATCCTCAACGGCGGCGCGCACACCCGCTGGCAGTCGACCGACCTGCAAGAGTTCATGATCCTACCCACCGGCGCGGCGACCTTCGCCGATGCGCTGCGGATGAGCGTCGAGATCTACCACGCGCTGGGGCGCGTGCTGGAGGAGCAAGGGCTGGCCACCCAAGTGGGGGACGAGGGCGGCTTCGCCCCCGCGCTGGCCTCCAACACGGCGGCGCTCGACGCGATCCTCCGCGCCATCGAGCGGGCGGGGTACCGCCCAGGCGAGGATGTACACCTGGCTATCGACGCGGCGGCCACCGAGCTGTTTGCCGACGGGCACTACGAGCTGCGCCGGGAGGGCCGCACGCTCACGGCCGCCGAGCTGGTCGAGCTGTACGCCCACTGGATCGCCCAGTACCCGATCCTCAGCCTCGAGGACCCGCTGGCCGAGGACGATTGGGAAGGGTGGGCAGCGCTGCGGGCACGGCTAGGCGCCCGCGTGCAACTGGTCGGCGACGACCACTTCGTGACCAACCCCGCGCGCATCGCCCGTGGCATCACCGAGCGCACCGCCAATTCCGTACTGGTGAAGCTGAACCAGATCGGCACGCTCACCGAGACGCTCGAGGCGATGCAGCTGGCCGAGCGCGCCGGCTGGACCTGCGTCGTCTCGCACCGCAGTGGGGAGACCGAAGACGTCACCATCGCCCACCTGGTCGTGGCCACCAATGCGGGCCAGATCAAGACCGGCGCCCCGGCGCGCGGCGAGCGAGTGGCGAAGTACAACGAGCTGCTGCGCATCGAGCAGGAGCTGGGCGCGGCCGCTCGATATCCGGGCCGCGCGGCGTTCTACAACCTGGCGGCCGGCCAGCCCCGCGGCTAGGCCGCCTCACTCCAAGAACGGGCCGAGCTGGCGGTAGCGTGCGAACCGATCGGCCAGCAGCGCGGCGCTGTCCCAGCCGCCCGGCCGCGCGTAGCGCGCCTCGAGGTCGGCCAGCACCGCGCGCAGGGCGGCACCGAGCGCCGCGGCCGCGGCCGCCGGATCTGTATGGGCGCCGCCCGGCGGCTCGGGCACGATGGCATCGATCACGCCGTGCCGCAGCATGGCGTCGGCGGTGATCTGCATCGCCTCGGCCGCCTCCGCCGCACGGGCGGCGTCTTTCCAGAGGATGGCCGCGCAGCCCTCCGGCGACACCACCGAGTAGATGGCGTTCTCCAGCATGAGCACGCGGTCGCCCATGGCGATGGCCAGCGCGCCGCCGCTACCGCCCTCGCCGATGATCACGGCCACTAGCGGCACCGCCAGCCGAGCCATCTCGAACAGGTTCTGGGCGATGGCCCAGGCCTGACCGCGCTCCTCGGCCTCGAGCGTCGGATCGGCGCCCGGAGTGTCCACGAAGCTGATCACCGGCAGGCCGAACCGCTCGGCGTGGCGCATCAGCCGCAGCGCCTTGCGGTACCCCTCGGGGCGCGCCATGCCGAAGCGCCGCCGCACGTTCTCGCGCGTGTCGCGGCCCTTCTGGTGGCCCACCACCATCACGGTGCGCCCATCGAACGCCGCCAGGCCACCGACCAGCGCGGGGTCGTCGGCGAACAGCCGATCGCCGTGCAGCTCGACGTAATCGCTGAACAGGAGCCCCACGTAGTCGAGCGTGTACGGCCGCTCGGGATGGCGCGCGAGCTGCACGCGCTCCCAGGCAGGCGTGGTAGCGGAGGCGCCGCCCGGCCGCTCGCTCACCGTCGCACCTGCCCGTTCGCGCCGAGCGTCGCGGCGTCGCGGCTGCCCGCGCTCGGGCGGGCCGCGTACAGGCGCAGTAGCCGCGCCAGCAACTCGCGCTGCTCGGCCCGCGGCACCACGCGGTCGATCATGCCATGCTCCAGGAGGAATTCGGCCGACTGCGCGCCCGGCGGCAACTTCTGCTTGGTGATCTGCTCGATGACGCGCGGCCCGGCGAAGCCGATCAGCGCCCGCGGCTCGGCGAGCAGCACGTCGCCCAGCGCGGCGAAGCTGGCGGTCACCCCGCCAGTAGTGGGGTGGGTGAGCAGGACGAGGTAGGGAACGCGCGCCGCGGCCAGCCGCTCCAGTGCGGCGACCGTCTTGGCCATCTGCAGCAGCGAGAAGATCCCTTCGTGCATACGCGCGCCGCCCGAGGCGGCCACCAGCAGCAGCGGCAAGCCATCGCGCTGGCTGCGCTCGGCGGCGCGCGCGATCTTCTCCCCGACCGCCGCGCCCATGCTGGCGCCCAGAAACGCGAAGTCGCATACGGCCAGCCGCAGCGGCCAGCCCGCGATGGCCCCCGTGCCGCACACCACCGCCTCGGCCAACCCCGTGCGCGCGCGGGTCTCGGCCAGCTTAGCGTGGTAGCGCTGGCCGTCGCTGACGAACGCCAGCGGGTCGGCCGAGCGAAGCTGGGCATCTTCTTCAACGAACGAGCCGGGGTCGAGCAACACGGCGATGCGCTCGCGGGCGCCGAGCGGCAGATGGTGGCCGCAGCGCGGACACACGCGCAGCGCGCGCGCCAGCTCCTTGACGTACGCCAGGTGCCGGCACTGCGGACAGCGCTCCCACAGGTCCTCGGGCACCCGCGGCTCACGGCCACGATCGCGCGAGAAGATACGGCGCACGCTCGACCTACTCCCTGGAATCGCCCGCCACGCCCGGGCGGGTCGGCCGGCCCGGGCCGGCCGCGCGGCTGCACCTGGGAAGGATACCACGCCAGGCTGGCGGGCGCTGGGACGTCCCGAGCCCCCGGCAGCCCCGCGCGGGCTAGCTCCCCCCCCGCCCGCGCTCGGCGATCAGCGCATCCAGCCGCCGCAGCGCCTCGGCCACCCGCGCCACCGTGCGCTCGCGCCCGATCACCTCCATGCTGGCGAACAGTGGCGGCGACACGTTAGTGCCCGTAACCGCCCAGCGCAGGATCATGAACAGCTGGCCGCTCTTGACCCCGACGGTGTCCGCGAGCTGGCGCATCGCCGCCTCCAGCGGGGCGTCGGCGAACTCCGGAATGTCGCGCAGCAGCTCGAGCGCCGCCGCCAGCGCCTCGCGGCTCGCCTCCGCCGTGAGCCCCTTGCCGATCAGGTTCTTGGCCTCGTAGTCCAGCTCGTCCACGAAGGCGAAGCGCAGCAGGGCGGGCGCGTCGGCCAGCTTGGTGAGCCGCTCCTGCACCAGCGGCACCAGCCGCTCGACATAGGCGAGCTCGGCCTGCAGCCCCGCGCGTTCCAGGAACGGCAGCAGCCGCCGCGCGAGGTCGTCCTGCCGCAGCTGGCGGATGTAGTAGCCGTTCATCCAGTCCAGCTTGCGCAGGTCGAACACGGCGCCCGACTTGTTGATGTGCTGGAGGTCGAACGCCGCGATCAGCTCTGGCAGCGAGTAGATCTCGCGCTTGCCCTCGGGATCGTAGGAGGTGCCGATAATCGCCAGGTAGTTGACCAGCGCCTCCGGCAGGTAGCCGGCGTCGCGGTAGTCGAGGATGGCCGTGGCGCCATGGCGCTTGCTCAGCTTCTTGCCATCCGGGCCGAGCAGCGGTGCCAGGTGGCAGAAGCGCGGTGGCTCCCAGCCGAACGCCCGGTACAGCAGGATGTGCCGCGGCGTGCTGGAGATCCACTCGTCGCCGCGCAGCACGTCGGTGATCCGCATGTAGTGGTCGTCTACCAGGTGGGCCAGGTGGTAGGTGGGATAGCCATCCGACTTCAGGATCACGAAGTCGTCCAGCAGCCGGTTCTCCCAGGTGATAGGGCCGCGCAGCAGGTCGTGGAACGTCGTCTCGCCCTCCAGGGGCACGGCGAAGCGGATCACGGGCGGCGTGCTGGCCGCCGCGGCGGCGGCCTCGCGCTCGGCGGGGGCGAGGTAGCGACAGCGGCGGTCGTACCCCGGCGGCACCTTGGCCCGCTCCTGCTGCTCGCGCAGCACCGCTAGCCGCTCGGGGCTGCAATAGCAGTAGTACGCCTTGCCGGCGGCGACGAGCTGTTCGGCATGCTCGCGATACAGCGGGAGGCGCTGCGATTGCACGTACGGCCCGTACGGCCCGCCCACCTCGGGGCCCTCGTCCCAGTCCAGGCCCAGCCAGCGGATAGCCTCCAGCAGCGCCTCGACCGCGCCCTCCACCGCCCGCGCGCGATCGGTGTCCTCGATGCGCACGATGAACTGGCCGCCCGTGTGGCGGGCGTACAGCCAGTTGTACAGGAAGGTGTGGAACAGCCCCACGTGGGGCATGCCCGTCGGGCTCGGCGCGATGCGAACGCGTACTGGGCTCGCCATACTCCATCCTCAGTCCTGCGTGCGGCGGGCGCGGGGCGCGCCCGCACCCGTCGCTGCTGGCCCCCCCGCGCGCAGCTGCACGAGCGGCTCGGCCAGGTCGGGCGGCAGCGGCGCCGTGAGTTCCAGCACCTCGCCGGTGGCGGGCGACCGCACGCGCAGATAGTGCGCATGCACGAACTGGCGGGGCAGCCCGGGTGGCCGGCGGCCCGACCCGTATAGCTTGTCCGCCGCCACCGGGTGACCGATATACGCGAAGTGGACGCGGAGCTGATGGGTGCGGCCGGTGGCCAGCTCGGCCTCCACGAAGGTGAACTGCCCGAACCGCTCGCGCACCCAGAAGCGGGTCAACGCCGGCCGCCCCTCGGCCCGTACGGCCATGCGCTGGCGCTGGCGCGGGTCACGCCCGATCGGCGCGTCGATCATCCCCTCGCCCGCGGCGAGGTCGCCGATTACCAGCAGGTAGTAGCGCTTGACGATCTCGCCGGTCTGCATCTGTGCCTGGAGCGCGGCCACCGCCTCGACCGTGCGCCCCACCATCAGCAGCCCGGAGGTGTCCTTGTCCAGCCGGTGCACGATGCCCGGGCGCTGGCCGCCGGTGGGGTCGTGCAGCTCCGGGAAGCGAGCGAGCAGGGCGTGGACTAGCGTCCGCTCCTGGTTGCCCGGGGCTGGGTGCACCACCAGCCCCGGCGGCTTGTTGACCACGATCAGCGCCGCATCGGCGTATACCACCTCCAGCGGGATCGAGGGGTCGGGCGTCAGCAGCAGGTGGTGGGCGGTCGGGCGCACGATCACCGCATCGCCGGCCGCCACGCGATCGGCGGGGCGCGCGGGCCGGCCGCGCAGCAGCACGGCGCCGGCCAGGATCAGCCGCTGCCACTCGGCGCGCGAGTGGTGCCCCACGATCTTGGCCAGGTAGGCGTCTAGACGCAAGCCATGGCCGTAGGGCGGCACGCGGTGCGAGTGGTCGCCGCGCCCATAGGGCTGGTACTCGATCAGCGGGCGGCGTCCATTACTCATGCGCACTCTGCGCGCGGCGCGACGCGAATAGCAGGTAGTAGGCCATCACGCATACGCCGACCACGATGGCCGAGTCGGCCACATTGAACACCGGCCACCAGGTCAGGTCGAAGAAGTCGACCACGTACCCCTGGCGGATGCGGTCGACCAGGTTGCCCAGCGCCCCGCCGAGCTGGAGGCCCAGGCAGGCGTTCAGCAGGGGCGGCACCGTGTGCAGGTAGCGGTAGCTGGCCAGCAGCCCCGCGACCACCACCACGCCGACCACGATGAAGAATAGCGTCTGGTTCTGCAGCACGCCGAACGCCGCGCCGCGGTTCTCGACATACGTCAGGCGCACGAAGCCGACCAGCGGCACCGACCCGACCGGCTCGAGGTACGCCACGGCCAGCGCTTTGGTGAGCTGGTCCAGGCCGAAGGTGACGGCCGCCACAGCGAGGAACAGCGCCTGCCGCCACCACACCGCTCCCCCGGCCCGCGGGGCCGCCGACGGTCCCAGGGCGGGCGGGGGCGGCTCGGCCGCATCGCGATCGGTCGCCTCGTAGGTGCTCACCGCGTCTCCGCCTCTGCCAGCCGGCGCACACCCAGGGTCAGCGGCAGCCCATCGACCTCGCCCCGCCAGGTGTAAGCGTCGGCCGGGGACGCGCCGCGCACCAGCTCGCGCGATAGCGTCTCGCCGGCCACGTAGTCGGCCTGCTCCGCGATCGCCGCCTCTAGCGCGGCATCGCCCTGATAATACGTGACGATGCGGTCGGCGATCTGGAAATCGGCCTCCTTGCGCAGCGTCTGGATGCGGTGCACGATCTCGCGCGCGCGGCCCTCGGCCAGCAGCTCGGGGGTCAGCGCCGTCTCCAAGGCCACCGTCACGCCCTCGGCCTCTGCCGCCGCGTAGCCCGGCCGCGGGCTGAGCGTCACCTGCACCTCCTCGGGAGACAGCACGTGGCCGGCCGCCTCCACCGTGCCGTCGGCGCGTACCTGGAAGTCGCCGTTGCGCAGCGCCGCGATCACCGCCTGGGTCGCCTCGCCCAGCCGTGGGCCGATCAGCCGCGGGTTGGGGCGCACGACGCGCTGAACCACGTCGGCCAGGTCGGGCACGAGCTCCACGCGCTTCACGTTCAGCTCGTCGCGCAGGTCCGCTAGTAGCTCCGCCGGTAGGTCGAGCGTGCCGTTGGTTGCGGCCACCCGCAGCGCCGGCAGCGGCTGGCGCACCTTGATGCGCGCCTGGTTGCGCGCCGCGCGGCCGAGGCTGACCAGCAGCCGCACCCGCGCCACCTGCGCGGCCAGCCGCTCGTCGATCAGCGCCCCGTCGGCCCGCGGGTAGTCGCACAGGTGCACGCTCTCCGGCGCCGCCGGATCGACCGAGCGCACCAGGTTCTGGTACATCGCCTCGGTCAGGAACGGCAGGAACGGGGCCAGCAGGCGCAGCAGCGTGGTGAGCACCTCGTACAGCGTCAGGTACGCCGCCTGCTTATCGCGGTCGTCGCCCGAGCGCCAGAACCGCCGCCGCGAGCGCCGCACGTACCAGTTGCTGAGGTCATCGACGAACCGCTCCACGGCGCGGG
>Ga0209061_1005147_pt1 | contig 11753 bp, 13 predicted proteins | sample Coa_R1_10_FD_187157 | JGI IMG/M metagenome (GOLD analysis project Ga0209061, IMG submission 187157) | Surface soil microbial communities from Centralia Pennsylvania, which are recovering from an underground coalmine fire - Coalmine... | ecosystem: Environmental > Terrestrial > Soil >... | reverse complement strand
CGCTGGCCGAGCAGGACCTGCGCATCGTGTCCATGGTGATCGAGGCGGGCCGGGCGCTGGTGATCGCCTGCAACAAGTGGGACCTGGTCGACGCCGAGCGGCAGCGGTACCTGGAGCGCGAGATCGACAGGCAACTGCAGGCGGCGCGCTGGGCGCCGCGGGTGAACATCTCCGCGCTGACCGGCCGGCACGTGGACCGGCTGGCGCCCGCGCTGGCCGCCGCGCTGCACGGCTGGGAGACCCGGGTGCCCACCGGCAGGCTGAACGGCTGGCTGTCCGGCGTCGTCACGGCGACCCCGCCGCCGAGCCGCGGCGGCAGGCAGCCGAAGATCTTGTTCGCCACGCAGGCAAGCGCCCGGCCGCCGCACTTCGTGCTGTTCGCATCCGGCTTCCTCGAGGCGGCCTACCGCCGGTTCCTGGAGCGGCGGCTGCGCGAGGAATTCGGCTTCGAGGGCAGCCCGGTCAAGCTGTCGGTGCGGGTCAGGGCCGGGCGCGACGCCCGGTCCCGGCCGCGCCCCGCCCGCGCCCGCTGACCTCCCGCGCCTCAGCACCAGCCAGGTCAGCCCCTGCGCGGGGCGAGGCTCGCCGGCTGGCAGGCGCCCCCCCCCGGGGCCTACCGGGGCCAGGGCGCGAACACGCCGGGCGGCGGGGCGGGGGAGGGGCGGGCGGTCGCGTCGGTGACCGGCCTGGCGCCCGCGACGAAACGGTCCAGGGCCTCGCCGTGCAGCACCCGGCCGGGCACCGGGTCCGCCGCGGCCAGCCGGGTGAGCGCGGCGGCCGGCAGCCGGGCCGGGCCGGCCGCCAGCACGATGTTGCCGAACCTGCGGCGGCGCAGCACCCCGGGGTCCGCGATCAGGCAGACGTCACCGAAGACCGCGCGTGCCGTCGCGGCCTGTGCGCGTGCGTGCGCAAGCGGCGGCCCGTCGGCCACGTTGGCCGCGAACAGCCCGCGTGCGCCGAGCACGCGCCGCGCCGCGGCCGCGAACTCGGCCGAGTTCAGGTGCGCCGGCGTGCGCCCGCCCGCGAACACGTCCGCGATGACGGCGTCGAACGAGGCGGCGCCGAGCCGCTCGAGCACCTCCCTGGCGTCGCCGATGCGCACCCGGACCCGGGCGCCCCTGGCGTCGCGGCGCAGCGGCACCCGGCGCCGGACCAGCTCCGCCAGCGCGGCGTCGATCTCCACGGCGACCTGCCGCGAGCCCGGCCGGGTCGCCGCCACGTAGCGGGCCAGCGTGAGCAGCCCCGCACCCAGGTGCAGCACGCGCAGCGGCTGCCCGGCCGGGGCCGCCACGTCGATCAGGTGCCCGAGCCGCCGGACGTACTCGAACTCCAGGTACGAGGGATCGTCGAGGTCCGCGTACGACTGCGGCACCCCGTCGACCAGCAGCAGCCACGCCGCCCGCCGGTCCGCATCGCGCAGCAGCTCGACGCCCGTTCCGTCACGCCCGGCACGGCGGTGCGGTCGCCGGCCGGTCGCCTCGGTCATGGTGCCAGTATGGATGGTGCCCCCAGCGGCCTCGGTATGCGAGGCTGGGATGGAAATCCGCCGAGAAGGAGCGAGAAGGAGGAGGCCCCATGGCCGTGGAGCAGCCGGAAACCGAGACCTCCCCGGGCGCGGTCCCGCCCGCGGCCGCGCAGTCAGGGCCGGATGCCGCGCAGTCAGGGCCGGATACCGCGACGGCAGGCGGGCCGGCGACCGCAGGCGGGCCGGCCAGGGCCGACCTCGCCGAGGTGAAGCGCAAGTTCCGCGAGGCGCTGGAGCGCAAGCGCGCCGCGCACGCGGCCGCGGGCGCCGAAGGCTCCGCGCCGGGCACCGGCAAGGTGCACGGCGCGCACGGCCCGGCGGCCAGCCGCCGCTCGTTCCGCCGCAAGAGCGGCTAAGCTGCCGTCGGCGCCGCCCGAGGCCGGCACCGCTCGCAGCCAGGCCCGGTCGGCGGTCAGGTAGCGGTCCAGCCGCAGGCCGGCCGCGGCCAGCACGGCCACGAGTTCCGCCTCGTCAAGGCGCACAGCGGTGAACGTCTGCGTCCACCGCTGCTCGCCGGTCAGGTACTCCACCGTTGCGGACAGCAGGCCCGGGGCCGGACGCGACACGTCCCGCATCCGGAAGACGATCCCGTCCCGGCTGTCCTCGGTGGCCGCGGCGGTCGAGAACCACTCGGGCGGGTGCTGCTGGATGACGACGCACCCGTCGTCGGCGACGTGGCGCCGGCATGTCGCCAGGAAAGCGGCTCGCGTCGCGGGGTCGGCGTGGACAAGGTGGGACGCGAGCAGGACCACGCCGAAGCGGCGGCCGAGCGACAGGTCCTGGATCCGGGCGCGCACCGTCTCGGCGCTGCGCACGTGCGCCAACATCTCCGGCGACTCGTCCACGGCGACCACCGGATGCCCGAGCGCGACCAGCGGATCGGCGATCCGCCCGGTCCCGCAGCCGAGATCGAGGATCGACGCCCCGGGGCGCCCCGCCTCGTGCACGATGCCGGGCTCGCCGTGGGCGGGCAGCCGCGCGTAGAACTCTACCGCGCAGCCGTCCGGCGTGATCGCACCGGGCCCGGCTCCCGGGGCGCCAACCTCGCCGACCATGCATTTCCCCTTCCGCCGCACGGTGAACGATCCGGCCCTTCCCGGTCATTCCGCCCCCCGGGCCGCCACGCGCGCCCCGGTAGCATTGTCAGCATGCGGTACAGGCCACTGGGCGAGTCGGGACTTATGGTGTCGGTGGTCGGGCTCGGCTGCAACAACTTCGGCAGCCGCCTCGACCTGGACGGGGCGCGGGCCGTGGTGGACGCGGCCCTCGACGCCGGCATCACCCTGCTCGACACCTCCGACACCTACGGCGGCGGGCGGTCGGAGAGCTTCCTCGGCCAGATCCTGGCCGGGCGCAGGGACCGGGTGGTGCTGGCCACGAAGTTCGGCCATCAGCACGCGGACATGGGCTACGGGCCCGCGGCGGGCGCCAAGGGCGGCCGGGCCTACATCAGGCGGGCCGTGACCGAGTCGCTGCGCCGGCTGCGGACCGACTACATCGACCTGTACCAGCTGCACACCCCGGATCCGGTGACGCCGGTCGAGGAGACCATCGCGGCCCTCGGCGAACTGGTCGCCGAGGGCAAGGTCCGGTACCTGGGCCACTCGAACTTCTCCGGCTGGCAGCTTGCCGACGCGGCGCACCTGGCGGCCAGGGACGGCAGCACGCCGTTCATCTCCGCGCAGAACCACTGGTCGCTGCTGGAGCGGGCGGCCGAGGCGGAGGTCGTGCCGGCGGCCAGGCACTTCGGGCTGGGCGTGCTGCCCTACTTCCCGCTTGCCAACGGCCTGCTCACCGGCAAGGTCCGGCGCGGCCAGCAGGCGCCGGCCGGCAGCAGGCTGGCCAGCCGGCCGGGCTACGTCACCGAGGAGAAGCTGGCCAAGGTGGAGGCGCTGGCCGCGTGGGCGGCCCGGCGCGGCGTCACGATCCTGGACGTGGCGGTCGGCGGCCTGGCGGCCCGTCCGGGCTGCTCCTCGGTGATCGCGGGAGCGATGACGCCCGAGCAGGTCAAGGCGAACGCGGCCGCGGGCGAGTGGATCCCCTCGGCGGCCGACCTGGCGGGGATCGACGAGATCGTCCCCCCGCCCGCCGCCGCTGCCTGACACGGCAGCGCGGGTCAGCCGCCGGCCACCGCCGCCTGGTACAAGGCGGCGACGTTCGCGCCGAACATCGCCGAGTACGAGACCTGCGGCACGTCGCCGCCCTGCTCGTACCCGCCGATGACCCCGATCACGGTGCCCTGGCCCGTGCTGACGCTCACCCCGGCGAGGAACGGGCCGCCGCTGGTGCCGTCGGTGTAGCCGCCGCAGTCGAACTCGATCTGGTCGGCCATCGGGTGCTTCGTCCAGTTCTGGCAGGTGATCGGCTCGCTGCCGCCATCGGGATAGCCGATGACCTGGACAAGCTGGCGGGCGGGCGTGCCGGTCGCCAGCTTGTCAGCCCCGGTGACGTCCTGGATCGGCACCGACGAGCCGGGCTGGCTGACCCGGAGGATGGCCACGTCGTCGTCGGGGTCGGCCGAGGCGGCCCAGGCCTGGTCGACGTAGACCTTGGTCACCGCCCATACCCCGTACGGGGCCTTGCCGTCGTGATACCCGGGCACGAAGGCGATGCTGGTCCGCGGCGGGTCGCCGCTGACGCAGTGCGCGGCCGTGACGACCAGGTCGCCGGGCGGGCTGTCGATCACGCTCGCCGTGCAGAAATGGCTGGCGAGCGTGCCGGCGTTCGTGGTGAACAGGGCGCCGACCGCCGGGGTGCCCGGGAAGGCCTCGCCGTTGCGCGACGGGGACACCAGGTGGTGGACCGCCCGGGCGAGCCCGGCCGCGATGCCGCCGGCCGCGCCGGTGGCCGGCGCGACCACGACGACCACGCCCACGGTGAGCGCGGCGACCAGCGCGCCGACGGCCGGCGGCCGGGTGAACCATCGCCGGACGCCGCGGCCGCGCCCGTCCGTGGTGTCCTGGCCGCCGGCGCCGGGCCGGGAGCTGAGGCCGCGGGCGGCCAGATGGCGCCCGGCCAGCCGGCCCGCTCGCATCGCACCTCCCGCCCGCACCCACCTCGCGCCCGGATCGCCCGCATCCTCTCCCTGCGTCCGGACTATGTTGCTTTCAGATAAACTTTGATACCCAATTGTGATGCAATGGCCCTGACCGCGCCAGCAGCAAATCCTGAGAAGATGCCTGGCCAAGCTTGGGATTTCCTGTGAACGGACCCGGCGCACCCGGACCCGGCGGACCGGCCGCTGCGGTGCGGGCCTTTGTCGCGGCGGCATGTGCCCGCTTATGGCAGGCCAACCTCGGGGCACCCTCGACCGGGGCCTGCGGCCGCCGCCGGGACGCGCGTGCCTGCCGCGGGCGGTGCTGTTGATTACGATCCTGCTGCCGCGCGGTAACCGCCCGGCGTTATCCCGTAGTACCTGCGGAACCAGCGGGTCAGGTGAGCCTGGTCGGCGAAGCCGGCCTGCGCAGCGGCGAGCGCGGGCGGCACGCCCCCGGCGAGCAGCCTGCGCGCCGTCCGCACCCGCAGCTGGCGCTGGTACTCGCCCGGCGTCAGCCCGAACGCCCCGGTGAATGCCCGGTACGCGGCGTGCCTGCTGCATCCCGCGGCGGCGGCCAGGTCGTCGGCCGACAGGCCGGTGGCGCCCTCGTGAATGAGGTCGCGGAGGACAACCGGGCGGTGGTGCGCGCGGCGGCGCGCCTGGACCTCGCCGGGATCGCGCTGTGCGGGCCGCGCAACGCCGTGGACAAGGTCCTCAAGGGCGTTACGCTTCACCCATGAAGGCAGCCCTGTACTCCAGCACCGGGCCGGCGGCCGAGGTGCTGCGCGTCGAGCAGATCGGCCGGCCCGAGCCGGGGCCAGGCGAGGTCCTGGTCCGGGTGCACGCCTCCGCGGTCAACCCGACGGACTACAAGGCCCGGTCCGGCGCGGTGCCGCGCCCGATCGACGGCTTCCAGGTGCCGCACCACGACGGCGCCGGCGTCATCGAGGCTGTCGGCCCCGGCGTCGACCCCGGCCGCGCCGGGCAGCGGGTCTGGCTGTGGTTCGCGGCCCGGCGGCGCTGGGGGACCGCCGCCGAGTGGACCGTGGTGCCGGAGCGGCAGGCCGTGCCGCTGCCGGAGGGCGTCCCGTTCGAGCTGGGCGCCCAGCTCGGCGTCCCCGCCATGACCGCTCACTACTGCCTGTTCGCCGACGGCCCGGTCGCCGGCACGACGGTGCTCGTCGCCGCGGGCGCGGGCGCCGTGGGGCACTTCGCCATTGAACTGGCCAAACGAGCGGGGGCGCGTGTCATCGCGACCGTGAGCGGGCCCGAGAAGGCGGCGCTCGCGGCGAAGGCGGGCGCCGACGTGGTGGTGAACTACCGCGCGCCGGACGCCGCCGAGCAGGTGCGCGCGGCCGCCCCGGCCGTGGACCGGGTGATCGAGCTTGCCCTCGGCGCCAACCTCGGCCTCGACCTGGCGGTGGCCGGGCCGCGCAGCGTGATCGTGACCTACGCGGCCGAGCCCCGCGATCCGGTGCTGCCGGTGCGGGCCTGCATGACGGCGAACGTGACGATCAGGTTCATGCTGCTGTACGGCGTCGGCGATGCGGCGCTCGACGCCGCGGTCGCCGACATCAGCGCCGCGCTCGCCGCCGGCGACCTGACCGCGCTGCCGGTGCACAGCTACCCGCTGGACGAGATCGCCGCCGCGCACGCCGCGGCCGAGGCCGGCGCCGTCGGCAAGGTGATCGTCACCCCGTTACCTGCCGCGCGCAGGGCCCTCGGGTCCCGGGTCAGCGGTAGGCGGTGATGCCCAGCCGCACCGCCAGGCCGAGCCCGCCCATGCAGACCAGCAGGCGGAACGCCGCGGCGGGCACCGCCCGGGCGATCTTCGGGCCGGTCCACCCGCCGACGAGGAAGCCCGCCGCGAGCGGGATCACGAGCATCCACCGCACGTCGCCGAACACCGCGAAGCACGCCGCCGCCATGGCGTTCGCCATGCCGGACACCGCGTTCTTCACCGCGTTCACCGTGACGACCGGCTCGCGGATCATGGTGCCGAGCACCACCAGCAGCAGGATGCCGCCGGCGGCGCCGAAGTATCCCACGTACATGGCGACCCCGAACAGCGCCAGGCCGTGCGCGGCCCGGCGCCGCGGGTGATCCGCGCCCGGCGGCCCGGGGCGGGCCATCCGCGGCTGGCCCAGGAGCGCCAGGGACGCGGCGCCGATCAGCACCGGAACCACCTTGGTGAACGTGCCGCCCGGGGTCGCCAGCAGCACCGCCGCCCCGGCCGTGCCGCCGAGGGCGGTGATGACGCCGAGGCTGAGCACCCGCCGGCCCTGCCCGGCCAGTTCCGGCCCGGACCCGGCCACCGACCCGGCGCCGGTCAGCACCAGCGACACCGTGTTGGTCATGTTCGCGCTCAGCGGCGGCACGCCCAGCGCCAGCAGCACCGGGTAGCTCACCAGCGACGCGATGCTCGCCACCGTGCTGAAGATGCCGCCGGCCGTTCCCGCGGCGAGCAGGACCAGCGCCTCGGAGAGTTTCATCCCAGGCCAGGATCGCGCAGCGGCACCCCGCCCGCACCGGCATCGGGATGTGATCCGCGCCGCACCGGCGCGCCGGCGGCGGGATGTGATCCGCGCGCCGGGATCGGCGGCGATCCCGGCCATCGGCCGCGCGGGTATACTGACGGTATGACTGAGATGACTACCATCAAGGTGTCCGGGCCGACGCGCGACAGGCTCAAGCGCCTCGCGGACGAGGAGCATCTCACGATGGACGCCGCGCTTTCGCGGGCCCTTGACCAGGTCGAAGACGCGCGGTTCTGGCAGGGCGTGCGGGCAGACTACGCGCGCCTGCAGGCCGACCCGTCCGAATGGGCCGACTACGCCGGCGAGCTGGCCGAGTGGGACGCGGCGGCCAGCGACGGGCTGCCCGACGAATGAGCGAACCGCTGCGTCCGGGTGACGTGTGGCTGGTTGACCTTTACCCCGTCGCCGGCTCGGAACAGGCCGGCCGCCGACCGGCCGTCATCGTCTCCGGCCCCCTCCACCTGTCGCTGCCGCACGCCGTCGTCTTCGTCGTGCCGGTCACGAGCCGCGACCGGGGCCTGCGCCACCAGATCGCCATCACGTCACAGGCGTCGGGGCTGAGTAAGCTGCCGTCGTTTACCCGCCCCGAGGACGCTCGGGCGGTCGCCTATGAGCGCCTGGACCGGCGCGTCGGCGCCGTTACCCCGGCCGAACTGGCCGCCGTGCGGCGGATACTCCGCGCGTTCCTTGACGTGTAGGTCCGGGGCTAATCAGTCGGGCCACGGCCCAGCCGCGGCGCACAGGGAGATTAAGTCAAGCACGCCTGGGCACAACAATTTCTCCTGGTCAGAGGGCAAAGGATACGCAACGGTACGGAGAAGCCGAACATCGCGATGTGGCATATCCTTGCTGGGCGCCGTGCCGCCTTGGGTCGCGTGCTGCGGTGCTCTTCTCATCGCTGCCGTGGGCGCGATGTCAAAGGACCGGTGCAGGATGAGGACTCAGACGCGCGTTGCCCCGCACGGGCCGGTCGTCTGGGAGTGATCACGGGCCGCGCGGCGGCTGTGCTGGCTGCCTGGCCGGTTCCGTTGACAGACGCCGTCGCCGGCGGCGGACGGCGCGGAACCAGACGGCGAGACGCCCGGCTCCGCCGCCGGCTGCGGCTCCTGTGAAGGCTTCTCGCCAGGCCGCCGAACCAGTGGCGAGCCACAGGCCCAGCACCAGGGCAGCCACCAGAACGTAGGAGGAGACCATGACCCAGGCCATAGGAGTCCCCGGCGTCGCTGCCGTTCGCTCCCGCCCGTGACGTTCATGCCCGGGCCGCCGGCGTCGTGATGCCCTGTGCGATGCGGGTGATGACCCTGTGCAGCAGGCGGCGCCGATCGCGGTCGCCCGCGGGCGGCATCAGCAGCACCTGATGGATCACCGCCACCAGCGCCACCGCGATGGCGTCGGTGTCGGTGTCGCCGCTGGGTATGCGGCGCGGAGGGTGAGGCAGTTGCGGGCCGCGCGGGCGGCGAGGCTGAGCCGGGCGAGGCTGGCGGCGGCGGCCGCCGCGACCGGGAGCGCCGCGAGGCTGCCGGGGGTGGCGGCGGCGAGGATAGTCAGCGCGGCCAGCATGGCGATGTCGACGGTGGCGAGGCTGCCGGCGGCGATGGCCGCGGAGGCGGTGGGCCGGGCGGGCAGCCAGCGGGTGAGGCGCCCGGTGGCGGCGAGGGTGAACAAGGTGCTGCCGATGGCCGTGGCGAGGGCGATGGTGGCGAGGTGGGTGGCCAGCCGGGCCCCGTCTGGCAGGCCGGCCCATTCCCAGGGCGGGGCGAGCCGGCCGATGTGGCTTGCCAGGGCGGCAGTGAACCAGAGGATGCCGGTGAGCGGGCCGATGATCATCAGGGTGAGGGCAGTGCGGCGGGCCTGGGCGGCGGCCAGTTCGGTGCGGAACCCGGCGGCGACGCGGTCCGGGCTGCCGAATTCGGCGATGGCGGAGCGGGCGGCCTGGGCCGGGTTCAGCCCCGCGCGGCGGTAGGCGTCGGCGCTGTCGGCAACCCCGGCGCCCAGCTCGGCCAGGATGTCGCGGCGTGCGCTGGCCGGGCCGGGCAGCCCGGCCGCTATCTCGGCCAGGTAGGACCCGATGGCCTGGTCCGCGGTGCCGGGAGACCGCGCCGGGCCGGTCACGGTGTCACCGGCCGTGGCCGCGATCCGAGCAGGGTGGTGACGGCGGCGGAGAACTCGGCCCAGGCGTGCCGCTCGGCGTCGAGCATGCGGCGGCCCGCCGGGGTGAGCTCATACAGGCGCCTGCGCCGGACGCCGTCCTCAGCCCACATGGCGCGGACTAGCCCGGCGCGGTCCAGGCGGCGCAGCGCCGGGTAGATCGTGCCGGTGGGGAGGTCGAACTGGCCGCCGCTGCCGGCCCGCAGCGCCTCCATGATCGCGTAGCCGTGCCGCGGCCCGTGTTCCAGCGCGGCTAGCAGCATGCCGTCCAGGTGTCCCTTCAGCGCTTGCCCTCTCATGGGTAGTAATGCTACCGTCCCTTCCATTAGTAGCTAAACTACATGTAGTTTAACTGCTCCATATGGGGAGTGCGGCTCACAGTCGCTATGACACGGCAGAGCGCTGCGATGTGACACGGCCCGGACGATGTTCTTCGCCCGGGCCGTCGCCGGAACCCGGCCGGGTCTTCATCTGGCGGCATTGCGTCCCGGCGGCGGAATCGGCGTGTCACCCAGGCCCGCTTCCGGGCTCGCTGGAGGTTCAAGGAGGAGATGAAAGAGATGGCTCGATCCTCGCGCGCGGAGCCGGCCGGTGCGCCGGCGCAGCCGGGTGACTGGCGCCGCGCCGACGCGGTGCTGCTGGCGCTCACGGCAACGGCCCTTGTCCTGGTCGTGGTGCAGTTCGCCCTGGCGGGCTTCGGCGCGTTCACCATGGACAAGACGCCCACGGACAACGTGTACAAGGCGCACGACGTCGTGGGCGTGGCCATCGCTGCGACGGCCCTGCTCACCCTGGTCGCGGCGCTGACCAGCCGGTCGGCCCGGGCGCACAGCACGACACTGCGGCTGGCGGTGACGCTGGCGGTGCTCGCCCTTATCCTGCAGCCGGTGCTGGGTACAGCCGGAACGAAGGTTCCCGCCCTCGGGGCGCTGCACGGGCTGAACGCGCTGGTCATCACCGCCGTAACCGGCTGGCTGGCCAGGGAGACGGTCCGCCGCAGGGCGGCAGCAGCCCAGGTGCCATCCGCCGCGGCAGCCGCCCGCGGGCGCGCGACTGGAGAAACACGCGCGAACCCGCGCTGACAAGCCGCAGGCATCCAGTAAGAGCGGCTCACCGGAAGGGCCGCTTGCGCGTGCCGGCGGGCTGACCATCCCCGTCCTGGCCGTATGGCTGATTGCCCTGATCGGCTTCTTCGCCGCCGGCCGGCTGGCCGGATCGGCGTACACGAACACCTTCTCGCTGCCAGGGACCGACTCCACCCAGGCGCTGAACGTGCTCAAGGCCGACTTCCCCGCCCGGGCGGGTGACAGCGAGCAGATCGTGGTGCAGGCCAGGCAGGGGACGCTGCGCTCTGCGGCAGCCGAGGCCGCGGTCACGTCCATGCTGGGCCGGGTTGCCCGGCTGCCGCATGTGCAGTCAGTGGTCTCGCCGTATGCTCCGGGTGGCCTGATAAGCAGGGACGGCACGATCGGCCTGGCGACGGTGAACCTGGACGCCCAGGCCCAGGACATCCCGACGGCGGCGGTCACCGCGCTGGTATCGACTGCCAGGTCGGCTGATAGTTCGTTGCTGAACGTGCAGCTGGGCGGCGCGGCTGTCCAGAATAGCCAGTCGTCGGGGGGAAACACGAGCCTGCTGCTCGGGATCGTGCTCGCGCTGATCGTGTTGTTCTTCGCGTTCCGGCGCTCGATGCTCGGCGCGGTACTTCCGCTGATCTCCGCGCTGGCGGCGATTGGGTGGGCACCTCGATCATCGAAATCCTGTCCCACGCCATCTCGGTCGCGACGTTCGCGCCCCAGGTCGCCATCTTGGTATCGCTCGGGATGGGAGTGGACTACGCGCTGTTCATCACCAGCAGGCACCGCAACGGGCTGCTGGCCGGGCAGACGCGGCTACCTGGGCACCCGCACCTTCGCCAGCCGGGTCCTCACCTAGCCGCGCCGCCGCCCGGCCGAACCGCGTGCCGATCTGCTCGAACACCGCCGGGGAGACGGTCGGCATGCCGCGGTGATCGTGCAGGACGGGCTTGCCGACGCCGTAGGTACCCGCGCCCAGGCGCGGCTGTCTGCCGGCTGGATCTAGCTGACCCCCTTCCCTGTGACTATCGCTGCGTCCGATCCGTCACAGTGAGCTGAGGTCAGCCGGCCCCCGCCACCGTGAGAGAGCAGGGTAGAGCACCGGCTCGATCCCTGCAGGCTAATACGTGAATGGCCATCAGCCGGGCAGGCGGAAGCGGACCCCGGCCGGTGATGTCGGTCAGGGTCTGGCGGCTGGTGCTGTGTCAGGCGGCGTCGAGGGTGACGTGGTGGCCGAGGGCTTCGAGCCTGGCGATGAGGCGGCGGGTCTCCCGTTCGGGGTCGAGGCGGCGGGTGAAGTAGTCGGCGCCGAGTTCGTGGTAGGGCTTTCCGGTGGCCAGGATGTGCCAGATGATGATGACTAGGGCGTGGGCGACCACGACGATGGCCTTCTTCTTGGCGAGCTGGCTGCGGTAGCCGCCCCATTTCAT
>Ga0209061_1005142_pt1 | contig 11764 bp, 12 predicted proteins | sample Coa_R1_10_FD_187157 | JGI IMG/M metagenome (GOLD analysis project Ga0209061, IMG submission 187157) | Surface soil microbial communities from Centralia Pennsylvania, which are recovering from an underground coalmine fire - Coalmine... | ecosystem: Environmental > Terrestrial > Soil >... | reverse complement strand
GACGCTGGAATTCGTGCACCGATGAGAACCGTTTTTCCGCTCGCCTTAAGCTCAGCGAGCGTTTGTTTCCAAAAGGCATCCGTTGAGGCCGTCCAATATGGCACGACGGTTTCGGGGAACACGATTACGGACGCCCGCGCGGATAGTGCCTCGCGCTGAACCTCCTCGGCGGCCTGATACTCGGCCAACACGTTGGGCGCGCCGTGGGCAATCGAGCCGAAATGGGTGTTGATACCCTTCCAATCTGAGGGAGCCGACGGCTCCGCCGGGTGGATCAGATTGACTACAGCGGCTATGCAAACTCCTGTAACGGCAGCCTGCTTGGGCCAAAAAGCGAGAGCGCCCGTCAGAAGCGCGCAAAATAATAAACCGCACCAGCCTGTAGTTGGGAAAAGGAATCCCGCTGCGGTCAGCGGCGAGGCCCAGCCGATAACTCCCAAGGGCGGAATTACGGTCAGAGCCAGACCCACGGGAGCACGCCACACGGCATGCCGCAAACTCGGCGACCAGACGAGCGGCCACGGCAAGGCAAGCAGCAAGCTTGAAACCGCCCAAAGCCCGACAGCAACAAACGGCGATACCTGTGGGCCGAAGAAATTCTTTGCGCCGGGCATTAACGGCCAAAGCGCTCCCGCGTAGTAGGACACCGCCGCCTCGTATGCGCCTCGCCGGGACTTCGCTCGGAGGGCCATTGCCGGCATCACAACCGATGCACTGATGCCGATGGGATATCCGGTTGAAACGGAAAGTCCTACAAAGAGCGCCGCGGTGGGACGGGGTAGCGCCATTATCGCAAGGTCAGCAGTGGCTTCACATAGTCGCGAATGGAGCTGATGGCTAGCGGGCCAAAATAGCGACTATCGAAACTGCGCGAATTATATGAAGAGGCAACCCAGATGAAGCCCGGCTGAACAATGTACCGGCCCAGGGGCCATGACGAAAGCGGCCGGCCTTTTGTATCCCTGCGAAGCGGCGCCGTGTTTGGCCATAAATGACCGTTCACCGCGATTCCTGCAGCAGATAGCTCGACCAAATCGCCGGCGCGCGCAACCACAGGTTTGAGGAGCGGTGCGCCGCCGTCGCTGCAAGCCCCTGGATCGCGATAACCGCGCGAAAGTGCGAGGCTGGCGAAAGGTTCGGCCGGACAAAACTCAACGAGATTGGCGCTAGCTGCCGAGCTCGTTACATACAAACCAATGGGCAAGGAGGGTGATGCGTTGATCCGCAGCCCAACGATGTCCCAGAACTGGAAGCCGATGAATAGGGCGACCAAGCATCGGAGCCCGATTATTCTTGCGAATGTGATACGCCCCTCGCGGGACTCACTGGACAGGCCAGTCGCTGTCATACACTGCCGCTCCTTCAAGGTCCGGGAGCACCTCCCGGTTTACGGACACGTGCCCGGAATCGTTGGCCGCCCCTCCACGCGTCTGCGCAATTACATGGCAATAACGGACAACGATCTCGTTAACAATGCGCTTTGAGCCGTCCTTGGGAACGAATTCACGCTGCTCGATCGTTCCCTCAACAAAGATGTTGTCGCCCTTATCAAACGTCAGAGCGACTTTCGAGAGATCACCATAGAAGGACAAGCTGTGCCAGTTCGTGCGTTCATGCCACTGCTGGCTGTTGTCCTGGAACCGGTATGTCTGCCCGAGACGTGCATTGGCGACGGGCATGCCGGAAGGAAGATGTCGAAGTTCAGGCTTTTTGACGAGATATCCCGCGATCTCGACCCTATTCATTTGCATGATGATTTCTAGGCTCCTTTTGTGGTGTGATACTCCTCAAGGAATCCAAGCTCCGCTTGTGTGAGGCGCTCACGCGGAGCGGTTTCAGGTTTACTGATCTTGTTGCGCGTGCGTGCAACAGGTTTCTGCGAGATCACCCGGCCATCTTCCACCGCTAGAAACTTTGTGGGCGGCTGTAGGCTCGCGCGGCGTGTGAGCACCGGATCAAGGAAGTAAAGCATTTGAGTGCCCAGGATTGGGTACGTGCCGCTTACAAAAATCAACATCTGACCTGGGGCGATGATCTTCTCCGTATTACCGACGGCCTCTTTTTGAGGCGGCTTGAGGCGGAGCACTTCATCGGGCGTCATGAGCGGTCGCTCCACGTAATCCACGCTCGCGTTAACGTGACCCATGACCGGCGAGAAGCGGGAACCTGAAAAGTTGTAACTCGCCTTCTGAACCGTTTGCTTGCCGGTCATCCGGCTGAGTAACTCAGCAGTTTCAACTTGGTTGGGTGCGAATGCGATTCTGACGTGGCAGTTTGACACGATGCTCTCGTTATTGCCGTAGGCATCCACAATCTGCCGGATATCCTGCGTGATGAGATATGCTTTCAGGCCGTATCCCGCCATGTACGATAAAGCGTCCGCAAATACTTCCATCCGATTGAGGGAGGGGAATTCATCAACGAGCAACAGGAGACGATGCCGGTTGCGTATCTGCTGCGCGCCTTCGAAGATCATCTTTTCCGTAAGCCTGTGGACGATCATTGTGAAAATCAGCCGGATCAGCGGCCGGAGCCTGATTTTGTCGGACGGCGGGACAACCAAGTACAGTGAAATCGGCCGCTCGAAGTTCACGAGATCGGCTATCGTAAAATCGCTCGCAGAAGTGTTCTGAGCTACAAGCGGATCGCTGTAAAGTGTGAGCGCAGTCTTTGCGGTGCTCAGAACACCACCGAAATCGCGATCCTCTTTATCGAGCATCTCCTGAACCTTCTCTTTCACAACCGGATGCGTTACTGTCCTTTCGCCCGTTGGCATCCGCCAGCCACGGCCGCCTTTTGGATCGTGCTCGGCATTGAGCAATTCGGCGAGCGTGTCCCTGAAGCTTGAACCAGGAGTTGTAAAGACATGCGCGAGATCTGCAAGCGAAGCGACACGCCCCTCGCGCGCCGCGGCATAGCAGACATGGAGAATCATGCCGGTTGTGATCGAAGCTGCTGCATCCTGCCAGTAGCGCTCCTGCGGGCTGTCCTCGCCGGTTCGGACAATCATATTCGCGATGTTCTGGGCGTCTGAAACATCACGCGGCGTAAACAACCGAACCTCGGCGAGCGGGTTGAACCTGGAGCTGCTCGATTGCTCGACGGGTGAAAACTTAAAACACAAGTGCCCTTGCTGAGCGCGGAATCCCGCCGTTTTTGCCCAGTTCTCACCTTTGATGTCGTAGATCACGGCCGATTCGGACCAGGCCAGCAATGTCGGAATCACCAAGCCCACCCCTTTGCCGGAGCGCGTTGGGGCGAAGGCCAGGATGTGTTCTGGTCCGTTGTGGCGAAGGTACTGAAGGCGGTTTGAATTCTTGGGCCGCCAGGCGCCCACGTATACGCCCTGTTGCGTATCCATTAAACCCGTCGCGCGGATATCTTCTTCCGTTGCCCAGCGCGCTGAGCCGTGGAGGTCGTCGGCATTCTCCATAAGCTTCCGAGCATGCCGGCTTGCCGCCATAAAGAACAGACCCACGCAAGCGCAACTCCCAACGAAGACCAGCATTTCTCCCAAAAAGAGCGGCTTCCGCACCCTCGGGTCTTGCGATGTCGAATTGTGCCATCCCCAGACCATCCAAGCGAACGGTTGATAGATTCCGCCGCCGCCCTTCATTCGTACGAGGGGCCTGCCCAGTGCCGGCTGGTATCGAAAAGCGGCTGCGATAAATTGAGTAGCGGCAAAGTTGACAACAACCAGCATGAGCAAGCCGAAGCAGGTAGCGCGCCAGTTGTAACTACCCAGATAGCCGGGCCTTCGTGGTGTCCGATAGAGTTCCGGTTGGCGGGTCATCGAAATCACTCACCGGCTCAGCTCGTTACCTTTTGCGCGTTCGTGGAATTCGCGCACGACGCCTCTGCCGTTTGAATAATTGATCGAGAATGTCGCTCCCGCCTGCGGCTGTCGATCTAGCAGATTCTTTTCGTGCAGTACGGCCATTCCTGCCGATTGGCGTTGGATCAGGTAGTGCTCCGTCTCGCCGAGGACCAGGCCGCGGTAAGTTCCCGCATCTACAAGAGCTTCTACAGCGCGCGCGCGGACTGACCAAGCGCATTGGTAGCAACGGCGTGAGCGGCATTCAGTTCGTCGTTGTTCCCGCGCGTCAGATTTTGCGCGACAGCGGACGAGCCGTACATCTCAACTGGACTGCGGCGCTCCGTGCCGGTTTGCTTTTCCTCGATCTTCACAGTCCCGCTGTTCCGCTCCACGCTGGCGATCGTGTTGCTGGTTTCAAGCCGGTCAGGCTCGCGGGAAGCCTGGGCATCGAGCAAATCTTCGCGATCACGTTGCAGAACCGCAGAATCCTGCTCGTAAGCAGCTTCGCGCGTTCCAGAGTTCACCCCGGAATCCGGAGCAGGTCCAGCCGCAAGAGTCTCGTCAGCTATTGACCGGTCGCGCTCTAAGGACAACAAGAAATCACTGGCTAAGGATGCGTCGTGTGCAGCCCGGAAGATCTCGTTCTTGTCTTCGCGAAGCATCTTAATCCACGACCCCACATAGGCGGCATGCTGTTCCGGGTCGTGCGGGATTCCGCGCTCGGCAGCTAAAAAGACGCTTGCAAGTTCAGCCCGCAACTCTTCCTTTGCATAGTTCGTATCGCCGAATCTGTACGACTCATTCAAGGTCGCGCGATTGAGCCGCGAAGGGTGGCCAGTCCAGTGAGCTAATTCATGAAGTGCCGTTCCGTAGTACCCTGCCGCATCTTTGAATGCTTCCTTTGCGGGCAAATGGATGGTATCCGATGAGCGGTTATAGAACGCGCGGTCTGCTTGATCGTGGCGAATGTTCGCCCCGGAGTTTTCGAGTATTTTCTCGCCGGACTGAACGACTTCGAAGGGAGTTCGCTGTCGCGGCTGGTATGCCGGAACGCCGTCAATCTGGGCCGCATTGAACACCGTGTAAACGCGGTGAATTAGCCGGGTTTCTCGCGTATCGCGGCGATCCCGTTGACTGTCGTCCGCAGTACCGGGCTCGTCGTCTCGATTGGGCTTCACGTCCCAGAATTCGATCTGGGTTCCTTTTTCCCCTCTGCGTACCTGCCAGCCGCGATCTGAGGCTTGTTTGTAAGTCATCCACCGTGGATCGCCGTAGCCGTGGTTCAGAGCGGTTGCCATCAGGTGAATGGCATTGCCGCCGCGATAAGCGCGGTCACTTGTCGGGTTAAAGGGTATGCCGACTGAAGCTTCGCCTGGATTCCACGGCTTCTGCCAGGGTGCGACTCCCTTTTCGAGCATCGCGACAATGCGATCGGTCACTTCTTGACGGAAATCGCGTTTCTCGGTAGCGGGGCCGGCGGCTGTGGTTTGTGTGGTGGTTGCCGCCATGCGCTATTGGTCCTCGTCGGAACGGAACTCGGGCTCCGGTTCTTCGTTTTCGAACCCGGAGCCAGCTAGCGGTTCGCCACCGATGAAGTCCAGCAGTTGCTGGACTCGTTGATCGAAGTCGTTTGTATTCTGCACGTTGCCTCCCAAAATCTTGAACAGCGGGCGCGACTTGGGGAGTTGCGCCCTCTATGTACTAAGGGATTGAAAATGGCAACGGGGGACGGTGCGATGCAAATTTTCCGGCTTGCCGGGCCGTTGTGGAATCGTGAGCCGCGGCTCAGAACAGGCTAATGAATGCAGCGGGTTGAGATTACGAAACTTGCGAATGGCACAGGACTACTGCGCTGTACTCGCCAAGACGGATCGGTCACATGGCAAAAGCAAGACAGGCACGCTGCGCATTTTGCCTTGCGTGATCTGACACATTTCGCCGTGAAAACGGTTCTTCGCTGCCGGCGAGTGTTCTTTGGCCTTATCGCCGAAGGCTGGGGTATAGAAGAGCTTGCGGACAACTTTGGAGTGCAGAAGAATTCAACACCTTCTCGCCCGCGTCCTGAGCCCGGCGGAAATCCAGAACACACGGGCTTTGCGGGGCAGTCTGTTTCGACAATGGTCTGCTGTTCAGCCAGGAGACAAACTCGAACTGCAATTCGATCCGGATTAACCGCCGTTAGGGTCTCAGGCTTGCGTACCTTCCACTTGCCCTATTGTGGCCGGAGCCGCCGAACCAATATGACGATTGCCCGATGATCCCGAATGGACAGAATGTTCGCGGGAAACGGTGCTAATGGCTTGCGAAATTTCGCGCCGAAAGAGCACTTCTCTTTTCTGGCGCGCAGCTATGGCTAATGACGGATAAGAAGCAGCCCAAAAGTTCCTAAGTGATCTAAACTCAAAGCTAACTCTTGAAGAGTGGAACCTCGGAGGGCCGGTTCCTGACTTTCTGAAACGCTACAACATTCACCCCCACACCTGGGAGCGCGTTCAAAAACATTTGCAGCGCGAACGGCTTCGGGCCGAGAAAGACGCTGTCCGTAACGACCTCACAAAGATTCAAAAGAGCATCAAGGAACGTGAGATTGATGAGCTAATCGCTGGCCGTTTTCAGGGTGCTCAAAAGGACGAGGTCCGGTGGATCAAATCTCGAATTCTGAACGAGGTCGACGCATGGGACAACCATTACGACGAAGAATACACCCTCGCGAAGATGCTCGACGAGGGGCTGCCCGGAATTCGCAAGCAAATGCGCGGGAAAAGATTCCGCTGGCGGTATATTTCCTGGGCCTGGGCTGTTCTCATCAACCTATTTGTGATTCTTGTCGCGCTAGCTATCTACGGACATGTCACAACGGCCTTCGAAACGATTGTCGTGTCCCTGTTAATCATCCTCTACCTGAGCGTAATCGGAGGCCAAGCATCCTGGGGACAGTTACGCAACTCCAGTTTCATGCCGAGCTATATAGGAACCTGAGAAAGGCCATTGGGAAGGAACTCAGCTTCGCCGAAAGCGCGGACCTCGATACACTGAACAAGGAACAGAAAAAGCACCAGGTAAAATTTTGGATTAACGCCTCAGCCAACTCGATTGTCTACTACATCGTTGTTTGGCAATTGCTGAAAGCGATCTTCTAATCGTCAAGACCAAGTGGAGCGATCGGCTCGGTCCCATATTCAACAACGGCAACCCCCGCTGGCTTGCCGCGACACGTGAGGGCAGTGATGCGTTCAGCGTTGAGCCATATGCAAGCCACGATACGAATCGATAACCGTTATTGCGCGCCCGGATTACTATCGATCAAGCGACCGGCCGCGCGTCCGATCCTGCCCATGCGTATGCGCCGGATATTCAAGCTCCATGGCCGCTTGCTTTAGTGCCGCCTGATATTGGCCGAGCCAACCGCCCCACCCATCCTCATTCGGCAGGATGCCGCGCTTGAGTAATTCCCGCGCCTGGTTCCGAAAATAGCGCCGGTTTTTGAGAAGGGCAGCTGAATCCCCCAGATCTTCGATCTCAAGGGTCGATTCCTCGTGAATCACGATGCGGCGGAGCCGGACGAAGTTGTTCGGGCGCAGCTCGCCGCGTGCTCGCGCTTCTTCCATTTCGCGCGTGTACTCGATGAAATGCACGCGTGCATCAACGCCCTCCAGCATCAGATAGTGGCGGCCAGTTTGTTCATCCTCTCCGTGCACCAAAACTCTGCCTTCGATTGAATTCATTCGTTGAAGTTCGAGCGCCTGCATCGGGAGCCGTTCGTCAGAGACAACAACGCCATGAGCCGCGAGTACCTTCTGCCGGTCGCCGGCTCGCTGCATGGCGCGAAGTACCGCCTCAATGTCCCGCCTCACACTCCACGCGCATGGGGCGATAGATCGGGCAAGCCCCATCTGTTCAAGTACCTCCAGGCGGGAGGACAAGCGCTGACGTCGTGTCCAGGCAAAATCATTTTCATTCGGTCTGCGACCGCCAGGCGGGATGGTGACATTCCATGATGGTGCACCGGAAATCATCTCGGCTGCCCGCACAATCATGCGGTCCAGCGAAGTAAAGCGCTTTTCTCGAACTTCGCGCCGCTCGGCTTCGACGGCATCAAGGTCTGTACGGTGCCCGAGCTGGCGCGTGCAAAGGTCTTCGGCTGCACCGCGGATTCCGCTTCTAACGTATTCTCGCGGTAGCCGGACCTCCTGTTGATTCCGTCCTGCGCCCCTCAACGCAACGTGAACATGCGGGTGCTCGGTATTGAAGTGTGCAACAGCAACCCACTCCAGCGGAATTCCCAAATCACTCTCTACCCGGCTCATCAACTCCCGCGTCAGGCGCATCAAATCGGCCCGCTCGCCAAACTCCGGCGAGACGATTATCTTCCAGAGCCGCTGATCCCCAGCCGCTTGCCACGAGTCGAGCCGTGCCGCCATATCGATTCTGTGCTTTTCTGCATCGAATCCGGCGGTCGTCGATTCGGTGGCCGCGCTCTCCCGCGCGACATAACGCCCATGCGCGCGCCATTGGCCGCGCACGGTGTTGCGCGAGTAAGTCACTCGGACGGCGCATCTTTGGTTCCGCGGTTTTGCTGCGCATTTCGCCCCGCTTCGGCCTGAATCTTTCCTGCGGTTTCGCGTGCGGCTCGTCCGAGCATAATGGGCGATACTCTTGAAAGCTATCGCGCACAGGGCGGGATTTTTTTGTTTGCGCGGGATCGGCGGCTTTCGCGGTCGGAGCCGGAACTCCCGCTCCTCACCGTTCGCCATTGATCACCAAATCCTGCATAACGATCTTGGCGTCGCCTACCATGGCGCGCCCGGCACTCTTGAGCAGCCGGTCGTAGCGTTCCTTGGCGCGTGCGACCGCCTGCGGCTTCGCATCAGCGGGCGGCTCCGGGACACAGGTCAAAATCGTTTTCGCCAGCGTATCCACGTACGCGAATAAGGCTTGTTGCACGCGCATGAGCCGATAGAGGTCTTTTCGGACCTGCTCGATGCTCGCGGCCAGGCGCTCTTCGGCGCCGGTGAAGCCGTCCTGCCTACCTGAGATTTCTTGCTCTACGGCATAGCGGATGAAGGCAGTAGCTGACGAGAAGTCCCGCTCGCGCGAAACTCGATCTATTTCCTTGGCAAGTCTTTCCGAGAATCCAATGGTCCGTTGATGTCGCATTGAGAGCGTTCCTAAGTACTAAGAGACGCTCAGTGCTAGTCAGGGACGATCGGCGTCAACGCGCATCCAAATTGGGATGTAAGCCGCCGAAAATGCATCGCATCGAACGCGTTGGAGAGAAAGAAGTAATCAATAAAAACCATCGCCGCTGCATCCCATTTCCTTTATGTTCCACTACCGGCTATCCCCTGGTGTTGACGCGCAGCGGATGCCTACGCCTTGTTGCGATTTTGTTGGCTTTAAGTTGTAAATTGTTGTATCAGTTGTAAACTGTTGTGTGCTGTTGTAAGTTGTTGCCATGCCACCAAACATGCGGCCAGAGTCGGTCGCCACAGCTCGTGCCCGCCTCGCGGCCTTGCGCGAGAAAAAGCCACCTACCAAGGCTGCTCAGATCCGGGCGCTTTGGCCGGAAATTAAGGCGGCTCTCGATAACGGGCACAGTCTCCAGAGCGTATGCGAGTGCCTTGCTGCCGACGGGATAAATGTCAACACCCGCAGCCTAGCGGTTTACGTTAGTCGGATTCGGAGAGCATCGGCGCTGACCGCCGCCGACGGCTCAGCTTCGGCCAACCGGGGACAGCCGTTCGCGGAGCGCAGCACGGAAGCGGTCGCAGAAGGAATGGAGCCAAAACCGAGGCAGTCAACCGACCCGCTAGCGAATGTTCGCGAGCGACATCGGCAGCGGTCCGCGTTCGATTACCGGCCGGAACTGGCCGATCCAAAAAAATTGATCTAATCACGGCATTTGCGCGGGTGGCTACTACCCCGTGCCGCCCTGCTGCGCTGGGTGTTGGCAATGATACGATTTGGGTTCGGAAAATGCCGCTTCTTAGTTTCTGGAAGAGCAACCGGGAAGAGGTTTTAAAGCTGAACGTCGAGCAGGTCGTCTCCAGCGCTGGGGATGGTGTACTGCGCGATGGTGCGGAATCCTCAGCGGAGTTCCGTGGGTTTCTTCAAGAGGTTGCCAGCGATCGTCTATTCGATTATGCTCGACATTGCCTTGAAAGCTCGTTTCCGCGCAGCGGCCTCGTGCTCCAGGACATCGTAAATGAGCTTGGACGGCGTCTAGGCTTCGACGTGGAGAATGGCCTTTATCAGGGGAAAAAGAATAGTGTGGGATTCGATGGAATCTGGCACTCCCCGGACGGGGATCTGATAGTCGAAGTTAAGACAACCGACTACGTCACGATCTCGCTCGACAAGCTGGCTCGGTACAAAGATAGGCTTGTCGAATCCCAGCGGGTTCCGCGGAGTGCCTCGACCCTCATCGTAGTGGGCCGGGAAGATACGGGCGCCTTAGAGGCGCAAGTGCGCGGCTCGCGCTTCGCGTGGGATATGCGCCTGATCAGCGTCGAGCGTCTAATCAAACTCGTTCAGATCAAAGAGAAATCTGATGATCCAGCAACTTTGAGGCAGATTCGTCAACTTCTTCAGCCGTTCGAGTACACAAAGATCGATCGAATCATAGATGTCATCTTTACGACCGCCTCGGATGTAGAGAACCGAGAAGAGCTTACAGCTCTCGTTGATATTACTGTAGATGGATACGTACAGAACCGAACTGACCCTGAGCTACTAAATAAGAAACGTCAAGATGCCGTAGAATCATTCGCTAGCATCAAAGGCAAGGTACTGGTGAAGAGCAGCAGAACCTTGTTCTGGAGCGCGGACAAGCAGCTTCGAGTATGCTGTGCAGTATCCAAGAGGTATGAAGGCGATTATCAGCCGTATTGGTATGCCTTTCTTCCAAAGTGGGACGAATTCCTCAGCGAGGGCGCTGAAAGCTTTCTCATTCTAGCCTGCATGGATCGCGCCGAAGCCTATGCAGTGCCATACGCTTGGCTCGCTGATAACAAGCAGCACCTGAACGTTACCGATCGAGGTGAGAGATCGTACTGGCACATAGCATTGACAACCCTTCAAGATGGCGATTTGGCAATCAATGTTTCTAGAAAGGGATTTAAATTTCCGCTAAAGCAGTTGGCCTTCCCGCTACACAGCTAACAATCGCATCCTCCGCGATCATCGGCCGCACTGCACTCCCACCCAAAATCCCGCCCCGAACAGTCCCGCTGCCGCAATCATGTTCACCACAACCCCGCGGACCAAGGCCGCTTTCGTATGCGCTTGATGGACGGCCTGGACGATCTGATTCGCTTCGATGCGCGCTTTTTCGATATCTTGCTCCAACTCGCGGCGAAGCTCGGCTGCCGCCTCCTTGACCTCTTCGGCGAGCACCTTGCCGGCGCGCATTTCCGTCTTGTGGACCGCGTCATCGAATTCCGCTAAGCCCGCGCGAATATGCTCCCGGATCTGTTCAGCGGCATCTTCCAGTACCAGTTGATTCAGCGTCACGAGCGCGAACGCAGGATCGCCCGGCTCGACACGTATGCCGTCGCGCGCGGCAACTTCCGCAATTAGCCGTTTTATGTCGATCACGGTTGCTTTTAAATCAGGCCCAACCGGTCGAGCTGTTCGAACCAGTCGCGCTGCATTACCTTGAGGCGCTGCTTCGTCATGATCGAGAATGGGCCGTCTTTAATCGCCTCATCCAACGTTAGCTTGCGTGAGATGACCTCTTCCAGGTCACGCCCAAACGTGTCCTGATTGCGCCTAGTCAGATGGACTGACCCGAATACCTTACCCGCGCTGTCCTTGTATGCGCCCATCTCTTCAAAGGATTTTCCATCGCGCTCAATGCGCCCGAAATATTCATTCAGCCAGACGATGATGTTGCGGTCCGCTGTGCTCTCCGCCAGGCTTTTGAAGCCAAGCAAAGTATCCAGAAGC
>Ga0209061_1005141_pt1 | contig 11766 bp, 9 predicted proteins | sample Coa_R1_10_FD_187157 | JGI IMG/M metagenome (GOLD analysis project Ga0209061, IMG submission 187157) | Surface soil microbial communities from Centralia Pennsylvania, which are recovering from an underground coalmine fire - Coalmine... | ecosystem: Environmental > Terrestrial > Soil > Unclassified... | reverse complement strand
CGAGACAGTTCTGTGGGGTGTCCGCTGGCGTGGCGGGGGCGGTGTTCTTGGTGCTCCTCGCCATTTCGCGCACCCCCATTGTCGCAGCCTTGCCCGCCGTCGGAGCGGGAGCGGCTCCTTACGCCTATTGGGCTTCGCACCGCCGCAAGCTCGCGGCACAGCGCAGCGCGGCGTGGCCCGACGCGTTGCGGTACCTGGTCGGGGTGCTAGGGGCCGGGTTGGCGACGCTGCACGACGCGCTGGAAGAGCTTTCTCGTTCTGGCCCCGAACCGCTGCGCGCTCCCATGGCTCGCTACTCCCGCCTCAGTTCTCGCGTGGGTGACCGCCAAGCCCTGGAAACTGTGCGGGCCGAGCTGGCGGACCCGATATCGGACCCCGTCTTGCTTGCGTTCGCGGGGGCGATAGAGGAGGGGACGGCAACGGTCCTACGGGTGCTGTCCGACCTAGGTTCTCAGATCACAGCCGACCTACAGCTTGCTGAGAAAGTGAGGACGCTCCAGACCCAGTCGCGGGTGGCGACGTGGGGTTGTTTCGGGATTCCCTACGCTGTGCTGTTCGTGCTCTGCAGCTCCGACGCCAGTTACCGGAGGTATTTTTCCTCAGCGAGCGGGCTGTTCGTGGTGCTAGTAGGCGCCGCCGTCTCGCTTGTGGGCCTCTTTGTCGCTCGTAGGCTCGTGAGGCCGCTTTCGACTAGCCGGCGGGTGTTCGCCGAGGCGCGGGGGCATTGACAATGAGCGAGCGCAGCAGCCAACCTGGGCGAGCTCGTGCCCGCTGCGCCGTGCCGCCGCAGCACTGTCCCGCGCTGCGAGGGCGTTTCGAGGGCGCGCCGGGGGCAGTAGCGCAAAGAGGGCGTCGGGGAAGCCCGAGGTGGGGCGAGTGAGCGTGGACGGTACCGTGGCGGGGCTGTTGGCGGGTGCTGCTGTAGCTATGGTCGCGTTGCGTGCCGCCCACGCCCGCCGTTCACCGCAACGTCGCATGGCGTTTTACCTTGAAAACCCACGCTCCCAGCTCGGTGGCTCGCCCGGCGGGGCCCAGGGCCCGGCTATGGCCGGGGAGGCGCTCAGGCGGGTGCTCGGGCCGCTCGCCGGCGCAGCCGTGAGCTTGGCAAGCAGGCCTCTGCGCAATGCCCCGGGGGGCAACCTGGAGCTCGCCTTGCGCCAAGCGGGCCTCGCAATGAGCACCGAGGAGTACCGAAGGCAGTACCTGCGCTGGCTGGCAGTCACGCCGCTCGCGCTGGGGAGCCTTGGGGTGCTGAGCGGGCGGGCAGTGTTGGTGCTGCTGTTCTTCTTGGCCGGCGTGTACGCCGGTGGCCGGCGGCTCCCGGAGCGCCTGAAGGCGCTCACGAGACGGCGCAACGAAGCCCTACGGAGCGACCTTCCTACGGTTGCGGCCGTTCTGGCGCTAAAAGTTGAGAGCCATAAGAGCTTGGTCGTGGCGGTCTCCGAGCTCGTTGAGCAGGGGAACGGCCCGGTCGTGGACGACCTCGCGCGGGCGGTGCACCTGATAAACGCAGGCTACGGCGAAAGGGCTTCTTTCGACCTGGTGTCTGCGGAGGCGGCGGAGCCGGCGGCGCAGCGGTTTTACAGGTTCTTGGCGGCGGCGACGGGCGGAGGGCTGGACTTGGCGCGCGCCTTGCTGGACCAAGCGAGCGAGATGCGGGCCCAAAGGCGCGAGGAAGTAGAGCGCAGTGCCCTGCGCCGTCAGATGTCGCTCGTCGTGCCGCAGCTCGCGTTTATGGCGCCAGTGCTCTTCGCATTTTTGCTGGCGCCGCTGCCGACGTTGTTGTTCGGAAGGTAACTATAAACAATAGAAAGGAAAGAACACGAAATGCTCACCATGGACAATGCAGGCTGCCCAAGCCCCCTGCTCGCCGGCGAGGGCTCTCCCGTTGGGGACGCTCCAATATGGGCCGGGCTCAGCGCGGCCACAGGGCCCGTTGGCCTCCTGGCGGCGTCAGGGCCCAGTTCTGCTCACGGACCAGGCTTGAGGGATGCCCCGGCGCTGGCGCTGTCTGCGCCCGTAGGGGTTGACGCCGCGGGGGCACTGCGGGGGTGGGTGGGCCGGTGGTGGCTGGCAGTTGCTGCCGCCGTTCGCAAACCGGTGCTTAGGTTGAGCCGGCCAACGGCTGGCTGTCGCCGGTGGCTGTGCAAGGTGGTCGCTATGTTCGTGGTTGTTTTGGGCCGTGCCGTTTATTTGGTGCCTGCTTGGCGCATGAGAGCGGCCGACCAGCGAGGGAGCCAGATAACGGACAACCTCGGCTTGGTGGTGATCGGCATCGTCGCGATCGTGGCGATCGGTGGGCTTATTAGCGGGTTGGACCAGGCAGTGTTCAAGTGGATAACCAATCAACTTGGCTTGTCCGGTTCGGGTGGTGCCGCAGGCTAATAGGACAGGTCGTGGGCGAAGTTTGCCACGGGGCGAAGAGACGGCCCGGCGGGCCGTCTCTTAGCTCCAAAGAAGCGCAAGGAGCGCAGAGCGCGGCCCGCTCTCCCGGTGAGCCCGGCGCTTGGCGAGGTAACGCTCGACAGCGACCTCAACTAGGCGTTTTTCGCTTTGGCAGTGCGTCGCTCACCCAGAAGGGCGAGCGGGGCTCGACGGTGGTGCTTGGGGCTATCGGCATCGCGGTGCTGCTGGTGACGCTTACCGGGGCAGCCAACGTCGTTGTCGACGAGTACGCGAAGGGTGCCTTGCGCACGGCCGTCGACGAGGCCGCTCAGGCCGGCGCCTCGGCCGCTGGGCCGGACGCCGTCGCGGCCTGCCTCCAAGAGTCTGCAGCGGTGCGGGCCAACCTGCTCAGGGGGCCGTTCGGTGCGGACGTGACGGTTGCGTGCCAAGTCGTCGGCGGCCTGATGGTTGCTACTGCTACCGGGAGCCTTCCGAGCCTTCTGCCGGTCGTCCCGCGAGCTTCGGTCTCTGTAACCGGGGTCTCTGTCATGCAGGAGGCGCCGGCGCAATGAGCCTCGGTAGCGACCAGGGCGAGGTCGGCTTCGGCTGCTCAGGGCCCCGAAAGGCAGGCGCTGTCGGGGCGATGGGGCCGCGCTCAGCTGAGATGACCGTGCTCAATTGTGTGCTGGCATGGCCCTCTCGCGGGGCCTGTAGCTGTTGGGTCACTGCCGGTAACTGGTGGGTCGACATTGATGGTGAGCGAGCAACTACTGTGCGTAGCCGGTGCCAGCCGCCTGGGACGGACCGCAGTTGCGAGCCTCGTGCCGCCTCGAGAGCTGTAGACGGCGGGCACGGCGCGGCCGGACATGCCAAGCGGTGCTCGATCGGGCTCAGCCCTCGCCTGGAGGTTCGGCCATCCGGGACAGAAGGCGCCGGCACTGGGGGCCGCTTCGTTGCAGCGAGGAGGCACGCTCCCGATGCCGGCGCGGCGACGCCGCTCAGTCTTCTGCTCGGTATGGCGTTCGTTGTCTTGCCCGTGATGGTGCTCGTCTTGTCAGTGCCCACTTGGGAACAGAGGGCTGTCGACGCCCAGGACGCCGCCCGTGCGGCAGCCAGGGCTTTAGCAAGCGCCACAAGTGTGCAAAGTGCCGAGAGCTCTGCCGGCGCGGCCGTGCAAGCCGTGATGGAGGCAGACGGCCTCGCGGCAAGCCAGTACACGGCGAGCCTAAGCGGTGAACTCGTGCCGGGCGCGACGGTGAGAGCGACGGTCAGCGTTGAGGTACCGATCGGGGAGCTGCCCGGGCTCGGGGCAATGGGAGATCTTCATTACACCGCCAGCTCGACGGCGCACGTGGACTCCTATGAAGACTCGACTGGGGGAGGAGGCTTGCTGGGGCCATGAGGCTGCTCAGCGCAACGCAGCGCGCGCCGGTTGGACGGTGGATGCCGCCGAGAAGTTGCTTGCGGCGTCGAAGGATGTCTGCGCCGGCGGCGAATCCCACGGGATTGGCACTGGGCGGCGCCAGAAGCTCATCCAGCGGCGGCGAGGGCACCCACCTGGCGGCCGCAAGTGGGCAGCGCGTCTGGCCACTGCCTGTCGGGAGCCCCCTTCGCACGCCCGGGCTCAGCGAGCGCGGCGACGCACTGGTGGTCTGGTGCTTGCTGCTGGCCATGTTGCTCCTGCCTTTAGGGGGCCTCTCGGTCGACCTGTGGCACGGCATATCGGTGCAGCGCCAGCTCCAATCGGCCGCTGAAGACGCGGCCGCGGCCGGCGCTTCGGGCATCAACATCGCGCTGTACCGTGAGACTGGCTGCATAGTTTTGGACGCTCCGATAGCGGTATCGTTGGCGAGAGCCAACCTGGCGTCGCAAAGCGGGCTCAGCTCCCTCAGCCAAGTCGGGATTGCCGTTGCCCCTGACGGCGGCGAGATAACGGTTGAGCTCACCGAGGACGTCCACCTGAGCCTTCTTTCCCTCGTGGAGCGGAGCCCACTTGTCGTACGCGCCGTTGCTAGCAGCCAACCGCGGGGGTCTGACCCAACAGAGACATGCAGTCAACAAGCTTGAAAGGAGAGCCGTGAGGAAGATAGCTGGCAAGCGCAGGGTGTTGGTGCCCACCGTAATGACGTTGTCTGTAGTCAGCTCCCTTTGGCCACCCTGTGGGCCGTCAGGTAGCGCTTGGGCTTCAGGGCACGCCAAGCCGGCGGCGCCAAAGCCCGTAACGACCACGACAGTGATGGGTGGCGGTAACCCGTCCACGTGGCCGGCGGCTAAGCCCTATCCGCCGAGCCTCGCCGGCGCCTACAGCCCCAACATGAAAACGGCATATCTCGCATTGACAAAATACTGGGATTGGGTCGGTACGCATCCGAACCCGCAACTCGTAAGGAATTATATGGCGCCTTCGTGCAACATCTATCGGACCCAGGTATATCTCATGACCCAAATGCAACGACGTCATCTTCATCTGCCGCCAACGCCTACTCAAGTTGATTTTTTGGTGGTTGCCAAAGAGCCGACGTTGCTTGGTGGACCACACGATGGAGTGTTGAAGATTGGTAATCATCCTGAATATACTGACGGTGTTATAGACGTAGTGATAACCGATGTCACGCAACCCTATTTGAACGTGGAGGGCCATGCAGTTGGTTATACAGCTGAAGGTAGAGGTCCTGAGCCTTGGGTAATCACTTTAGGTCAAAATCAGAAAACTGGTCAATTTGTCGTATATCGGTATTACGGCGCAGTTGTTCATGGCAGCATTCAACAATGGGAGCGCGAGGTCGCACACAAGTCATGAAACGAAGTGTTATCCTGACGGCCATAGTAGCGTGTTGCCTTCTAGCGGACTCGCATCCCGCCTTTGCGGGCGTCCAAGGTAATGGAGATGGCGGCAACTCGCAGTGTCTGGGTTTGGGGTATCTTGGCCCTGCAGTTGGGGTGGCAGGCGCATGCGACAATGGGGTCCCTGTGCCCTCGAAGCAGCCTTCCGGTAACCATAAGGTTGCACAGCCAAAGGCGGATAATGGAGATTACTGGGTGCCTATTGGTGCGAGCGTGAGTAACGCTGGCTATGGCCAGTGCCCTAATGGGTCGATCCCGTCGTACGTGCAGGAGTACGACGCGCAGGGGCAGCCTATCGGCCAGCCCGAAGCTATTTGCCCCAGCTCGAACAACCCTACGCCGGCGCCGGCGCCTGCGCCGCCCCCACCGCCGCAAGTGGTGTGGGCGCAGGCTCCGTTGCCGACAGCAACTTTGCGGTTCGACCCGGGAACGGTTGGGCTGACGCAGCTGCCGACGTGGTTTTGGGCTAGCGGCGTAGGGCAGGTCGTGAGCGTAACGGTCGGGATCGAGGGGTACACGCTGGCAGTCAAGGCGCGTCCGGTGGCCTTCACCTGGTACTTTGGCGACGGGACGTCGGCAACGGCGACGACGGCGGGAAGCCCGACCGCCCCGTCTGTTGAGCACACGTACTCGCTTGCAGGAACTTACCAGGTCCGCTTGACGATTATGTACGAGGGTGCTGTCACCTATGACGGCCCGGCCGGTGCGGGCAGCGAGGGTTTGCCTTCCTACCTCGATGGTCCTTTCGTCCAGGCCTACACTGTCCAGCAAGTGAAATCGGTGCTTGTCGCGCCGCCGGCCGCGTAGGTGACGGTGGCCGTGAGAACAGTCGTCGAGGCAGGCTGCGGCAGTGCGCAGCGCCAGCCGTCGTTGTTGGGCCTATCTCGGGTGGTGCTCGAAGCGTTCAACAAGGTGGAGCGGCGGGGGGCGCTTCGTACTTGGGGCTTATGGGTTGGGACGCTCGTCGCGTTGTTGCTTTACGAGCGTCGGGTGCACAGGAGCGGCAAGGCGCTGTGCTTGTTGGGGCTACGGCGCGGGCGCGTAGCCAGTGCCGCTGCGAGCCTGGTGGTGGTGAGCGGGGTGCTAGGAACTATTTCGGGTGCGTTGGCGCTGAGCTTGGTGGCGATCGTAGTTTTGGCGTTTTCACCTCTCGCTTGGAACGGCATTCGGGATCTGCCGGCACGGCTGTACCTCGCCAGAGCAACGCCCGAGGGTGCCCATGTGTACCTGCACTCTTTCGCTAGCACCCAGCCTGGTGCCGGCGCGGAGGTTTTGAGGCAGATTTGCGTGGAAGCCGACTTCAGCGCGACGGCGTTGGCCTTGGACGCGGGATCGCCTCGGCTCGTGGATTACTATCGGGCGTTCGGGTTCGGCACCTGCGGTCGGCCCGTCACTGGCCGCCGTGGCAGTCAGTTGCAGCGGATGTGGCGCCCTCCGCGCCGGCCGATCGGCGAGCAGGACTTCCAGGAGATCGTTCCGTCCAGACAGGGGGCAGCGAGCAGTTGATGCGTGCGTCTCGTCTTCGCAGCTTTGCCGACGCGGTGGTGGTGTTCGCCTGCGAAATTGCGCTGGTTGTGTTCTTCTGGAAGTCCGCGTCGCTGTTTGGGAGCGTGGATGTCTCTCACTTCAGCCGTTGGCTGGGCAGTGCAGCTCCTGTACGGGTGTTGACTGCCCTTGCTCGGCTGTTGGGGCTTGCGGTTTCGACATGGCTGCTCCTAACGAGCTGTGTCTACGCGCTTGGGGCGCTCGGCGGCAAGAAAGTGTTGCTCAAAGGCTCCAAGCGGCTAACGCTGCCAATAGTGCGGCGAGCCGTGGACGCTCTGACCGTAGCGTCGGTGACCGCCTCCACGATCGGGAGCGCTGCTGGCGGGGCGTTCGCCTCACCGGCGAGAGTGGCGCCGATAGTGCAGCCGTACGTGCCAGCAGACCCTGTCGGGGCGCGGGCTGCGGTGGCGTCGCCCGCTCATGTCCGGGTGCCGGTTTGGGACGAAGGCCAAAGGGCGTTGGAGAGCGCAGCGGTGAGAGCTGGGAGCCCAGTGGCGGGCACTGAGGGGACGGCTGGCGAAGCGCTACTAGCTTCAGCGGGCAAAGCCCCAGCCGGGAAGGCAGTTCACGTGCAGAGAAGCGCCCTAGGCCGGCACTTGCCTCACCCGGGCTCTCTCTCGCATGACCCTCCTCCCAAGGGGGCGCCCGGACCTCCGCGGGGCGTGGTCCCGAGCGTCGAGAACGGCTTTGCCGGTCTGCCCAGGGGTACCAAGGTGGTCGTCGTACAACCGGGCGACTGCCTCTCAGTAATAGCGGAGAGGTACCTCGGGGACTGGAGGCTTGACACCGAGATAGCAGAGCTCAACTATGGCCGCCTACAGCCCGACGGCTTGGCGCTTGTGAACGACCATTGGATCTACCCGGGATGGGTCCTCATCATGCCGCCGGAAGCACGTGGGGCCCTGGTCGTCGGCGGTACAGCGCCGACCCACTCAGTTGCCAAGGTCGGGGAGGCAGGCGAGGAACGTGCGGGGGGAGCTCGGGGGGAAGCGGGGGGAGCTCGGGGGGAACACCTACATGGCTCCTCCCACGCTTTGCCGACGAGCCTGGTGCCGTCCGAGAAGAGCAGCATCAGGTCGGGAGACGAGGTGAACAGGCGGGAAAGCGCAGCCGGGGAAGCCTGCGCGCCGACCCCGCGCCATCAAGGCATAGCTGGACGGCACGTTCCCGCCGGGACGTCGCCAGCTCCTCGCAAGGCGCCCGAGAGTGAGTACCCAGCGCCCCAGATGAACGCTGACGGTGGAGGTAAGGGGAAGCCCTCCGGGGCAGGCGTGACAGCAACGAGCGGGACCGAGCTTGGTGGCGCCGGCGGCGAAGGCCATGTCGGAGCCCGAGCTGTAAGGGTGATCGCCGGTTACCAAGGAGCCCGAGAGCAAAATGGCGCCGGCGGGGAGCGAGGCGCCGGGACGCCGACTAAGCGAGCACCTGATGGTGCACCGCCAGAGGATGCCGGCCGTCCGAGCTTCAAAGCGCGCGAATTGGAAGTTGCTTTGACAGCCGGCTTGGGCGTCGTGGCGGCGGCTGGGGTGGTGTGGAAATTGCAACGGGCACGGCGCGAGCGCGCCCAGTCGAGGCCCCACGGCTTCGTCCCTGCTGGGAACCGTCCCGAGGTGCGGGCAGCTGAGCGCCGAGCGCGGGCGGTCGCTTCCGAAGAGGCCATGCGGTGGGTCGACCTCGGAGCGCGCTACCTCGGCGCGCTGATCGAACAGGCGGCGCACGCTGGCGCAGCAGCGGGCGCTCTGGAGCGCAGGTTGGCGCAGGCTGTGACAGGGCCCGAAGGCTGGAGCCCGCCCGCGGACCAGGGGGAGGTAGAAGCGGATGAAGGGGAGGTAGAAGGCGGGAAAGCCGACGGTGCTGTCCACGGGGAGTTCGCTCGCGACTACCGAGCCGCAGACTGGCGTGGGGAAGAGGGCTGGGAACTCGTGGGGGACGAGGCGGCGCTCTTTGATCGTTGGTGGACGGGAGAGGAGGCGGCCGTCGGCGACCGCGAGGGGGGGGAAGAGGGCCAGCGGGCGCCGTCACTTGTGATGGTCCGAGTAGGCGCTTGCGGTCTGGAAGTGGTCTTGGAGCCGGCGCCGGCGGGAAGGCTTGGGTGGTTTGTGCCTATCGGCGGCAGCGGGGAGCGGTCTATCGGTGGCAGCCGGGAGCAGGAGGGCGCGTTCGTGCTCTCTTCTGACCTAGGCCTGGAAGATCTTGCAACGTTGGCAGCCGAGCGCTGGCCTGCTTGGCCGGCGCTCGTGGCGGTGGGGGAATCGGAGGGGGACACTGTCCTTTTGAACTTGGAGCACGCCGGAGTCCTGTCGGTCGAGGGCCCGACGGAACAGGTGAACGGGTTCCTCGCTGGCGTGCTGCTCCAGCTCGCCAGCCAGCCGTGGGCAGAGGAGATGCTCGGGGGGCTCTATGCCGTTGGGGAGGGCACGCTTGAGGGCCCGCTGCCCGGGCGGGCCCAGCGCGTCGCCGGGGACGACGCAATGGAGCTGGCAGAAAGGCTCGACGTGGTGGCGGCGGCCCGCCAGGAGCTCGCCGGCGGGAGCTCTTTGTCCGTCATGAGAGCGTTGGCATGCGAGGCGCTGCCCAACGTGGCGGTCGCCTTTAGGGGCACGCCGGCGAACGCCCTGCAGTGCCTGGCGGAGGCGGCGGTCCCCGAGCGCAGCGGTGTCGTGCTGGTGGCAGCCGGGCCGGTCGAGGGGGCCGATTGGAGGCTGGAGCTCGGGGGAGGCGGAGCGGCGGTGCTGAGGGGGCAAAGCGGCGGGAAGGAGTTAGCAGTCGAACTGGTGAGCGTGTTCCGACCCGAGGAGGTTGCGTTGCTGAGCGAGGCGTTGAGCCGCCCAGAAGGGGAAGGTTTTGTGGAACTGAGGGGGGAGGTCGGCACGTTCGACGAGAGCGGCGCGGCCGGCGACGGGAAGGCTGGGTCGACAAATGAGGCCAACGGGAAGACAAATGCCGCCGACGGGAAGACAAATGGGGCCAGCGGGAGAGGGACGTTGGCAGGGGAGCGAGCTCCAGGCAAGGAACTGGCTGGCGCCGGCAGCCTTGGGGCGGAAGGCCACAGTGGTGCGCCTGTACCGACGCCGGAGGTGCCAAGGCCGGACGTCGAGATCCGGTTCCTCGGTCCAGTGGACGTTGTGGGTGGCGATATGGACGCTGTGGGTAGTAACAGGATAATGGCTGCGCTCGGCTTGCTGGCGTACTTGGCGGCCCACCCACGCCCGGTGCCGGCAGACGAGCTGGCCAGCGCCCTCTGGCCGCTCGACGCTACCAAGGACAACTTCGGAGGCCCGCAGCGCAAGACGGTAATGAACGTGGTTTCGCGCGCGCGGAGCGTGCTCGGGTATGGGGCAAACGGGAAAGAGCGGCTTGTCCTCACGCCACGGGGGTACCGCCTCGCCGGCGACGTGGGCTCGGACTGGGACCGTTTCCGCAGGTACGTCTCCATAGCCCACGGCCTAGGCCGAGGCCCGGAGGCGATGGCGCAGCTCCGGGCGGCGATCGAGCTGGTGCGGGGGGAGCCGTTCGGAGGCGTGCTGGCCAGCCAGTTCTTCGAGTGGGTGGCGAGCGAGCACCTGGACATGGTGATCTCCGCCCACGTCGTGGACGTGGCGGAGGAACTGGGGGAGCTGGCACTTGGCGCCGGCGACCTGGGCCTCGTCTACTGGGCGGTCGAACGGGGCCTCCAGATCGAGCCGACCAGGGAGGAGCTGTTCAGGCTCTGGATGCACGCGCTCGGACGTGAGGGGCGGCCGGCGAGAGTAGACGACGTGTACCGGAGGCTCAAGCTCGTCCTCCGCCAGCGCATCCATCCGCTTCAAGAGCCCCAGCCGGCGAGCCGAGAAGTATGGCAGCGCTACGTGGCGATGGAAGGTGCCCCTGGCCGCTGAACGCGAAAAAAGCCGAGGCTGCCACCTCGGCTCTATGTGCTGCTCGCTAGCAGGATCAGTCAGCAAACAAGCTACGCACTTAGGGGCACCTCCTTCCGCCGTGAGCAGCGAGTCGTGGGCTGCCAGCCATCGCAAACGTGGCAAACTGGCGTTCCCCGGCGAGAACCCTTGCCCATCGGGTTCTCATTCTTCCACGTTTTCCGACTTAGCGCAAATTGCAGGATTTTCTGCTGCTCAGGGGTTCAGAGCTGCGGCCCGAGGCCGATTGATGTATGCAGGTCGGAGGAGGCAAGCAGAAACTTGGCGACGGCAGCGGCTCGGGTGAGGACGAAGAAGGACCAGCGCCTGGAACTGCTGCGCGCCTGGGGACCGGCGCCGGCGCTCGCCCTGGGGACGTGGGCGTTCTATGTCACATGCCTCGCGTCCCTGAAGCCCCTCGCAGGCGCGCGCATCTGGATGTGGCCGGTTGTCGCCCTGGCGGAGTGGTTCGCGGTGTACGAGAGCTACCCGATCCGGACGCGGACACTCAGCACGCACCTCGCCGCAGATGGGGTCGCCCTGATGCTCGGAGTTGCCTTCCTGTCGCCCCTCAACGCCTTGGCGGCCGTGTCCCTGGGTGCTTTCGTCGCGAACCTGCAACACCCGCGTTCGATGGCGAAGAAGTTCGTCAGCTGTTTGATGGTTGCCTTCTCGCTGGCGGTCGCCATCCTCGTCTACCACTCGCTCCTCGGGCCGAAGTGGCCGGTCCACGTGGGGGGGTGGGGACCGGTAGCAGCCGCGCTCGGCGTCTACTGCGTGATCGACGCGGTCGGCGTCGTGACCTATGTGGCCTGGGCTCCTAGGCGCACCCGCCGGCCACCACTAAAGCCGATCTGCGCCCATGTCGCCCTCGAGATACTCGTCAACTCGACAGCGTCCATCCTCGCGATCACGCTCGTATGGTCGAGCGATTGGGCGACCATCATCATGTCGGTCGCTCTCGCCGGCATGACCTTGGGCCGGAAGGGCCTCGCTCGGGCGCTGTGGCGGGACAAGGCCGTAAAGGAGGTCCTCCGCTACATCAAGTACATGTGCGGTTCCAAGGGTACGGCGGAGGAGCTGATCGCCGACATAT
>Ga0209061_1005140_pt1 | contig 11767 bp, 12 predicted proteins | sample Coa_R1_10_FD_187157 | JGI IMG/M metagenome (GOLD analysis project Ga0209061, IMG submission 187157) | Surface soil microbial communities from Centralia Pennsylvania, which are recovering from an underground coalmine fire - Coalmine... | ecosystem: Environmental > Terrestrial > Soil >... | reverse complement strand
ACCTACGCGTCATCACCCTCTCGGAGCGCGGCCATCGCCCGGGCCGCCCGATGGGCGGCTGATCGCCGGCCGTCGTGCCGGGCACAGAGGCTGGTCAGGATCTCGGTCACGTCCCGGACCAGATCGTCATCAACCTCGGAGGGATCGACCCCCACCTGCCGCTGTCCCTGAGCGGCGAGTGCAGCCTCCACCTCCTCGGCCCCGAACCGCGCCAAGCGGCCCCGAGGCTCGACCACGATCGGGGTCACGGTCGGGTCACGCCGCAAGGCCAGGAACCTCCGACGCGTTCCGTTCAGGGCCGAGCCAACCTCGGTCAGAAGGCGCCCGACGGCGAGCCCCTCCTGGGCCGCCCGAGCGGCAGCACGCGCCACTTGCTGGTCCAGATCGGAGCGTTGATCGGCAGCGGACACGCGAGCGGTCACGCCGGGGCGTCCCCAGGATCAGGTGACCGACTCGCCGGGCCGGGACGGGAAGCGTGCCCGACGGGAAGCAGCGGGAGGCGGTCACGGGAGGGATGCCTTGCTCGGGAGCCCACTGCCTCAAGTTCGCGGAAGTGAATGGTAGTGTGTGGACACGTCAGCTGTTGTCAATCCCCCGGCGCGCCGTCCCTCGAGGGCCGGCTACCCTACGAGCGTGCCCCTGGCTCTGGCCGCCGCCGTCCCGCTGCTGGCGGGGGCGCCACCTCCGCCCCGAGCGTTGATGGGCCCTGCCCCCCTACCGGCGTTGGGACGATCGTGATGACCGGCCGTCGCGCCCTGGTCGCCGTGACGCTGATCGCGGCCGTCGGCTTCCAGCTGCGGTCGGTGGTGCTGGGGGTGCCGCCGGTGCTCCCGGCGCTGCGCAACGACCTCCACCTCAGCTTCACCCAGGCCGGCGCCCTGACCTCCCTCCCGGTGCTCTGCCTGGGGTTGGCGGCGGTTCCCGGCGCCTTCCTCATCAACCGCTACGGGGCCCGATCTGTCGTCGGCCTCTCCACCTTCGGCCTCGGGGTCACGGCGCTGCTGCGTCTGGCGCCTCCCGAGCCGGCCGCCCTGTACGTCTTCAGCGCCCTGATGGCGCTATGCGTGGCGGTGGCCCAGCCAGCCATGAGTGTCGTGGTCCGGCTCTGGTTCCCGCACCGCATCCAGCAGGCCAGCACCGTCTTCAGCACCGCCCTGGGCGCCGGCGGGCTCTGCGGGTCCGCCCTCACCGCCGAGCTCGAGACGCTGAGCGGCTGGCGCGGCACCTTCGTGATCTGGTCGACGGTGGCCCTGCTGGTCGGGCTGGTCTGGCTGCTCGCCGCGCCCAACCTGGGGACCGGGCACGACCCGGAGCCGACCGGCCTCGGGGGCGCCCTGAGCGATCGGACCGCCTGGCACGTGGCCGGCCTCTTCGGCTCCCAGAGCCTGGTCTTCTACGGCTCCGCCTCCTGGATCCCCTTCGAGCTGCGACACGCCGGGCCGGGCGAGCTCTCGCTGATCATGCTCCTGCTGAGCCTCGGCACCCTTCTTGCGGGCACGATCCTGATGGGGGTGCGCTGGCCCTGGGCCCGATCCCGGGCCTTCTACGCCGGGGCTGGCCTCCTGACCGTGCTCGGCACCACCGGCTTCGCCCTCGGCCTCGTCGGCCAGGCCTGGCTCTGGGCGACGGCACTCGGGATGGGCACGGCGATGTCGTTCCTTGGCGCCACCGCCCTGCCGGCCCTGTTCGCACGGCCCGGGCAGGTGGCCGCCTACGCCGCCGTGGTGCTGACCGTCGGGTACGCCATCTCCTTCGTCGGCCCTCTCATGGGTGGGCTCCTCCTCGACCACACCCACGCGACCACCAGCCCCTTCTGGCTCATGATGGTGGGGGCGGCAGCCCTGACCGTGCTCGGGCTGACCTTGCCGCGCCGGGGGGATGGCGCCACGGCTGACCTCGAGCCCGCCGGCGCCGCCCACGGCTGACGACCCCGGCCCCGCTAGCCACGGGCTCGGAGCTCCACCCGGCGGATCTTGCCGCTGATGGTCTTCGGCAGCTCGCCCACGTACTCGATCTCCCGGGGGTACTTGTAGGGGGCGGTGACCCGGCGCACGTGCTCTTGGAGCTCACGGGTCAGCGCCTCCGAGCCCACCTGGCCGGGGGCCAGGACGACGAACGCCTTCACGATCGTGCCCCGCACCGGGTCGGCCTTCCCCACCACGGCCGCCTCGGCCACCGCCGGATGCTCGACCAGCGCGCTCTCGACCTCGAAGGGACCGATCCGGTAGCCGGCCGAGATGATCACGTCATCGGCACGGCCAACGAACCACAGGTAGCCGTCCTCGTCGACCACGGCCCGGTCGCCGGTCACGTACCAGTCGCCGCGCTGACAGGCGGCGGTCGCGGCTGGGTTCCGCCAGTACTCCCGGAACAGCCCCACCGGGCGCTCCGGGCGCATCCGAACCGCGATGTCCCCCTCGGCACCGGGCGGCAGCGGCTGACCCTCCTCGTCGATCACCGCCACGGTGAACCCCGGCGAGGGGCGCCCCATCGAGCCGGGCCGCACCTCGAGGGTGGGGAAGTTGCCGCAGAGCAGCACGGTCTCCGTTTGCCCATAGCCGTCCCGGATGACCAGCCCGGTGGCGCGCTGCCAGCTCTCGATCACCTCCGGGTTCAACGGCTCGCCCGCGCCCACGCACCAGCGGAGCGAGGGGAAGCGGCGTCGAGACAGGTCCTCGAGCACCAGCATCCGGTAGGCCGTGGGCGGGGCGCAGAAGGTCGTGATCGGGTAGCGCTCGAGCACGTCCAGCGTCTGGGCGGCGTTGAACCGGCCGCGCGCGTCCTCCACGAACAGGGCCGCCCCCATGTTCCAGGGCCCGAAGAGCGACGACCACGCGGCCTTCGCCCAACCCGTCTCGGCGAGGTTGAAGTGCAGGTCGTCGGGCCGCAGGTCCAGCCAGAAGCGGCCGGTGATCACGTGGCCGATCGGATAGGAGGCGTGGGTGTGGAGGACCATCTTCGGGTTCCCGACCGTGCCCGAGGTGAAGTAGATGAGGGCCGGGTCGGCGCTCGCCGTCTCCACCGGGCGGGGCCCGCCAGCGGCGGCGAGCTCGTCCTCGTAGGCCCGCCAGCCCTGCCCCGGCTCCCCGCCGACCTGGATCAACACCCGGAGCGACGGGCACTCCGCCCTGACCTGGTCCACCTTGGCCGCCCCCTCGGCGTCGGTCACGTAGGCGACGCCCTCGGCCATGGTGGTGCGGTAGTGGATGTCCTTGGGCGTGAGCAGGACCGTGCCCGGCACCGCCACCGCCCCAGCCTTGAAGCACCCCAGGAGGACCTCCCACCACTCCGGCACCCGGGGCAGCTGGACCATCACCCGGTCCCCGGGCTGTACGCCCAGTCGCTGCAGCGCGGCCGCCACCCGATCCGAGCGCTCGTCGAAGGCGCGGAAGGTGATCCTGCGCTCGACCCCATCCTCCCCCAGCCAGAGCATGGCCAGCTTGTCCGGGTCCCGAGCCCATCGCCCCACCACGTCGCGGGCGAAGTTGAAGCGCTCAGGGACCTCGAGCCGGAAGGTCCTGACGGTCTCCTCGTAGTCGGCGAGGTTGTGCCGTTGCATGGCCACGGTACCCTCCCTCAGATCTGGCCGCCGCGCTCGGGCTCCAAGAGCTCCAGGGTGGCGCTCCCCAGGGTCGTCCGACGTCCCTCCGCGTCCTCGGTCCACAGCTCCAGCTCGGCCACGCCCCCCTCGACGCCCCTCACCACGCCCCGGCAGCGCAGAGGGCGGCCGGGGAGGTCGAGGCCACGGTAGCTGACCTCGAAGGCCCGGAGACGGGCGCGATCACCGGCCCAGGAGGTGACGAGCCGGGCCAGGAAGGCGGCCTTCAGGAGCCCGTGCAGGACGACCCCAGGCAGCCCGGCGGCGCGCGCGAACTCCTGGTCGTAATGGATCTCGTAGAAGTCGCCGGAGGCGCCGGCGTACTGGACCAGCTGGCGAGTGGTGGGATGCTCGACCCGCTCGGGCAGCTCGAGGCCGGGCCGAAGCTCGAGCCCGCTCATCGTCGGATCCTCGTGCCCCGGGACCGCACGGCGACCCGGCCGTGCTGGTTGATGTACTCGGTCTCGAAGACCAAGAAGAGGAGGTCGCCGCTGCGCCCCCGCTTCTCGTAGGCGTCCACCAGTCGGCTGCGGGCTCGGATGGTGTCACCGATCCGGATCGGCTCCAGGTACTCAAAGCGGTCGCCGCCGTTGAGCCAGCCCCGACCGTGCTCCAGCGCCTCGGGGAGCTCGGGCGTCTCCGTGCCAAGGGCAACGACGAAGGTCGGGGGCACCTGCTCACGCCAGCGGGGGTCGTCGTCCCCGATCGCCTCGCAGAAGCGACGGACGTGCCCCGCCTCGATCGTGTGCACGCTCTCGGCCACCTCCCGGCCGATGCGCGCCCGAAGGCGCTCGACCACGCTGGCGGCACGCTCGGCGCTCATCGTCCCCGCGGCAGGCCGAGCACCCGCTCGGCGATGATGTTGCGCTGGATCTCCGAGGAGCCGGCGTAGATGGTCTCGGCCTGGGACCACATCCAGGCCAGCTGCCAGCGTCCCTCCTCGATGGCCCAGGCCGACCTCGGCCCCAGGGCGCCGTAGAGTCCCTGGACGGCGATGGCCGTCTCCTGGATGCGCTTGTCCATCTCGCTCCAGTACAGCTTGGTCAGGCTGGCCTCGGGCCCCGGCACCTGCCCTTGCTGGGCCCGGGTCAACGTCCGGAGCCCGTTGAGCCGGAAGACATGGGCCTCGATCCTGGCCTGGGCCACGCGTTGGCGAACCACCGGGTCGCCGCCCACCCCCCGATGACGCGCCAGGTCGGCGAGCGCCTCCACGGCACGCTCGAACCGGGACGCGTTGGCGAGGCCGCTGCGCTCGAAGCCGAAGGTCGACATGGCCATCTTCCAGCCCTCGGTCGGGCCCCCGACCAGGTCACGGTCCTCGACCACGGCTCCGGACAGGAAGATCTCGCAGAACTCGCTGCCCCCCGTCATCTGGACGATCGGCCGCACCTCCACCCCCGGCTGGCGCATGTCCACCAAGAACATGCCGATGCCCCGGTGGGGAGGAGCGGTCGGGTCGGTGCGGGCCAGGAGGAAGCTGCGGTCAGCGTGGTGGGCACCGCTCGACCAGGTCTTCTGACCGGTGATGACCCACCGCCCATCCCGGCGCTCGGCGCGCGTCTGGAGGCCAGCCAGGTCGCTGCCTGCGTTGGGCTCGCTGAACCCCTGGCAGAAGACGAGCTCTCCGGAGAGGATCCTCTCCACGTAGGTCCGCTTCTGCCACTCGCTGCCGTACACGCTGAGCAGCGGCGCGAGCAGGGTCACGCCGAGCCGCCCGAGGATCGGCGGCGCGCCAGCGCGCGCGAGCTCCTCGTCGAAGATCGCGCACATCACCGGGGTGGCACCACGACCGCCCTGCTCGCGGGGCCAGGCCAGCGTGAGCCAGCCGCCCTCGTAGAGGCGCCGCTGCCACCGCCGCTGGATCTCCTGGTCCTCCTCGCGGTACCCACCGACGCCACGGTGGCGCCAGGCCTCGGGCAGGTTCGCGTCGAGCCAGGCCCTCACCTCGGCCCGGAAGGCTTCCTCCTCCGGCGTGAAGCTCAGGTCCATGTGTGGCAGGCTAGCACCGCGCGGTAAGAAAGGGGCATGGCTTCCCATGTCATCTGCGGCACCTGCGGCACGGTGCTGGAGCATCCGGGCGCGACCTGTCGTGCCTGTGGCTCGCGCCCCGCGGGGCGACCCTGGAGGCGGGCGAGCGGCAAGAGCCCGTGGCTGGCGGCGTTGCTCGGCATCGTCCCCGGCCTCGGCCACCTCTACGTCGGCGAGTACAGGAAGGGGCTCGGCATCATGGCCGCGCTGGGCGTGATGGAGCTGGTGGGTCTCGATCTCGACCTGTCCATGATCGGCGCTGCGCTCGGGATCCCGACTGAGCTCGGGGGCCTCGGGCTTTGGATCTACAGCATCCTCGACGCCTACCACGCTGCTCGTCGGGCGGGAGCGAGCCTCGGCTGAGGCGAGCGATCCCCTCAGGCGGCCGCAGCGGCGCCCTGCTTGCCCACGTTGCGAAGCCCGGCCCGGGCGAGCTCGTGGGCTGGGTTCGCCTTTCGACTCACGTACCGAACCACGCGGTGTCCGCGTCGGATCCGCTCCCGTACCTCGTGCAGAGCCGCGCGAAACGTCTCGCTGGTCGGCAACCGGCTGCGCACGACCGGGGCGCAATCGGTGCGCACGACCACGCGATGCAAAGGCCACCTTGCCGCCGCCAGCTCGAGCGCAGCAGCGCACACATGAGCCTCGAGCTGCGCGGATCCGCCCTCGTGCGCGAGCCCAAAGGACTCCGTGTAGACGGCCCGGCCCCTAACGAAAACGGCCAGGCCACAACCGGCCCGGCCGTTCCTGTCGAGTGCCGCATCGACGTAGATAACGAGACACTCTCGCAAGGGCTCCACCCCCTGGTACGCAGCACTGACCCGATTCTAACCTCCGTGCCTGGCCTCCCCGACCATCACTGAAGGACGGCCGCCTTGCATCATCGGTACCGGCGGGCCCGCTGCCGTAGCCGGGCCACGACCTCCGCCGGTGCCTTCGCCGGCGAGCCGCAGTCGAAGGGCGGCGCGGGGTCGTACTCGATCTGGAGCTGGATCTCTCGGGCCACGTCGTCGCCGGCCAGCCGACGTGTCAGCTCGAGGGCGAGGTCGATGCCCGCAGACACGCCAGCCGCGGTGACGAACTTGCCGTCGAAGACGACCCGCTCCTCGCCCACCTCGACCCCGAACGTTCGCAGCGCATCCCTGGCCATCCAGTGAGTCGTCGCCCGTCTGCCCCTGAGCACACCTGCCTGCGCCAGGAGCAGCGCCCCGGTGCAGACCGAACCGACCCACTGCGCGGTCTGTGCGCAGGATCGGATGTACTCCATGAGCAAGGTGTGCTTCATGAGCGAGAGCTGGCCGGGCCCCCCCGGCACCACCAGCACGTCGAGGAGCGGGGCTTCGGCGAAGGACACCGTGGCGCTGATCTCGATCCCGCCTTGGGCCTGCACCGGACCCGGCCGTGTCCAGATGAGATGGGTCCGAGCGTCCGGGATGCGAGCCAGCACCTCCCACGGTCCGATGAGATCCAACGGCGTATGGCGTGGATAGACTAGGAGCCCGATGTCCAAACCGACATCATTGTCGCGCGTTGGCGATTGCGTGGTCATCGGAGGAGGCATCGCCGGTTGCACGATCGCCTACGAGCTGGCACGTCGGGGCCTGGGGGTGGTGGTCTTCGAGCAAAGCTGGCTGGCCGCTGCCGCCTCGGGGCGGAACATGGGGCTCTTGGTGAACCAGGTCGACCCCCGGGCGCTGCGCATGATGCGCACGGCCCTCGAGGTCTACCGAGAGGTGGAGGCGCTGGCGCCGTTGGCGCTCCGGCGTAGCCCCCAGCTCCTCCTGGCCCGCGACCCCGCCCAGCTCACCTTGGCCCAGCAGCACGCACTCGCGCTCCGGGACGCCAGCCTCGAGGCCGAGCTCCTCGACGTCCGCCGTCTCCGCCGCGACTGGCCCGCCCTCGCCCCCGACGTCGCCGGCGGGGTCCTGGTCGCGGAGTCCTGGCTGCTCGACCCGGCAGCCGCAACCCGCGCCTTCGCCGAGGCCGCCCGTGAGGCGGGAGCCAGGATCGAGACCGGCACCCGGGTGGCCTCGATCCTCCCCGACGGGGTCCTCACCGACCGCGGCCGCATGGCCGCCGACGTGGTGGTGGCGGCGGCGGGGCCGTGGGTGGGAGACCTGGTCCCGGGCCTGCCCATCAGCGCCGGGCGCGGCTGGCTGCTGCGCACGGCGCGGCTACCAACGCCGATCCCCTGGGTGGTCGAGGAGATGTCGTGGCCGAGCCAGGACCAGCTGGGTCGCCTCGCCCGGCCGCTCACCTTGAGGGAGCTGGCCTCGGCGGAGCGCGATGAGCCGGCGGTGTCCGCGCTCGCCATCGCCCCCCTGCCCAGCGGGGAGGCGCTGATCGGCACCTCGCTCACGCCCTCGCTCCGCGACGCGGTCGAGGGGGCCCACATGCCCCGGCTGATCGCCCAGCGGGCGCTGCACTGCCTTCCCGGCCTGGGCCAGGTGCCGGTGGTGGCGGCCTGGAGCGGGCTCCGGCCCATGACCCCGGACGGACGCCCGATCGTCGGCCGCACGCCCCAGGGCATCTGGGTCCACGGGGGCCACGGCTCGATCGGCATGCAGGCCGCCCCGGCCACGGCACGGTGGCTGGCCGACGCCATCGTCACGGGCGAGGCCGGGGAGGAGCTCTCCCAGCTGGGACCGGAGCGCTTCGACGCCTGAGCCGCCCGCAGCCGCTAACAGGGCTCCGATGAGGGGACCTCGTAGGCGAGGGCATGGTGCCCGCCGTCGGCATGGACGACCTCACCGGTGGTGGCAGCCAGGTAGTCGCTGAGCAGCGCGCACACCGTCCGCGCCACCGGCCGGGGGTCGCTCGCGTCCCAGCCCAGCGGGGCCCGCCGCGCCCAGGCGCTCTCGATCTCGCTGAAGCCCGGCACCCCCTTGGCGGCGAGGGTGCGCACCGGCCCCGCCGACACCGCGTTGACCCGGATGCGGTAGCGCCCCAGGTCCCGAGCCAGGTAGCGGACGACGGCGACCAGGGCGGCCTTGCTCACCCCCATCCAGTCGTAGGAGGGCCAGGCCTGGCGTGAGTTGTCGAAGTCCAGAGCGACGATGGCGCCACCATGCTCGCGCATCACCGGCAGCAGCCCCACCGCGATGTCCTTGAGCGAGAAGGCGCTCACGCGCAAGGCCACGGCCGCGCTCTCCCAGGGCGTGGCCAGGAAGCGTCCTCCCAAGGCGTCCTCGGGCGCGAAGGCTATGGAGTGGACCCACCCGTCCAGGCGGCCCCAGCGTCGCTGGAGCTCCTCGCCCACGGCCACCGCCTGCTCCGGTCGGGTGGCGTCCAGCTCCAGCACATCGGGCGTCACCGGCAGCCGCTTGGCCATCGTGCGGGTCACGCTCATGACCCGACCGAAGCTGGTGAGCACGATCTCGGCCCCGGCCCGCTGCGCCTCCTCCGCGACCGCGTAGGCGATGCTTCTCCGGTCGAGCACGCCGGTGATGAGCAGCTTCTTCCCCTGGAGCAACATGGCCGCTAGCGTAAACGAGCCCCGGCAGGGGCGACCGCCGCCTCAGCTCGGCTCGGCCCCCGTCGCCACCGGGGCGTCGGGCCGAGCCGACCAGTCGCTCCAGGAGCCGACGTAGAGGCGCGCCCCCGGCAATCCGGCCAGCTCCAGGGCCAGCAGGTCGTGACAGGCGCTCACGCCCGAGCCGCAGTAGGCCACGACCTCGGCGCCGGCCTCGACCCCCAACCGGGCGAAGCGCTCCCGTAGCTCGGGGGCAGCCTTGAAGCGGAGGTCACCGTCCAGGTTGTCCCGGCAATAGGCGTTCCTCGCCCCGGGGATGTGACCGGCTCGAGGATCGATCGGCTCGACCTCGCCCCGATACCGCTCCGGCGCCCGGGCGTCGAGCAGGACCGTCCCCGGCGGCAGCGTCCGAACCGCCTCGTAGTCGAGCTGCATCCAGTGGCGCGGCTGACCGACGACGAAGTCGCCAGGGGTCGGGGCCACGGGCTCGGTGGAGAGCTCCCCTCGCCAGGCCTGCAGGCCCCCGTCCAGGACCGCCACGGCATCGTGCCCGAAGTAGCGCAGCATCCACCACAGTCGCGCCGCCACCATCCCGCCCTGGTCGTCATACACGACCACGGTGGTGTCGCGGTTCACCCCCGCGGCCCGCATCGCGCGCGCGAACTGCTCCGGCTCGGGCAGGGGATGGCGGCCGGCGTTGGGCCTGGCACCGCTGACCTCCTCCAGGTCGACGAAGACCGCCCCCGGCAGGTGCCCGGAGGCGTACGCCGCCCGACCCGAGCGCCCATCCAGGTACCAGCGGAAGTCGACGATGCGGAGCCAGGGAGCGGTGAGGTGCTCGGCCAGCCAGTCCACGTCGATCAGAGGTCCAGGGATCTGCATGGTCCGAATCATCCGCCATCGGGGTCGCGGCGGGAGGCGACGGGCCGTCGCTCCACGAGGCCGGCGACGCGCCCGGGGAGCGGTCGACCCTCCCTCCCAGCCCACCAAGGGGGAGCCGGCAACGGGGCCTTGACCAGCGACATCCCGGTGCCCCGGGCCAACGAGCCTCCCCCCGCGGGCGGGCCTCCGGTGGTCACGGTCTCGATCGCCGCCGGGCTCGGGCCACCGGTCATCCCTCCGCGTCAAGCTCGCTCGCGGGGATCGCGGCGCTCGGCCCGGGCGACGGCGGGAGCCCTCCGGCCAGCCCTGGAGGGCAGGGGGCGCCGCTACGAGAGCGGGGTCCTGGGGGCAAGCGCAGGGCGACCCGAGGAGGCCGCCAGCTCGGCCGCCTCCTCGGGATCGTCGGTGACGGTCAGAAGCCGAAGGTCGGCGACGGAGATCATGCCCTCGGCCAGGGCCCGATCGCGCAGCCAGCCGAGCAGACCATCCCAGTAGCGGCTGCCGAAAAGGATGATCGGGAAGTGGTCGATCTTCCCGGTCTGAGCCAGGGTCAGGGCCTCGAAGAGCTCGTCCAGGGTGCCGAACCCACCCTGGAAGATGACGAAGCCGCGCGCGTAGCGCACGAACATGGTCTTGCGGACGAAGAAGTGTCGGAACTCGATCCCGACGTCGACGTACTCGTTGAAGGGCTGCTCCTCGGGCAGCTCGATGTTGCAGCCCACCGACAGGCCACCGGCCTCGTGGCAACCGCGGTTGACCGCCTCCATCAAGCCCGGGCCGCCCCCGGTGATGACGGCGAAGCCGCGCTCGGCCAGGGCCCGTCCCACCTGTCGGGCCTGCTCGTAGGTCGGATGCCCCCGGTCGAGGCGGGCAGACCCGAAGCAGGTCACCGCCGGCCCGATCTCAGCCAGCACCTCGAAGCCTTCGACGAACTCGGACACGAACCGCAGCACCCGCCACGCGTCCTGGTGGCGCCCGTCCGAGAGCAGGGCTCGATCGGCTGGCTGCCGAGATCGACGGAAGGACAGCCCCGCCGACCTGCGTCGCTCACGCATGAGGAACCTAAGTGTAAGAGCGCCGCCGGACGGCCGCCGAGAGGGGGCCGAGCGCCTCCCCGCCCGGGGCGCCCTCCCCACGAGCCTCGACCCCATGGCGTCAGCCGAGGGACTTACGCCCTGGGCGTGGCTCGACTACGCTCCGAGCCATGAGCGATGCCCATGCCCCTGCGCCCCAGCCCTCGTCCGGGCCGCGCGCCCAGGATGGCCTGGTGGCCGTGGCCAAGCGGAGCCCGCACCCGCGCAGGCTGGCCAAGGTGGGGAGCCGGCGCTGGCCTGGGACCAGCCTCGTGCGCGGTCCTCACCCCGCCCCTCCGCCCCCTTCCTTGAGCCCCGGCGTCGACCACCGCTCCGCCTACCTCGTCGCCATGGCGCTCCGCCTCTAGCGGGCGCAGGCGGGGCTCCTCGCCCGCCGCGATCCACCGCCGCAAAGGCAGCCGTCCGATCGCTTCCCTTTCACGTATGTACGTATGGACGAGACCGTGTGGAAACGCTCGAGCTCGCACCCGGAGGCCGAACGCTGATCGTCGACGCCTACGCCCAGATCTTTCGCCGCTTCTCGCAGCGCTACCCACGGCCGGTGAGTGAGGTCCACCCCCCGGGCCGGGAGGCCACGGCCGAGGACCTGCTGGCGGCCATGGACGCCAGCGGCGTCGGGCGAGCGGTCGTGGCCGCGCTCTCCATCGAGGACGAGTACCTCCTGGAGTGCCTGGCCGCCTACCCCGACCGGCT
>Ga0209061_1005139_pt1 | contig 11767 bp, 9 predicted proteins | sample Coa_R1_10_FD_187157 | JGI IMG/M metagenome (GOLD analysis project Ga0209061, IMG submission 187157) | Surface soil microbial communities from Centralia Pennsylvania, which are recovering from an underground coalmine fire - Coalmine... | ecosystem: Environmental > Terrestrial > Soil > Unclassified... | reverse complement strand
CGTCGACGTCATCCTCACGATCCCGGGGCTCCCGCTGATCATCGTGATCTCAGCGGTCGTGCACAGTGCCAACCCGTTCGTGCTGGCCGGGATCCTTTCGGTGACCGGCTGGGCAGGACTTGCCCGCGCGGTGCGGTCCCAAGCTCTCAGCCTCGCCACCGTCGACTTCGTCGAAGCCGCCCGCATACAGGGACTCCCCCTGCGGAACATGATCAGCAAGCAGCTACTCCCCAACGTGGGGCCCTACGTTGCCATCAACTTCCTGCTTGCCATCAACGGCGCCATCTACGCCCTCGTCGGACTCTTCCTTCTCGGCGTTGCCCCCGTGAGCGGGACCAACTGGGGAACCATGATCAACCTGGCGATGAGTCAGGGCGCCCTGTACTCCAGTTCCAGCATCTACTACCTGTTTGCTCCGATGGCCATGATCGTGCTCCTCCACATGGCGTTCATCTTCTTCTCCAGGGCCCTCGACCGGCTCTTCAACCCCCGACTGCGAGTGGCATGAGCACGGCGACAGACAAGCAGAGCGCCAACAGTTCGGCGCCGCACACCGCTCCGCTCATCGAGGTCGACCACCTCACCGTCGCCTTCGGAGAGGGGACGAGAGCTGTCCGCGCCGTCGACGACGTGACCCTGACCGTCGGAAGGGGTGACCTGTACGCCCTGGTCGGCGAGTCCGGGTGCGGGAAGTCCACGCTCGCCTACTCGTTACTCAACCTGGTGACTCCTCCCGGGCGGATCACCCAGGGAAGGGTCAGCTTCGCCGGGCGAGACGTGACCCGAATGGGCCGCAGACAGCTCGAGTCTCTCCGAGGGGCCGAGCTCTCCATGGTGTTCCAAGCAGCAATGAACGCCTTCAACCCAGTGCTCACGATTGGGCGACAGGTTGAACACATCCTCGCCGCGCATCCGGGCGTGTTCGCCGACCAGGCTGAGGGCCGAGCGTACTTCGAGCACCTGCTTCAGATGGTCCAGCTCTCCCCTGGAGAAGTCTGGGACACCTACGAGAGCAGGCTTTCCGGCGGGATGAAACAGCGCGTGGCGATCGCCTTGTCCCTCCTGCTCAAGCCGTCGGTCGTCGTGCTCGACGAGCCAACCACTGCCCTCGACGTGCTCAATCAGCGACTGGTCATTGACATCCTGAGGAGCCTTTACGAGTCACTCGGCATCACGATCATCTTCATCACTCACGACTTGGCAGTGGTCGCTGAGCTCGCCACACGTGTCGGAGTCATGTATGCCGGTCGTCTCGTCGAGACGGGCACCGTCGACGAGGTATTCCTTGACCGGCGACGCCACCCGTACGTGGAGGCACTGGTTTCTGCCATCCCCAGCGTCCTGAGCGGACAGGGCGTCGCCCACGCCATCCCAGGCCAGGTACCGGACCTGCGCAACCTTCCTCCCGGTTGCCGCTTCGCTCCCCGGTGCCCGCTCGCCCGCTCCAGCTGTAGCGACGGTGAGCCGCCGCTCCTCGCCGACAGGCAGGGGCACGCCGTCGCCTGCTTCGTGGTCAACGAGGATCACGACCAAGATCTGGTCGTCAGCCAATGAGCCTTCTTGAGATCCGCAGCCTCGGTCACCGCTACCCATCGAGCCGGGCTAAGCGCCCCGTCCTCAACGGGGTCGACATGACAATCGAGGAGGACTCGATCACAGCGGTGGTCGGAGAGTCCGGGTGCGGAAAGACCACGCTCGGCCGCGTGGTAGCAGGGCTCATCGAGCCGACGACCGGCCAGGTCCTCTTTGATGGTCAGAATGTTTGGGAAATGCCCAAACAGCAGCGGGCTCAGTACCGCCGCGCCGTCCAGGTCGTCCACCAAGATCCCTTTTCTTCCTTGAATCCGGGCCTCCGAGCCGGCGACAGCCTGTCCGCCGGACTGCTCTACCACAAGCTGGCAAGCCGGCGAACTGTGAAGACTCGAATGCTCGAGCTGCTCTCTTCCGTCGGGCTGGACGCCAACGAAGAGCTGCTGGAGCGATTTCCGCACCAACTCTCCGGGGGCCAGCGCCAGCGTCTCATCATCGCCCGGGCAATGAGCCTGCAGCCGCGGCTCGTCGTCGCCGACGAACCGGTGAGCATGCTCGACGTGTCGCTCCGCGTGGCGGTCCTCGACCTCCTACTAGCGATGCGCAGGCAACACCACCTCGCCTACGTCTTCGTCAGCCACGACTTCGGGGTCGTCCGCTACTTCGCTGCCGGTGGCCGCATCCTCGTCATGTTCTTCGGCGTTGTCGTCGAGGAAGGGGCCACGGACGACGTCATCGACCACCCCCGCCACCCCTATACCTATCTCCTGCGTGAGGCTATCCCGGTGCCCGATCCCCGGGTCGCCCGGGCCCGCCGGGAGACGCCGCCGGCAGAGCGTCTGCAAGCCGCGCCAGCCAGCCGGGGCTGCGTCTTCGCCAACCGGTGTCCCTTCGCCTCGGATGAGTGCCACGATGCGCGGCCCCCGGCGGTAGAGGTCGGCGACAACCACCGCGTGCGGTGCTTCTTCCCCGAGCGAGTTCCCCAAGTCTCCACCGTCCTTCAGGATCGGGCAGCCAAGGTCTCGGTCGACCATGCTGACTAAGCCCGCAGCAACAATTTTTGTGCGGTTTGCAACTGCTCTGCTCGTCGTGTCCGTACTCGTGCGGCTCTTGCCGATGTCGACTGCCAGCAGCGTAACAGACGACATGGCCATCGCCGTCGGCTTGGCGTTGGTGGTCGTCACCTCCATCTACGCCAGGGGTGCCTCGACTGTGGAGGAGCGTGAGGACCGGGCAGGACCTGCGGGTGCTTTATCCAAGAGGAAACGTCGGGAAGTCCGCCGATAATCTTCACTCTCTTTACGTGCGGCGGGACAACTTCAGCTGCTGGGGCAACGCCAAGCAGTTCAAGACGATCATGCGATGGAACAACAGAAAGGGTGGATAATGCGAACAGTAACTCTGAAACCTCGGCGGCTCTGGAAGCCGGTCGCTGGCCTAGCCGCCGGGGCCCTCATCTTCGCCGCCTGCGGCTCGTCCGGAGGGGCGGGTGCTCAGGCCGGCAGCAACTCGAGCGGCAACTCGAACGGCTCAGCGGGAAACACCGGTACCGCCAGCACTTCCGGTGCCTATATGACCTATGAGCCGTGCTGCTCCTGGGGCAGCACTTGGAGCTTCAATCCCTTCAGCGCGTACTGGTGGGGTCCGGCCAACTACTTCTCGATACTGCCGCTGGCCAACGAGGTTCCGCCGAAGATCGACACGTTCAAGCCTGCCCTGGCGAGCTCCTGGTCAGTGAGCGGGAACACCCTCACCCTCCATCTGCGCCCCGGCGCCAAGTGGCAGAACGGCACTCCGGTGACAAGTACAGATGTGGTCGACACCGTGCTGCTGGACGGTACAAGCGGCGGGACCAATGGGACCAACCCGTGGAACGGGATCAGCGACGTGTCAGCTCCATCGAAGAGCACCGTGGCGTTTACCTTCCGCAAGGGCATCCCACCCGCCTTGGCGGAGACCGACGTGCTGCCCGCAATGGTCTATCCATCGAGCGAGTATGGCCGGTTTGTGACACCGAGCCTCAAGTCTGACGACGTTACCTACTTCAAGGATCTGATCGCGCACCCAGCCACTGCGGCCAAGATCCCTGCGTACAAGGCCATGGGCGCCGTCTTCTCCAAGCTGAGCAAGTACAGCCCGAGCAGCGTGATCGGCGACGGACCCTTCAAGGAGGACGCCGTGACGGTCAGCTCGGCCAAGATGGAGAAATGGGACGGCTACTACGGGGCGAGCAAGATCCACATCGCGGGCATCAACTACCTGGACGGCCAAACCAACCAGGCAATCTACCCGCAGCTGGAGGGCGGTGAAGTCGCTTTCTCCAATGTGTACCTGCCCCCGACCATCGTGAAGAAGTGGAGCTCTACGACCGACGCGCACACTGCGATCGTGCCGAGCTTCCAGTTCGCCATCGGTTGGCCGACCTGGAAGTACCCACTCAACCTCACGGCGGTCCGGCAGGCGTTGGCCTACGTGATCCCGCGACAGAAGATGGTTTCGATCACGTACGGTACGAAGGAAGCAGGTGCTATCGCCGAGCCTCATCCCGACGGCTTGGCGCCCTACACCGAGTCCCTCTATCTCTCAAAGGGCCAGATTTCACAACTCAACACCTACCCCGTCAACCTCAGCAAGGCGGCGAGTCTCCTCACCTCAGCCGGCTTCCACAAGGCCGGCGGGAAATGGATGATGCCCAACGGCAAGCCGTTCACGCTGAACGCGGGCGTCAACAGCGCCACCTCTGACGTGATCTCCGACTTTGAAGTCATGGCCAACGCCCTCGACAGCTTCGGCATCAAGACCAACGTGACTGAAGTCCCGGGGTCAGAGACCCAGAGCGACTTCGACAAGGGCACCTACGATCTCAACTGGATCGGCGCCGGAAGCCTCGATCCCCTGCAAGCGATCGACTACTATCTGGGCCGGACCAACAACAACAACTTCCCGAACCTCGGGAGTTACGCCGGCCAAAAGGGTCTCGGGTTCGGCCCGGTCAAGGATGTGCCCGGCATCGGCACCGTCAACGTTCCGGCGACGATCGATAACCAGGCGGGTTCCGTGGGTCCCGGCAAGAAGATGGACCAGTTGACATGGGACTGGGCCAAGTACATTAACCAGCAACTCCCCTTCCTCCAGTGGCAGAACAAGCAGTATCAGTTTGAGTTCTCGACTCAGAAATTCACGAACTGGCCCGCTACCACCAACCCTCTGTGGTCGACCGTCGGACTGAACATGAGTGAGGGCGTAGCCATGATGCTCGAGGAAGGGTACGTCCAGCCAAAATAGCGGCAGCCGGATCGTCGGGCGACCGCCTCCGAGACCAGACCGCCGACCTGGGGGCATTTAACGGCGAGATGTCCCCAGGTCCCGGGCCCCGCCGGCCGGGCTGGACCCCCAACTGGCCCGGCCCGGCGGGGTAGCACAAGGCGGATGCAGGGAGAGGACGATCTCACGAGTCAAATGCCCGACCAACCGGACCGCGCGCTCGTGCTGGCCCGCTCGACCACCTGGGGCGTCGGGGCCTGGATCCGCCGCGACCGACCCGGCTCCGCGATCTCGGCCAGGAGGGCCTCGCCCAGTTGGCAACCGAGAGCGAACGTGTCCCGGGTGAGGGCGGTCAGAGCGGGGTGGACTACACGGGCAAGGATCGAATCATCGAACGAGGCGATCGACACGTCCCCCGGCACCGCCAGCCCAGCCTCAGCGCATGCCCCGAGCCCAGCAACGGCCATGACGTCACTGTCGAAGACCAGTGCGGTCGGCCGGTCCGGCGCGGCCAGCAGTAGCCGGGCACCCTCTGCCCCGGTGGCGTCGCTGAAGTCAGTCGTCGCCGTCGTCACGGTCAAACCGAACTTGCGACTCGCGTCACGAGCCGCGCGCCGCCGCCGATGCGTGTGCACGAGGTCGGGCGGGCCGGCGATGTGGCCGATCCGACGGTGGCCAAGAGCGCGCAGGAAGCTCAGCAGATCGAGCATGGCCCTCCGATCGTCCACCCAGACGCTTGACAGCGACCCATGGCCACCCGGCCCGCCGAGCACCAGGCTGGGCAGGCCCAGTACCTCGAGCGGGGCTACTCGGGGATCGCGGACCTTGAGATCAACCAGCACGACACCGTCGACATGGCGGTCAGCGGCCCACCGCCGGTACACGGCGAGCTCGGCATCGGTGTCCTCGACGATCAGTAGCTCCAGCCCTACCGAGCTGGCCGACAACTCGGCCTGCAGGCCGGAGATGAGCTGGGCGAAGAACGGTTCGACCCCAAGCGTCCGAGCCGGCCGGGCAAAGACCAAGCCGACCACGCCAGAGCTCTTCCCGCCCAGGGCCCTCGCGGCGCTATGCGGTCTCCAATTCAGCTCTGCGGCCACCCGCAGCACTCGAGCTCGCGTCTCCTCGCTCACGCCCGGACGCCCGTTCAGCGCGAACGACGCCGCACCCTTGGAGACGCCGGCGCGCTTGGCGACGTCACTAATGGTAGGTCGGGACACGCTCGGCTGACTCCTCGGGCGGGCACAGGGATGGCGTGCACCATAAGCCCCGTCTGCCGCGGTTGCGGTCGGTTTCCTCCTGGCCATGTCCGCTCCGCCGAGATCGACGCCTTGTGTCGCCACGTGACCGCTATTGGTGGCATTGTCGACGGCACGCGCCTCTCCCGGGTCGCTGATCGAGGCCGCGCAGCCAACAGACCGCGGGAAGATCGAGGGGCGGATGAGCGGTGCCGGACAGACAGCAGTTGGCGACGCGGCCAGCCGGTGGGTCCTCAACCACGGGCCGTCGACGGCCGCGGTCGTCAGATAGCCGGTGGATCCCAGGCTCGTAATGCCGCGACTGAGGCCGATCAGGCCCGCGGCACCGCCACGTTTGCCCCTTTTCTTGGTTTGCGGGACCGCCGGATCCGAGAGAATTGCTATTCTCGGCGGATGGGGACCGACGCTCTAAAACCGTATTTGGTCATCCTCACGGGACCTTCCCGTGCCGGTAAGACGTCCCCGGCGGCAGAGTTGTCGAAGGCGCTTCCCTCTCGACCTCTCCACGTAGAGGCCGATGCTTACCTTCCCAAGGCCTACGCCGACGACTCGTGGTACGCCGCGAACCAGGGCCCCCTGGCTCTCGCCCTCCACCGGCCAGTACTCCCCTGGGTCGAAGCTGGATACAGCGTCATCCTCGATGGCAGCCTCCCCTCAGCGCCTGGGCTCCGTGCCAGATGTCTGGAGGTCCTCGAAGGAATCCCGCGAGCAATTATCGGCGTCGTCTGCTCGCCGGCCGAGCTGATTCGCCGAGCGGAGATGACCGCCCGAAGCCCGTCCTGGTGCATACAACAGTTGACCGACTTCTCCCAAGGAATCGAGCTTTGCACCCAGGTGGACACCTCCGAGCTCTCCTTGCAGCAGTGCATCCAGCAGGTGGCCGGGTGCCTGCCCATTTCCTAGCCGGCCGTCCTATCTGATGACTTCGGCTCTTCCCCCGAAGTTGTCGGCAGGCAGGAGTCGAAACGAGCAGCGTGCTGCCGGGCGACTCAGAGAGCACCGGTCAATGGTTGGCAGTGTTGACACCTGATGACGAGCCTTGCAGTCCGAGGGCACCGCTCACGGCGGCCACGACAGGCCAACTCGGCATGCGCTTCTCACGCGGACCTCCGCCTCAAGCCACCGCCAACCGTGGCTCCGGCCCGACGCGACGAAGCCCAGGTCAGCTCGACCGCTTCCGGTCTCTGACCTGAGCTTGCGTGGTGGGCCGGGACGGATTTGAACCGCCGTAGGCGTACGCCGGCAGATTTACAGTCTGCTCCCTTTGGCCACTCGGGCACCGACCCAGGGACGCCTGATGTTAGCCGAGTCCGGCGCTCGCTCCCAGCCGGTCCTTGCGGACCTTGCCCATGGCGTTGCGGGGCAGGCCCTCGACGAGCACGACCCGGCGGGGTCGCTTGTGGGCCGCGATCCGGCCGGCCACCCAGGCGATCAGCTCGTCGGGCCTGACGGCGTCGCCGACCACGACGTAGGCGACGATCACCTGGCCCAGGTCGTCGTCCGGGGCCCCGACGACGGCCGCCTCGCGGACGGCGGGATGGCCGAGCAGGGCCGACTCGACCTCCCCGGCGCCGACCCGGTAGCCGCCGGTCTTGATGAGCTCGGTGGACTCCCGCCCGACGATGCGGTGGACGCCGTCGGCGTCGACGGTGGCCGCGTCGCCCGTCTTGAACCACCCGTCGGCGGTGTAGGACGCGGCGGTGGCGTCGGGCCGGCCGAGGTACCCGTCCATGAGGGTGGCTCCCCGGACGTGCAGCGACCCGACCGTCTCGCCGTCGGCCGGCACCGGACCGCCGTCCTCCCCCACCAGCCGGGCGGCCACCCCGGCCACCGGCGTGCCGACCGTCCCGACCCGGCGGGGCCGGTCGACCCGGCCGCTCAGGGTGATCAGCGTCTCGGTCATCCCGTAGCGCTCGATGGGGCCCTGGCCGGCGTGGGTCTGGAGGGCCTCCCACACCGGAGAAGGCAGCCCGGCGCTCCCCGAGACCAGCAGGCGGGCCGCCCGCAGGGCCGCCGCCGCGGTCGGTTCGGCCGCCACCCGGCCCCAGACGGTGGGCACCCCGAACAGCATCGTCGCCCCGGCCTCGGCGGCGGCGGCGTAGGCGGCCGGGGTCGGCGAGCCGACGTGGACGAACCGGCCGCCGCGACGCAACGTCCCGAGCAGGCCGAGGACCAGCCCGTGGACGTGGAAGAGGGGCAGCCCGTGGGCCACCGTGTCCTCCGCCGTCCACCCCCACGCGTCGGCGAGGGCGTCGAGGTCGGCGGCGATGGCGGCCCGGCTGATGGCCACCCCCTTGGGCGGGCCGGTGGTGCCGCTGGTGTAGAGGATCAGCGCGGGTGGGCCCGGCTTCCCCGCCGATCCCGCCGATCCCGCTGATCCCGTCGACGCCGGCGCCGGCGCCGGCCAGGACCGGCCACTCGGGCGGGCGTGGAGATCGACTTCGAGCCGCTCCGGCCTCATTTCCCCGCCGCTGCCCGCATCCCCCGACCCGACCACGACCGCGGCGCCCGAGTCGCGCAGGACGTGGTCCCGTTCGAGCGGGCCGGCATCCGGGGCGACGGGCACGACCGGCACCCCGGCCCGGAAGCCGGCGAGCACGGCCACCACCGTCTCGAGGGTCGGCGCCGCCTCCACGGCCATGACCGGCATCCCGGCCACCCGGCCGGCGAGGGCGTCGACCGCCCCGACCAGCTCGGACGAGGAAAGGCGGCGGCCGGCGACGGTGACCACCGCCGGAACGTCCGGTTGCCCGGAGGGGTCGTCGAGGAGCGGGACCACCATGCGCCGCCCACGGTACTGTGAGCCTCATGCCCACCTTCGATGTTGTCTCCGAAGTGGACCGCCAAGAGGTGCGCAACGCCGTCGACCAGGCGCAACGCGAGATCTCCACCCGCTTCGACTTCAAGGGCACCGACTCGTCCCTGGAGCTCAACGACCTCGAGCTGCAGCTGCAGTCCTCGACCGAGGACCGGCTCCGGGCCCTGGTCCAGGTGGTCGAGGAGAAGATGGTCAAGCGCAAGATCTCGCTGAAGGCGCTCGACTACGGCAAGGTCGAGGAAGCCTCCAAGGGGGCGGCCCGCCAGACGGTCTCGCTCAAGGCCGGCGTCGACGCCGATCACGCCAAGGCCATCAACCGGATGATCAAGGACAAGGCCCCCAAGGGGGTGTCGTCCCAGACCCAGGGCGACCGGATCCGGGTCAGCGGCAAGAAGCGCGATGACCTGCAGGCGGTGATCGGCCTGCTGCGGGAGGCCGACTTCGGCATCCCGCTCCAATTCGAGAACTTCAGGGACTAACGCTCTACTAACGCTTTACGGTCGCGGCTGGGCCGCGTCAGGGGTGGAAGGACATCGACCGCAGCCGGGCGATCCGTTCCGGGGTCGGCGGGTGGTCGCTGAACCAGCGCGGCAGGTTGAGGCCTCCGCCCTGCCTCCCGGCCAGCGGGTTGACGATGTAGAGGCCGGCCATCTCCGGCCGGGCCGTCGGCATCGGGATCTGCCGGGCCCCGCTGTCCAGCTTGGAGAGGGCCCGGGCCAGCGGTTCGCCGTCGCCGAGGAGGCGGGCGCCGGAGCGGTCGGCCTCGAACTCCCGGCTGCGGGACAGGGCGGCCCGAAGCAGGAAGGCGGCCATCGGGGCCAGGATCATCATGGCCAGCAGCCCGATGAAGTTGTCCTCGTCGCGGCGGTCGCCGCCGCCACCCCCGAAGAACAGGCCGCCCCACATGGCCATGCGGGCCAGGAAGGTGATGGCCATGGCCAACGTGGCGGCCACGGACGAGATGAGGATGTCCCGGTTGCCGACGTGGCTGATCTCGTGGGCCAGCACGCCCCGCAGCTCGTCCCAGGTGCAAATCTGCAGGATGCCCTGGGTGACGGCGACGGCCGCGTGCCGCGGGTTGCGCCCGGTGGCGAAGGCGTTGGGCTGGGCGTCGGGCGTCACGTACAGGCGGGGCATCGGCATCCCGGCCCGGGTGGTCAGGTCCCGCACGACGGCGTAGTACTCCGGCATCTCCGCTTCGGAGACGGGGACGGCCCGGGCCGCCCGCACCGCCACCGTGTCGCTGAACCAGTAGGAGCTGCCGGTGATGACCACGCCGAGCACCAGGCCGATGACCAGCCCGGTCCGTCCGTAGATGGCCCCGCCGGCGGCGATCAGCACCCCGCCGAGCAGGGCCAGGATGAGGGCCGTCTTGAGGTTGTTGAGCTGCATCGGCGCTCCTCGGGGGCCGGGCGGCGCCCTCAACCTCATGGTGCCAGGTCGGCCGCCTCGGCCGTTGGTGCCCGTGGCCGAGCCCGGGCCGGGGCCCTAGGACCGCCCAGCGGCGGTCAGGCCCCGGTCGGCTCCCCCTCGCCGTCGGCGCCAGCGGCACCGTCGGCGCCAGCGGCACCGTCCGCGTCAGCGGCCCCGTCGGGCCCGTGCCGGCGCAGCCAGTTGGCCATCTGGCCGGACAGCTTGGCCACCCCGCCGGCGGTGCGCTCGATGCCGGCCACGAACCGTTCCCGGTAGTGGCGCACGGCGGCCTCCATCTCGGCCGTCGGGCGGGGCTCCTCACCGCGGCGGACGTAGCTGCCGGAGCGGATCCGGTCCAACTCGCCGGCCTGCACCCAGGTAATCAGCTCCCGGACCCGCCTTACGGCGAGCGGGTGGGTCCGCCCGACCTCGGTACCGAACCGGGAGTACAGGGCGAACAGGTCCTCCTCGTCGGCGTACTCGGTGGCCTGGCGGATGAAGGCGTCCACGTTGAGCCCGGGCAGGGCGCCGCCGGCCATCCGCATGAGCATCCGGCACACCACCATCGGGTCGTCCATGGCCAGCGCCGCCGCCCGGTCGCAGGTCAGCTCGGCCGCCCGGTGCCACTCGAGCAGGGCCAGGTAGATGGCCCGCACCGGCAGGTCGGCGAAGGGGACGTCCGACAGGGCACCCTGCAGCAGGGAGCCGAGGAGCACCATCAGGGTCGAGTAGGTCATGTGGTCGGAGGCGACGTGGCCGAGCTCGTGGGCCAGCACCGACTCGACCTCGTCGGGCTCGTAGTCGGCGACGAGCGGCGAGAAGACCACTACGACCGGGCGGCGCATCCCGAAGGTGAGGGCGTTGACCACCGGCACCTGGGTCACGAACAGCGGCGCCGGCGCCGGCAGGTCGAGGCGGGTGGCGGCCCGGACATGCCGGGACCACACGTCGGGGAGCTGGTCGGTGCCCACCCGCACGGCGTCGCCCAGCATCTGCTGGCGAAACCGGCCCTCGAGGCCGAGGGCGCCGATGCGCTTGATGACCCGGTCCAGCATGGGGATGGCGTGGAGGGCCGCCGTCGCCGCCCGGTCGGCCGGATGCTCGTAGGTGCGGGGGCTCAGCCCCGGGTAGTAAGTCGCCGCCTCGATCGCCATGTGCCCCTCATTCGTAGTACCCGGAGTGGAAGTACACGCACGGGATGCCCTCCTCGCGGAGCATCTCCACGTTGCGCCAATCATCCTCGAACCCCAGCTGAATGTCGAACCCGGCGTCGCGCAGCTCCCGGACCGAGCGCCGCTTGAAGTGGCGGGAGGCCCCGTGGTCGCCGAGGTCGCGCATCACCAGCAGATCCCAGCGCAGGCTGTTGCGCTGCAGCCAGCCGAGGGTCTTGGGCTGGACCCGGGCCGGGCGGGCGGTGAGCAGGACCACGACCAGCGTCGGGTCGAGCAGCTGCAGCAGCCGGGCCGCCTCCTCGATGACGGGG
>Ga0209061_1005137_pt1 | contig 11772 bp, 11 predicted proteins | sample Coa_R1_10_FD_187157 | JGI IMG/M metagenome (GOLD analysis project Ga0209061, IMG submission 187157) | Surface soil microbial communities from Centralia Pennsylvania, which are recovering from an underground coalmine fire - Coalmine... | ecosystem: Environmental > Terrestrial > Soil >... | reverse complement strand
TATCCTTGCTATTTTCTGGCGCGCGCGACCGGACGTCCGATCAAGTACGTGCGGACGTATTTGGAGGACATGCGTTCGGGTACCGTGCGCCACGCTTCGCGAACGCGGCTGCGCACAGGCGTAACGCCGGAGGGACGCATCACGGCGGTCGACGCGAAGGTCGTCTTCAACGGCGGCGCGTACGCGGCGGGCAAGCCGATGCCCACGCTCCTTCCCGGGGTCGATCCGAAGTTGCCGTACGACGTGCCGGCGGGTCGCTTGCAACGCATATCCATTTATACGAATACGGTTCCGGGCGGCCACATGCGGGCGCCCGGTGACGTCGAGTTCACGTTCGCGTTCGAGTCGCACCTCGACGGGATCGCGCGTGAGCTCGGCATCGATCCGCTCGAGCTGCGGCGGCGCAATGCGGTTCGCATCGACGGCTCGGACTTTGACGGAATCCCCTATTTGGAGCCGGCGGCAGTCGATACGCTCCAAACCCTTCGCGATGCGGCCCAATGGGAACGGCCGCGTCGGCCCGGCTCCGGCCGCGGCCTGGCACTGGGCGTTCGGCACATCGGCGGCGGCAAAGCAGAAGTGATCCTTCGGATGGACGCATCCGGAAGCGTTGAAGCGCAAACGTCTGCCGTCGAGCAAGGGATGGGAATCTTTACGACGATCCAACGCGTCATCGCGACGGAATTGGATATCGCTCCCGAGCGCGTCAGTGTCGTGCAACGTCCCGCGATGGAGCATGCCCCGCTGGATCCGGGAGCGGGAGCGAGCCGTCAGACGCACGTGACCGGCGGGGCAGCCCGCGCAGCGGCGCAACTCCTGCGCGAACGGATGAAATCCGGCGGCGTTCAGTTTCCCGTGGAGGTACGCGGCGTCTTCGAAGCGGCGCACGGTCACGGTCCAGAGCCGCATGGTTTCTGCGGAATTGCGGTGGACGTCGACGTCGACGAAGAAACCGGACAGGTGAGGGTCACCGAGGCAGTCTGCGTCGCCGACGTCGGCACGATCGTCAATCCGGTGGCGTTGCGCGGCCAAATCGCGGGCGGATTCGTGATGGGCCTCGGCGACGCCCTGACGGAGGAAATGCGTATCGTCGACGGACGCATCGAAAACGCATCGCTTGCCGATTACAAGCTGCCCGTCCAAGCCGACGTGCCGCCGCTGCGCTTCATCCCAATCGAGGACCGCGCCGGAGGGGGACCGTTCGGCGCAAAGATGGTCGGCGAGATCAACATTGCGCTCGTAGCTCCGGCAATCGCGAACGCGATCGCGGACGCGTGCGGCGCGCGCGTGCGCGACCTTCCGCTGCGTCCGGAGCGGGTGCTTGCGGCGCTTCGTCAGCCGCCGTAGGTCACCGGATTCCCCCAGCAGTCGTACGTGCTGGAAACGTCGCCGGAGGTGCTCGTCTGACTGGAGGAGAGCGTGACGTAATCGCCGCCATATTCCTGCAGGCACAGTGCCGTGGCCGGCTGCACGCACGTGCCGCTCGCCGGGTCGCAGGATGTTGTGACGAGTCCCAACCACGCGTAGCAGACTTCGGTGAGTACCGGCTTGCTGGCGGCGATGCGGCAGAGCTTTCCCGGCGTTGACGTCGGGGGCGGCGTGACGGAAGGGAGCGAGGACGGTGCCGGGATTGCCGTCGGTTGAAAGGTTCCGACGATGACCCCGAATCCGGATGCCATCGTCCCGGGAAGCAGCTCGATCTCGAAGCGGTTGCGCGCGCTCGCGACCGTCACATCCGTGATTGCGTTGCCTCCGTTGACGTCGGGGTAGCCGAAATTGACGACGACGTCTCGAGGAACGTAGCCGGCGAGAAACGGACGCGAGAGGGTGCTCGCCGGCACGCGCACCGCGCTCAGCGCGGTGATCCCCGCGACGGGCGGATCGCTCGGCGCCGCGGGTCCTCCGCGAACCGAATAGGTATAGCGCTGCAAGGTGAGCGCCTTGGCATCCCACCGGTACGCCCAAAAATGTCCTTGCCGCGCGGCATCGCGCGAATAAAAATCCAGTTCGTGGCCGTCTGAGTTGTCGAAGCCCAGCACGTCCGTGGCCGGAACGAAAATGGCCAGCGACGATGTCGCCTCGGATTCCCAGACCTCGAGCAGATGCGTCAGCTCGGTGTACGCGCTTTGCCGCTCAGCGACGAGCTTGGCATCGCTCAAGAGACCTTGCGTGAGGTACAGCAGCGTTCCCCCCAGCACGATCCAGACGCCGGTCGCGACCAGGATCTCGACCAAGGTGAAGCCGCGTTCGCCGGAGCGGGGCGGCATGCACGGTATAGTGCCCCGCTCCGCCGTACGCAGCAGCCCGTCGCACTAGGGAAACGTATAAATGACTTCGGCTCCGAGCGAGCTGTTATTCGCCGCCGCCGTGCCGACGGGAGAGGTGTAACGCGCGAACGACGCTACGTTCGACCAATCGTAGCGGTACTCGGCGCGGAATTTCCAGTTGGTGGACGTCGGAACGTATTGGAGTGTCGCCGTGCCTTCGTTCCATGCTTGCGCAATGCCGGTTCTCACGCCGTTGGCATCGTCGAAATGCTCGAGCCTGCCCGCAACCGTCACGTTGGCGTTGAGATTCCAGAGCGCGTACCCTGCCAGGCCGTTCCAGTTCACGGTTCCAAGCGCGGGCACGGCGCCCGACGTGACGATTGCGCCCGTGCTCGTGAACGACTGGTCGTTGGTTTGCGTTGCGATGTCGTAATTCAACCCGAAGTTCCACTTGCTGCTCGGGTTCCAATGCCCCACGAAGTCGAGCAGCGTACGCGTGCCGTAGATCGTCGCGCCGGTCGGCGGAAATGGTGTGAGCGCGGACGGCTCTTTGCCGGTATAGAAGTCGCCGCTGAACGAAAGGGCCGAAGACGGATTCCAAGATAACGCGCCTTCGATCGTCCCGAGCCCGGTCGTGCTGCGGATCTGATCCCATCCGAAATTCACACCGGCCGTTGCCGAGAAGTGCGACGTCGGTGCGTAGACGAGCCGAACGCCGGTATGCGTAAACGGGATGGCATAGCCAAAGAGAATCGAGCGTGAGATGTTGTTGTCGCTCGGTGACTCGATGACTTCGTAACCGGCTAGTGTCTCGAACTTTCCGACGTCGAGCGTCCACGGGCCGGCGGCATAGTACAGGAATCCCTGCGTGACGTCGGTGTACGTATTGGGCGTATAGCCGTACGAGTTGATGACGTTAGCGTCGGATCCGAGCGTGACTTCGAGTTGGCCGCCCAATCCTTGCGTCGCATTCTTGCGAATATTGATGTTGAACGCGTTGGGCACAAAACGCGTCATGCTCGGCGTGGCGGTGCCGTTGCCCGTAATGCCGTCAAAGACGCGATCGGAGGTGCCGTTCGTGAACACGAACGTTCCACCGGCGGCAAGGGGTGTCGTGTAGGTCACGTCGGCGAATCCACTTACGCTCCAGGGTGGAGTCGGAGTCGCAGTTGGCGACGGTGCAGGGCCGGGCGAGACGGGCGCAGTTTGAGCGCCGCTGCGCGCAAACGATACGGCGATCAGCGCGACGAATACCAGCGCGCCGGTGAAGACTCTTCGCAAATCGTTTCTCCTTAAAAAGAAAGACAAACCGCGCAGCCGCATGCGGACAGCGCGGTTTCCTTCACGGCACGAAACCGAGAGGGGAATCGGCTATCGTCGCGCCGCTCGGTCTTTGCGTACGATGTGCACGGCCGCCGCACGAGCGTCCAAGCGGATCATCCACATGACCGCATGAACAAGATAGCAAGGTCTACGCTCGCAAGCATTCGACTGTCGGTAAACGATTCACGGCGCAAATTCGACAATCTCTCTATCTTTTGAGGGATGGTCCGGTAAGGGCAAAAAAAAACCGCGCGGCAAGCGCGGCTTTTGGTCGCGAGGAGACGCGGCTATGCGGCCGGACGGAGCTCCGTGACCTTCTGCGAGATCGACTTGCCCGGCTCCGGGACGGCGATCAGGATTACCATCATGGCGATGAATGCGGCGAGTGACATCAGGCTTTCCACGGACGATCTCCTCTGCTCGGCGCGGCAGGCCGCCGTCGCCTCTTGGATTTAGGATAGCCGCAAGAACGCGCGGGGGCATTGGACAGAGGGAGAGCCCTTCGGTGCCGCCTTTCGACAATGGGGACGCTAGCCGGCCACGGTGTTTTGTAGGCTGAGCGGGCCGACGGTGATCGAGACGCTGTCGCCGACTGCCAGGCTGAAGTCGTCGGGCGGGACGATTCCCGTGCCGGTCATCAGCAAGACTCCGGACGGAATCGCATATTCGGCGGCCAAGCAGCGCGCGAGCTCGTCAGGTGCCCGCTTCATGAGAGCCGTCGTCGTCGCGCCGGTGAAGACGTCGTTGCCCTCGCGGCGGACGTTAAGGCCGATCGTCACGTTACGCAACTCGTCGGCGTCGGCAAGCAAGATCGCGGGGCCGACGGCACACGATCCGTCGTAGATCTTCGCCTGCGGGAGATACAGCGGGTTCTCACCCTCGATGTCGCGCGAGCTCACGTCGTTGCCGGCCGTATAGCCGACGATCTCGCAGAAACGATTCACGACGAGAACCAGCTCGGGCTCGGGCACGTTCCAGCGCGCGTCTTTGCGGACGCGAACGTGCCCTCCGGGAGCAATGACCCGCCAGCCGATGCTCTTGAAAAAGAGCTCCGGACGCCGTGCATCGTAAACACGGTCGTAGACGTCCGCGACCTTCGATTCCACCTTGCGAGCTTCGCGGCTGCGAACGTAGGTCACGCCGCTGGCCCATACTTCCTGCGAGGGATCGACGGGCGCGAGGAGCGGAGCGTCGGCGTTCTCATCGCTTGCGAGATCCGGCAGCATCTCGCGCACGCGTGCGGCTGAAAGCGCGAGAAGCAGCGAAAGATCGATGCCGCCGGGAAGGTAACGGCCGTCGAACGCCCATCGCGGACCAGATGGCGTCGCATGGCGCGTCAGGCGTCCGCTCGGCATCGCTCCGCCATTGGCGGCACCGAAGGGCAGAGCCTCTTGCGAGCAATACTCCTGCGAGATGCTCGCTCCAGCACGTTTATCCGGCCACCCAACGCGTGCGGTTGCCCGCTCCACCGAAGGAATGGTCGCCTCACCGCACGCGCTAGCCAGCGCGGAAGGCGTTCGTATCTTGCGCGAAGGCGGAAACGCCGTCGATGCGGCGATCGCGGCGAACGGCGTGCTCGCGGTCGTCTACCCGCAGGCCAACGGCTTGGGCGGCGATGCCTTCTTGATGATCTACGAACCGCGAAGCGATGAGGTCGTCTGTTATAACGGAAGCGGCCGTGCGCCAAAGGGCCTCGAGGCTGCCGAGCTGCGCGAGCGAGGCTTCACGCAGATGCCGGCGCGGGCGGCGCTCGCGGTGACGGTGCCCGGCGCGGTGCGCGCGTGGGAAGACGTCGCGGCGACGCACGGAACTCGGGGGCTCGATACTCTGCTTGCGGCAGCCGAAGGATATGCCCGCGACGGCTACGTCGTCACGGAAGTCGTCGCGTACTACTTGGCGCTAAACGAAACCATCCTGGCGCAATGCCCGCACGCGTCGGCGCTGTTTTTGCGCAACGGGCTGCCGGCGTGCGGCACGGTGCTGCGCAATCCGGGTCTGGCGAAGACGATCGCGGAGCTACGAGCCGGCGGTGCCGACGCGTTTTACGGCGGAGCCGCCGGTCGAGCAATCGTCGCCCGGTTGAACGCGGGCGGAAGTCCCATGACCGCCGACGATCTGCGCGCGCATCGAACGCAGGCAACCAAACCGTGGCGGCTTCCCTGGGCAGGTGGTGAGGTGCTGGCGCACCCGCCGAACTCGCACGGTTCGTGCGCCCAAATCGTTCTGGGTGCGGTCGAGGGCGATCGCGAAAGCGACGAAGGCTTGTGGGCGCACCTCGCGATCGAGGCCTTCAAGCATGCGTTTCACCTTCGGGATACGCGCTTCGGCGATCCCGATTTCGTCAAGCTGGACGAGCGAGAATTCCTCTCGCCGGCCGCACTCAAAGCGATTCGCGCGAGAGTCGACGCGCGGCGCGTCACCGCCGCGTTCAGAGGGCCCGACGCCGGCGACACGATAGCGATCGTTGCGGCAGACGGTGAGGGCCGCGTCGTCACGCTGATTCAGAGCCTGTACATGAATTTCGGTTCCTGCCTCGTCGCCGGCGAGAGCGGTATCGTATTGCAAAATCGCGGAGCCTATTTCAATCTGATCGACGGTCATCCCAACGAGCTGCGCGGAGGCCGCCGGCCGGTGCATACCCTTTCGCCCGCGATGTACGTCCGCGGCGGCAAGCCGGTGCTAGCCTATGGAACGATGGGGGGCGACGGCCAGCCACAGATCCACGCGCAGTTGCTGCACGCGATCGTCGAGCGTGGTCTCGACGTGCAGAGCGCGATCGATGCGCCGCGCTGGATCGCCGGACGTCCGCACGTACCGGGGCGGGAAGACGTTATGACGGACACCGTGGTCGTCGAGTCGCGCATGCCGGATGCCGTCGTCGAGGCTCTAACGCGCCGCGGACACCGCGTCGACCGCTTGGAATCGTTCGACCACACGATGGGACACGCGCAGGCGGTCTTCATCGACCGCGAACGCGGCACGTTTTCGGGCGGATCCGACCCGCGCGCCGACTCGTTGGCGCTGGGAGCCTAGACGCTAACCCTGCCGCTGCGGATGTTCGAGCTCTTTGGGGACCGCCACGAACTTCAGGGCGTCGAACGGCGCCGGACCGAACGTCGAGCCGATGATCGTGCCGTCTCGCATGAGCCGGCCGTTGACCGTCGTCCGGCCCATCGTGAGGAACAGGTTGCCGTTTTGCCGCACGCCGCCTGTCACCGGAAACGGATGACCGTCTTCAGGAATGTACGTGCCTTGGATCGTTCCGTCAGGATCGAGCGTCAAGCGCATCGTTCCGGGCAGCACCGCGCCCACGATCGGCCGTGCGGCGGTCGCTTCCAACGAGGCACGATACGTGATGGTTTTCTGCGGGATCGGATGCATGTCTCGCGCTTGCGCCCGCAGCGGAGCGTGCAGTCCGACAGCCAGGAAAGACGCCAGCGCCAGTGGCCAGAACATCTTCGACTTCATATCGATGTCGTCAACCGCCCGAGCACGTGATCGGGTTTCTTCACGCCGGTGCGGCATCGCACGAGGCAACCGTCGGTGAGCTTGCTCGCCGCGGGAACCGGTACGCCTCCCTTCATCTCGTCGAACCTGCGCTGGTCGATCCGAACGCTCGCGAATTCAGGCTCGATGACGGCAAGTATGCTGCGCTGCTCGCTTGCGCGCGACGGCTGGCGCTGCAAGCGCGGCAGATCGTCCTCACATGTTCGGTATATAACGGAGCTGCCGCCTGGCTTTCGGAAGACCTGGGCATCCCCGTCGAGCGTTCCGATGCGGCGGGCGCTCGCGCGCTCTTGGCTACCGAAGGACCGGTCGGCGTGCTGCTCAGCTACGCGCCGACGGTTCCGGTTGTCGTCGATTATCTCAGCGAGGTCTTCGCGAAGGCCGAGCGCAATCGGGAAATTCGTGCTGCGGTCGCCGACGCGATGCCGTTCACGTCGACTCCGGAAGCCTACCGCCGGGCGCTGCTGGCGGCGACGTCGCCGCTGCGAGATTGCGGAGCGCTGTTTGTCGCGCAATACAGCATGCATCCGTATCTCGCGGACATCCGGGCGGCCTGGAGGGGCGGCCCGATCGTCAGCGCCGTCGCCGCCACCGTCGACGAGCTGAGAGCGTGATGCTCTATTTCGCGTACGGCTCGAATCTCTCGAAAGCCGCAATGCAGAAGCGCGCTCCGACGTCTCGCCCGGTTATTGCGGCGGTGCTGCCCCAATACCGCCTAACCTTCGAATCGAACGAACCCGAAGGGTCGCCGCCGGCCTTTTTCGCCAACATCCGCCCGCACGCGGAGTCGTCCGTGCCGGGGGCGCTCTACGACGTGGATGATGCGGCGCTCGGCCTGCTGGATGCATACGAGGACCTTGCCCGCGGCGTTTATGAAAGAGCAGAGGCCGTCGTGCTGCGGGCGGACGGGAAGCGCGCGGTCGTTGTGCTCTATCGCATGCACGGCCGCGAGTTGCGGCTGGGGCGGCCATCCGAGCGGCAGTTACGGCAGATCCGTGAAGGCTACGCCGACTGGGGGCTCGATCGTCGCGCTCTCGATGCTGCGACGCGCTTGATTCCTTCGACGAGATCTTGAGTCGTCGCCTCGGCGTCATAGATTTCTCGCACGCCGATCTCTCGCAGCTTCGGAATGTCCTCTGCTTGAATGACGCCGCCACCGACCACGATGATGTCGTCGGCTTCGCGGTCGCGCAAGAGCTGCATGATGCGCGGGAAGATCGTCATGTGCGCTCCCGAGAGTATGCTGACGCCGATAACGTCCACGTCTTCCTGCACCGCGGCGTTCACGATCATTTCGGGCGTTTGATGGAGGCCGGTGTAGACGACTTCCATGCCGGCGTCGCGCAGCGCGCGCGCGACGATTTTGGCGCCGCGGTCGTGTCCGTCCAAGCCGGGCTTCGCCACCAAGACTTTGATCGGGTTGCCGTTCACGTTTTTTGCCCGGCGATGAGTTCTAGGATTCGGGCAACAACCTCTCGCCGGGAAAGCCGGCCCGCTTCGAGATCGGCAAGAAGGGCAGTCGCCCGCGGCGAGTCGAGGGCCGCTCGCGCCGCTCGCCCGGCGTCCTCCCGCGCGATTCGAACGACCTCGAAGCGCACGGCGCGGGAGGCATTCGGCGCGCCGCCGAGCTCGAAGCCCACAAGCGCTTGCGTAAGCTCCTCCACGCCCGTTCCGTCGCTTGCGACGGTTTGCAGAACCGGCACGTCTCGAGCGCTTTCGCGCAGCATGTGCTTGAGATCGACCGTCGTCGCATTGGCACCGGGACGGTCCGCCATATTGACGACGAATACGTCGGCGACCTCCGTCAGCCCGGCTTTGATCGTTTGCACGCTATCACCGAGAGCGGGCACGGTGACGACGACGACGACGTCTGCGATGGCGACGATCTCGAGCTCGATTTGGCCGACGCCGACCGTCTCGATCATGCAGACGTCGAATCCCGCCGCGTCGATGAGGGCAACTGCATCGCGCGTCGCCGGCGCGATTCCGCCCGCGCCTTCGCGAGATGCCATGCTCCGAATGAAGACGCCTGCGTCGTTGGCGTGACGCTGCATGCGGACCCGATCGCCCAGCACGGCACCGCGCGTGAACGGAGAAGATGGGTCGATTGCCACGACGGCAACGGTCTTGCCGAGCGCGCGAAACTTTTCGATGAGGCGATCGACCAGCGTCGATTTTCCAGCTCCGGGCGGCCCGGTGATGCCGTAGGCGGCCATGCGCCCGAGCGCCGGATCGCGCGGTCCCAGCGCCGCCAAGAGCGCCGGCAGCTCAGCGTAGCCGTTCTCCACACCGCTGATGGCGCGCGCGAGATCGCGTTGCTTGCGTGGCGCAATCACAGGTGTCGGTGAGTGTTCGGCTTGCAAACCTAAGGAGCCTAAAACACCGGGGTTTCGACGTAACGGCCGAAGATCGGCACGAGCGTTTTGACGATCTCGCCTTCGGTGGCGCGTGCCCGCACGGCTTCGATCGTTGCGGGCATGATATTATCGTCCGTCTCGGCTACGCGAGCCAGCTCCTCGAGTGCCCGGCGAACTTGCCCGGGATCCCGTCGCGCCTTCACGCCCGCAAGGCGCGCCAACTGACGGTCTGAAGCCGTGTGATCGATTTGATGCAGCTCGATCGCGGGATTAGGCGATGAATCCCGGTATTTCGTGACGCCGACGAGTTGAAACTCCCCGGACTCGATGCGTTTCTGAAAAGCAAACGCCGCGTCGGCGATCTCCATCTGAAAGTAGTTGTCGTCGATGCAGCGCACGACTCCGCCACGCCTGTCGATGTCATCGAAGTATGCGAAGATGCCTGCTTCGATTTCGTTGGTCAGCTTTTCGACGGCGTAGGATCCCGCCAGGGGATCGATGGTATTCGCTACGCCCGTTTCCTCGGCGATGATCTGCTGCGTGCGCAAGGCGATCTTCATCGCCGCCTCGCTCGGAATCTGCAGGGCTTCGTCGTACCCGTTCGTGTGCAGCGATTGGGCGCCCCCGCACACGGCCGCCAACGCCTCGATCGCGGTGCGAGCGATGTTGTTGAGCGGCTCCCTGGCGGTGCACGAGGCGCCGGCGGTTTGGCAATGAAAGCGCAGGCGCATCGATTCGGATTTTTTGGCGCCGAAGCGTTCTCGCATGACTTTCGCCCACACCCGGCGGGCGGCGCGGAACTTGGCGATCTCTTCCAAGAAATCGATCTGGGAGACGAAATAGAAAGACAGCCGCGGCGCAAAGTCGTCGACGTCGAGGCCGAGCCGACGAACCTCCTCGACGTATGCGATGCCGGCGGCCAGCGTGAACGCCGCTTCTTGAATCGCGGTGCTGCCGGCTTCGCGGGTGTGGTACCCGCTTACGTTGACGGCGTTGTAGCGCGGTAAGTGGCGAGCCGCGAACGCAATCGTATCGCGCACGATGCGAATCGACGGCCGCGGCGGAAAGACCCATTCCTTTTGCGAGATGAACTCTTTGATGATGTCGTTCTGCGCCGTGCCGCTGAGATTTTTCCAATGAAAGCCGCGCTCGTCGGCGACGACGAGGTACATTGCCAGCAAAATCCAGGCCGGTGCGTTGATCGTCATGGAGACCGAGATTTTCTCCAAGTCGATCCCGTCATATAAGGCCAGCATGTCGTCGACCGTATCGACCGCGACACCCTCGCGACCGACCTCGCCTTCAGAACGCGGATCGTCGCTGTCGTAGCCCATGAGCGTCGGCATGTCGAAGTCCGTCGACAGCCCGGTTTGTCCTTGCGCAATCAAATACCTGAAGCGGCCGTTGGTGTCTTCGGCCGTGCCGAAGCCGGCAATCTGTCGCATCGTCCACGGCTGCGCGCGGTACATCGTCGGATAGGGGCCGCGCGTGTACGGGTACTCGCCGGGGAAGCCGAGATCGCGAAGATAATCCAGCGAACCGACCTCATCGGGCGTGTACAACCGCTCCAGCTCGAGGCCCCCGTGCGTGCGAAAAATCTTGCGGCGCTCGGGACGGCGCTGCGCGAACGGGAAGAGCGTCAGCTGCTCCCAGCGCTCTTTTTCGGCCGCGACCGTGGCGCTTCGCTCTCGAACGTCCATCGCGGGGGGCTTCGACGCCGAGCAAGGGGCCCGCTCTTCGGAGCGGCCCTCCCCCGGGCGCCGAGGCGTCGTTCGCTTGCTTCCCTATCCCCAAAGAAGCGTTTTTTGTCGGAGTTGTGTTATATTCTCCGGAAGCGACGGGCACGGTGCCGTCCGTCGCAGCAAGCGAGTTCGTCTAGTCCGTGGTCAGAGTGGATCCGTCTCCTCACTATCAGGTACGTCGCGAACACGAAATATCGACCAGGCACCAGAAACGAAGAAACCTGTTCACGTATGTACACTGATGAGATCTTAACCTGCACCGATTGCAACGCGCAGTTCACCTTTAGCGCCGGAGAGCAAGAATTTTTCGCCGCGAAAGGTTTCCAGAACAAGCCCAACCGTTGCCCGGATTGCCGCGCTGCGCGTAAGGCTCAGCGTTCATCCGGCGGCGGCGGTGGCAGCTATTCGGGCGGAGGGTACGGCGGTGGCGGTGGACGCCAGCGCGAGATGTATCAAGCCGTTTGCAGTCAGTGCGGACGGACGGCCGAAGTGCCGTTCCAGCCGCGCGGCGACAAACCGGTCTATTGCCGCGAATGCTTCCAGCAGCGCCAATCCTACCGGTAGCGCAGAGCAGAA
>Ga0209061_1005136_pt1 | contig 11773 bp, 9 predicted proteins | sample Coa_R1_10_FD_187157 | JGI IMG/M metagenome (GOLD analysis project Ga0209061, IMG submission 187157) | Surface soil microbial communities from Centralia Pennsylvania, which are recovering from an underground coalmine fire - Coalmine... | ecosystem: Environmental > Terrestrial > Soil > Unclassified... | reverse complement strand
CGGCCCCGATTCCAACTCAGATTGTCGATCCATTCCAAGGTTGTCTCAGGATTGTTCTCATAAGAGTCGTCGGTCTGGTCGAGGTCGACTGCCGTTATCCCCGTGATGTCAAACGCAGGAGCGTTATGAATACCCGCAGTGGAGATCCCCTGAATTCCGAACTGCTGGAGGAGAGTGCTTCCGATGACGTCCGAGGCGTAATAGTTGCGGTGATACGTTCCGCCAAAGCGGAATTCGTTGAAGGCGGTGGGACTAATCGTATGGGTCCACGAGAAAACCGCACTCTCGCCGTAACGGAGCTGCGTTACATGGTACGGGTAGACATCGGTGTAATCAAGGGGCATCCGTTTCCAACTGATCCGAGCGAAAACCGTATCTCGCTCGCTGATGTTGTAATCCCCGCGGCCATCAAACTGGTTATATCTGGTGAAACCTGTTGTCCCAGGATACTGTTGCGACCAGTTATTGAACAAGGCCCCCGGGCCGCCAGTGTTTGGCGAGGGGAATATGTAATTCTGAATATTCTGAGAAACCTGGCTGATCCGGCTCGCCGGGATTTGGTTGTTCGGAAATTGAGTTCCTGTCTTGGGATCAATGATGGGAGTTGAGAGTCCGCTGAAGTCACCGTTTTTCCACGCGGGCAACGGAACGTCTTCAGTGAGCACGGTGTTTGCGGCCTCCCGCGAACCTTCGTAATCAAAGAAGAAGAAAAGCTTGTTCTTCTTGATCGGGCCGCCCAGGCTCGCACCAAAATCGTTATAAACGCGGAACGGGACTTTTGAACCGAAGAAGTTGCGGGCGTTGAGAGCACTCCCGTTGTAATCCCAGAAAGCCCCACCGTGAAACTGATTCGTTCCCGGCTTGGAGATCACCTGGAAGTTTGCCGCCGTTGCAAATTCTGCCGGCGCCACGGCGGTCTCGACTTTGACTTCCTCAACGTTCTCTAAACTGGGTTGCACCGGGCTGGCTCCCTGGAAGTAAGCCATCACGGCAATCCCATCCATGGTCGGCAGCGTGCCGGTTTCAGTCCGGGCGCCACCAACAGCGGGAATACTGCTCGTCGAAACCGACGCCACGCCCGTATTAAACAGCGTATAGGAGTAAAATCCTCCATCACCGTAATGGCGCGAAACGAGCGGCAATGCCTCAATCGCCTGATGGCCTATTGAGCCCGAGATATCAGTCGCTTCTGTATTGATGACCGGGCTCGCGCCCTGGACCTGCACTACCGTCGAAGTCGAACCAACCTTGAGTTGTACGTTGAGGTTAAGAATCTGGTTAGCGGAAAGATGAAGGTCCCCGCGCTCGTATGTTGTGAATCCGCTCGCAGTCACCCGGATTCGATAGGTGCCAATTCCAAGGTCGGGAACGTTGAAGACACCGACCGCGGACGTACTTACTCTCCGCACCACCCCACTTCCTTCATTGGTCACCTGTATCTGGGCTGAGGGAACCATCGCGCCGCTAGGATCGGTAACTGTTCCCGTAATCGAGCCGAATGTGCTCTGTCCTATGGCCATCATCGGAACCAGGCACATGGCAGAAGTGGCAACTGCCCCCACTAGTATTTTGCGAAGCATTGAGCCTCCTCAATTCATAAACGCAACACCCGACGCGTTAATTACGACAATCGCAGTTAATGTTGCCCCAAGGTTTTTTCTTATGACTTGAAACTTTTCAGAGGCCATTCCAAAACAATGCGATTGTTTTCTCGAGAGCACATATCACAATGAAGGACGGATGTCAAGCAATTTGGCAGGACTTTCCTCAGTTTTTTTACGACTCCCAGGCGAGCAGCAATTCAAGTTGTAGGTCAGGTGGTTTCTCCGGGAGAGTGCTGGGGCCGGTCCCTGCAAGAAGATGATACTTAATCCCGTCGGCCAGGGCATAGAAGCGAAAGGGCGGAATGCCGAAGAATCGCCGAGAGATGATCAGCAGCTTCTCACACAGAATTTTCAGCTTCATTTTTTGTCCCAGAAAGGTGGCCGCAAAGCAAGCGGCTGCCGTCCCCAGCACCACCAGGTTCCTCAACCGCTGATAGCGCAGAACCCGAATATCTTCAAGTTGGTAGCTCTGTTTGATGAAGCGAAAAGTTTCCTCAATTTTCCAGCGCGTCGGATAAATTCGCACAATCCACCATAGGGTTTGCGAGTCCCGCGCTCCCCAGAGAGTGGTCAGCAGCAGCATCGGCTCCTCCCCCAACCCCGCCACCACGACCAAGAGCAACTTCTCCTCGCGCTCTGGCAGGCAGATCGACTCGGCACCGTAGCGCAGCTCCAAGACTTTCTCTTTCCCCTCTTCGATTTTGGTCACCTGTGCCTGATAGTGCAGCCGGCGGGCGGGGGAGTAGTTTGAAAGTTGTGTCTATATGACAGCCGTCGCCGACGCTGTGGGAATGTGGAAATCCAGCGCTTTTTGGCTGGATTTCCAAGCACGGTAGGAAGAGGGGGCAACTCGGTTTTTGAGTTTTCCACGCTTCCACCGTGCGCCATTTCCACAGCGGGAGAGATCCCGAGCGCGCCTTGACCGCTTGGCTTCGTTCCCGCCTGCGGCGCGTAGTAGTAGTAGTAGTACGTGTAACCACTGTACGTGGCGCTGATCGTCGAGTTGCCTAGCGCCAGCACGTCCACCTGGCCGTTCACTACCTCAAAACGGCGTGAGATAAGCTGATTGCCCATCCGGGCCGAACTCGGGGCCTGTTCAGCTGCCGAGCAGCAGATCGGGCATGCCAGCAACAAAACTGCAGCAAAGTGTCGCGGCAGGGCCCGACCCTGTACACCTCGACCTCGAAATTGTCGAAAAGAACCAAGAATCAAGCGAACCTCATTCTCCACGAAGGTGGTCCACACTCAATCAAATCAGGACTATATTCTCACCACGAGATGCGAATTGCCTGTGGCGTGTCAAGGTCAACATCGAGAGCCCGCTGGCTCTCATCGATGCTATAGGATGGCCCTCCCCGTGGCTTCCAATCGTTGCCGACGAATGAACCACTCTCAACACGGAGCTTCTGGATACCCGGCCATTCGAAGTCATCTGAATTGAAGCTCACCTCGCAGCGATAGCCGATGATGAGAAATTCGTGTCCCAAAGGATGAATCACGATGGCTTGCCCGTTGTCTGCTCCGGTCACCGTAACCGTGAAGCCGTTTACATCCCTCGTCTCGGAAAATTTCTGACCGGGCAAGTCGGCCATGAAGACCCTTTCTTTGCCGGTACCCGCGTAATAGGAAACCTGCGGCAGCGCCATCCTCAGCGACGTGTACGCGTCCCGCAAAGCGAACGCTCCGTTCGCAAGAGAGCCATTCGGCAGTACGTAAGGCTGATAATCGGCTGGGTAAGAGACATTCAACGCCCAAGGCGCGAAAAGGGGAGCAGCATATTCTCCCACTGCAATGTAAGCCAAGCGCGGAGCGACAGGGTCGGCGCCGCTATTAGTTTCCGTGATTGCGGGGAGATTGCGGCCCACGCGATAATCATCCAACCGGTGCCGGAGGTAATCGGTCGAACTGTCATTCGGAACGTACATGTTCAGCCCAATGAAGGAAATGTGCGGGCAGTTCTGAAGGTATGTGCCCACATCCTCGCCGGGTGCACCACCCACAATGCCATCTTCGAGCTTGCCGCCGACATAATTGAGAAAGAAAGGCAAAGGGTAGACCGCTGCGCCCGCGTCCGTCAGCGGCCGGATCCAGTTGTAGCTCAAATCCCAGGCGCTGTACTTCAGATCGTCAGTAAACCCCTTCTCCCGGAAAAGTCGATTGGAAGCCGGGGAATGATCGCGCCATAGCTTCCGGTTATGGCGGTCGGCACCGAATACTGCGATCTCATTTTCGACCTGGATCATGATGATGGTATGCGATTCGGAATCAATCTGGCGAATATGGCCGAGGAAGGCGCGAAAAGCAGTTACTTCTCTTTCGACCACAGCAGGATAATTGTAGGAAACCGCATTGTGGTGCGGCACACCGTCCGCATCCACGGCGCGAGGGTAGGTTTTTTCATCGCTCACTATGTAATACGGCGCGTACACTTCGCCAGTGAGGTTCTCATATATCGTACCGGGTCCGCTTGCATAATGGCCAAACCAGTCGAGAATAAGCTTCAGATGATATTTCTCCGCCATACTTCTTGCATGATCTACGTACGAAAAGTCATAGACACCTTCTTTGGGTTCGACCATGGACCATTTCACGGGAACTTTTAAGACGTTTAGCCCCAGCGCCTCTGCGGCTGGGTAAAGGTAATCGTAGACTTTCAAATCCTCGCCGTAATGACCGATAACGAGGTCCCACCATGGGATCTCGGAGCCCAGCGCCGTGAAAGGACGGCCTTCAACGAAAAGCCGTTCCCGCCCATTCACCCTTTCAAAATGAGGCATTAAGTTGGTGCTCAGCGGGACATTCCAAACGGCTTGCAGGGAATTCCTTGAGGCACGCGAGGAAGCCCACGCACCCCAGGCGAGAGAAAATATCAACATGTACGGTACCATGCGGCACCGTGGAGTGAATGACATCCGCCTCCACACGTCTACAGACTCTTTCCTAATCGGTCGATTATACAGCCAGCCTCGTGAGCACTTCTCCAGTTTCAGCGTGCGCCGCTCGCTGGGCCTAGCCTCAAGATTCAATCTCGCCGCCTTGTATTGAGTCGAACGTCACCCCGAGCGTACCGCCTGCCAAACCGCAATCGCTCGCGAGAAAAGACCGAAAACGTTTGATTGTGTGTCTTCAGAAATACAAATGCAATCCTAGTTGGATCGACCTATTGTTAATGGACGTGTAATTAATGGTTCCGAAAGTCGCCTGCAGCGGATCCGAAACCGGCGCACCGAATTGCGGATGGTTCAGAGCATTGTACAAATCAGCTTCAAACTTGAGTCGTGTTGATTCTCCCACTGGTATTCTGAAATCCTTCTGCAATGAGAAATCGATGTTGTTGACACCCGGCACCCGGATGTTAGGAAAATAGCGCGGCGCATTTCCGAACGCCTTCGTCGGATCTCCCGGGCCGGTGAGGTCTACCAACCCAGCCGCCGGACATGTTCCTGAGAAGTCGAAAGCGGCTGTGTTAAACCAGTGCTGGATCGTTTGATGGAACCCGGATGGTAGTGGATTGCCGATCATATTTGGACGGTCCTCGAGTAGGTGGGCTGCATTGCAGTACCCATACGAATTATCCGTGATGGCGAAGGGGTAACCGTCGCTGAGAGTATAGATCCCGGTGACCCGCCATCCTCCGATGACCTGACTGGCAACACCGCTCCGCGCCCACTTTCTCCCTGGTCCAAAGGGGAGATCCACGATGGGAGCAATGGTGAAGCGGAGCGGAAGGTCGCCCGCGCTGACCGACCGCTCCGCCCGGCGACTATAGAAGTCCTGCCCAAGCACATCCAGGGACCAGAAGCCGCCCCAGTCGGAGGAGGAATCGTCTATCAGCTTGCTCCAGGTAAAATTACTAACAAGTGAGAAACCATGCGAAAAGCGGTGGTTGAAACTCGCCTGGAGCGAGTGATAAACCGAACTGGAAAGCCCCCACCAGCCAGGATTCACAACCAAGTCGTAGAGGTTGCCACCACCTGCTAGTACGGCCACCGCGGCGTTCGGACAGTAGGGGCTTGTCGTCGCATTGTAGCCAAATTGCGCAGTGCTTTCGGGAGTTTGCTGGCAGATGTTATAGGCATAGTTGACGGGCAGGTGAGTGCCGTGGCTGCCCACGTATGCAACTTGCGCGACGCTGTTCGCGCCGATTTGCTTTTCGACCGTAAAGTTCCAAAGCTGGATGTATGTAGGTGTCTGCTTGCGTGGCGCCCAGGAGGAGAACGATACATTGCCGTTTACCGGGATGGGAGCCCTGATCGCGGAAGGATCGGGGCTTGTAATGGTCGGCAAGCTTGACCAGTTCGTACCAGCATTGATCGGGGTCGTAGCCAGCAGGTTTGGACCCGGTTGCCCGTCCCCGGCGCGGCCATGCCCGGCATAGCCTGGAAACATGATCCCGTAGCCTCCGCGCACGACAAAACGCGCCACGGGATTCCAGGCAAATCCAACGCGCGGCCCGACCTCCGTCTTCCACGAATCGAATGTGCTGGAAGGCGCATTGACACCGAATTGTTCCCACTTGGCTGAATAGGGGTTAAAGAATGCATCGCCATTGTGCAACTCATGGAAGGAGTTGTCCCACTGCCACCTAAGTCCCAGGTTCAGCGTCAGTTTGGGCGTGAACTTGAAATCATCCTGAATGAAATAAGCTCCGGACCATGCACGCGATTCCACCATGGCGTTTTGAACCTGAACTGAACTGTTGCCGCCGGTTGCGCCCAAAAGGAAGTCAGCAAAAGCGTTCCCGGTCTCGTCACCGAGGAAGCTGAAGCTTCCGACGACGCCGTTCGGCTGGTAATTGTTGATCGAATATCGACGGAAAGTGGTTCCAATTTTCAGCGTGTGACGTCCCACAATCTTTGTAACCGTGTCTGTAAACTGGAGCGTGCCGGCCGGCTCATAGAGAGTCTCGCCGGTAGCGAGCCCAGTGTAGCCCGTAATGGTTACCCCTGGCGTTCCGCACTTGGTACCATTGGCAGTATTGGGAACGCTTGCCAGGCAGTTCGGAATGCCGCTAATTCCGAAATCCGATGGCGACGTAAAGCCTTGGCCGTAAGTAGCGCGGTTGCCAATACGGTGCATATAGCCGAAATGGAAATCGTTCAGCGTGCTCGAGTTGAAAATATGCGTCCATCCGATCGTCGTTGCGTAGTCGTCCGTCTCGCTGAGCTGTTCTCCAGCCGGACCTACAACTAGGTCGTAAGCGGTGTTCTCACCTGTCTCCCGGTGGAAGACGCCGAAAATGTGGTCAGAGGGCGAAAGGTTGTAATCAATTCGCGGGTTGAATCGGTTCAGCGTGTTGCGGTACGGCGAGCTATAGGCTAGGACATCCGTCCCCGGCACGCTCGCCGACGTCGAAGATGTTGGATAAAGGGCGAGTATTTTCTGGGAAACGGAATTGATCTGCGTGATAGTGTCGTAGGGGATGGGCGTAGTCGTCCCGGGATAATAGATCTGGCCTTTGCGATCGTTACAGGTCCCCGTGGGGTCGAATCCCGCTGTGCACAATTCGGAAAGATTGCCGCTTCGGAATGCCGCGTCGGGAACCAGCGAGCCCGTCACGGGGCTGCTTCCAGGGTTGCGAATTCCCTGATAGTCGGTGAAGAAGAAAAGCTTGTTCCTGATTATCGGCCCTCCGATGGTTCCACCGAACTCATTGAAGTTGTATGGGTTTTTCCGTTGCGCCGGATTCTCAAAATAATTTCTGGCATCGAAGTGCTCATTGCCGTTGTATTCATACCCCGACCCGTGAAATTGATTAGTCCCCCTTTTGGTTACTGCGATAATCACACCGCCGCTCGAAGTGCCGTATTCGGCGGACATACTGTTGGTCTGCACCTTGAACTCCTGGATAGAGTCCACTGAGGGATCCAACGCCTGCCCGCCGAAGACGGGTTGCTCAATGCTCGAGCCGTCAAGCACGTAATCGTCGCTGCGCGGCCTGTCGCCGTTGATGCGTAGGTTGTTGTTGTCGCCGCTACCTATTTGCTCCGAGACGCCCGCGGTCAGGTAGAGCAGGTTGAAGACGCTGCGGCCACTGCCACTCTACGTCGGCAGCTGGTCAAGCTCGCGCTCCGTGACGGTCTGGCCCAAGTTTGACTGCTGAGTCTGCAGAAATGGCGCCTGGGTTGCGGTGACCTCGACTGTCTGTGTCGTAGGTCCAACCTCGAGAACCAAGTTGGCCTTTGCATTCGCGCCCACCTCCAGCACAATGCCCTTCATCGCCACGGCCTTGAACCCTTTTGCTTGGGCCTCCACATTGTACGTACCAGGATTCAAACTCGTTGCGGAATAAACGCCCGCCCCGTTGGCAATCAATGTTGTTGTGGCGTTGGTGCCAACGTTGGTTACTCTTACCGTGGCGCCAGGAACCACCGCACCGCTGGGATCTGTCACCACTCCGCTGATGGTTCCAAAAAGCCCTTGGCCAGCCATCCTGGCTGGCCAGAAAACAAGGAGGGAAACTGCGATAAGGATTATTCCTTCACTTACCCATGTTCGTCTCATGACTTCCTCCTACTGACGATAGTATGTTGGCTCGGGTATATATGCAAGCGCTTACAATGTCAAGGCTTACTTTGTCCCCTGTTTCTTTGTTTCTGGCTTATAATGCCGCTTTGCCCATGAGCAAACGATTCCATGCTTTCGACGAGGACGGGACTAACTTAAGTGGTCGGGTTGTTTGGTCCTTAGAGGTTCTGTGGTCTGTTGACATCCTTTGGAGAAAGTAGCGATGCTTCAAGCGGTACAAGTTGAAGCTCAGGCCCAGCAGCAGGGCTTGGCGCGTCTGGTTCCCCGCAAGCGTGGCCTCAAGAAAGCGCACAAGCTCAGGGCGGAGGTCCTCGATTTCATTCGCGAAACCCGTCTGCAAGATCCTTCCTTACCAACGGCGGATTTGGTGGGCTTGATCAGGGAACATTTCAACCTGACGGTTCACCCGCGAACCATCGAGCGTGGTTTAGCGCGAAGTCAAAAAAAACGACAGCGGGAGGAATGAACTGATTAGCCGGGAGCGACGCAACGACGAGTTGGTGGCTCATTATGAGCAACTGCGGAAGGATGCTCTCTCCTCAGCTGCTGGCCACGCGCCAACGCCGGGATTGGTACTCTTCCTGCGGAAAGGAATGGTGGCCTGGATGCGCGCCTGGCCCTCTGGCACCCCCAAGGTCGCACCGGAAGCGGCGTCGCGGCCCTCGACGCTCCCATCTTTTTCCGTTGATGTCCGGACCCAGATCGCGAGCATTCTCGCAGGAGTAATCTTGAGTCGGCAACTGGAGGTGTCCTCATGAGAGCCGAGGCCCATGAGAAAGTGCATGACGGTCATCTGAAGCGCAACGCTTATCTATACGTCCGGCAGTCCACGATCCGCCAAGTCTTCGAAAACACGGAGAGTACGAAACGCCAGTATGCGCTCCGGCAGCAGGCCCCCGCTTTGGGCTGGCCGGTCGAGCAGATCATCGTGATCGACAGCGATCTGGGGCAATCGGGCGCCTCGGCGGTGGATCGCGAGGGCTTCCAAAAGCTGGTGGCCGAGGTGAGCCTGGGCAAGGCCGGGATCGTGCTCGGGCAGGAAGTCTCACGGCTGGCTCGCAACTGCGCCGATTGGCACCATCTGCTGGAGATCTGCGCCCTGATGGACACGCTCATTCTCGATGAAGACGGACTTTATGATCCGGCCCACTTCAACGACCGGCTGCTGCTCGGACTAAAAGGAACGATGAGTGAAGCGGAGCTGCACGTCCTCAAAGCCCGTCTGCAAGGAGGTATCTTGAACAAAGCCCGGCGAGGTGAACTCCGATCGCCGCTCCCGGTAGGGTTCATCTACAATACCGTCAACCAGCCGGTGTTAGACCCGGATCAACAGGTGCAGGAAAGCCTGCGGCTCTTTTTCGAGACTTTTCATCGCACGGGGTCAGCGGTAGCGACCGTCAAGGCTTTCCGCCAACAGGGGCTGATCTTTCCCCGCCGGCTCAAGAAGGGGCCGCATAAAGGTGACCTGCTCTGGGCTGAGCTGACCCACAGCCGCACCTTGCAGGTGTTGCACAACCCGCGCTACGCCGGAGCCTTTGTCTATGGCCGGACCTACACTCGCAAGAAGGCCAACGGCCGGGTTAGTTTCTTAAAGCGCCCCCGCGAGGAATGGATTTTATTACCGGGCCTGCACGCCAGCTACATCTCGTGGGAGCAATATGAAGAGAATCAGCGGCGGCTTCACGAGAATGCCCAAGCGCATGGCCACGATCGGCGGAAGAGTCCCCCGCGGGAAGGCCCAGCCTTGCTCCAAGGGCTGGCACTGTGCGGGGCGTGTGGGAATCGAATGACCGTGCGGTATCACTCTCGGGGAATCCGCAGGATACCGGATTACGTCTGCCAAAGCGAGGGCATCGAGCGCGGGAAACCCGCCTGCCAAATCATCAACGGCGAGCAGATCGATCAGGCGATCAGCGACCTGCTTTTGGAAACCATGACGCAGATAGCGCTCGACGTCGCCCTGGCAGTTCAGCAAGAAATCCAGAACCGGATGGAGGAAGTGGATCGGTTGCGACGTCGGCAGGTGGAGCGGGCCCGCTATGAAGTGGATCTGGCTCAACGGCGCTACATGCACGTCGACCCCGCCAATCGTTTAGTCGCTGATGCTCTGGAGGCAGAATGGAACAGCAGGCTTCGCGCTCTGAATGAGGCGCAAGAAGGGTACGAATGCCTATGCCAAGCGGACCGCCTCGCCATCGATGGAGCGCAGCGAGAACGCATTGCGGCTTTGGTCAGAGATTTTCCGAAGGTGTGGCAAGATCCGCGGACGCCCGACCGCGAAAAGAAGCGGATGGCTCGTCTGCTCCTGGAAGATGTTACTCTCCTGAAGCGGGAGCAGGTTCAGGTGCACGTTCGCTTCAAAGGGGGCGCAGGGCAAAGCCTCTTGCTTCCACTCCCACTGAGTACGACGGTTCTGAGGAAGACTCCCGCCGCCGCCGTCCGCGAAGTCGATCGACTCTTGGATCACCATACCGAAACCGAAATCGCTGGGCTGTTAAATGAATGCGGTCTACGGTCCGGAGCGGGGCAAGCGTTCACACCGATGACCGTGATCAACATACGCCGCAATTATGGGTTGCGGGATCGCTTCCAGCGGTTGCGCGATCGTGGTCTACTGACCATTGATGAAATGGCCGAGTGTCTCGGCATTGCCCGCTGCGTGGTGAAGGAGTGGCGGGACAAAGGGCTGCTGCAGGCTTATCGGTACAATGGAAAAGGTCAGTGCCTCTATGAACCACCGCCGTACGATCTTCCTGGCAAGTTCAAAAAGAAGGGGCCGTACCTAATCATGAAGGCAAGTAACATCTCATCTGCTAATGAGGTGCAGTATGAAGCGTAAGCCTTGTCGCGGGGCCGGTAGGGCCGCGCGGGCACGACCCCACGCCGTAATGCTGGACCATCTCCTGATAGGCGGGGTTGAGGTCGGGTTCGTAGCGGCAAGCGCGGCGGACGCCGGTCTTGGTGTTGTCGGGCACCACCAGTTCGGGCACGCCGTCTAGAAATTCCAGGGCGCGCACGTGAGCCCCCAGCCAGTCTTCCAGAGCTTGGCTCCAAGTGGCTTCGGCGTAGGTGCAGTTGCTGGCGCCCAGCACGGCCACGAAGATGGAGGCTTCGCGCTCCGATCCGCCCTTCGGGTCAAAGATGGGGATGGTGTCGCCGGCGTAATCGACGAAGAGCTTTTCGCCCGCCTTGTGCTCGTGGCGCAGCACCACATCCAGATGGCGGTGCCAGCGATGATAGAGTTCCGTGAAGCGGCTGTAGCGTTAGCCGTCGGGGTCGTTCTGGCGGTATTCCTCCCACTGCAGGAGCAACGTCAAGCGGCGGTGGGATTGAAGTTCCTGGTGAAGGTGCGCGAAGTCCGGCGTGGGCCGCTGGGTTTTCGCAGGGCGCTGGACGGGTTCACCTTGAACGGGGTCACCCCGAATGGGCTCGCCCCCAGCGGGTCCTCCGTGACGGGGATGCGCGTAGAGCGCTTCTTCCAGCCGCGCCTCGTCCCAGCCTTCCTCAAGCGGCCATCGGACGCCCGCCGCCCGGGCCCGGGCGAGGCAATTCGAAACACTGGCTTGCGAGATCGAACAACTGCGAGCGATCTGATCCTGGCTCAGGCCCAATTCGAACCGGAGCCGCAACACTTCCTTGAT
>Ga0209061_1005134_pt1 | contig 11783 bp, 13 predicted proteins | sample Coa_R1_10_FD_187157 | JGI IMG/M metagenome (GOLD analysis project Ga0209061, IMG submission 187157) | Surface soil microbial communities from Centralia Pennsylvania, which are recovering from an underground coalmine fire - Coalmine... | ecosystem: Environmental > Terrestrial > Soil >... | reverse complement strand
TGCGCCGCCGCGACGGCCGCGGGCCGGCCAGCATGCCGCATCCCTCCATGCGCCCCGCGCTCGGCAAGACGCTGGGCGTGCCGCTGTTCCAGGAGCAGATGATGCAGCTTGCCGTCGACTGCGCCGGGTTCACCCCCGCCGAGGCCGACCGGCTGCGCCAGGCGATGAGCGCCAAGCGGGCGCCGGAACGCGTCGCCGGGCTGCGGCGGCGGCTGCTGGCCGGCCTGGCGGCGCGCGGCATCCCCGCCGCGGTGGCCGAGGACATCTACGCGAAGATCCTCGCGTTCTCCAGCTACGGGTTCCCCGAGTCGCACGCGATCAGCTTCGCCTACCTGGTCTACGCCAGCGCGTACCTGAAGCGGTACTACCCGGCCGCGTTCACCGCCGCCTTGCTGCGCAACCAGCCGATGGGCTTCTACGCCCCGCACACCCTGATCAACGACGCGAAACGACACGGGGTGACTGTCCGCGGCGTGGACGTGAACGCCAGCGGCGCGCTGGCCGTCCTCGAGGGCGACCCGCCGGCGATCAGGCTCGGCCTGTCCGGGGTGCGCGGCCTGGGCAGGGCCGCCGCCGAGCGGGTGGCCGCCGGGCGGCCGTACCGGGACCTGGCGGACTTCGCCGCGCGCACCGGGCTGCCGGCCGCCGTGCTCGAGGCCCTGGCAAGCGCGGGGGCGTTCGGGTGCTTCGGGACCGGCAGGCGGGCCGCGCTGTGGGCGGCCGGGGCCGCCGCGACGGTGCGCGACGGGCAGCTTCCCGGCACCGCCACCGGCCTGACGGCGCCGCCGCTGCCTGCCATGACGCCGGCCGAGGAAACGCTGGCCGAGGCGTGGGCCGCCGGCAGCTACGGCACCCACCCGGTGGCGCACGTGCGGGCGGCGCTGGCCGCTCGCGGGGTGCGCGCCGTGTCCGCGGCGCTGGCCGCCGCCGGGGGCGCCGCGGTGGCCGTGGCCGGCCTGGTCACCCACCGGCAGCGCCCGCCGACCGCCCGCGGCGTGGTGTTCCTCAGCCTGGAGGACGAGACCGGCCTGCTGAACGTGATCTGCCCGCCGGCGGTCTGGGCGCGGCACCGCCGCGCGGCCGCGGCCGCCCCGGCCGTGTGCGTCCGCGGCCGGATCGAGCGCTCGGGCGGCGCGGTCAGCCTGGTGGCGGCCGCCGTGCGCCCGCTGCGGATCACTGCCGCCGTCCCCAGCCGCGACTTCCGCTGACCTTCACCTTCCCGTGCCCGGACACGCGCAGGTCCCCGCGAGGGGACAGTCGCCCGCCGCCCGGCTCCGCATGCCGTCGCATCCGCCTGCCGCCCGGCTCCCCATGCCGTCGCATCCGCCTGCCGCCCGGCCCGCAGCCGGTCAGCGCGAACCGGGCACCCTGCCGGGGCCGTCGTCCCGGTACCGCTCCGCCCGTCATCCGGCGTTCCGGCAAGCCGCATGCCGGCGAGCCGGCGTGGCGCCCGGACAATGTCGGAGGCCGCTGCTATACTCGAACTGACAGTTGAAATAAGCTAATTCTCTGCCGGAAATGGATGAGCCGTGGCGCGCCGCAGCGCGGAGGGAGGCGAACCCGGTGGGTAATGTCTCGGCCTTCGCCAGCCCGAAGCAGGCGCTCGGCATGGCGCTGGCAGCGGTGGGCTACCTGGCCGCCGCCGATCCCGCGGCGATGCCGTCCGGCGAGCAAGGCGAGTGCCTGCAGGGACTGGAGCGGCTGGACGCGGTGAAGACCGCGGTGCGGGCGGGCATCCTGCGCGCCTTCGCCGCCGGGCAGGGCTACGCCGAGGATGCGGCGCACAGCGCCGGGCCGTGGCTGATCCACAAGACCGGGGTGACCCGCGGCGCGGCCGCCGGGCACATCGGCTGGGCCCGCCGCGCGGCCGCGCACCCGCAGGTGGCCGCCGCGCTGGCCGAGGGGGATGTGCTCACAGAGTCGGTGGCCCGGAGCCTGTGCGGGTGGACCGACCGGCTGCCGGAGGACGCCCGGCAGGCCGCCGACGAGATCCTGGTCGGGGCGGCGCGGGCGGGAGCCGACGAGGAGGACCTGGCGCGGCTGGCGGCGGAGATGATCGCCCGCTCCCGGCAGCCCGGTGACGATGACGGCCGGAGCTTCGAGGACCGGTCGGTGCGGCTGGAAACCACCTTCGACGGGGCAGGCGTGCTGCGGGGAGAACTGACCCCGGAATGTGCGACGTTCCTGGCGTCGGTGCTGGAATCGCTGTCGGCCCCGGCCGGCGCCGACGACGAGCGGACCCGGGACCAGCGCTACCACGACGGCCTTGCCGAGGCGATGCGGCGGCTGCTGGCGGCGGGGCTGCTGCCGGAGCGGGCCGGGCAGCCGGTGAAGGCCTGGGCGCACGTGTCGCTGGCCGAGCTGCTGGCGATTGACGCGGACTCGAAGCTGCAGGACGAGTGGATCGAAACGGTGCGCGGGCGGTGGGCGGCGGCGCGCGCGGGTGCGTCGGTGGCCGGCGGCGACGGCGCCGCGTGGCTGGACGGCGACGCCGCGCGGGCGGTGACCTGTGACGCGGCGCTGATGCCGGTGGTGACCGGGGAGGTGAACGCGGCGGCGCTGGACGGGCTGGTTGCCCTGTGCGTGGAGCTGGCCGGCCTTGCCCGGCCCGCGCCGCGGCCGTGCGGATGCGTCTGCGGCGGCTGCAGCTGCCCGCGCCCGGCCCCCCCGGCCCCCCCGGCCCCCCCGGCCCCCCCGGCGCGCGAAGCGCTCGAGCGGGCCATCATCGGCAAGGCTGCCGATCTTCTGTCGGGGCCGGGCGGGCTGGCGTCGTTCCTGCGGCAGCGCGAGCTGGGCGCGCGGCTGGGCGGGCCGTCGCTGCCGCTGGACGTCGGCTACGCCGGCGACGTGCCCGCGTCGATCCGGCGCGCGGTCCTGCTGCGCGCCCGCGGGCACTGCGAGTGGCCCCGCGGATGCCGGCAGCCGGGGTGGGCGTGCCAGATCCACCACGTCGTGCCGAAGTCGAAGGGCGGCAAGACCAGCGTCGCCGGCTGCGCCCTGCTGTGCTTCTTCCACCACGAGGTGGTGATCCACCGGATGGGCTGGACGCTGGTGGTCAACGGCGACGGCACCACCACCGCGTGGAACCCCGGCAAGACCAAGATCCTGCACGGTCACGGACCCGCGCCCCGCCCCGGGTAACCGTCCCGGCGCCCACCGGGCGCAACCGCCACGGGCCATAGACGACCGCCCTCATCCCGGCGGCCTGTCAGCGCACCCCGCGCGGCCGGAACTGCACGCTGATCCGCGCCCCGGCCACGTGCCCGGCCTTCGGGACCGCGTGGTCCCAGGTGCGCTGGCAGCTGCCCCCCATCACCAGCAGGTCGCCGTGGCCGAGCTCGAAGCGCAGCGACGGGCCGCCGCCCCGCGGCCGCAGCAGCAGCGCCCGCGGCGTGCCCAGCGACACGATGGCCACCATCGTGTCCTGGGACCGGCCGCGCCCGATCCGGTCGCCATGCCAGGCCACGCTGTCCCGCCCGTCCCGGTACAGGCACAGCCCCGCGGTGCGCAGCGGCTCGCCGAGTTCCGGTTCGTAGTGCGCGTTCAGCGCCCGCAGCGCGGCATCCAGCACCGGGTCCGGCAGCGGCTCGCCCTCCCCGTAGAAGCAGGTCAGCCTGGGCACGTCGACCACCCGGTCGTACATGTGCCGGCGCTCCGCCCGCCACGGCACGACCCGCAGCAGCCTGGAGAACACCGCGCCGGAGCCGGCCAGCCACCCCGGCCGCAGGTCCACCCAGGCGCCGCGCGCCAGCGCCGTCCGCCGCACCGTGCCCCGAAGCGGCCGCAGCGCCGGCTCCTCGCAGGCATCCAGCAGCGATTCCTGGACCACAGCGCTCATGCCACCACTGTAGCTCGTACGTTCGAGCCGGCCGTCATGACTCCCCCTCCCCGGTCCGCCGTCGTCGCCGGCCCGGGACCGGGCGGGGGGCGAGCCGCCGGGTTACCAGCCGGCCGGCATCCGGGCACGGTGGCCAACAGCGGCACGGCACGGCATCATGGCTGCATGCGGGCCTATTTCTGCGGCACCCGCGGCTCCACCCCGGTGAGCGGGCACGACCAGGCGCACTACGGCGGGTACACGTCCTGCATCGCGCTGGCCCGCGGCGGCGGGCCTCCCACCCTGGTCCTCGACGCCGGCACCGGCCTGCAGCAGCTGTCCGGGGCGCTGAACGGCGCGCCGTTCCGGGGATCGCTGCTGCTCAGCCACCTGCACTGGGACCACACCCACGGCATGCCGTTCTTCCGCGGCGGCCTGGCCGACGGCCACCGGGTGGACGTGTACCTGCCGGAGCAGGGCGCCGACCCGGAGGAACTGCTGGCCCGCGCCATCTCCCCGCCGCACTTCCCGGTCCGGCCCGGCCAGCTGGGCCGCGGCTGGACGTTCCGCGCCCTGCGGCCCGGCTGCCACCGCATCGAGGGGTTCTCCGTGCAGGCGGCCGAGATCCCGCACAAGGGCGGCCGCACCTTCGGCTTCCGGGTCAGCGACGGCGCCGCGGCGATCGCCTACCTGCCGGACCACTGCCCGCTGGCGCTCGGCCCGGGCCCGGACGGCACCGGCGAGTACCACCCGGCGGCCGTCGCGCTGGCCGCCGGGGCCGACCTGCTCATCCACGACGCGCAGCACACCGCCGCCGAGCTGCCGCGGCTGGCCTACCTGGGCCATTCCGCCGCGGAGTACGCGGTGGGACTGGCACGCCGCTGCCACGCCGGCACGCTGGTGCTGTTCCACCATGACCCGTGGCGGACCGATGCGGAGATCGACCGGATCGCGGCCGCCTGCGGCGGGGCGGGCGTCCCGGTCATCGCCGCCTTCGACGGGATGGCGCTCGAGGTGCCGTGACGGCGTCACCGTGCCCTCCTCCCGGCCGGCCGCCTCTCATCGCCGCGGGCCAGGGGGCCGGAGCCGGCGGACCCGGGCACCGTCCCCGCCCGCCCGGCGACGGTGGACAGCACGCACCCGGCGATGATCAGCAGGAACGAGACCGCCATCGTGACGGTGAACGGCTCCCCGAGCACGGCGACGCCGGCGGCCACCGCCACCGCGGGGTTGACGTAGGTGAACACCATGGCCCGGGAGGTGCCCACCTCCCGGATCAGCGCGAGGAACACGAGGAACGCGCAGGCGGTGCAGACCACGCCGAGGGCGGCCAGCGAGGCGGCGACCTTGGCCGGCGGCATCCGGTGCGGCCAGTCCGCGATCGCCGCGGGCGCGTAGGCCAGCGCGGCGAGGCCGAGGCAGGCCGTGGTCATCGGCAGGGCCGGCACGTCGGCCAGCTTCCGCGCCGCCACCAGCGGGGCCGACGCGTAGCCGACCGCGACCAGCAGCACCTCGGCCACCGGCCAGCCGCCGCCGCGGCCCAGGTCCGGCGCGGCCAGCACCGCGACGCCGGCCAGGCCGATGAGCAGCCCGGCCCAGCGCCTGGCGCTGAGCCGCTCGCTGCCGCCGGTGAGCCTGGCGACCACCACGCCGATGATCGGCACGGCCGCGATGAGCAGCCCCGCCAGCGAGCTGGGCAGCCGCCGTTCGGCCTGCGACAGCAGCCCCCAGGGCCCGATCATCTCCAGCGCGGCGAACGCGGCCAGCGGCCGCCAGTGCCCGCGCAGCGCGCCGAACTGCCCGGAGCGCGCCGCCAGCGGCAGCAGCACCAGCGCGCCCAGCGCGGTGCGGGCGAACACCACCACCGGCACCGCCACGCCGCCGACCGCCACCTTGATGAGCAGGTACGGGATGCCCCACACCAGCGACATGACCGCGAACAGGATCCAGCCCCTCCGGCTCACCGGCACCCCGCATCCCGAGCGTCGTGACGAAACTCAGCGCCGCGGCCCGGCCGCGGGCCGCTCATGCGAGTATCACCGCAGCCCCTTCCCGGCGCTGCCCGGGCTTGACAGCCATCACCCTCCAGCCGGACGGCCTACCAGGACAACCGTACGGCACCGGGCCTGCCCGACGTTCCCGGCACCCAGCCGGATTCGCCCCGCCCGGGTACCGGCGGGGCTCGCCCGCAGCGGCTGGCTGACCGGGACGCCGGGCGGCGCGCTGGGGGCGCGCGGCATCCCGGGTGGCGGGGTGGCGCGTGAAGCCAGCCGCCGCGGCGGCCGGCGGAGCGTCGGTGATCGCCGGCGCCGGCCGGCGGGAGCTGCCGCGGCTCAGCTGACGGCGGGGAGGCGGCCCGCGGCGGCGCGGGCGATGACATGCCTGCGGAACAGTTCGGCCGCGGGGAGCATGCGCCGTTCGGCGGACCAGGACAGGCAGATCTCCCGGACCGCGCCGGCGTCGGCGATCTCGCGGTAGCAGACCGGCCCGGCCGCCGCTTCCGGCGATCCCGCGCGCGGCGCGGGCACGACGGCCACGCCCAGGCCGGCCGCGACGAAGCCGCGGACCGTGGACAGGTCATCGCCCTCGAAGAGGACCGACGGGCGGAATCCGGCCTGATCGCACAGCTCGTCGGTCTGCTGGCGCAGCGCGGAGGCCGGCCGCAGGCCGATGAACGGCTCCCGCGCCGCTTCGGCCAGCGCGATGCGCGGCCGCGCGGCCAGCCGGTGCCCGCGCGGCAGCGCCAGCCGCAGCGGCTCGAGCGCGAGCGGCCGGGTGTGCACGGCCGGGTCGTGCGGGCGGCGGATGCCGATCTCCAGGTCGGCGTTCTGGTCGTCCAGGGCGGCCCGGCGCAGCTCGCCGGGAACCTGGGTGAGCCGGAAGCTGACGCCGGGATGCCGGGCGCGGAAGCTGCGGACCAGGTACGGCACCAGCCAGCTTCCCAGCGACTGCTGGAACGCCAGGGCCACCACGCCGGTGTCGGGGTCGATGAGCTGGCTGACGGCGGCGATGCCGTCGTCGAGGTGGTGCAGCACCGCGTCGAGGTGCGGCTTGAAGACCGCGCCGGCGTGCGTCATGCGCAGCACGCGGCCGGACCGGCGCAGCAGCGGCGCGCCGACCTGCGCCTCCAGGCGCGCCAGTGCCCGGGACACGCCGGACTGGGTGACCCCTTCGAGCTCGCTGATCTCGGTCACGGTCGTGCCGTCGGCGACCTGCTGCAGCCAGCGCAGCGCAGTGGTGTCCATTTCCATGACTCTAGATCATGATTAACTTGCTATCTACTCATTGGACGCATAGGTCGCTGCTGACGCAGGCTGGAGGGGCACGACGTCCTGACAGGAGGGGATGGCACATGCCGACGATCACCGGACCGCGCGGGCGGCTGCGGGCCGCGCTGCGCACCCGGATCAGGGACGGCCGGCAGGCGCGCGCGCGGCGCAAGCGGCTGGAGCGCGAGCTGGTCAGCTACACCAGCCGCTCGGACCTCGATGACCTGGAGGCCATCCTGGACCGGCACAGCGACGAGGAAACCGCGGACATCCGCCGCATCCTCGCCGGCCGCCGTCCCGGCTGAGCGGGGCGGTCCGGGAACCGGCCGGGAGATCCCGCCGGAAAAGCGTTGGCGGCCACGGGGGCCCGCGCTCATACCGGTGGGGAGCGGGCGGGGACCGCGGCCGCGGGCGGTGCCGGGATCCGGTCACCAGGGAAAGACGATCCCGGCACCCCCCGGCAGCGTGCCCGGGCAGCGGGCACGGCGCGCGTTCCGGCCTCGGGCGTTCCGGCCGCGACCGCGACCCCGCCCTCGGCCTCCCGCCGGGCCCTGGCCGCGGCTGACCGGCGTTACCGTCCCGCGGAGTCCGGGGCCAGCTCGGCGACGTACGGCGTGCCGTCGCGCCAGGCGGCGACCTGCTCCGGCCTCCCGTACTCCGCGAGGTAGTCCGCGACCCGGTCCTTGACGTGGTCCCACACCGCCACGCCGCCGACCACGGCCTCCAGGGACGGGTACACGAACACCGCGGTGGACCGCCGCCGCGCCGCGCCGCCGGCCACCACCCGGTGCCGCCCCGGCCGCAGCCGCCCCCCGGTCCACGCCGACAGCAGCGTCCCGGAGAACACCTGCAGCGCGCCGTCGATGACCGGGACCGGCAGCCACCTGCCGTCCGGCGCCTGGACCTGCAGCCCGGCGTAGTCGCCCTGCTGCGCCAGCACGGTCACCGCCGAGTCGTCGGCGTGCTCCAGCAGCAGCAGCTTGCCCGCGGGAACCCCGGCGTAGTCCCAGGCCGGGTAGTCGTTCACGGTCAGCCGCAGGTGCGGCAGGCCGCCGAGGCGCAACGCGTCCTCGCCCAGCCCGTGCGCGCTCGCGTACAGCCGCAGCATCCGCTCGGCCAGCCGCCGTGCCGCGTCCAGGTACGCGAACGCCGCCTCGCGCAGCCCCGGGTCGTCGTCCGGCCACATGTTGGCGTGCCCGAACAGGCCCAGGTGCTCCTCGCGGACCCCCGCCGCCCGCGCGTCCGCGGCGGTGTCGAACTGGGCCACGTTGAACCGCTCCAGCTCCAGCCGCCCGTGCTCGTCCGGCCACTGCCGCCACCCCCGGTACGGGTGCGGGCTGGCCAGCCGCGCCTTCTCCGCCCGCGGCCGCGCCAGCAGCCGGGCCATCCGCGCGCCGAAGTCCTCGACCAGCTCCCGCGGCACCCCGTGGTTGACCACCTGCGCCGCGCCGAACCGCCCGCTGGCCGCCCGCACCGCCTCCCGCTGCTCGCCGCCCGCCAGGTCGATCACCGGTATCGCGTCCGCCATCCGCTCTCCCTCGTCGCCGCCAGCCCCTCCATTATCCCGGACGGCCGGTGCCGCCTCCTCCCGCCGCCCCGCGCGGCCCGGCGCGGGGGCTGACCCCCGATGAGATCCGGGGGCCGGCACCGTCGTATCGGGCGGTACCGGTGCCTACCGTGCCAGCAGCCGGGACGGCACGCAGTCGGCGGGACGGGGGTAGCGGGATGGCGGCCATCGCGCGCTGGCAGCGCAGCACACCGACCTGGCTCACCGGGGCAGCCGGGTTGGTGCTGCTGCTGGCCGCCCTCGTCATGATGGTCGCGGCGGCGCCGTCGCGCCCGCATCCGCTCCCGCACCGCGCCGCGGCGACCTATACCGTGCCGGCCATGGAACTGGTGTCCTCGCAGCGGCACGTCGTTCCGGAGAAAACCCCCGCGGTCAGGCCCGGTACTCCTCGTCGGTGACGAGTTCGCCCCACTCGGCGCTCGCGCCGCCGGAGTCCGCCTCCTGCACCGCCAGGTGCGTCAGGAACGTGCCGGGCCCGGCGCCGTGCCAGTGCCACTCACCCGCCGCGGCGATGACCGTGTCGCCCGCCCCGATCGGCTCCGGCGCGCCGCCGCGCACGGCCACCAGCCCGGCCCCCTCCGTCACGTGCAGCACCTGGCCGAACGGGTGCCGGTGCCAGGCCGTGCGGGCACCGGGCGCGAAGTGCACGCTCAGCACCCGGGCCCGCCCCGGCGGGGCCGCCGCCCCGATCTGGTCCATCCACACCGCCCCGGTGAAGTGCTCTCCCGCCCCCGCCGCGCTGCCTGCCCGCTTCCTGCTGATCTCCATGGCGTGCCATTATGACGGCATGTCGCGACGCGTCATCACACCGGTCCTGGTCGCCGCCGTCGTCATCGCCGGCGGAACCGCCGTCGCAAGGCTGCTCGGCTACAAGTTCGGCGGCAACGTCGTCGTGCGCTGCCGGCAGGGCCACCTGTTCACCACGATCTGGATCCCCGGCGTGAAGCTCAAGGCGGTGGACCTGGTGATCGCCAGGGTGCAGCGCTGCCCGGTCGGCAGGCACTGGAGCCTGGTGGTCCCGGTCCGCGAGAAGGACCTCACCGAGGGCGAACTGCGGTCCGCGAGGGCGCACCACGACGTGCGCATCCCCTGATGAACGAGGAACTGCGCGCCGAACTGCTTGCCAGGCGCGACGAGGACCCGCCGCCGCGCCGGGTGCCCGGCGGATTAACATGTAGTGTTGGTGCTTCTGTGTAAGATAAGCGGCCGTATTCGGCCGCTTTTGCTACATCAGGCACCATTCCTACATGATATTTAAGCGTTATGTCCGTTTCAGCCGGTATGACCGCCTGCGCGCGGTGCGGCCGGACGGCGCGCCGGCGGTCAGGAGCGGCGGGTCAGCCGGCGGAGCCGGGAGCCGGCAGGCCGATGGGGCTCGGGTAACCGATCACGGTCGCGCACGCTCGGGCGACCGGCGCCAGGGCGTCCGCGGCCTCCGCGGTGGCCGCGGCGCCGAGCCGGGCCCACGGGCGGGCCGCGGCCCGGTCCGTGGCGTCCTCCACGGCGGCGTGCGCTTCCCGGCCCGCGCTGGTCAGCTCGCCGCCGGGGCCGATCAGGCCGCGGTCGGCCAGCCGGGTCCGTGCGCCGTCCCACTGCTCGTCGGTCCAGCCGCGCACCGGCTGCATGTCCTCCCGGCGCAGGTCCAGGCCGCAGCGCAGCACCAGTGCCTCGCATCCGTCGATGTCGGCGGCGGCGAGGGCGGCGAAGTGCCCGTCGCCCCGGTGCTCGCGCAGCACGGTAGCCGCCTGCCACAGCCGGGTCAGGTCGTCGCCGGGGACCGGCAGCGCGGCGTTGGCCGCGGCCAGGACCCTGCCCGCGCAGTCCAGGTCGCCGGCCGCCCGCCACAGCAGGTCGGCGGCGGCCTTGGCCTCGGCCTCCAGCCCGGCGAGCAGGCCGCGGAACGCGTCGGAGGCGGCCGCCAGACGCGTCCGCAGCGCCTCGGCGGGCGAGATCAGCTCCCAGACGCCCGGGATGGCGCGGGCGACGAACGCCGGGGCGAAGTTGAAGAACGACGCGGTGACCACGGCCGGCCCCGCCGCTCCCAGCGGCGCGGCCCTGCCCGCGAAGTACCCGCGCCAGAACCCGCGCAGCCCCGCCCCCTCGAATGCCGCGCGCGCCTCCGGCGCGAAGTACACCACCGCGTGGACCGGCTCGAACAGCGTCCACATCCGCCGGGCCGCACCCGCCGCGTCAGCCACGCCTGCTCCTTCCCCGGGCAGCACCATGGCGTCAAGCTACGGCAGGCGGCCGCGGCGCGCTAGCGTCTTGTCCGTGGTCCGGTATCGGGTTCTGGTATCCGGGCGGGTCCAGGGCGTGTTCTTCCGCGACACCTGCCGGCGGCTCGCCGGCCAGCACGGCGTGACCGGCTGGGTGCGCAACCTTCCCGACGGGAGGGTGGAGGCCGTCTTCGAGGGACAAGACGAGGACGTGCGCCGCATGGTCGACTGGGCTCGCCACGGCCCGCGCCGTGCCGTGGTGGACGACGTCGCGGTGCGCGCCGAGCAGCCGGAGGGCCTCAACGCGTTCCTCGTCAAGTAGCCAGCGTGACCAGGCTCAGGGCTGGAACTGGACGAATCCGGACCGAGGCAACGCGGTGGTACGGGCCATCACCCGGCCTCGCGCGCCGAACCAGGCCAGCCGGGAGAGATGCAGAGGCGAGGGGACACGAACGCGGCGGTCACCCGCAGCGGTCCGGCCAGCGAGTACGCGAAGCCGGCGACGGGGTACCGGAGCCCGCAGGCGGCCACGGTGACCGCGGGGACGTTCACGTCGCCGTTGACGACGATCCCGCTGATGTCGGCGGGCAGCTGGACGAACCCGAAGCCCGGCGGCGCCGTTGAGGGTGATCGCAGGCACGCATGTGTAGCCCGGGTAGGCGATGTCCTGGACGGCGAGCCGCCACCCATGCCGGTCCGCGGTGCCCTGAGCGATGGCTCCGCCCGGGACCAGCGGGCTGACGGAAACCGAGGCCGGGTTGGCTGGCCCGGGGCTGCCGTGCAGCGCCAGCGCCGCCACCGCGAGGATCCCGGCCAGGGCCACGCCGCCGGCGCGTCCGAGGCCGACAGCGCCAGGAACCGCACCTGCGGGTGCCCGGCCCGGACGGCCTGGACGACGGCCTGCCCGCCGCCGC
>Ga0209061_1005131_pt1 | contig 11785 bp, 10 predicted proteins | sample Coa_R1_10_FD_187157 | JGI IMG/M metagenome (GOLD analysis project Ga0209061, IMG submission 187157) | Surface soil microbial communities from Centralia Pennsylvania, which are recovering from an underground coalmine fire - Coalmine... | ecosystem: Environmental > Terrestrial > Soil >... | reverse complement strand
CACCCGCTCGCGCAGATCCGCCGAATAGGGAAGCGGCATCAAACCCTCCACAGACCTCCCGATCCTGCCGAGAAAGACGCCGGCCTCCCCGCTTCGTTCCGTCACGCTAACCCAAAAATCGCTCTAAATAATCTGCGCTTAGGGTGTATACGGTATGATGGACGGAAATCAGATTCAAGAAATCATATGGAATATACATGAACTCCCCTTCCAATTTCCTGGGAAAGAAGTCGCTTAGCCCGGAGTTTCGCAGAGGCTGACCGTGCCCGATTCCGCCGCATCGCTGTCGATCATGACGTTGTTCCGGAATGCGGATATTGTCGTCAAGGGCGACCTATTGCTGCTCCTCGCCGCCTCGATCTGGAGCTGGACGGTCATTATCGAGAAGCTGTGGCGGCTGGCGGTCGCGCGTCGGTCGGTGGCGCGCTGCGAGGCGCTCGCCGCTGCCTCCCGCTCGGCGCACGACCTGCTGGCGCAGGCCGGGGCGGGCGGCGCCGGGGATCCCGCCGGGCTCGTGCTGGCGGCCGGGATCGCCGAAAGCGCGGCCTCTGAGCGGCCCGAGGCGGAAACCGAGGACGGGCGGCGGGAGCGGATCGAGCGGGCGATGCGCCTCGCCTTGACCGGCGAATTGCGCAACCTCGAGCTGCGCCTGCCGTTTCTGGCGACGCTCGCTTCCGCCGCGCCGTTCATCGGCTTGTTCGGCACCGTTTGGGGGATCATGCACAGCTTCGCCGGCATTGCGGCGGCGCACAGTACGAGCCTTCCCGTCGTCGCGCCCGGCATTGCCGAGGCGTTGTTCGCGACGGCGATGGGGCTCGCGGCGGCGGTTCCGGCCGTCGTCGCCTACAACAAATTCACCGTCGATCTCGGGCGCCTCGCCGGGCGGATGCAGAATGTGATCGGGCGGGCCGGCCGCCTGCTCTGCCGTGCCGGAGGCTGAGCCGTGACCCGCACCCGCTCGCCCGAGGAGGAGGCCAACCGCGAGCACTATACGCCGCTGGCCGAGATCAACGTCACGCCGATGGTCGACGTGATGCTGGTGCTGCTCGTCATTTTCATGGTGACGGCCCCGCTGTTGAGCGTCGCCGTGCCGCTCGATCTGCCGAAATCGCAGGCGTCACGTCTGGACGAACCAAAAAAGCCGATCGTTTTAAGTCTCGATCGCAACGGCAATACCTTTCTCGGCGACGAGCGCATCGCCGCGCGCGATCTGGCGGCGCGGCTCGCGATGCTGGCCGCCAAAGACCCCTCCCGCATCGTCTATATCCGCGGCGACCGCAGGATCACCTATGACAGGCTGATGGGCGTGCTCGGCCTCGTCAGCCGCGCCGGCTTCACCAGGGTCTCGCTGCTGGCCGAGCCGGCCGCAACGCCGTGACCGGCGTCAGGATCCCGTTCGCCCTGTCGCTGGCGGGCCATGCCGCCTTTGTCGTCGCCCTCATGCTGGTGGCGCGACTGCCGCCGCCCCCGCCGGCGCCCCCGCCCTCCGGCATCACGCTGATCCTGGCACCGCCGCCCGTCCCGAAGCCGCCGCCCGCGGCGCGGCCCGCCGCGCCGACGCCGCCTGCGGTCCGGCCGCCCAAGCCGGCGCCGCCGCCGCCGAGACCAATCCTCGCGCCGGCGCCGGTGCCCATGCCGGCGCCGCCCCGACCGCGGCGCAAGCCGGTGCTCCGCCATCTCGTTCGACCCGTGCCGCATCGTGCGCCGCGGCCTGCCCGGCTCGAACCGCTGCGGCCGCGCTATACGCAGCCGGTCCCGATCCCCACACCGGCACCGCCGCGCTCCAGGCGGCCGGAGCAGATCCCGGTACCGGCCGCGCCGCCGCCTGCACCGAGACCAGCTGCTCCGCCGCAAGCGGCCATCATCACCCCGGGCTATCGCGCCTCGCTGCTCGAATGGCTCGAGGCGCATAAGCGCTACCCCGCAGCCGCACGCGCGCGCGGCGAGGAGGGATCGGCGCTGTTGCGCTTCCGCATCGACCGCAGCGGCCGGGTGCTGGATTACGCGGTCGTCAAAAGCACGGGTTATCGCGATCTCGACGCCGCCGTCGCGGAGATGATGCGGGGGGCGATTCTGCCGGCCTTTCCGCCCGCGATGCCCGAACAGAGCCTGACGATCTTGGTGCCGATCCGGTTCAGCCTGCAGTGAGGCCGCGCCGCCGTTCGCCCGGCGGTAATGCGGGACGGGCATCGCGCGTATATCAGGATATATAGAGGAAAGGCCGCGCAACGGCGGCCACGACTCGGCCTTATTTCGGCCGTTTTCCCGGGATGGAACCGCCACTTGGATGTCCCCGATGCGTCTGTTCAAGAGCTTTTTGCTGATCAGCCTGCTCACCGCCGCTCCGGCGCTGGCGCAGCAGGCTCCCCCGGCGGTTGTCGGCCGCCTGGCCTTTGTCTCCGGCACGGTCGCCTTTCATATGGCCGGCGAGACCGCATGGTCGGAGGCGGCGCGCAATTACCCGGTCGCAAGCGGCGTCTCGCTGTGGACCGATCGCGGGGCCCGCGCCGAGATCCGCGTCGGCCCCAACATGATCGCCATGGACAGCGACACCGAGCTCGATATCGGCCGGCTCAATCCGCAGATCACGCATCTGACGCTGCCCGCGGGACGCATCGATCTGCATATCCGCCGGCTCGGCGCCGGCCAGAGCTTCGAGATCGACATCCCGCGCGGCGGCATCTATCTGCTCGGGCCCGGGCTTTACGACATCGCGGCCGGCAGCGAAACCGAACCGGCGCGCGTCACGGTCTTCCGGGGCCACGCGCATTTCCTCGGCGGCGGCGCCGATCTCAACATCGACCCCGGCGTGGTCGCGATCCTCAGCGGCTTCAACCCGGTCACCGCGGTCTTCGCGCAAGCCGAGCCGGACGACTTCGTCGCCTGGTGCCGGGCCCGCGATTTCGTCGAGGCGCGGCTGGTCTCGCCGCGCTACGTCTCGACCGAGATGACCGGCTATGCCGTGCTCGATCAGTACGGCCACTGGGCCGAAATTCCCGGCTACGGCGCGGTGTGGTTTCCGAATGCGGTGGCGGCGGGCTGGCGGCCCTATCGTGACGGATACTGGGTATGGATCGCGCCCTGGGGATGGACCTGGATCGACGACGAGCCGTGGGGGTTTGCCCCGACCCATTACGGGCGCTGGACCGTCATTGGCGGAAGCTGGGGCTGGGTGCCCGGCCGCCCGGTGCCGCATCCGGTCTACGCTCCGGCATTGGTCGCCTTCATCAGGGGCTTTTTCGAGCGCAACCGCCCTCTGATCGCCTGGTTCCCGCTGGCCCCGGGGGAGGTCTACTGGCCGGCCTATACGCGCGACCTCGCCTATATCCGCGCCGTCAACGCCCCCGTCGTCCGCGATGTCGATAAGATCGCGCTCGGCCCGAACGGGCGGCCGCCCCGGCAGGTGTTCGAGACCCGGTATGTCAACCAGCGCTTTGCGGTTCTGGTGCCGGAACGGGCTTTTGCCGGCGCCCGGAACGCCCGGCTCTCGGTTCTGTCGATCGCGCCGACGCGGCTTGAACGGGTGCCGGCGACCTTTGCGCCGCCGCATATCCGCCCGGTGATCGCGCATCCCCTGCCGCCGCCGCGCCGCATCGCCGCCGCGCCGCCCGGGCGACAGGGCCCGCATTCGCCGCCCTTCATCAAGCCGCCGCCGCATCCGGCCATGGCCGAGACCGCGCCCGCGGCGGCCGGGCCGGCCGTCCTGAGAGGCCTGCCGCGGCATCCCGCCACGGCCGCTCTGAGGCCGCCGGCAGCGGCGCCGCCAGGGCTTGTGCGGCCGGCTCATCCGTTGCCGCCGAATGCGGCGATGCTGCCGCCGCTGCCGCCGCGACAACCGCCCCTGAGCGCCGGGCGGCACGCCGGAGCCGTCCCACACCGCGTTCCGGCGCCGCGCCGGCGCGAGGGCGGAGCGATGCATGCCTTGTCGGGGCCGGGCGGCGTCCATCCCATCCCCCATGCACCGCCCCTCCGCCCGGCGGCGCATGGCCCGGGCGACAAGCCGCGCGGCGCCGTCAGGCCGCCGCCGGGGAGACCCCATGCGGCGCGCCAACGCTCTCTTTCTCGCCGCCGCATCGCGCGCGCCCTCCCGCCCCGCTCCGCAACGTTCCGGGCGCCGTTTATGCCGCGTGGTCCCGGGTTGGGAGAGCGGGCGCGCTCCCCGGACCCGCCGCCGATGCGGAGGGAGCCGGCGCGGAGCCGTCCGGTCGGGAAGACCCTGTGGTCCCGCGCCTTCGAACGCCTGGATCTCTAGTTTCCCGCTCCGTACCCGTACTCCGCCGTCCCATTGCCGCCGGCGGGAACGGCGCCGGATTAGGGACTTTCTACCCGGCGGCAGTCTCACGATATCAAAAAGCGCGTTCCCGGCTTGCCTTTCGCGCGCCGAGGAACGATCGCGCGATTTCTGGGTTGGGAAAAACGGACCTTCTTGGATCGAGATCCGCTGATGCTTCTCAAACAGGACCTGGACGAATTGGTGAAGAGCGAACGGCGGCCCGCCGTCTCGATCTATCTGCCGACCCATGTCGCCGGCCGCGAGATCCGGCAAGATCCGGTCCGGCTGCGCAATCTCCTCGCCGTCGCCGACGAGCGTCTCGCCGACCGCTGGCGCAGCAGCGCGCGCGAGGCACTGCTGGCGCCGGCCCGGGCGCTCGTCGATGACGATTTCTTCTGGCGCCACCAGGAGGGCGGGCTTGCGCTCTTTCTCGCCCCCGAATTCAGCCGCATCCACAAGCTGCCCGAGGCGGTGCCGGAACAGGTCGTTGTCGACGACCATTTTCACATCCTGCCGCTGCTGCCGCTGCTCGATACCGGGCAGTTCTGGCTGTTGGCCCTCAGCGCCGCCCGCACCCGGCTGTACCGGGGCACGCGCCGCACCCTGAGCGAGGTCACCGGTCTCGACCTGCCGCAGGGTGTCGGCGAGGTGCGCGGCAAGACCGAATATCAGCCGACCCAGTACGCCAGCCCGCTCGGCCGGCGCGGCGGTCTCGCCAAGGCGCAATCCTTCGGCGAGGACCCCGAAGAGGTGCGCAAGACCGAGCTGCTGGCGCTATTGCGCCGGGTCGCCGCCGCGGTCGAGCCTGTGATCAAGCGCGATCCGGCTCCCCTCGTGCTCGCCGCCCATCCCGAGATCCGCGGCCATTTCCGCGACATCGCCCGCTGGGACGAGATCGTGCCCGACGGCATCTCGGAAAACCCGGACGCGCTGAGCGAGCCGGAACTGCACGATCGCGCCTGGGCCGGCGTCGAGCCGATCGTCACCGCCGCGCGCACCGCCGCGCTCGAGCGGCTTAACGCGCTGATCGGCACCGGCCGGGCCGCAACCGCGATCGAGGACATCATCGACGCGGCACGGCAGGGCCGCGTCGACATGCTGTTCGTCGCGCGCGACGCTCATCTCTGGGGACGGATCGACGAGGCCGGCGGGCCGATCGCCGTGCACGAGGAGGCCGCCGAGGGCGACGCCGATCTGCTCAACTATGCGGCGCTGATGACGTTGCGCCATGGCGGCGGCGTCGCCGCGGTCGACCGCGCCCTGCTGCCGGCATCCGGCCCCGCCGCCGCCCTGCTGCGCTATTGAATATCGGAGGGACAGCGATCATGGAGACGCCGCTCGAGATCGTGTTTCACAACATGCCGTCCTCGCCGGAAATCGAGGCCGAGATCCGCGAGCATGTCGGCAAGCTCGAGCGCCGCTTCGGGCGGCTGACAGGCTGCCGCGTCTCGGTCGAACTGCTGCACCGCCAGCATCAGACCGGCAATCTTTACGAGGTGCATATCACGATGCGGGTGCCGCGCGGCGAACTCGTCGTCAGCCGCGAGCCGCATCGGGCGAAAGAAAAATACGCCGACCCCGACATCCACGTCTGCCTGCGCGAGGCCTTCAAGACGGCCGAGCGCCGGCTGATCGAATACAAGCGCCGCCTTGCCGGCGAAGTGAAGCCGCATGCGCAGGCGCTCGCCGGGCAGATCTCCCAGCTCTATCCGGCGCAGGACCACGGGTTCATCCTGACGCCCACCGGGACCCAACTCTATTTCCACCGCAACAGTCTGATCACCGGCGATTTCGACCGGCTGCGGGTCGGCGAGCGGGTGCATTTCGTCGAGACCGTCGGCGATACCGGCCCGATCGCCAGCAAGGTATGGGCCGCCGGCGAAGCGCGCTGAGCGCGCGCACGCCGACAGGGGCCGGGTCAATAGGAGCGCGGCAGGCCCAGCACGTGCTGGCCGATATAGGCGAGGATCAGATTGGTCGAGATCGGCGCGGTCTGATAGAGCCGGGCCTCGCGCCATTTGCGCTCGATGTCGTACTCGCGGGCGTAGGCGAAGCCGCCATAGGTCTGCATCGTCGCCTCGGCGGCGTGCCAGGTCGCTTCCGAAGCGAGCAGCTTTGCCATATTGGCGTCGGCGCCGCACTCCTTGCCGGCGTCGAACAGGGCCGCGGCGCGGCGGCAGATCATGTCGGCCGCCTCGAGCTCGGCATAGGCGCGGGCGAGCGGAAACTGCACCCCCTGGTTCTGCCCGATCGGGCGGTCGAAGACGACGCGCTCCCTGGCGTATTCGACACCCTTCTTTAACAGCCATCGCCCGTCGCCGATGCACTCCTGCGCGACCAGGATGCGCTCGGCGTTCATGCCGTCGAGAATGTAGCGGAAGCCCTTGCCTTCCTCGCCGACCAGGTTTTCCGCCGGGACTTCGAGGTTGTCAAAGAAGACCTCGGTCGTATTGTGGTTGATCATCGCCTCGATCGGCCGGATCTCGACGCCGCGCCCCTGGCTTTCGCGCAGATCGACGAGAAAGACCGACAGCCCTTCGGTGCGCCGCTTGACGTCCTCAAGCGGCGTCGTGCGCGCCAGCAGCAGCATCAGATCGGAATAGCGGGCGCGCGAGGTCCAGACCTTCTGGCCGTTGATGATGTAGCGATCGCCGCGGCGCACGGCCCGCGTCTTGAGCCGCGTCGTATCGGAGCCGGTCGTCGGCTCGGTCACGCCGAAAGCCTGCAGGCGCAGTTCGCCCGAGGCGATCTTCGGCAGATAGCGCCGCTTCTGCTCTTCGCTGCCGTGCCGCAAGAGCGTGCCCATGATGTACATCTGGGCATGGCCTTGGCTGGCCGTGCAGCCGGCGGCGTTGATCTCCTCGAGGATGACGGCGGCGGCGCGCAACGGCAGGCCGGCGCCGCCGTACTCCTCCGGGATCAGCGCGGCGAGAAACCCGCCGGCGGTCAGCTCCTTGATGAATTCGCTCGGATAGGCCTGCTCGGCCTCGAGCCGGCGCCAGTAGGCGCCGGGATAGCGCTCGCAGATCTTGCGGATCGCCTCGCGCAATTCGGGATAGTCCTCGCCAAGGGCCAGCATTACCGGCGTATCGGTCATCGCGCTCTCCACGGGCCGCTTTTTTCGCAAAATAGCTCCAACCCCGGCGAATTACCAATGCGCCGGGGCGCCGGCGCCGCCGCAGGCCTTGCAATTCGCCGACGGCGGTGCGATGAGAGCGCCCGTGCCCGGGCGTCACCACAGCCTGGCCGGCGCGGGAATGCAACCGATAGACCTGGGAGGACCGACATGGCGTTTCGCAACATACAGGCAGGCATGGCGAATTATCGCGGCCACGGCGGCGATCGCGGCGAAGCCTATTACGCGCACCCGAGCAACGCCGGACCGCATCCCGGTGTCGTCGTCATTCACCATATGCCGGGCTGGGACGAATGGACCTGCGAGGTCGCCCGCAAATTCGCCCATCACGGCTATGCCGCGCTCGCGCCGAGCCTGTACTTCCGCGTCGGCGACGGCGCGCAAGAGGAGGTGGTCGCCAAGGTGCGCGAAAGCGGCGGCATCCCGGACGAGCAGATGCTTGGCGATGTAACCGGCGCGATCGACTTCCTGCGCTCGCAGCCGCATGCCAGCGGCAAGGTCGGCGTGATCGGCTTCTGCTCGGGCGGGCGGCAGGCCTATATCGTCGCCTGCAAACTGTCGCATCTGATCCAGGCCGCGGTCGATTGCTGGGGCGGCAACGTCGTCGTCGACGACAAATCGCGCCTGACCAAGGCCCAACCCGTCGCCCCGATCGACATGACGGAAGGGATCAATTGCCCGCTTCTGGGCCTGTTCGGCAACGAAGACCCGAACCCGTCGCCCGAGCAGGTCAACCGCACCGAGGCGGAGCTGAAGCGGCTCGGCAAGACCTATGAATTCTATCGCTATGACGGCGCCGGGCACGCCTTCTTCGCCTGGTACCGCCCGAATTATCGGCCGGAACAGGCGGTCGATGGATGGAATAAGGTCTTTGCCTTTTTCCACAAATATCTCGGCGGTCCCGCCCGCTGAGCTGGCCTCGCCCGGGCCCGATCGATGATCACCGCGGCGATCGTCGGTCTCGGCCGCTGGGGCAGAACGCTGGTCGCGGCGGCGCAGGGAAAGAGCGACAAGCTGCGCTTTGCCCGCGCCGTCAGCCGCGACCCCGCGCAGCACCGCGCGTTTGCGGCGGAATATCGGCTCGAGCTCGTCCCGCAGCTTGAGCCGGTATTGGCCGATCCGCATATCGATGCGGTCGTATTGGCGACGCCGCATTCGCTGCATTGCGATCAGATCATCGCCGCGGCCGCAGCGGGCAAGGCGGTCTTCTGCGAAAAGCCGCTGTGCCTCACCCGGGCCGACGCGGCGCGCGCCATTGCCGCCTGCGAGAAGGCCGGCGTCGTGCTCGGGGTCGGCACCGACAAGCGCTTTTTCCCGGCCTTTCAGGAATTGCTGCGCCTTGCAAGGGCCGGCGCGCTCGGCGAGCTGCTGCATATCGAGGCGCATTTCAGCAACGAGGTCGCCGGCACGTTTGCGGACTGGCGCCACAGGCCCGGGGAATCGCCGGCCGGCGGCATGACCGGAACCGGCATCCATATGCTCGATGCGATGATTGCGCTCGCCGGGCCGGTGCGGCGGGTGCAGGCGCAACTATTGACGCGCAAGCCGCCGCCCGACCCGATCGATACGATCGCGGTCGTGCTTGAATTCGAATCGGGTGTAAGCGGGACGCTCGCGGCGATACGCTCGACGCCGCTTTATTGGCGGCTGCACGCCTTCGCCCGCCACGCCTCGGCCGAAGCCTTGGGGCGCACCGAGCTCGTGCTGCGGCGGAGCGGCGCGGCGCCGCAGCGGCTGAGCTTTGCGCCCGCCGATTCGGTGCGCGCCAATCTCGACGCCTTTGCCGATGCGGTGGCCGGGCGGGCGCCTTATCCGATCGCGACCGCCGAGATGCTCGCCGCCGTCGCCGCCTTCGAAGCGATCGCCGCGGCGGTCAGAGCCGGGGACTGAATTTCGCGCATGCGGGCCTTGCCTGCGCCCGGCAAACCCGCGCCGGCGCGCCGGGGGTTGGCGCCCGCCGGCGGATGCGCCACATAGGCGGAGAGCAATTTCGAGGGGCGCAATGGCGGGCGACACAGCGATGGCGGCGGGCCGCTCTCGGGCCGAGGCGCGGGGCCGGGATTTCATTCGCGACATCATCGCCGAAGACCTCGCAAGCGGGCGCCACAAACAGGTCGTGACCCGCTTCCCGCCCGAGCCGAACGGCTATCTCCATATCGGCCACGCCAAGGCGATCTGCCTCAATTTCGGCGTCGCCGAGGAGTTCGGCGGCCGCTGCCATCTGCGCTTCGACGATACCAACCCGGTCAAGGAAGAGCGGGAATATATCGACGCGATCATGCGCGACGTGCGCTGGCTCGGCTTCGACTGGGGCCCGCATCTCTATCACGCTTCCGATTATTTCGAGCAGCTCTACGAATGGGCGGAATACCTGATCCGCGCCGGCAAGGCCTATGTCGACGATCTCTCCGCCGAGGAGATTCGCCGGTGGCGCGGCACATTGACCGAGCCCGGACGCAACAGCCCCTACCGCGAGCGCAGCGTCAGCGAAAATCTCGATCTGTTCCGCCGCATGCGCGCCGGCGAATTCCCGGACGGCGCGCGCGTCCTGCGGGCCAAGATCGACATGGCGGCCGCCAATATCAATCTGCGCGATCCCGTCCTCTACCGCATCCTGCACGCCGCGCACCCGCGCACCGGCACGAAGTGGTGCATCTATCCGACCTATGATTTCGCGCATGGCCAGTCGGATGCGATCGAAGGGGTCACGCACTCGCTGTGCACGCTCGAATTCGAGGATCACCGGCCGCTTTACGACTGGCTGCTCGACAATCTGCCGGTGCCGGCGCGGCCGCGGCAATATGAATTCGCGCGCCTGAACCTCGCCTATACGGTCCTCTCGAAGCGGGTCCTGACGAGGCTGGTGCAGGAGGGCCATGTCCGCGGCTGGGATGATCCGCGCATGCCGACCCTGGCGGGGCTGCGGCGCCGCGGCGTGCCGGCGGCGGCGATCCGCGACTTCGCCCGCCAAGTCGGCGTCGCCCGCGCCGCCAGTCTCGTCGATCTGGCGATGTTCGAGCATGCCGTGCGTGAACATTTGAACAAGGTGGCGGCGCGGCGCATGGCGGTCCTGCGCCCGCTGAAGCTCGTCATCGAGAACTATCCCGAGGGCGGCGGCGAAGAGCTTGTCGCACTCAACAATCCCGAAGATCCGGCCGCCGGGACGCGGCGGGTGCCGTTCGGGCGCGAACTCTATATCGAGCGCGACGATTTCATGGAGCATCCGCCGAAGCAGTTTTTCCGCCTAGCGCCCGGCCGCGAGGTGCGGCTGCGCTATGCCTATTTCGTCACCTGCCATCGGGTCGTGAAGAATGCGGACGGCCTCGTCACCGAGCTGCGCTGCCGCTACGACCCGGCGACGCGCGGCGGCACCGCGCCGGACGGCCGCAAGGTCGGGGCGACCCTGCACTGGGTCGCTGCCGCTCATGCCCGTCCGGCCGAAATCCGCCTCTACAATCCGCTCTTCACCTGCCCCGATCCCGGCGCCGCGGGCGACGCCTTCGCCGCCCTCAACCCCAATTCGTGCGAAGTGCTCAAGGACGCGCTGGTCGAGCCGGCGCTGGCCGAGCTGGCCGCGGGCGAAGTGGTGCAGTTCGAGCGCCTGGGCTATTTCTGTCGCGATCCCGACGGCCTGCCCGATCGTCTCGTCTTCAACCGCACGGTCGGGCTGCGCGACGGCTGGAAGAAGGCGCAGGCCGCCGCGAGTTAGCCGGGCCGCCGCGGATCGATCCCGGTCGCGGTTTCATACGGCCTGCGGGGAGGCGGCCGCGGTCGGCAGCGCCGGTTCGAGCGTCTCGGGCAGCGGCTTGCCCCGGGTCTCGGGCAGGAACGGCGCCGCCGCGACGCCGACGATAAAGAACAGACCGACCAATGTCGCCGCCGGGCCGTAGCCGCCGAGCCCGACGATCAGGGTCCCGGCGATCAGCGGGCCGGCGGCGGAGATCCAGCGCGGCGCGTTGAAACAGAACGCGACGGCCGTGCCGCGCATGCGCGTCGGGAACAGTTCGGGCAGCCAGATCGGCGTCCACGCCCAGATCCCGCCGGTAAAGAAGCCGAACACCGCGACCGCGGCGAGCAGCGCGGTCATGCCGTGCGTCCACAGATAGACGACCGGCGTCAAGATCAGGCACATCGCATAATACAGCATTGCCGTCGGCTTGCGGCCGATCCAATCGGCAAGAAAGCCGAGGGCGACGAAGCCGAAAATCGCGATCCCGGTGCCGAGAACCCCGGCCAGGGCGGAATAATAAGAGAAGCTAACAAAACTGGCTGAGAGGCGTTTGCCCTGGTATGGCAAAGCCTCTCGTCTCGGATGAACTATGGTCTGCGGTGGCGCTGCTGTTGCCGCCGCCGCGGCCCAAGCCCAAGGGCGGACG
>Ga0209061_1005130_pt1 | contig 11786 bp, 10 predicted proteins | sample Coa_R1_10_FD_187157 | JGI IMG/M metagenome (GOLD analysis project Ga0209061, IMG submission 187157) | Surface soil microbial communities from Centralia Pennsylvania, which are recovering from an underground coalmine fire - Coalmine... | ecosystem: Environmental > Terrestrial > Soil >... | reverse complement strand
ACGGATCCGACAACGACACACCCTTCGCCGTCCCCGGGCCGCCGTTCGAGACCGTGATCGTGAACCCGACCGGATCACCCGCATCCACCGACGCCCGGTCCGCCGTCTTCTTCACCGACAACGACGGCTTCTCACAGGTCACGCTCGCCGAATCCTGCGCATCCGGCGCGTTCGACGCGCTCGCCGTCGCCGTATTGTCATACGTCGTGCACGCCGCATACGACGTCTGCGCCGTCACATGCACGCTGAAGCTCGCACCCGACGCCAGATCCACCGGCGAACACGACAACGTCCCAGACGAGATCGAACACTGACCAGCCGTCGTCTGCGAATCGATCGACCACGACGACGCCGTCCCCGACGGCAACGGATCCGACAACGACACACCCTTCGCCGTCCCCGGGCCGCCGTTCGAGACCGTGATCGTGAACCCGACCGGATCACCCGCATCCACCGACGCCCGGTCCGCCGTCTTCTTCACCGACAACGACGGGGCGTTGACGACGATCTCCTCGTTCAGGCCGCCGCAGGCGGAGGCGGGGTTGTTGTTGCCGTCTCCGGCGTAGCTGACCCCCCAGTAGTACGTGCCCGGCTGGGTCGGGGTGAAGGAGACACCGCTGAAGGTCGCCCTGCCGCTCGAGTCGAGCGGAGCCGAGCCACTCACCCCGGCGACGGGGTTCTGGCAGCTCGCGTCGCTGTAGAGCTGGAAGGAGACGCTGCCGGTCGGGTTGTTGCCGGTCAGCGTCGCGGAGTCGCCCGCAGTCACCGTGTCGCCGAGGTTCATCGAGCTGACGCTCGTCTGCGTCGAGATCGTCGGCGTCACGCAGTTCGAGACGTCGACCGGGGCCGGGCCCGCGTAGTCCTTCATCTGGGCCGTCGGCCCGCTCTGGGAGGTGCGGCTCTCGCCGTAGACCATGCCGAAGGTCTCGCAGGCGCGGCCGCCGTTGCCGGAGAGGCTGAGGGCGGAGAGGTCGACGCCCGCCTCGCCGAACTCGTACTTGCCCAGGCTGACCGGGCCGTTGGGGCCGATCGTGTCGCCGTTCGGCAGCGCGTTCGTGTTCACCGAGGCCTCGAAGGGCGGCGTCGTCAGCGCCTGCCAGGTCGTGCCGTCCCACTCGTAGGCCTCGATCGTCGAGTTGCCGCTGTGGAAGTTGTAGACGAGCAGCAGGTCGCCCTTCGTGCGCTGGACGAAGCCGTCGCCATTCGCGCAGGCCACCTTGCCCTGGTTGAACTCGAACGAGACGAGGACGTCGCTTTCGATCGTGTTCTGGGGGGCGCGCTCCCAGGCCAGGAACAGGTAGACGTGGCCGTTGAGCGTCTCGGTCGCGATGTAGATCCGAGACAGGTCGGCCTTGTTGTCGGCGCTTCCGGTGGTCACGGCCGGGCAGACCGTGTCCTGCTTGACGCCGCCGGCGTAGATGTTGTCGCTGTTCGAGGAGACCGGGTCGGTCAGGCCGTAGAAGGTGAGGCCGCCGAGCGTGGCGGTGCCGACGCCGCCGCTCCAGCTCGGGCTGAAGCTGTTCCAGTCGGTGCAGCCCGCCTTGTCGACCGCGAGGTTGCCGTCGGCGTCCTCGAAGCCGGTCGCGTCGGCGAGCGTGCCCGAGGCACCGCAGCCGCTCGACGCGGCGAGCGTGCGGCCGATTCCGGCGAAGGTCGTGTCGAAGGCGGGGAAGAAGGCAGGCTGGGCGCTCGCGGGCGTGCGCCCTGCGGCGCGCGCGACGGAGCTGGAGGCGGAGGACGAGCGGGAGACGAGGGAGGCGTGCCCGGAAGCAGACGACCGCTGCTCGGACGAGCGCAGAGCGGTGCGCGCAGCCGAGTGGTCACCCGAGGCGTGGCGCGCGTCGAAGCGGCCCGAGGCCGCCCCGAAGACGAGCGCGGCGACGAGGCCGACGGCGATCGCGACGATCGCCCCGATCAGGGTGGGCCGACCGCGTGTGGGCCGGCGAACGTTCCCTCGTGTGCTCATTGCTTCCTCCCGCTTCCTTTCTGGTCACGGGCCCGGAGCACGCTCCTAGCCCAGCCTGTTGCCCTCGCTGCAGTCGTAGAGGCAGGGGGCAGTGCGCGAGCCGGTCGATGGGCTAGTTCGCCGCCGTCCTTCCGCCTAGACCCGTTCAGCGCCCCTGAACGACCTACGGCTGGGGGAGGCCGGCGGGCGAGCCCGCCCAGGCTCCGACCCGGCGCTCATCCCGGCCGGCGCAGGCGGCCTGCGTCGGGCGCCGCCGCTCACTCGAACGAGGGACTCCGGTTGGCGGGCCGCCCGGCCGATCTCTGGGCTGCACGACTCGCGGCCCACCGTCTCCGATGCTCAAGACTCTCCGCCTCCTCGTCGTCAGCGGCGCCGTCGCAGCGGCGGCCCTCGGGGGCGCCCAGCGCGCCCTCGCCTGCGGCAGCGCCACCGGCTACTCGTACGCGGGCCTTTCGGCCACGAGCTCGGCCTACGGGATCTCCGCGATCGTCACGCCGCTCGACGCCTTCGACGTCGTCAGCGGCCACGTCGCCGGCTGGGTTGGTGTCGGCGGGCCCGGCCAGGGCCCGGGCGGAACCGACGAGTGGCTGCAGATCGGGCTCGCCGGCTTCCCCGGGGTGACCGGCAGCGACGTCTACTACGAGGTCGCGCTGCCGCACCGCTACCCGGTCTACCACCAGGTCGCGGCCAACCTCCCCCTGGGCAAGCCGGTCAAGGTGGCGGTGCTGGAGATGCACAACCGCCCCAACTGGTGGCGGGTCTGGCTGAACCGCCGTCCGGTCTCGCAGCCGATCCTGCTGCCTGAGAGCCACGGCCGCTGGAGTCCGATCGCGACCGCGGAGAGCTGGGACGGCGGCACGGGCGGGGCCTGCAACACGTTCCTCTACCGCTTCCGCCGCGTGTCGGTCGCGCGCGCCCCGGGCGGCGGCTGGCACCTGCTCTCGGGCGGCTATCCGATCAGCAGCTCCCAGACGCGGCTGCGCCGGGCGCACGGCAGCGCCGCCTTCCTGGCCGCCGAGGGCCAGACCGCGCTGCGGTCGCTGCTCGCGTTCACGCCCTGATCCAGATCGGCGTGCCGAGCGGGGCGTAGCGCTCGAGCGCCTCCGCCGTCCGGTTCGAGACGCGCACGCAGCCGTGGGAGACCGCCTGGCCGAGGAGCTGCGGCAGGTCGGTGCCGTGGATCCCGACCACGCCGCCGCCGGGCCACTCCGTCAGCTTCGAGTACGCGCTCGTCTCGAGCGCGAAGACGCCGAGGAACGGGTCGTGGTAGGGGACGAAGCGGGCGGCGACGTAGAAGTGGCCGAGCGGCGTCTCCCGGCCCGGGGCGCCGACGGCGACGATCGCGTGCCAGACGTGCTTGCCGTGCCAGTAGACGTCGATCGTGCGCGCGGAGCGGTCGACGACGATCAGGCTGACGGTCGGGGCGAGCGAGACGGTCGAGGCGGGAATCCAGCCGTAGGTGCCGTTCGGGCGCATCGGGACGCTGATCCGGTACCAGACGGCGCCGTCCGTGCCGACCGCCCGCCGCACGGCGAAGATCTCCTGCACCCGGTAGTCGGGCCGGAAGTAGTGCATGACCTTGATCACCGGCGCGCGCGGGCTCGGCCTGCGGCGAACCGCGACCGAGTGGACGACGAGCTGCCCGGCCGCGGGGAAGACCGTCTCGATCCGCTGCCGCCGGGAGCCGCCCTCCGTCCGGCGCGGGGCGGCGTTCTGCGCGACGGTGGTGGTCGACGCCGTGCTGGTCGTGGTCGCCGCGCTGGCCGTCGTGCCGGACGGCCCGCCGGACGCCCGGACCGGCAGCGCGACGGCGGCCGCCAGCCCCGCGCCGGCGACGAGCGCGGTTGCCAGCAGATGGAGGCGGCTCACGGAGCTGCAGCGTAGACGGCCGAGCCGACGGAGATCGACGGCCGCCACGGCGGCAGCGTGACGCGAACGGTCGTCCCTTCCCCCGGGGCCGTCTCGAGCTCGACCACCCCGCCGAGCAGCCGCACCCGCTCGGAGATCCCGGCGAGGCCGAGCCGGTCGCTGGCCGGCTGACGGGGGTCGAAGCCGCAGCCGTCGTCGGCGACCGAGAGCGAGACGAAGCTGCGCGTGCAGCGGATGGCGACTGTCACCTGCCTCGCGCCGCTGTGCTTGCGCACGTTGGAGAGCGCCTCCTGGACGACGCGGAAGAGGACGATCTTCTGCGAGTCGCTCAGCTCGCTCAGGTCGCCGTCGACCTCGAGCTCGGTCTCGATGCCGCTCGCCCGTTCGAGCGACCGCAGCTCGGCCCGCACGGCCTCGGGCACCGGCCGGGCGGTGGCGGTGGTGGCGCGGACGGAGTGGACGACCTGGCGCAGGCTCTCGTCGAGCGAGGCGAGGCGGGCGTGGAGGTCGGCGAAGCGTCCCGCCACGCGTCCCCGGTACTCCTCCGGCACGACCCTCGCGACCTGCTCGCCCGCGAGCCGCAGCTCCTCGGCGAGCGCGACGAGCTCCTGCAGCGGTCCGTCGTGGAGGTCGTAGCCGAGCCGGACGAGCCGCCGCTCGCCGGCCGCCACGAGCTCGCGCTCCCGCTGCGCGTTCTGGTCGTAGATCGCGGCGCGCTCGAGCATGGGGGCGAGCGCGGCAGCCGCCTCGGCCAGGTAGTCGTCGAGCTGCCGCGGCTCGCTGCAGCGGGCGCGCGCGACGAGGGCGGCGTAGGGGCGGTCCCAGCGCTCGACGACGCGGACGCGCACCTGGGGCGAGCCGGCGATCACGCCGTCGAGGGCGGCGCGAGCCACCTCGCGCAGCCGCCGGCTGCAGGGCGCGCAGCCGTGGCCGACGAGACAGGTCGTGGCGCCGGCGGCGTCGAGGACCCAGAGCGAGCCGGCTGCCGCGGGGGCGAGCTCGACGAGGAGCGCGAGCGCGAGCTCGGCGGCGACGACCGGCGGAAGCTGGGCGAGCTCCTGACTGGCGAGCGCGCGGCGGAAGACGGCGAAGACGAGGGTCTCCGGCGGCAGGCCGAGCTCGGCGGCGGCGGCGGTGAGCGTCGCGCGCGCCTCGCCGGGCTGGAAGCGGTGGTCGATCGCCAGGGCCGCGACAGCGTCCCCCAGGAAGTCGATCGCGGCTCCCTCGCCCCAGCCTGCGGCCAGGCGCCGCGCCCGTGCCTCGCAGGCACGAAGCGCGGCGCGCAGGTCGTGTGGAAGGGGCGCCGGGCCGGACGGGCGCGGTTTGCCGGCGCCGATCGCGGCCGCACGCGCGATCAGCTCCGAGGCAGGGCTCGCACCGCCGGGCGGCGCAGCCTGAGCCGCGGCCGCGTCCACAGCGTCCACAGGTTCCACGGGACGCATTCTCCGTTCAATGAACGGATTGAACAATGGGACGGCCGGCCCAAATGTCGATCAGCCGTCTGAACACCCGGCCGGAGGCGCCGGCGGCCGGCTCAGCGGGCGCCGGCAGCGGCAAGCGCTGGCTCTTCCCAGCGCGTAACGAAGCGCCTGCGGCCGACGCGGGGCCGGGTTGGCCGGGAGCGGTGGAGGCGTGTCGCCGGGCCGGCCGGCGGGCGGCGCGCGCCGCTCGAGGGCCCGTTCCCGCCGGTTCGCCGGGCGTCTGGTTCAGAAACTTGAACGCTGGTCGCGGCGGCGGTCGTTGTCGATGCGGGCGACCGCCTGCAGGAGCGCGTCCGCCGAGGCCTTGCCGACGAGCGGCAGCCCCGCGAGACCGGCGGGGCGGGCGCTCGTCGCGGCGAGCAGGACGAGCAGGCCCGGATGGGCGCTCGAGAAGGCCATGGCGGCCCGGGCCCGCCGGCGGGGAGCGGGGTCGGCGTCGAGGACGACGACGGTCGCCCCCTGGCCGATCGCGGCGAGCTCGAGGTCGTCGCCGAAACCGGCGAGCGAGACGGCCATCCCGTGGCCGGCCGCAGACGAGAGCACCCGGCCGGCGAACTCGCGGTCGTCGCTGACGAGCAGGACACGGAGCGGAGCGGTGATCTCAGCCCCCGCTCGGCTCGAGCTCGAGCACGTCGCCTTCCCGCAGGCCGGCCCGGGCGGCGGCCCCGGCCTCGAGCTCGAGCGCCGCGACGGCCTTGCGCGCGCCGGCGACCCGCCAGGGGCGGAGGGCGTGGACGATTCGCACCACCCGCCAGTCGCGGTCGAGGAAGACGACGTCGATCGGGAAGCGCATGAAGAACATGTGCACCGACGGCGCGCCGTCGATCAGCATCCCCGCGCCGGGCTCGAGCGAGTCTCGGCCGAGCAGGCCGCGCATCCGCGCCAGGGTTCCGTCCGCAAGCTCGCAGCGCTCGCAGACGACCGTGCCCTCGGCCGTGCGGATCCTCGCCGGAGAAGCGGCCATGTCTCGCATGCTCGCAGCCCGGGCGGCGAGCGCTGTCGCCCGAACGGGTGGCAGCGGCCCTCCCATCGGCGCGTCTCGGGGATGGTTTGCTGCGGGTGCACGCGTGTGATGAGCGACTGTCGGACGAAGCTCACGGATCGCGGCGCCCGTTCGCCGCAGGAGGAGGTGCGCATGGTCGGGAAGCTCGGGCTCGGGAGCGCGCTGCAGGCGCTGGGGGCCGCCGTCGTCGCCGCCCTGATCTTCGCCCTGGGCGCCGGGGCGAGCCCGTCCCCCAACGTCTCGTTCTCGGCGAGCAACGACGGCGCCTCGGCGCACTGGTCGCAGGGGAACGGGTCGCCGATCGACCTGACGGTCGGGTCGAACTCCGCGACGACCTACGCGCTGATCACGCTCCACCACGTCGCCGGCGTCACGGTCGGCGACCTCGCCGAGCCGACGTTCAGTACGGACAACTACAACGCCGGCTCGCCGCGCTACTACATCACCCTCAGCGACGGGCACTCGCTCTGGGGCTACCCGTCCAACTCCGGCCTCAACGGGATGGACTTCGCCTGGGCGATCGACAACGGCAACACGTACCTGTCGTGGACGGCGGTGCAGGCGGCCGAGGGGAGTGCCAGCGTGACCGGCGCCTGGGTGATCGCGGACGGCGACCAGGCGGCGGGCACGACGGACGTGATCAGCGGCCTGCAGTTCAACGGCACGTTCTTCAACTGACCGCGGCCGAGATCGGCCGGGAGGAGGCGGGGCGCCGCCTCCTCCCGGCGGCGGGGGATCGTCAGGGGCGCGAGAGGTAGATGCCGGCGACGAGGCCGCGGCAGTAAATGGTGGCGTAGGCCTCGTCGCCGTAGACCGCGACCGTCACCTTCCTGCCTCGCCAGGCCTGCAGGCTCGGGGCGTCGAGGACGCTGATCCGGTGGCTGAGGGTGCAGGCCCTGCGCCGGCGGGCGCCCGGGGGGACGAAGGCGCCGCCCGTCTCGTCGCCGAACGCGCCGGCCGTCAGGCCGCGGGCGAGGTAGTGGACGGCGCCGGCCGGACCCCTGATCCGCACGTAGAGGTCGGAGGTGAGCGGGTTCGCCGAGCGGAGCCGCAGTACCGTCGTCTTGTTCCCTGCTGCGGCGCAGGCGGAGGTTGCGACGGCGACGGTCAGCAGGACGCCGGTTAGCGCCGCCCGCGTCCGGCGGCCCCTCCCCACGGCCGAGCGCCCGGGCGAGGGGGACGTGCCGAGCGTCACTGCCGGGGTCATCCCCGGCGAGCTTTCCGCACCGCCCGGCACACGTCAACAGCCCGGCCCGGGCGAGCCGGCGCCTCCGGGCGGCGGGACGGCCCGCGCGCGGGGGCGGGCTCAGCGGGCGCTCAGCCCGAACCGCCGCAGCCAGGAGGCGCGCCGCTCGAGCGCGTCGTCCGGGGCGACGGCCGGCGGACGCCGCTCGCCCGCCCGCACGCCGAGCCAGCGATAGACGGGCGGCAGATCGTCGGGCAGGTTCCCGACGGGCCGCCGCGGCTCGGCCGCCCGCGCGGAGCCGAGCCTGCGCTGCAGCACCTTGGCGCCGTTGACGTCCATGTAGCGAACTCCCTCTCCGACCTGGGTCTCGTCCTCGTTCGCAGCATGGACGACAACTCCTGTGTTGTCGAGCTTCTATCGCGTAACGATCTACCTCTGCGCGCGACCGGACGACAGAAGATCGGCTCCAGCAGAGATCGAGCGCTGCTCTTGCCCCAGTGGCTGGTGCCCGGAGCCGAGGAGGGGCGACCTAGACGATCGTCGTGGCGCAGCCGTCGCTGTCGGCAGAGCGCGCCGTCGCGGCTCCCGACACCATGTCGAGCGTGTCGTCTCGCAACGCTGTAGCTCGGCTGGCCGCACTGGGACAGCTCGTCTCCGAGCCTGTGACCTCGCTCCTGATGCCGAACGGGGGTCCCTCCGCACCGCGTCCCTGGAGTGAAGCGCGTGGTTTCCTCGAGCAGGCCGTCGAGCGAGCGCTGCGAGTCACCCTGGTCTGGTCGTTTCCCCTCTTCCTGCTGGTCGTGGCCGTATGGCCGTGGCACCCGGTCTACGGCTATGCGTGGGACTTTCGCGTCCTGTACGAGGCGGGCGCTCACTACCTCAACCTGCAGTCGCCCTACGTGACCCCCTCGCTCGCGAACCTCACGAGCAGGCAGAACTTCGTCTACCCCGCACCGATGGCCGCGCTCTTCGCGCCGCTGAGCCTTCTGCCGTACCCCGTCGCCGCGGTGCTGTTCATCGCGGCGAGCGCTGCCTTGCTCGGGCTTGCGCTCTGGATCCTCGGACTCCGGGACTGGCGTTGCTACGCGGCCGCATACTTGAGCTTCCCCGGCCAGCTCGGGCTGAAGCTCGGCACGATCTCACCGCTTCTTGTCTTCCTGCTGGCGGTGCTCTGGCGGTACCGCAACCGCAGCGCGGTGGTGGGACCGGCGCTCGCGCTCGCGGTCGTCTCGAAGCTCTTCCTCTGGCCGGTCGCGTTGTGGTTTTTGTTCACCCGCCGGATTCGCGGCTTCGTCGCTGCGGTGGCGCTCTCGCTCATCAGCGTCATCGCCGCGTCCGCGCCCATCGGCCTCGGCTCCCTGCTGGGGTACCCCCGGCTCGTGCACGAGCTCTCGAGGTTCGAGGCGCCCCAGAGCATCTCGACGTACGCGCTGCTCTACGGGCTCGGCCTGTCAGCGACGGCGGCGCTCGTCGGCGCCGTGTGTCTCGGCCTCGCGCTGCTCGCGCTCGCCTACCGCTGGGCGAGGGCCGATGAAGGCCGCGCCTTCCGCGCGACCGTCCTCGCCTCGCTCATCCTCTCTCCGATCGTCTGGAACCACTATCTCTGCGTCCTGTTCGTGCCACTTGCGCTCTGGCGTCCGAGGTTCTCGCCTCTCTGGTTCAGTCTCGCGTGGGTGGAGTACGACGGATTCGCTGCGGGTCGCACGTTCTTCATTGCGGCCACGGCTGTCACCCTCGCGCTGATGGTCGTCCAGGCGGGAGTGGTCGACTTCAACGGCGTTCGCCGTGTGTCCGGCGCAACGGTTCGGCTTCGCCTTGGGGAGCCCGAAACAATGGTCGCGCTCTGGCCGCTGTTCCTGGCGATGAGCGCCAGCATCTCAGGCGCGGTCCTCGTCGCGGCGCTGCGGCCCGAATCGGCTAGGAGCGCCGCGAGCGGCACGGCCGTCGTTCGGGTCGTGGGTGCCAAGAGGGTTTGCTGGCGGGTCTGGACGAGCGGGATAGCGGCGACCGCATCGGTGAGCCTCGTCTCGAACGAGACCGACCGGGTGCTCGCGTCCGGGATGCTGAGCCACGACACGCGAGACGAGACCTGCGCGGCCGTTCGTCCAGCGAGTAGAGCGGAGCTGACGAGAGTGTCCCAGCGCGGCTCGCCGAGACTCGAGCTTCGAGTGACCTCTGGGGGCGGGCGTGCGCTCCTCGCGGGCCCGCTCGTCCCCACCGTCGACGCGGGACGAACGGTTGCGCCGTCAGCAACAGCTCCGCGGTGACCTCCTCGGCAGGGGCCGTGGGCAGGTCGTGAACGCCCACGCGACAAGACTCGCCGCGCGGCTTCGACTCGCGGTCCAGGCGGCCAACCCTTCGTTCCCGCCGCGTTCCGTCGCGTGTAGGGAGGTCGGACAGGCTCCGAGGCGCGTGCCCACGCCAGCCGGCCTCGTGACCGTCACCCTGGCGGGCAGCCCTGAGAACTCCATCGTCCTCGCAGCGTTGCCGAGACTCTGGAGGGCCGGAGATACCGTGCGGAGCGGGAATGCCCGGGTGCTCTTCGGCGCTGGTCTCGCCGGCTCCCGCGCAGGAAGTGTGAGTGGCTAACGATATGAGCGACGTGAGCGCGTCCACGATAACAAGCCCCTCGGCCTGGGCCACGGCACGCGGGCGGGTCGCGCGGCTCCAGTCGCTCCTCGAGCGGGACGGCCTGCTCGTCGTGGCGGTGGCGGCCTTCGCCGCCGTCCTGATCACCCACCTGCGCACCGCCCTCGAGACGGACGGCTGGATGGCCCTCCTCTCGGGACGGATCGTCGCCGCGCACGGGCTTCCCTCGCACGACACCCTCACGATCTGGGCGCACGGCCGACCGTGGACCGACCAACAGTGGCTGGCGCAGCTCGTGCTCTACGAGCTCGACCGGCTCGGCGGTCTCACGCTCGTCCTGCTCGTCCACGCGGCGCTCGTGGTCGCCGCGGTCGCCGGCGCCGCGACGCTCGCCCGCCGCCTGGGAGGATCGGCGCGCTCGGCGACGTGGATCTCGCTGCCCATGTGGCCTGCGCTCTGGCCGGAGGCGAGTGTCATGCGGCCCCAGACGTTCGCGTACCCCCTCTTCGTGGCCGTCCTCTGGCTCCTGCTCGAGGACCGCCGGAGCAGGTCGCGGCGCGTCTACCTCGTGCTGCCGCTGCTCGTCCTCTGGGCCAACCTGCACGGCTCGGTTCTCGTCGGCGCCGCGCTCGCCTCGGCCTACGGCGGGCTCGAGACGATCCGCTCGCTGCGACACGCGCCTCGGCGCCTGGACGGGCGCTCGCTCGTCCTGCTCTGCGCGCCCTGGCTCTGCGTCCTCGCCTCGCCGTACGCGACCTCGCTCCCCCACTACTACCGCCTGATCTTCTCGAGCAGGTTCGGCAGCTACGTCACCGAGTGGGCGCCGACCACCCTGACGCTCGCCCGAGCGCCGTACTACGTGCTCGCCCTCGGGGGAATCTGGTTACTCGGACGCGCGAGCCGCCGCGCCTCCTCGTTCGAGACGGTCGCGTTCCTGGGGATGACCTTCCTCGCCTTCGACGCGGTCCGGAACGGCGTCTGGCTCGCGCTCCTCTCGCTCGTGGTACTGCCGCGGCTGCTCGATTCGCTTCGAGCGCCGGCGGTCGAGCCGAAGCGAGTCAACCGGCTCCTCGCCCTGGCGATGATCGCCGGCGTCGCGGTCGCGACGATCGCAGTGGCTCTCGAGCCCGCCTCGTGGCTCGAGCAGAACTACCCGGCCGCTGCCGCGAATGCGGCAGCCGAGGCGGCCGGCCCGAGCGGCCGGATCTTCGCGAACGAACGCTACGCCGACTGGCTCGTCTTCGAGCACCCTCGGCTCGCCGGCCGGATCGCCTACGACTCGCGCTTCGAGCTGCTCACGAGCCGCCAACTGCGCGCGGTGACGGCGTTCCGGAGTCTCGTCGCCGGGTGGCGCTCGACGGTGCGCGGCTACCGGGTGCTCGTGCTGAACCGCATCGACGACGCCAAGCCGATCAGAGCGCTGCTTCGGTCGGGACAGGCTCACGTCATCGACCGGCGGGGGCCAGTCGTGGTGATCCGGCTCCGCTAGCCGACCCCAGCGTCCGCCACTCTCACCGGAGACCATGACCGTAGACCACGTCCGGCGCAGGTCACGTCCCGTAGGTTGGTGTACCGGCATGAGAATCAGCCCTGGAGCTCCTAACGGTGACGTCCGGCGCGGCGCGTAGCGTCGGCGCGTTTCCGGGACAGGGGCTTCGAGGGAGAACGCAGGTCGGGCAGGCCGTTGGTTCT
>Ga0209061_1005127_pt1 | contig 11789 bp, 10 predicted proteins | sample Coa_R1_10_FD_187157 | JGI IMG/M metagenome (GOLD analysis project Ga0209061, IMG submission 187157) | Surface soil microbial communities from Centralia Pennsylvania, which are recovering from an underground coalmine fire - Coalmine... | ecosystem: Environmental > Terrestrial > Soil >... | reverse complement strand
CAACCCAGCGCACAAGCCAGTTCTGCATCCCCCATGTGAGTGTGGACACGAGGCTACGGGTTACTTTTAGGTCGTACTTCCAGCTCATGTAGAGTAGATCCCAGTAGGCTGAGGGTAGTCGCTCCAACGCGGGCATTGGGTTGTCCCTTATTCTACTTGTACCCATGGGTATGACTGGCAGTGGGAATATCCATGCTGTGAAGTCGTGGTCTATTATTGACTGCACGAGGTTTATTGACGCCTGCACGTCCTCATCGGTCTCCTCTGGGTAACCTATTGTCATGGTGTAGCAGGGATAGATGTGGCTATCATTCATGACTGCTGTGGCATCAAGTATAACATCCCTCCACTGGGCTGGCTCCCACGGGAAGGATTTCGCCCTCATATATTTATTGAATATCTTTAGGCTGCCCGTCTCAAGACCCACCACGGGGGCGTTGGCCCTATCATGGCTGTAGCCCGCTATCTCAGACATAGCCTTTACAGTCTGCGGGCTCTCCTTCACCGCGGGGGCGGAGATGTGGGGGAAGCCTATGGACTCTACACCAATCCTCTTTACTTCACTAAAAAGTTTGATCACAGCATCGTGGTTCACCCTCAGACGCTGCGCTCCGTAGAGAAGTATATCGTCGGTTACGAGATCAACCCTAGTCTGACCAGCTCTAAGGTTAACCTCAACCTCTTTGAGCACCGTTTCCACGGGTATAGTGATGAATGAGTCGGGTGTTATTGAGCAGAACTGGCACCCACGCGGGCAACCACGTGTGACCTGAACCTCACCGAAGCGTGCGGGGTTTACTATAAGTGGTATCTCATCAGCGCTCCTAGGGTTCCTCCCCAAAACCACTCGGGGCACATCTTTTCCCGACACAATGCTATTTACTAGTGGGGGAAGGTCTAGCTCGGCGTGGCCTATGAAAACCACGTCAACCCACTCCGGCCTCTCACGCTGCACTTGCCAGGCGCCAGGTCCACCAACAACCGTCCTAAACCTATACCTCCTCTTTAATCGCTGTATTTTCTCGCCTAGCTCCTCAAAATATTTAGCCGTCCAGCTCTTACCACCCCCGAATAGCATTGTGAGCTTGAATGTAACCGGTTCAACACCCATGGGGTCGTGCACAGTAACCCCGAGAACCTTGGTGCTTTGAGTAACAGCCTTTTCAAGCTTTTCGGGTGGGCTTACAACCGTGTTGAAGCCCGCATTTACAAGTGTGGCTTCAACTTTTCTAAGCGCGTACGGAGCGAGCAGGGCTCTACCGCTCTCATCCGCCTGAGCGGGAGGGGTGAAGAATTTATCCATAAACAGTCTTGGAACAAGTCTATGTGGCATACACGCCACGTACCCTAGTGCACTACCACCGCCATAATCGGTGAAACTACCCCTATCAGCGGTCAAAACCACTTCAGACAAGGGTGAACCACCACATTAGATTATAATTAGAGTGTATATAACTTTTACTAAATCAGAAATTATATAACTCTTACAATCTATTATACTATACATTTTATTTTAATAATCAGAGACTTAATTAGTTATAGCCCAAGACGCAACTAAACATACACTATATGAGCAAGCTCCATCCAACAAAACCAGAGGCACATACACTAGAAATCAAGATTCAAAGAGTTCAACTCATACCAAACGACCACTGCATGGATGAACTACGCCCCCCACAAACAGTATACAAAAATACGGGCTCAAACAAGCAAAAAATATCAAATCAATTAATAATACAGTTATTTGGATGTTTAAAAAGTATTAAATTGTGTACACTATTAACTAGTACTAATTAGTTAAATGAAGATTACATGTTTTCGATCTCTTTTCTCCTCGCTTCTGTTAGTACCGTGAGCTTGGAATAGCTGTAGACTGGCACAATTGTAGAGGTTGACTCAACTAGATCCATGGAGCGTATACTCTTTATAACGTAGTCCAGCACCGCCCTCTCAGCGGAGGAGTCACTTGGGAGCAGACCTACCACTGCGAGAATATCCCATTCGCCCGGTATCAGGTGGGCCTCCCTAACCTCAGGTAGCTCTAAGAGCCTGCGGACAAGCTCCTTCTCGTGGCCCTTTTTAGACTTGATATAGACAATTGCCCGTATTTCTTTGCCCGTAAGGTCTGCTGGTAGCAGTTCCTGGAGTATGGCATGATTAAGAGATTTTCCAGACGCCTTCTTACCGTTTGGAGCAACCAGTACAGGGAACTCCACGTTACCCGTTAAGCCGATTTCGCTCAGCTTCTTCAGTAGACCCTGCTTTGTCACATCCACAACCTCAACTTCATAACCCCTCTCCTTACACAGCTCCTCTATGAATAGGAGCTGAGCCTTCTGATCGTCTGGTAAAAAGTAGTCGTACTGGACGCTGCGCACAACGTCATCCACAGTAGTGTTTGGACCAAGGCCCACGGCCACCTTCGAGCGCTGCTCACTCACACCCACAGGCACCTTCTCGCTTTTGACGTAAACCCTCACCCTGTCAACCATATATCAACCAACCCTAAAACAAATGTAGTGTGGTTTCCGAATAAGGGTTTCGGTTAGAGGCACACCCAAAAGTTTGAAAAGCCTAAACACGGAATACAGCAGGAACAGGGGTGCATCAAGGTGCACCTGCACTGAGGTGAAGCTGGCCACCCTTGGATCAATATGTATAATTCACCCTGCGAGCTATAGTTTTTGATACTTGTTGAAGAGAACCCACAACTGCCCTCGGTGCGGGTTAGAGGAGCCGTGCAGAATCGAGGAATCACAGCATACATGTAGCTATTGTGGGTACGTTTGGATCACAACGAGAGTATTCTGCGGTAACTGCGGAGACTAACAACACCAACCATTAACCGCTCAAAAATTTAAAAAATCAAGATTAGGTTTAAAACACGCTCATATTATCCCATCAACAGGAGGTTTTCATTAGCCAGCGGTTGGGATCTCAGGCTTTCCTTAGGTAATCGAGGGCTGTGGACTCCACTATTTTTGAGAAGCTTTTGAGGTCGCTTCTTAGTACGAATTCATCGTTTGCGTGGACGTTGTTCCCAGCCCTACTCACACCACCCGTCACCACAGGTATTCCCTTGGCTGCTAGGTAGCACGCATCCACACACCCCAAGCCCCCAACAATTAGTGGCTCTCTCCCCGTCACCCTGCTCCAAGAGGATGCGTATAACCGTACAATCTCTTCGTTCGGTGAAACCCTGTATGAGAAGTGGTTCTGGGGTTCGAACTCCACCTCGTAGTCAAGTTTGGGGTCTTTGGACTTTAGGGCTTCAAGCACACCCAGCACCTCAGCCCTGGCCTCCTCCCATGTTTCCTCTGGTATGAGCCGCCTATCCACTGTTATCTCGCAAAGCGGTGGTACAACGTTTTCTTTGACGCCTCCCCTAATCATGGCCACAGTCAGACTGGGCCTGAGGTAGTCCACGCCGCTGTCGGGGTCGGCTGGTACACTCGACCTCTTCTCACCTAGTCTGCGGTTGAGCTGAGCCAAGGCGTCGACGACAAGCGCCGCCTTCTCGACGGCGTTTACACCCAGCCAGTTCCTGCTCGAGTGGGCGGCCTGCCCGTGCACCCTGACATCGAAACGCATGCACCCGTTGGCGGCTATACCAACCGTTCTAATCGAGCCGTCGCCCACTATGGCTGCATCCGCTTTCAACCCGTTATCAACCAAGTAGCCCAACCCGCTTCTACCACCGATTTCCTCGTCACATGTGAATGCAATTATGAGTTCGCCTTCAAGGCTTGCGTTGGATGCCAAGCGGGTAGCCGCGCTGGTTATGGCTGCAACCGAGCCCTTATTGTCAGATGCACCCCTCCCAAATAGCTTTTCACCCTCCACGCTTAGCTTGAATGGGTCGCGTGACCAGTTCGGACCAGGTGGGACAACATCTATATGAGCGTTCAAAAGCAGCCTCCTCTTCGACTCACCCTTTACGATTCTCGCTACCATGTTAACCCTCTCACCTTCCAACACCACGTTTTCACGCACGCGGGATCTAGCTATACTTATCGGCGTAACGGGGTACTCTACCATGAACCCAGCTGCTTCAAGCCTCTCACCGGCAACCTTCAACGCCTCAAGATAATTCCTCCCAGGGGGAACGCTCGTGTCCACGCCTATAAGCTCCCCGAGTATAACCTCCTCAAGGGACTCATTTTGCGACATAAACTAATAAACGAAGGATAAGACTTAAGCCTTTTAGCCCAAAAGTGGTTTCTCCACCCATCTTGGGTTTAAGATATACCTGTTAGCTGAAATATCCGTAAGGATTTTATTCTGGTACCACCATTGAGTGGTTGTGATCGCTATGCGCATAGTGTTCCCAGCAAACCTGCAAGGCTCGAAGACTGCAAGGAAGCCAAAAAGTCTTGGTATAAGAAGTCTGATGACTACAATAACAATAGTCTACGGCGTGCTAGCCCTACTCGCCGTGCTCTTCAACCTACCACACACGAATCTGTTTACTCGTGGATTACAGTCGCTTATGGGATTCATACTGGTGGAGAAGCTCTATGCTAGCCTCTCGCAGAGTGGATTAATAAACACGCAGATTGCGAATCAGGAGATCCAGTGGCTCACTGGAACACGCCTATTCATGGTTTAAGCGGGCACCGGTACAGCTACACTGGTTGAGGAGGACTCCAGCCCGTATCTTTTAACCTTCTCGATGTCAACACCCCTCTTTTTACAGATGGACTCTACAACCTTCATCATGACCCATCCGCCGAAGCTTATGATGCCTGCTGTACCCATCCTCGCGATAAAGTTGCCTTTGCTGTCACGCACAGCGTCACGTTTAGCCATCTTGGCTAGGTGTCTATATGATGCGTAGTACACTGCGAGCTGTGATTCGTCGAGCATGGCTGGGTTGAAGCTCTGACTCTTAATCACGCCGAGCGGCACGTTGAGCATGGGTGTAACTGTGAACTCGAAGGGTCTTCCACCCGCCTCAGAGTTGCTAAGCCTGTTAATGAGTGCGACAGTCTCCCAGTTGTCTTCCGGAGTCTCATCTGATTGGCCGACCTGTACCGTGAAGGCTGGCCGCCAATAGTAGAGGGTCATGTTGTGCACACCCTCCCAAACTATATCACCCCACGAACCGTCGGGGCCAATCCTGAGTGGCAGGGTCTTGTTTGGCATGTGTATTTTGGCAAGTCTGTCGCTTCCAGTTTCGAGGCCGACCTGTATGCCTATCCAATTAGAGGGCCCGGCTCGCATTATTTCTGAGAGTTTACTGATGAGTTCGGGGTAGGCTGCGGGTATCGAGATTCTCCCATGGGTTGGGTTGGACTCTGTGACCCCGGGTATGGACATCACTCTGGAGAAGAGCTCAATGAGTGCGTCCTCGTTGGGTTTAAAGAGTGGGCCGTGCTTGTAGGCGAATATCTCGTCGCTGTGTATCCACGCATTCGTGAACCCCCCATACTTCACGTTGACCTCTATTTCCTGCTCTATTTTCTCTACGGGATAATACCTGAGTGGTCTCAGTGTTACCTCGCAGAAGTCGCACCCGACGCCGCACCCACGCATTGATTCAACCATGCTTTTCATTGAGGGTCTCACAATGTTGGGTATATCTTCGAGTCTAGGGAATCTCCGGCCTCCAGGTCTACGCGTTATGAAGCGCCCATCGGGTTTAAAGATCATCCTAAAGTTGTCATCGAAACTAGCGTACCCCTGATAAAACATGTTGGGGTCTAGCTTATCCTGAGCCACCTGCTCGAAGAGATACGGTATGACGTCCTCCGACTCACCTTGAAATGCATAATCGATGCCCTCCTTCGTGAGCTCCTCCGGTAGAATTGTGAACTCCCACACTCCTGGTCCGCCTACTATGAGTTTAGCCTTTTTACCCCTCCTAGCTAGGTTGATTCGGTGTATGAGTGCCTCCCACTCCCTTCTAACCCAAGGTGAAGAGTGTGTTGCGAAAAGAACTTCATAAGACATGGTGAGTGGGGCTATCCCCAGTGGGTCCATTGTGGAGACGCCTATGACCTCAGTGTCGTCTTTAATGAACTGCTCAATGTAGTCTGGATGTGGGACCGCGACATCCTCGGGTTTGTTCCGTGTGAGAAGCGCGGCCTCAATTTTCCTTATAGAGTATGGAGCGTACTTCGCTTCACCGTTCGGCAGCGGAGGACTGGCCGAGCCCTTGAGGAAATTATATATTGCGCCTGGAACAGAACCACTCGGTGCGCACGGAAGAAAATCCAGCAATGGGAAATCCCTGTAGTCATACATCAGTGTCAGGTCGGAAATCAAAACATACTTAGCCAAAAACACCAGCCCCCTTTACATGAAGATGTGAAAGCATCAGTCGAACACCAGTTTTTCTGATTAATAGTGTTTGACCCATAAAAATGTTACTAAGTTCGACCAGCATACCACTACCGATGAGGCAAATAAGGATGGAAAATAATTTAGGATTTGAATATCAAATACTTATATAGTTCTACGCAGTTTACCCCGGACAACTATTATAGCCCTCGAGCTTGATTCGTAAAACTCTGATGCTTGCCCGAATAGTTAGGGTTTCACACTATTGTGAAACTTTTCTGTTCTGATATTCTGGAGTCCATCTATAGAGTAGCGCTGTATTTAAATGAATGAAGCTCGGATTTAGGCAATAGAGGCTCGCCTATGAATATTCGAATCAGTGTTGCCAACCAACCAATGGAACCTCATATACTCCTTGTATTAAGTAACAAAGAGAATGCTTATCCTACTTCTGTATCTCTAAGAATATTGAGCATGCCTGGCACAGGTAACTGTGTTACGATTTACCACGCTACACGAGGACTTGAAATGCACTCACAAACAGAGAGTGTATTCATGCATGGTTCACCTTCAACCAAGAAACACGTGGGGGATACAAAAGAGGATGTAGCCAGTGTCTATGGGTGCAGTTCTCTTCGCGATATGCTCGGGCAGATGGATGCGGCGGATGGTAGGGGTGTTAGCGGGGTTCAACTCCATGATGTTGTTCGGTTTCTTAACCAAAGCTTAGCCTGTGATGGAGAAGAACTCGGCAGCCCTATTCATGTAAGGGGGTGCGGTAAGTTATGAGCCAAGAAAGTTCTCGTGGTGTTAGGGTTATCGATACACGTGGGATGGTGTGCCCATATCCCTCCTTCGAGGCCGCAAGGGCGCTCACGCAGGCCTCAAGCGGCGAAGTAGTTCAACTCATAACCGATAATGAAGAGTCGGCTACAAGCTCTATACCACAGGTGCTGGAGAGGAACGGCATCGAATTCCGATTGGAGCGAAAACAGGATTACTGGGTAATAACATTCAGAAAACCATAGTTCTAGGATCGGTACGAGGCTCGGAGGATGATTAGGGCAAGGTTAATTTGTCGGATTTGTGAGTAGTTATATATGATTACTAGGTTTGCTTTGATAACCATGGTTCTACTTCTGATTTTAAGCATGGCAGCACCCCTCGTGGGGGCGTCAACCCTCCAAGTCATGGTTGGGGGGTCGCTTAAAACAGCTGAGATAGTGGCCACCTCACACACAAACTTGGTGTTCGCCTACCCATCTACGAGCCTGATCAGTAGTGCGCTTAATGGGTTTAATTATAGCGTGGAGTTAAGCGCTCCAAACGTGCCACCCGAATCAGATGCCTTCCAAGCATTCCAACACCAACTCAGACGGGGATTTCAGAACATCACGCTAACCAATATGAGTGTATATCTTAGCTTGGATGCGCACGCGAACACAACAAGCCTTGTAGTGACTAAAACCGTGGTCATTCAGGCTTGGGCCACTGGTATATTCAACAAAACCAACTCCAGAGTGGTGGGGGACTTTGGTTGGAAGAACTTCGAGGTTAAGGGTAACTTGGACGTGGATTTTGATGGTCAAACGTTTGACATCAACACGGTTGGCTCAACTATACTTTTCCCATTTGGTGGGGATGAGGGACTCGTGGGTTTCATGATGCATTCATTTGGTGGCGGACCCCTTTGGAGTGCCTCCACAATCAACTTTTCAGCCCTCAACACACCGCTGAGTCAGTGGACTAGGTCCTACAACCCCTCCACTAACACCACAACATTCAGTAAAACCGTGAGCTCCACATTCCTGTATCGCGAGGAGACTTCGGTTAACGGTGAAAACTATACTATAAGCTTGAGCTACGACCCATCCTCTAGTATTACGCTGCCAGGCTACGCTGTGGCTAACGGTAACACAGTCATTGTGCAGCAGGCTCCCCCAGGGAGCACACAGAGGAGTACCGCAATCATAGTGTCTGTGGCGGTGATCGCCATAGTTGTGGTGGCAAGCGTTCTTCTAAGACGTAACACCCGCTGAGCCATCCGCTGGAATTATTAGTGTGCACACCACGAATAATCTTGGGTATAGTTGTTTAGCCCAAACTATTTTTGGCGTTACTCGAGGCAGATAGCACTCTCCGATGTGGGTATTGAGGGTCAAGAGAAGCTGAAGCATAGCAGGGTTGCGATCATAGGGCTTGGGGGACTCGGCTCTCAGGTTGCCATGAGCTTGGCAGCAAGCGGCGTGGGCCATATACGCCTCGTGGACTTCGACGTGGTATCGACACCAGACCTACACAGGCAACTCATATACTCTGAGCGGGACGTGGGCTATGCGAAGGCTGAGGCGGCGGCGAATAGGATAAGCAGTATAAACCGTGATGTTATTGTCGAACCACGCTGCGAATACGTTTCAGAGGAGAATGCTCAAGACTTGGTGGGGGACGTGGATTTAGTAATAGATTGCACCGACAGCTTTCAGGCTAAGTATACCATAAACAGGGTGTGCGCCAACCTCAAAAAGCCACTCGTGTTTGGCTCCGCGATAGAGTATTATGGTAATGTAGCAACGTTTGAGCCCTGGGGGGATATTTGCCTAGAGTGCCTATACCCAGAGCTCTCCGACGAGGACTACCCATCCTGTGCGGTGGCCGGCGTGCTGCCACAGTGCGTACAGGTAGTAGGCTCAATCCAGTCGGCTGAAGCGGTGAGGTACATTTTGGGCTCACCATCACTCCTAAACACACTCTTATTCGTGGACATGAAAAACTACTCATTCGACAGGCTAAACATTGCCCAAAACCCCTCCTGCCCCCACAAAGCAAACAAGCCCCTCAGCGCCCTAAGAGTGGGGGAGCCAACCGAGGTGTGCAGTAGAAACGGGAGACGCCAACTCCTAATGGTTTTAGATAGCAAACCCAGCGTAGACGAAGTCTACCAAAGATGGGTGCGCCTAGGCGACGTCGAGCGCAAGGGTAGGTTCACGGTTGAGGCTCGAACACCCGAAGGCACCTACACCTATACAGCGGCGGGCGCCATCCTCGGAGAAGTTGAGACACGTATTGATGCAAAAACAGCAAAGCAAATCATCACCCAGCTAGCAACCACAACCAGCCAAGCGTGAACAGGTGAACCACTGCATCAGGAAGAACTAAGAATCCCACCCCAGTCACACACTTAGCTCAAACTCCACTCCATCTCGGGGGCTATAGTGAAAACCCCTTTGTGTTCACAGGCGTAAATTCACCGCCCCAGCCAAGAATAACGAACCATATACGGATTTAATTTTAAAAACCATATCTAACACCTCTCTTCGAAATACCTGAAAAGAGGTGGGGCTATGGAAGCTTTATAAAATAGGAGCCCACTTAAATTCACGGATGAAAGTCACTGTAAGATACTTTGCCCACCTCAGAGAGATGCTGGGTAAGTCGAGCGATGAATTCGAGCTCGAAGATAGCTCAACACTTATGGACCTACTAAATCTATTATCCACCAGGTACCCAAACCTTAAAGGCGTAGTGCTTGAAAGTGATGGTAGAACACTTAAGAAGGTTTACCAAGTTTTGGTTTCCGGTCAACACGTAGGCGAAGCTAATAAGAAGCTACACGACGGTGAAATAGTGGCGATACTTCCACCTGTCGCCGGTGGGTGAATACTCCAATGACAATCCAGGTCCAATATAGGTATCCAAAGAGCAAAAGTAGGCAAGCATCCCCTAGCACAGTATAGCTTATTCTCCATATATGGATCAAACCAAACGACCTAATCAGTCTTCAAACCTGCTAGAATGGGTAGAAATAATGCTACACTCATTGAAAATGTCATCAGTAAAGACAGTGTAACACCGAAACTCGGCTCCCAAAGAGTATAGAATACATATAGTGATGCCAACACGAGCATTGATTCTACAAACAACCTTAACGCTAAATTCAAGGTTGATACCCCAATTAATTATTAAAATTATATTTAAACTATATAAACTATTAGGAATAAACAGAGCTAATTATAATTGATTCTGTAAAAAGAATTATATATCTTTTACTTTATAAATCAAAGCATTAACGAACAAATATGATACTGCCCGCTTATGAGGCATCTTGGGCCAAGTCGACGGATATTACACTTCCTCACCTAGGTTCTGTATCATAAAAATATATGTCGAGTCACAGCTGATGCTTAAAACGTTTGATTTACCGTTTAGCGCGAAGTTGGTGTTCCTTAGCGCGTTATAGTGTTATTAGACGCTAGTCAATGTATCTCTGAAATTAGTTGTTCGGCTATTTTGGTGGCGCTTGGCACACCGATCTCCCTTATCTCAGCGAGGAGGTTTTCAGCGATTTTGAGTGATTTAACCCTCATGTTACCCATCGTTTGTTCCTCTATCGCCCATGCTAGGGCTTCCAGTAAATCCGCCGCCTTTTGAACCTTCACTTCATAGCTCGAGCCCCTATTCCAAAGTCTCACATATTCATCACGTACACCTGGAGGTAGCGGTGAGACAAGCTCCTCGTACACTTGGGCGCTTATCTTTGCTATCGTTGACTGCACCTCGGGGTTGGCGTGTTTTATGGGTCTAGGTATATCACTCACTCTCGCTTCATCTAAGTCGTGTAACAGGCAACGACGCAAAACCTCCGATGCATCAACACTTCTACCCTCAGCGGCCTCTAAGTCACATATAACCATCGCATACAGCGTCGTATAGTATGAATGCTCGGCCACACTCTCATCTTGAAAGCCCCTTACCGTGGTAAACCTCCTTACATGCATAAGGTCACGGCTGTCATGAATAAAGTCAGTAACTTTCCCACCCATAATACCCACCTAAACAATTCAACCAACTATTTAAAGTTCCCAAAACCTCGACCCATCCAAAGGCGCAGATATCGAGCAGAAAGCCTGTCCAGAACCTTAAATAGGGTTTTAGTGGTGGATTCACGGTCACCCATCCGTGGTGTTTGGGGTAAAGGACGTATTCCTGTGGACACCAACCGGGGACCAACGTGACCATAATGGTGGGAGGGGATCGAGCCTAGTGGTTAAAACTGGAATCACTGGGTTTTAAGTCTGAATGGCTCGCCGATTGCTATTTGTAATGCCTTTGTATCTCTGATGCGAACCTTGTACCCAAGTCTTGAGAGTTTTGGGTGACCCATTCACTGAAACGCGTTGAGCCGAGTGGCTCAGCGCTTGAGCAGAGCAGGTTATCAATCAGCGCACCCACCTCTTCTTCTGTAACCACGGGTTCCCCCAAAAACAGCGAGAGGATTCTTCCAAGAAGCATGCTGAAGGCTTTGGGGGCGCCGAATATTAGCGCTTTCACACCCACGGCCCTCGCTATTGTCTCCAGAAGACCTTTGAAGGTGTACGTCTCGGGCCCCACACAGTCGAGGACAAGGTTGGTTGTTGTGTTTGCATATCTTATACATGCGGATGCGACGTCGCCAACATATACGGGGGTCACCTTGTATTCCCCTGAGCCGAAGACTGGGAAGAATCTGA
>Ga0209061_1005126_pt1 | contig 11791 bp, 11 predicted proteins | sample Coa_R1_10_FD_187157 | JGI IMG/M metagenome (GOLD analysis project Ga0209061, IMG submission 187157) | Surface soil microbial communities from Centralia Pennsylvania, which are recovering from an underground coalmine fire - Coalmine... | ecosystem: Environmental > Terrestrial > Soil >... | reverse complement strand
CACGTTGTTCTGCAACACCTGAGCCGTCACCGCTACCACCGCATCCGTCCCTTGAACCGCGGCCGAGGTGCCAAACACCCCAGTAGCCCCCAAGCTGTCCTGCTCGCTGATGGAGTAGTTGTGCCCGTAGGTGGTCTGGGTCAACACAATCTGGTTGGTGCTGCTGTTGAAGTTAGCGTTGACCCCGGTGAGGTTGGAGGCAGCGTTGATCTGGTCAATGGCCTGCTGAACCGTCATCGAAGCGCTGAAGGTGAAGGTCTGGCCGTTGATGACCACCGTATCATCCTTCCCACCGGTGGCTAGGCCGATGGTGGAATTGGCACCGTTAGCAAAGGTGGTGGTGCCGGTGAAGACGGCACGTGCGGCCTGTTGGGTAACTTGGATGGTGACCGGGCCGCCGACGGTGGAGAGGTTATCAAACACCCCACCGATGTTGATGCCGGAGAGCACTGCCGTATTGGTGACCGAGGCGGAGACACCTGCGGTTCCATCGAGGAGGTGTTTATCTCCGAACTGGGTTTGTTCGGCGATACGCTCGATGGACTGGACGGCGGAGTTGATTTGGGTTTGGTCGGCTTCGACGGCGGTGATGTCGTTGACACCGGTGTTGGCGGCATGGACGGCGAGTTGTCGGATGTTGTTGAGGAGGTTGCTGACCTCGGAGAGGGCGCCGTCTGCGGTTTTGATGAGGTTGGTGGCGTCTTGCCCGTTGGCGATGGCCTGATTGAGGCCGGTGACCTGGGCGCGCAGGTTTTCGGAGATGATAAGCCCTGCGGGGTCATCGGCGGCGGAGTTGATGCGCAGTCCGCTAGAGAGTTTTTGGATGCTGCTAGCGACGGCATCGGAGACTTGGTTTAGGTTGTAAAGGGCGCCTAGCGCCGTTACATTGGTGTTGAGCTGTAACATACACGATCCTCCGTGAATTTACTTTCGGCCTATTTGGCCGTTTGCCGGCCTCCTGCCGGCGAAGCGTTGGTTTGGAATCTTGAACAACCACGTACATTGACCGGAGAAGAGAGGTGTCTTGGTTGTTCCGCAATGATTTTCGGAGGATCGCCCCGTAATTTTTAGAGGGTTTTCTCAAAGCGACTCGGCGAAGCAGAAAAGCAACGGTCGCTACGCACAGAGGGCTGCTTGCAAACGTGCCGTTATGTGAGGCACAGATGCAAACAACGGTGTTAAATCGTTCTCGGGGAAACGATATTTCATCTCGGCATGAAGGGCTGCATCATAGCGCACACGTCCATCAATCATGGTTAATACCACGTCGGAAGCGTGAGCCGTATAGACCAAAGCACTATAAGGATCGTAGTTTGGCATGGTATGCAGTCTATCAAGGCGCACCACGCAGAGATCGGCTCGTTTGCCTATTTCCAATGAACCAACATCCTTCAGCCCCAACACTTTGGCTCCGCCCAGCGTGGCTAGGTTAATCACTCGCTCGGCGGTCAGGGCGTCTACTCGTCGGCGGGCAGCGCGCTGGAGGAGAACGGCAAAACGCATCTCCTCGAACAGGTCTAGAGTGTTGTTGCTCACCACACTATCGGTGCCCAACCCGACTCGTGATTCCGCGCCATCAGAAGGACAGAGAAGCGCCAGAGGAGCCACTCCATTGCCCAGCTTTGCATTCGATTTTGGGCAGTGCACCCAGGCCGCACCCCGCTGTTGTGCAAGCATACAGTCTTTAGCTGAAACGTTCACTCCGTGCACTAAAAGCGTTTGCGGACCAATAATGCCCAAATTGTCTAGATAGGCACTCACGCTTTGGCGCGGGATATGCCAGGAGATGCCACGCTCTTCAAGACTTTGCGCCATCACCCCGCGCCCCTCAAGCAACAGCTCTAGCTCCTCGCGCGACTCGGCAGCATGGATGCAAACAGGTAGCCGATTAGGATGCGCCCAGCGGGCTAGCGCCTGAAACAAGGCCGGTCGCACGGTATAAGGCGCATGAGGAGAAATACCCACCGCCAAACGGCTATCGGCGCTTGCTTTCTTTAAGGCGGCAACCTTTTGCGCTAGCTCCCGTATGGTCTCTTCGACAGGCTGCTCCTCCCCAATGCCAAACACTTCCTGATAGATAACTCCGCCTAACCCAAAGGCCTGTGCCGCCCCTAATGAGGCACCGGTTGGCGTACAGTCGCCAATCGTCGTTATGCCACCGGCCACCGCCTCCGCAGCCCCCAACAGGGCGGAAATGCGCCAGTCCTCATCGGAAAGCAGACGACTGCGCTTTACCAACTCCCGAATCCAAGCGAAGAACTCCCGGTCTTCCACAAGTCCACGGAACAATGTGTAGTCCAAATGGGTGTGGGCATTAACCAACCCAGGCAAGATCACGGCTGCACCAAAGTCGCGCCCTGTGCGAGAGTCTAAAACGCCACGCGCCTGCCGTATCTCCGCGATCCTTCCCTCCTCCACCACAACCTCGCCATGGGCGATAGGAGGGTTCGTTATCGGTAACACCCAGTTGGCACGCAATACAACGCGATCGCTCATAGAGGCATGGCCCAGTAGGCATTGAGTTGATCGTAGGTGATGTTTTTGGAGTGGCCGTCGGCAAAAAGCGTGTTGTAACGCCATACACGCGGAATGAGGCTGCCATGCCATTTCCCGGCACCGTCGAAAAGCACGTTGACCTCGGCAGGGTGTTGTAGCATACTGTCGGTAGCGTGGCGCTCGGCCAACTCGGTTCGATAGTAGTAGCTCGTCCCAAACTTTGCGAAGCTAGATGGGTTGGCATTAGGTGGGTTTCCGTTGGGGTCAATATAGAGGCCGGTAAAATCTTCCACATCGAACCCCGTATCGGCGGGGCAATGAAAAACCTCCTTTGACTTCGTGTAAGGAAATAAGGCCACCTGAAGCGGTGTGATGGTGGGAATCTGTGCCATAAAGCTGGGGTCACTTCCCCAAATTTGCGGGGTATAGCGGTCGGCAGGGTCTACCATATAAGGATAGTAGCTGTCGTAATCTTGCATGTACATGCCGATGCTTAGGCCGAGCTGGTGCAGGTTGGAAAGACAAGCGATTTCACGCGCTTTTCCACGGGCTGTTAAAAAGACGGGGAAGAGGAGCGCAGCCAATAGCGCAATAATTGCAATTACGACAAGAAGCTCGATGAGCGTAAAGGCGCTGCGCGAGGCATAGGGCGTTGTTCTTTTGTGAAACATCTCTCCACTCCTTTCAGATCCGCTAGAGAAAGCTCTAACGATATTTTATACTACCCCACAACACCCCACGCCCCCGCATAAAGCTCTTGAGGCGCCTTTTAACAATTTGCCAATTTCCAACGATATAGGATAGAATAGAGTTTGATGCGCGTTCGCCTGCGAACGTGCGCACTTGTTAGAAAGGAAGCTACGATGGTGGACATAAGGCTATGCCCTACGTGGTTTGCGGTGCCGCATCGGCGTCGAACACCGCTATGGTTTAAGGTGTTCGATGGCATGGCGTTGCCCAACGGCAAAGCACAACCGCGGGTCTCTGGTCTTACCGGTCGTAGCAAGCGCTCCTACTACCTCTTCTGACACTCCTCTGAGGGCGCCCCCGGAAAAGCGCCTTCTCGAAGCAAACATTGGGCGCGTGCTCCTCCCCGCTCTCACCGGCAACGGGAACGAAGCGAATTTGCGAACACCGCGACCGTTAGAGACCTCTCCCGATTCTTCAATCGTTTAGCGTTCTTTGTTTGCGTGATTTTCGAGAAGGAATTGTATTATGGAAACGGCTTTACGGGGGTGCCTCGACGCCTCCACCCAACAAAAACTCATAGATGCGATTGAACAGCGTATTGAAAGAATGGCCGCCTACTTCGGGCGAATCTCAGGTGTTGAGAGCGATGACTTGCGCCAAGAAGCTTGGGTAGCCGTTCTTGAGATGTTGCCGCGCCTTGACATGCGTATCGGCAACCCGGAACAGCATCTGCTGCAACGCGCTCGGTGGCGCATGCTCGACACGATTCGCGCTCACTGGCGCGCCCATACCGTGCCGATTCCGGATGGATACCTCGAAGCCCCTTCCTTCGATCCAACGGCCACCTTCGATCTCATCGCCCTCATGGAGCTGCTCACCCCGCTGCAGCAGCGCATTCTGCGCGCGCTTCTAGAGGGCTACACGGCACGAGAGGTAGCGGAGATTTTAGGGTGTTCGCCGGCCAACGTGGCCTACCATGTGCGACGCATCCGCAAGGCCTACAAGTCGCTACAAGCCGAAGCGCTCGCCGCCACAGACGCCGAGCGGGGCGAAAATTCTCCCTGAGGTTCGCACTTTAGATAACCAATAATTCCGGTGAAGCCCACATTAGAACGTGGCGACCGACTTTTGTTTCTAAGGTGCTCAGCACCCATCGTAAAGGGAGTAAGCCCATGCTCGATATGCTCTTTGGTGGCGACGCTTTTCAGGCGGTGACGGCTGCCCTTAACGCGGCAGCTCTGCGTCAACAGGTCATCGCCAACAATCTAGCCAACGTCAATACGCCCGGCTATAAGCGTCAGGCTGTCAGTTTTGAGTCGGCTTTGCAGAGCGCCCTGGAGATACGCCATACTCCCTTCGCCGCTCTCGATCCGCACCCCATCTCCTCTATTCAGCCGATCGTCTACACCGTCAACACCACAACCGACCGCACCGACGGCAACAACGTAGACCCAGAATCGGAGAGCGTGGCACTCGCCATGAATGCCATTCGCTACGATGCCCTAGCAACGGCAGTATCGCTCCAGTTTACCAATCTCAAAACCGTGATCAACGGACGCTAATTGCTAACACGTCTGTTCAAGGAGGGGAACACCATGTCACTCGGTTCGGCAATGCAGATAAGTGCCTCAGGTCTTACCGCAGAGCGTCTGCGCCTCGATGTGATCAGCAACAACCTCGCCAATGTAGATACTACGCGCGGCCCTAATGGTCTGCCTTATCGGCGACAGATCGTCACTTTGGCCGAACGTCAGCCCGGTGGGGACAGCTTCCACGCCATGCTGATCGCCCTGCGCGGCGGCCCCGAAGACGAAGCGCCAGGAGCCGGTGTGGAGGTGACTTCCATTCAACCGGACTACTCAACACCCTACAAAGTGATTCACGATCCGGGCAATCCAGACGCCGATGCCAACGGCAACGTGCGCATGCCCAATGTGAACCCTATTATCGAAATGGTGGACATGATCTCGGCCTCACGTGCTTACGAAGCCGACGTCACCGCCATCAACGCAGCAAAACAGATGCAGACCCGCGCCATTGACATCGGCCGCGCGTAATTGAAGGAGAACCTCCCATGCGTATGGATGCTCCAACCCCGCTTTTTGACATTGCCCCCGCCGTGCAGCAGTCGGTAAGTCCCTTTTCAGCGCCTACTGGGCCAGGAGAGACCTCCGTATCGGGAAAGAGCTTTGGTCAATTCCTCAGCGAGGCCATCAACGAGGTAAACCAGGCTCAACTGCACGCGGATGACCTCACTGCGCGCTTCGCTGCCGGTGAACCTCTCGACGTTCACCAGGTGATGATCGCCTCTCAGGAGGCCTCTGTGGCCCTCGACCTGGCCGTGCAGGTGCGCAATCGCCTGCTAGATGCCTATCAACAGATCATCAGCCTCAACGTATAGCAGCCGTATTGCGTTAACGAGGTAGCTCATTGAGAATGCAGGCGCACAGCAGAAAGGTAGGAAGGAAGTTATTACCGTGAACCGAGCTAGAGAATGGTGGGAACGTTTAGGCCGCACCAATCAGATTATCTTTGTCGCAGCCTCTTTGGGAACGATCATCGCGCTGATCGGCTTCCTCTCTTGGGCGAGTACCCCCGAATTCGTGCCGCTTTTCTCTAACCTCTCCGCCCAAGATGCCAACGCGATCACCGAGAAACTACAGGAGGCGCACGTCCCCTATCGTCTCACACAAGGCGGCACGGCCATTGAAGTGCCAGCCCAAGACCACGACGAATGGCAGATGAAACTGCTTAGTCAAAACCTGCCGGCACAATCTTCCAGCACGCTTAACGGCGCCGATGACATCCTCAACTCCTCCCACATGGGCGAGCCGCAGGAGATCGAAGACCTACGCATCCGCCGTTCTCGTGAAGACCGCATCGCACGCACCATTATGAGCATGGACGATATCGCCTCCGCAGTGGTGCACTATGCCCCGGCAGACGACAGCCCCCTACTGGTAGATCACCACGACTCTTCGGCCTCTGTGCTTCTCACCCTCAAGCCCGGGCATCAGCTTTCCGACGAGAACGTGCGCGCCATTGTGCGCCTCGTTCAAATGGCATTTACCGGTCTATCCGACAAAAACATCAGCGTGGTCGACTCTAACGGCGATCTGCTTTGGGATGGCCTTCACATGGCTGGTGGTCAGGTGGATGACCTGGAAAAACAGGCACGTGAACAACAGATGCAAGAACGCGCCGACCTACAAGCCGCCCTCGACAGGGCTTTAGGCCCCCATCGCTCCATCGTTTTAGTACATGAAGAGCTGAGCAACGACCAAGAAAAACGCCATATCGTAACCAATAGTCCAGGCGCACCGGTCACCAAATACGATGAGACAGAGCAGCTTAACGGCCAAGGAACCGCCATCCCGCGCGCTCAGGTGGGCGCTGCCGGCAACATTGCCGCCGCACAACCCAACGGTCCCGGCGTACCTAACTACATGGCGGCCACCACCGGCCCCAACAGCAACTACACTCATGAAACCACCACCACCACCTATCAGCCCACCACAAGCACTGTGGATACAACGGTTGCTCCGGGCCAGATCAGGCGTTTGGACGTAAGCGTTCTGCTCGATTCCTCAAAAATTCCTGCCGATCAACTGCAATCCACCATCGCCACCGTCACCCAGATGGTGCAGACCGCTATCGGCTACGATCCCAACGACCCAACACATGCACGCCAAGTGGCCGTCAGCGCCGTTCCCTTCGATCACTCCACCGAGAAAGCCGAAGAGCAAGCGGCTGCGGCTGCCGCCAGCGCAGCCAACATGCGCCATCTACTCGCCGTGCTTATTCCCTTCCTTATTATGGGGTTTGCGGTTTGGATGCTTGCTCGCGCGCTTCGCCGTCCCAGCACGGTTGCCGAAGGTCAGCTTGCTCTGGCCGGCGGGGGCAGCCTGCCGGCAGGCGCACTTGGCTCGGCAGCACCCACCGAATCGCGCGATGGCGCCCCCGAATCGCTGCCGGGTCAGGAAGGGCCTATTCCGCTTGTTCCCGGTTCAAACTCTCCGAAGACCTTTGAGGTTATCGAAGAGGCCTTCGATGCCAACCTCGAAAGCATTCTTCATCTCACGCGCTCCAAGCCGGAGATGGTCGCCATGCTCGTGAAGAGCTGGCTCGGCGATGAAAACTAGACTGGTTTAAGGAAAAGGAAGCTATGCCACGTGCCCAAACGAATAATTTAACCAACCGTCAGAAAGCCGCCGTGCTGATGGTGGCTCTAGGCCCAGAGGCTGCCGCCCGCGTCTTTAAACATCTACGCGAGGATGAAATCGAGAACATCACACTTGAAGTGGCCCGACTGGGCCGTGTAAGTTCGGAAACCCGTCGCCAGATCATCGCCGAATTTCATGAGATGTGCCTCGCTCAAGAGGTTATTGCGGAGGGTGGAATCGATCAGGCCCGCAAAGCGCTTGAGGCGGCCTTCGGAGCCGATAAGGCCAATGAGGTCGTCAGCCGTGTCTCGCAGGCGCTGCAGGTAATGCCTTTCGACTTTGTTAAAAAGACCGATCCTACCCAACTGCTCTCCTTCATCGTAGATGAGCACCCGCAAACCATTGCGCTCGTTTTATCGCACTTGAACCCGAACCAGGCCGCAACGGTGCTGTCCGGGCTACCACAGGAGTTGCGGGCAGAGGTCGCTCGACGCATCGCCATTATGGATCGCACCCCGCCGGAGGTCATTCGGGAAATAGAACGCGTGCTTGAACGCAAGCTTTCTACCTCGGTGGTCTCCTCGGCTCTCACCTCGGTAGGCGGCGTTAAAAGCCTTGTTGAAATATTAAACTGGGTTGACCGCACCACCGAAAAAACCATCCTCGAAAACCTCAGCGAAACCACGCCCGACCTGGCCGAAGAGGTCAAAAAGCTCATGTTTGTGTTTGAGGACATTGTTCTGCTCGACGACGGCTCCATTCAAAAGGTTCTTCGGGAAGTGGATACCAAGGAGCTGGCCCTCGCGCTCAAAGGGGTGGGAGAAGAGGTACAGAACCGCATCTTCAAGAACATGAGCGAGCGCGCCGCCACCATGCTCAAAGAGGATATGGAGTTTATGGGGCCGGTGCGCCTACGCAATGTAGAAGAGGCCCAACAGCGCATCGTCGGCATCATTCGTCGGCTGGAAGAGGCCGGCGAGATCGTCATTGCACGCGGCGGCGGTGAGGAGATCATCATCTAATGTCAGCCGAACCTTCGCGAGCGGAAAACCTCGACTTCCGGCCGCTAACGGCGCCCCATATCTCGGTGAAATCGGGTACATCTCCCGTGCCCGTGAACTGGTTTCAGGTGCTGGCGCCTAAGCTGGAAGAGGGGGAAAGCGTGGCCGTTGAATCCGCTCCTCCACCACCAACAGCCGGAGTGCACGCCGCTCCACTCCAACTGCGACCGGTGGAGGAGATGGCCGAAGAGTTGCGCCGTCAACAGACAAAATCTATCACAGAACCACCCGAAATCGCCCAGATGCGCCAGGAGGCCGAGCAGGCTGCCCAAGCGCTGCTGAATGAGGCCCAAAACCGAGCCAAACTTTTGGAGGAGGAGGGCTACCGCCAAGGATTCGAGAAGGGATATTACGACGGCAAAATCAAAGGGGAAGCAGAGGTGCGTGCCGAGCTAACTCGCCAAGCAGAGGCGGAGCGCCAAGCACTGCGTGAAGACCTTCAAAACTTTGTTCAATCCGTGGAGGCCCAGCGCCGTCGCATTTGGGAGGAGCTGGAGCCCCAGGTGGTTCAACTGGTGTTCGAGCTGGCGCGCAAAGTGATTAAGCAGGAGATAGAAGCCTCTAAGGAGGTGGCGCTAGCCGTCATTAAGAACGCGCTGCTGCGGGTGGCCGATAGCGGCTCTCTCTGCATTCGCGTAAGCCCACGCGACCTAGAGACCGCGCGAAGCCACCGTGAGGAACTGCTCGAAATGCTCGATCATCTACCCCATGTGGAGATCATCAGCGACCGTCGTGTGGGCGACGGTGGGTGCATTGTAGAGACGCCCAACGGCAATGTGGATGCCCGCATCGAAACCCAGCTGGCGGAGCTGAACCCCTTTTTCAACGTGCCCCCTTCACCCCCATCGTCTGAGGGAGCATAGCCCCGATGCAAGGCAAAATCCTCGATCTACCGCCTATTCCTCCCAGTCCGGTGAACCTGGAGCGCTATCGGCAACGCATAGCGCGCTTCGACCCGGTGCGGCAGAACGGAAAAGTGATGCAGGTCATCGGCCTTGTCATCGAGTCCAACGGCCCACCGGCTATGGTGGGTGAGCTTTGCGACATCTACTACGACCGTGCTAATCTTTACGATCCGGCGCGGCCCCCTATTAAAGCGGAGGTGGTGGGCTTTCGTCAAGGGCGTGTGCTCCTCATGCCTATCGGCCCCATGGAGGGCATTCGCCCCGGCAGCGAGGTTGTGGCCACACGTCGTCCCCTCCAGGTGATGGTGGGTGAAGGCCTGCTCGGGCGCATGCTCGATGGACTTGGACACCCTATTGATGGCGGCCCTCCCCTCGATCTTCCCGCCGTTGTCCCTGTTAACGCCAACCCACCCAATCCTCTTACGCGCCCGCGCATTCGCGAAATACTGCAGGTAGGGGTACGCGCTCTAGATGGGTGCCTCACCGTGGGCCGAGGCCAGCGCATGGGTGTGTTTGCCGGCTCCGGTGTGGGAAAATCCACTCTGCTTGGCATGATCGCCCGCAACACCAATGCCGATGTCAATGTGATCGCCCTCGTGGGGGAGCGTGGGCGCGAGGTGCGCGACTTCATTGAGGAAAGTTTAGGTACGGAGGGCCTACAACGGTCTGTGGTGGTGGTGGCCACGTCCGATCAGCCGGCCTTAGTGCGCATTAAAGCGGCTTTCGTAGCAACCGCCATCGCCGAATATTTTCGTGATCAGGGCGCCCATGTCTTACTGATGATGGATTCGATCACGCGCCTGGCCATGGCCCAACGCGAGATTGGCCTGGCCATTGGGGAGCCACCGGCCACGCGCGGCTACACCCCCAGCGTTTTTGCCATGCTTCCCCGTCTTCTAGAACGTGCCGGCACGGCGGAAAAGGGCAGCATCACGGGGCTATACACGGTTCTGGTAGAGGGCGACGACATGAACGAGCCGGTGGCAGATGCCGTGCGCGGTATTCTGGACGGCCATATTGTGCTTACAAGAGAATTGGCTCAGCGCGGCCACTACCCGGCGATAGATGTTTTGCAAAGCGTAAGCCGCGTTATGCCACAAATCGTCAGTCCAGAGCACCTTCGAGCAGCAGAGCGCCTTCGGGAAACCCTTGCCACCTATCGAAATGCGGAAGACCTCATCAATATCGGGGCCTATGTGGAAGGAAGCAACCCAAAGATCGATCAGGCTCGCGCCCGCATCGAGCAAGTAAATGCTTTTTTACAGCAACGTTTCGACGAGGCAAGCACTCTCTCCGAAACCCTACAAATCCTGCTCAACAGCTTTACGGGGTGAAATAAACATGATCTCTTGGGTTCGTGGTAAGATGACTAGAGTGTGGTAAACTTGCGGTTGATGTCATCACGTAGCGCAATACCGACTTCCTCGAATATATCTAATAACTGTTGATAAGTTCCGTCACCTCCCAGAAAATTCCAAAAATCGTCCGCTACTTTGAGTTCATGTTGTAAGTCAAACATCGGTCTAAACGTCCGTCGATCATAATCTGAGGGTGCATAAGGATTATAAGGGATTGCAAGCCCGGTATAGATGCACACATCTCTATTCTGTAGCAATCGTATAGCCGCCCATTCAAGTAACGTTCGTTTAAGCCCTATGACTTCGCCTTTATTTGGCTTAGCTGTTTTTAAATCAAAATAGTACTCGATCCCATCGTTAGACTCAAGAAATATATCTGCTTTCAAACTCGATATCTGTTTTTTCGGTTCTTCTTGCGCCACCTCGCGTAGTTGTTCAATTTCCTTCAATTTGTTTGGCTCTACCAGGCCATTCCTCAAGTCATCAATGATTTTTTGTATGATGCCTAATGATTTTTCACTGATGTGATCTCCCAAACGCGACTGTCTCTGAACCCGTTTAAAATAGGGTTGTGCCACCTTTTCTGCAATCTGCTCGAATATCGAAGTGCCCAGAGTTGTGTTTATAGATTGTATAAAAGAAAACAACATCATTTTATCTTTTCCTAACAGTCTTACATGAAACGGCATATGCTGCGTTTCAGGGGAATAACTGTTGAGCTTCTCTCGTATCTTATTGCTTAGCAATTCCTTAATCTGTTCAGTCTGATCCTGGGATAAGCCCATCGGTTTATGCCCTCATCATAAAGAATATTGTCTCTTGATAAGGGTCATCACCCTGTTCAGTACGCTTCGTCACCGCGCGATGATACTCATCCACAATCCGCAAACCGCTAAGACGAGCGATCTCCGGGTACAGGTGGAAGCGGTCGTTGGCCACCACAAAAACCTTCGCATTCGGTTTCAGATAGGGCAGGAAGTTGCGAAACACTGCCGCGATGTCGTGCACATAGTCTTGCTGGGCACGACGTGATTTGCCTTTTCGCTTGGGGCCTATCTCCAACTCATCCTTTCGCGGAAAACCAAACAGTTCATAGGCGTAGATGTGCTGATCGTGAT
>Ga0209061_1005125_pt1 | contig 11792 bp, 9 predicted proteins | sample Coa_R1_10_FD_187157 | JGI IMG/M metagenome (GOLD analysis project Ga0209061, IMG submission 187157) | Surface soil microbial communities from Centralia Pennsylvania, which are recovering from an underground coalmine fire - Coalmine... | ecosystem: Environmental > Terrestrial > Soil > Unclassified... | reverse complement strand
AGCTTTTGGGTAGTTCCTGGCAGCTATACCATTGTGGTGTTTCTGCCCGATGGCAGCAGCGTTACCCAGCCGGTCACGTTACAATCTACCAACCAGCCGGTTACCCAAAATGTGATCCTGCCCTAGCTAAAAGGGGGTAACCTGCCCATTGTGAAATGGGTTCTAGAGCCAGTTAGCAGAGCAAGCCTCTCTTGCTCGCCCTTATCCCGTCCTTGCGTCTTGCAGACAGCAATGCAGCGGCCAGAGAAGGAGACGATTAAGGGAATCAGACAGGCCGCTGAGGAGTAGGGCGTCGGAGCTGCAAAGGCTGGCAATCTCCCGGTTCTAGAGCCAGTTAGTACAGCAAGCCTATCTTGTTCGCCCCCTATCCCGGCCTTTCGTCTTGCAGACAGCAACATAGCGGCCAGTGAGATAGACGAGCACGGGAACTGTGCTGGCCGCTGAGGAGTAGGGCGTCGGAGCTGCAAAGGCTGGCAATCTCACCGTTCTAGAGATAGTTTATAGAGCAAGTTTATCTTGCTCGCCCCCTATCCCGGCCTTTCGTCTTGCAGACAGCAATGCAGCGGCCAGAGAAAAAGACGATTACGGAAACTGGGCTGGCCGCTGAGTTGCCCACCGCGAGGTGCCCCTCTCCCAAATTGGGGGAGGGGCGGTGGGGTGGGGGCTTGAAGGGCCGATGATACAACTGTCATTTCGAGCCGAAGGCGAGAAATCTTAAGTTTCCATTCCCACCGTTCTGGGGGGCGGGGTGAGGGCTGACAATCTCACGGTTCTAGAGGCAGTTTGTGGAGCAGGTCGGCTTCGTTCGCCCCCTATCCCTTCCTTTCCCCCTATTAGGAAGAAAGGGGGCGGTCATGGTTGGTTTCCGATGGAGAGCGTATCAGAGGGAAGTGTGAGAATATGTATCAGTAATTTCTGGTTTGCCATTGTTATAGGCGCATAATAGGATAATCCCTTGCTGTCCGGCAGCCATTGCCAGGTCAGTAGCGTAGATGGGCTAAACACACCCTCCTGTCTCCAGACACGTTTTAGCCCCTTGCCAGAACGATCTGAAATCCATAACTCCAGCGACACCCGTTTTGCATTGGAAAGGAACGTCAACCATGCTACTTTCTGTTTATCAGGAGAGAGAAGCACACGTACGATCCGTACAGGGTAAGGAAAGGAACAAGATACCCGTTTTTTGCTGCTACTCGTCGAGTCTAGTGGTAGTTCAACAAACTCTCCTGTCATCGAGGCATCGAGAAGCTTTAGCGCTTGATCTTCCAAGGCTCTGTTTCCACTAAGCTGACAAGCAAAAAGCAGATCATCTAAGGACTGTATTTTCCACTGCCTTTCTTGAAACGTTGCCGAAGAAGGATTGGTTTGCGCATCTACACGCTGTCGGCCAACAATAGACTGTTCGGACTTAGGATAGAGCGCTATCCAGAGTGCGTTATCGGTTGTATCTAAGCTGCCGATCAGTTGCAAATCTTCGGGGTTGGCCAGGTTTAGAGCGCTGGAAATGCCGCCATGAGCTACTTGCAGTGTCGAACAGACTTGGGATACAAATGTTCCGCTGACATCCCCTTTAAGCAGTTTTGTGGCCCTATCGGTATGAACCAACACAACCCAATGACGGCTATCAGGCATCCAAGCAAAGCTGTTGCGAACGACGGTTCCCCAAAAGTTCAAATGATAATATCGGTTTGTCCTAAGATTGTAAAACACATAGCTTTTCGATCCAGATGCGTATCGCCATCCTCCTATAGGTTCATCATTATTCGTTTCAAAATGCCCAAATACACTACTACCGAAAGCTGAATCAGGGGACGGGAGGGCAACCCATTGAGCATCAGGGCTAAAGGAAAGCTGTGAGAAAGGGAACTCTCCACCACTTGTAAGGTAGTACTGCCGCAGAAAAAGATTGAACCGGGTCAAAAGCTCTAGTTTCCCGGTCGAAAGCTGATAGATAAAAGCCTGAAAAGCAGTGAAATGGGCTTTGGGCACATAGAACTGCTTAATAATGAAAAGTCGTCTTGCATCCAACCAATAAGCACACACAGAGTTGGGAGGCAGCGCCAGGTTTTTGGTGGTAAGTGTGGGAGAGAATTTGGAGGTTGCCGACGCCGCAGGAAGCAGTAGCAGGTAAGAGATTGCAATGGCACGCAGCCAACCGTTTACAATCAAGCCTTTGCACGGTGTTACTTTCATCTATATCGTCTCCTCACTAGATGAAGATGTGGATACCAGGAAGGCAAGTCATATACACCTGCCCTCCTGGTATTTAATGCAATAGGGCTAGGAATGGAGTTTGGAATAGGTTTCTCTACGCCAAGAGGACTGAGGAGGTCTCTCGAAGGAGAGGAGGTCGCCTCAGAATGGCCAAGGTTGGACATGTGTTGTAGGTCTGTGCTCAATGGGGGAGCGGGTTCAGACGATAAGCAGGATAACACAGGGTACAAGGATATGTCAAGTGGTTTTATGAGAGTGAAGAAAAAATTTTTTATGAGATTTTTGTGCTCTAGGTGGGGATAGTAGAGGTGCTGTAAATGAGGGTAAGGGGTGAATAGATATGCAAGGGAGGGAGTGTTCTAGAGCCAGTTAGCACAGCAAGTCTGTCTTGTTCGCCTCCTATCCCTTCCTTTCCCCCGATTCGGGAGAAAGGGGGCGGTTGTGTTGAGTTTTCAAGGGGTGGTTATCATAGAAAACTGCCAATAAGCTTACTGGTCTCCCCTCTCCCAAATTGGGGGAGGGGAGTGGGGGTGGGGGCTTGAAGAGCCGGCGATGCGCCTGTCATTTCAAGCCGAAGACGAGATAAACAACTGTCATTTCGAGCTGATGCCACAACTGTCATTTCGAGCCGAAGGCGAGAAATCTTAAGTTTCACCTCCCACCAGTTCTGAGGACAAGTGCGTGTGTTTTGAGAGGGTTAGGATGAGGGGCATGTAGGGGTATTTGGTTACCCCATTGGGATTGCTATATTTTGTTGGGCAGGCACAAGGCCTGCCCCTACGGTGTACATTGGTTCATGGTGATGGTTGTAGGGGGTAACCTTTGAGGGAAAAGGTACAGTGCGCAGCACCGTCGGCCTTAAGGTGCTCACCGAGAGGTGTTCTCTTCCTAAGTAGTGGGGAGGGACTAGAGGCTTACAATGAGGGAACCAACAGTTGGCCTATTTCTTCTTCCTTCATGGGTGATGGGACTGCAAAAAGCGCGCCTGGAGGGATTCGAACCCCCGACACCCAGTTCCGAAGACTGGTGCTCTAATCCACTGAGCTACAGGCGCAAGCACCTTTAAATTACCTCAAACAGCTCGTTTTTGCAAAGGCCCTCGTCCAAGAGGCTCCTGTCCATTGACAAAAACCCCTTCCCTCCGTCATAATAAAGTCCCTTGACAATTTTCATAGTCGCAGTGGCTGCGCGTCATCGCGTGGCTGAAATACGGGGGAAGTCCGGTGAGAATCCGGCGCAGTCCCGCTGCGGTATCCCACCCCAACCTTCGGGTGTGGGTAAGCCCGAATGCCCGCCTGCGACGCATCACGTAAGCCCTTCGAGAGAGAGGGTGTGATGCACGAACGTGTATTGGCAACTTCGTACCCCATTTAGCCTCTATAGCACATCGAGCATCCTCCTCGCTCCTCGAAGTCCGATCTGCCTCTTCTGAGGTCAGACCGAACGAAACCCAAAACGACGAAAGGAGCGAATCGTATGCAAGTCAACCTTTTTAGGAAGAGCGCCCGGCGCGCATTCACCTTAATTGAGCTGTTAGTAGTTATAGCTATAATCGCTATACTAGCAGCCATTCTTTTCCCTGTCTTCGCCCAAGCGCGAGAAAAGGCTCGGCAGATCAGCTGCGCCTCCAACCTGCGCCAAATCGGCCTCGCCACCCAAATGTATCTCGAAGACTACGACGAAACCTTCCCGCTCTACGTCTACTACGATGCCACCGGAGCCGAATACTGGATGGGGCACATTACCGGTACCTATCCCAACGAGACGTGTGACCTAACGAAAGGCCCTCTCTACCCCTATATGAAAAACAAGGAGATGCAGCGCTGCCCCGATTGGACAGGGCAACTGCTTTACGGCGCCGACATCGGCTATGGCTACAACTGGGGCTATCTCGGCTCGGACTGCTACATGAACACCGCCTGCATGAGCGGACAGCTATGGCCACCGGTCAACCCGGCCACCCTGGCTTCGCTTAGCGCCCCTGCCGACAAGATCATGTTCTCCGATTCGGGCTACTACAACGCCCCTTGGTACGGAGGAAACGGCCAGATGGTGGAGACTCCCGCCATTGACCCACCGAGCCAATGGTACGGTACCCCCACAATGGATTTTCGCCATGTCGACTCGCATAAAACGGTGGATACGCAGACTCAGACCATCACCGAGCACGGGCTGGCGAACATTGTGTGGGGTGATGGGCATGTGAAGCCCCTGCATCAATCACAGGTTACCGACGCCATGTTCACTAGAGACTAAGGGCTTAGCTCTATAGCCTAAACGCCCCATCCTCTCCTCCCATGCCGCTGTAGATGGAGTTAGAGGATGGGGTGTCTGTTTTTTCTTCTCGCAACACAGAGGTCTTCGCAAACAGCACAGCAGCGGTCTTCGCAGATGAGGGGAAGGGCGTCGGCCTTGACGATGCAGCGGCCAGAGAGATAGGCGATGACGAGAATAAAACAGGCCGCTGAGGGGCGGGGGGCTGTACAAACTGCCGATCCTGCGGCTCTAGAGCCAGTTAGCACAGCAAGCCTATCTTGCTCGCCCCCTATCCCGGCCTTTCCCCCTATTAGGGAGGTGCTAGCTCACGGCGATGCAGCGGCCAGAGAAAGAGACGATTAAGGGAATCAGACAGGCCGCAAAGGCGCCGTCTGCTAGGACGCTCACCGCTAGGTGCTCCTCTCCCAAATTGGGGGAGGGGGAGGGCGCCCTGCCCCAGAAAATCTTGCGATTTTCTGGGGACCCCAGCGTCGGCCTTGAGGGGCGGGGGGTGGGGGCTGTACAAACTGCCGATCCTGCGGCTCTAGAGCCAGTTAGCACAGCAAGCCTATCTTGCTCGCCCCCTATCCCGGCCTTTCCCCCTATTAGGGAGAAAGGGGGCGGTCATGGTTAGTTATCGGAGGGAAGATTATCACAGAAAATTGCCAATGAACTTATTAGTCCCTCCTCTTCCTGATAGGGGATGGGTGGGGCATTGAGAGGGAGGCCGTCGGCCTTGAGGGGCGGGGGGTGGGGGCTTGAAGAGCCGATGATACGACTGTCATTTCGAGCCGAAGGCGAGAAATCTTAAGTTTCACCTCCCAACAGTTCTGAGGACAAGTGCGTGTGTGTTTTGAGAGGGTTAGGGTGAGGAGCATGTAGGGGTATTTGGTTACCCCATTGGGATTGCTATATTTTGTTGGGCAGGCACACGGCCTGCCCCTACGGTGCAGGTTGGTTGATAGTGATGGTTGTAGGGGGGATTGAAACCGCGCACTGCGAGCAGGGCCGTCCTACGGTGCAGGTTGGTTGATAGTGATGGTTGTAGGAGTAACCCCTGAGGGAAAAGGCGCTGTGCGCAGCACCGTCGGCCTTGGGGGATGGGTTGTGGAGACTGACGGTTAAGTGGAACCGGTTCTAGAACCGATTTACGGATGCCTCGGCGCAAGTTGTGGGGCAGCCCATCCTTGCCCATGACAGGCCGGGCGAGACAGGAAAGCCGCTAGTGTGAGGTCTTGCGATGTTTTGCGCGAAAGCGAAGAGGCTCAAGCAGGGCATAGGGAGCGGGACGGTCACCCTCCACGTGGCCGAGATGAACCTGCGGCTTCACCGAGTACCCGTGAAAATCCGAGCCGCCGGTGGTGAGCAACCCTAACCGCTCGGCAAGCGTCAAATAGCGTGTCGTATCTTCCGGCGTATGGGCACTATAGCGCGCTTCGATACCGTCTAAACCCATCGCCTGATATTCTCGAATTCGCTCTTCAATGGCTTCAGGGCTGCGTTTCAAATTATTCGGGTGTGCTAGCACGGCTACTCCCCCGGCCTGATGAATAAGGGCGATGGCCTCTTCGGGGGGAAGCTTTTCTTTTGAGATGCCCGGCAACACACCGTCGGCCAAATAGCGGTCAAAGGCCTCCTGCACGTTTGAAACCACGCCGAGTTTCACCATCACCTTAGCGAAGTGGGGACGGGCCAAAAGCTCCCCTTGGGCTTCCTGAGCAACGGCCTGTAGCGTAATAGGAATGCCCATCTGGTTCAGACGCTCCACAAGCGCACGGTTACGGGCATCACGTGCGGCCCGCAGCACTCCGAGTCGCTCTCTCAACTGGGAATTGGTGGGGTCTACGAAATAGCCCAACAGATGGCACTGTCCTTTATCCACCACGGCGCTTATCTCGATGCCGGGAACAACTTCGATGCCATATTTTTGCCCTGCCTTCAGAGCCTCCTCCACCCCTTCTACGGTGTCGTGATCGGTTATGGCGATGGCTTCCAAACCCAACTCTTTGGCAAGCTGAACCAGCTCTGTTGGCGACCGATCGCCGTCGGAAGCCGTTGTATGGGCATGAAGATCGATCCCACCTTGAAAGCGCCGGTATCCCACCTGTTTTCCGTTCCTCCACTTCGGCCTCTCGCCACCTTGGGCACTCAGAGCCGATCTATTCTCCGTATACATTATGGCTTAGCAAAGCCTTCTCCTGAGCAGAGGTCTCATAAAAAAGAATATCTTTGAAGGAGATCGCTCTATGCGCAACCGACCGATCATTGTGTTGATTCTGCTGATAGTGTTTGCCTTAGGCCTAGCCGCCTATAGCTCTCGGGTACATCCGGGAGGGGAACTACCCCCCGAAGATCAACCCGACACCACCCAACTAACTCCTCCAGCTCCGTCGGCGCAAAGCTCCAAACTACCCATTGCGCAGCAGGAGCAGCTCTTTGCCAAATACGAACCCACCGCCATTCACGCCACGCTTCAGGTGGAGGGCTTGGCGCCCATCGAGATAGAGCTTTATCCGAAAGCAGCCCCCAAAACCGTGGCCCATTTCGTACAACTTTGCAAGGAGGGGTTCTACAACGGCATCCTCTTTCACCGAGTCATACCCAACTTTGTGGCACAAGCGGGCGATCCGGCCTCCAAAAAAATTGACGGTAGAAAGCTGCGCGGCCTTACCGACCAGCAGGTGGCCATGAAGTATCTCCTAGGCGCTGGCGGATCGGGGCAGACCGTTCCTTTTGAGGGGAACGATCTCACCAACTTGCCCGGGACTATCGCCCTGGCGCTCAGCGCCCCCCGCACCGATACCGGCGATAGCCAGTTTTTCATCAATCTCGTGGATAATAAACAGTTGGACGGCGACTACTGCGTGTTTGGGCGGGTCGTTCAGGGGATGGATCAGGTAAAGAAAATCCAACAGGGCGATCGCATCCAAAGCATCGTCATCCACTAATTTTTACAGGAGGTTTTCTGTGAATCGCTTTCTTGTCCAAAAGGGAATAGGGGCAACGACTCTGCTCTTTGCTCTAAGTTTTGGGTGCCCCACCCTAGCCTTTGCGGCCAACCCCGAAGTGGCCCTACATTTCGCGAAAAAAGGCACCGTGGTAATTGAGCTTTTTCCGAAACAGGCTCCCAAAACGGTCGCCCACATCTTAGCGCTTGTGCGTCAAAAGTTCTACAATGGCATTAAGGTGCACCGTGTCGAGCCGGGCTTTGTGGTGCAGTTGGGCGATCCAGAGACCAAAGGGCTGCCTACCAGCGAGTTTGCCGCGCATGCCATCGGCACGCACGGTTCCGGCACCACCGTTCCTCTGGAAGCCGGCTTGCCCAACAACAAAGGCACGGTGGGGCTTGCCCGCGCCCAAGACCCTAACAGCGGCGACAGTCAGTTCTATTTCAACCTAAGCAACAACAATTTCCTCGATGGCAAGTACTGTGTGTTCGGCAAAGTGGTGCGCGGCATGGATGTGGTGGAGCATCTGCAGATAGGGGATACCCTTACCTCCGCCGTGGTGTTGCCGGAGGAAAAACCGCATAAGGCAGCCTCGAAAACGCACCCTCCTAAAAAGTAGTCTCAACGGCACAGGGCGCTCCTTGCGGAGCGCCCTGAAGCACCTTCAAGGAGATTTTAGCCCTTTAACGCCGCCTCGTAGCGTTTGGCGACCTCGTCCCAATTCACGACGTTCCACCAAGCGTTGAGATAATCGGCACGGCGATTTTGGTACTTTAGATAGTAGGCGTGCTCCCAAACATCCACACCGAGAATGGGCTTTTTGCCCTCCATCAGGGGATTATCTTGGTTGGGTGTGGAGAGAACGGAAAGCTTACCGGACGAGTCCAGAACCAACCAGGCCCAGCCGCTTCCGAAGCGTTTTAAGCCGGCATCGTTGATCTGTTGTTTAAGGGCATCGAGGCTGCCGAAGGTCGCGCGAATGGCCTCGGCGAGCGCCCCGGTAGGCTCCTTGCTGCCACCCGGCTTCATGATCTCCCAAAACATCGTGTGGTTCACATGCCCGCCGCCGTTGTTGCGCACGGCCGTGCGCACCGATTCGGGCACGGCGTCGAGGTTCGAGATGATCTCCTCAGGGGTCTTCTCGAAAAAGCTAGGATAGTCTTTCAAGGCCGCGTTGAGATTGGCCACATAGGTGCCGTGATGCTTTTCATAGTGTATCTGCATCGTTTGGGCATCAATGTAAGGCTCCAGTGCGTTGTAGGGATAGGGAAGAGGTGGCAGAGTAAACTCAGGCATAGCCTTCTGCTCCTTTCTGTAGATTGTGGGCGTCGTCGCGCACCACTATTAAGTTTACTGTATGATGTGAAAAAATAGTTGCGGTGCCGTGGCGCCGTTGGGGCATAAAGTAGAAACTGCAGCAGGGCCGCAACCGGATGAGAGCCTGCCTGTATGGCAGACCTCATCTAGTTGTGTCGGCACCTCATTTGGCAACGCAAAGCCTAGTGCTGTGTGGCGTAATCATAGGATACCGTGATGCTACTCGGCGGAAGCGCTCTTGCCTCCTCTTCCGTTATCGGTTCGATGGTGAGCGCTTGCTGTCGGCCTCCCTTCATATACTCGTCCAGCTTGTAGAAGCAATTCTGTCGCAGGTCCTCAAAAACCACCGAATCGATCTCTTCACTCTGCTTCTCGTAGAAGGACACCGGTTTTGCCGATTGAGAAGGCCTGGTATTGAGGACGGCTATCTGGTGGATTTCAGGGCTTTTAGCCGCAGCCGGATGCGCCTTTTGCCCTAGCCTATCCACCCTCCACAGCAGAAGGCAGGCCCCCCATCCGCATAACGCCAGAAGCCCCAACAGCCGATTTGCCCACTGCAGCCGACGTTGCCGACGCAAACTAGCGGAGAAGATGCGCTCGGTCTCTCGATAACGCGCCTGCAGGGCCGTCATTTGATAGAGCAAGTTGGAAACTTGCTCCGAATGAGCATCCTCTGTCATTTTACAATAACCTCCTTGGGTTCGATTTGTAGGTCTAAGGTCAGCAAAAGCAGTGCAGGGGCGGATAGTAGTACCATGTTCCTCCCCTCTGGTCCTTACCAAAAACGGGGTCTACTTTAGGCCCGCAGCAGTAGACTAACTTTTTGCCACTCGCATGACAGGTATCAGAGCGCTCTTGTGCTGTGCCAGACTACAGAGGCCATAGGCAATCAAAATTGTATTGTTGTTCGGCGTTTTCCAGATATAGTTGAACTTCGAGCAATCCGGTGGTTTCGGCTGTGGTGGATGTTTTCTTGGCGGCCCTCCTCCGCATGGCTTATCCGATAATGCCAGCGCCCTATTGACATATAGCGGGCAGGCTACAGGAGGGCCGCTGAAATCTAAACCCTCCTCAAGGCCGACGCCCTTCCCCTCATCCAATACCAACCCTGCAGGACGATAGGGGGTCTGCGCGTTCCCACTTGTGTACATAGCCACGCCAAAGCTATCGTACTCAAGGCCGATACAGGGATCCCCAGAAAATCTTGCGATTTTCTGGGGCAGGGCGCCCTTCCCCTCATTGCTCGAGAGCACATTCCCACTCCCGTCCGTTATCACTGCGGCATCTCCGGTGATACTCCACTGGTGGTACTCCCCATTGCGACGCACCAACAGGCTGCTGCAACCTCCACCGGCACGGAGATACAACGCCTGAACATTCCATACCCCGCCGTTTGGCATCTCCATGCATTGTGCACCTTCTTGCATCTTGCTGTTAAGACGGTAGGGTACCTGCGATTGAACTCGCCGATACCCTAACATCTAATCCTCTAGATCATGGGTAGCAGAACGCTCCAATTTCTCCTCTCGCTTGCTTTACCACTATCGGCCTGAGATAGGTACAACTCTATCGGAGCATCCGGACGTATCCTCCTTCAATAGGCTTTTTTCCCCTCTAGTACGACTACCTCTGTATTAGGAGGAAAATATTGAACTGTAACGCGTTCCACTCTGGAAGAACCCGCCCATAGAGCTACTATTGTGCGCTGGATTGAGAGTTGTGTGCTCACTTGCTCGCTAAGGTTCTTCGCTAATAAAGCATTACGTCCTTCTAACTTCGGCACTCCTCCACGAGGACGCTCCTGCCAAGTCCCAGAGTGCGTCAGAGACCAGACAGCCATAAGCAACCACCCACTGAGGCTGACGCACAAGGCAAAAACTAAAAGCCGATACTTGAGTTGCATGACTTTAAGTGACTTCTGCAATTGATACCGCACCCTTGTCTCTAGTTGTAAGCGGTTATTTAATTCCTCAACCACCGAGGGTTCTGGCTTGATCGGTGACTTCTCTTTCCCCTGCATGAAGATGCCTCCTTAAACAGGAATTGCTACTGGAGACGCGGGAGTAGTTTTTCCTCCCTGACATATACAATAAACATCAGGTATGTAGCTGATAGTTCCATGCTTATCTCGGAATTTGATTTCTGGAGGATGCGGTTCACAACATGTCACGAGCTTCTGCCATGAACCACATACTCGAGCGCATATCGCCATATCGGTAGGAGGACAATCAGGACGATAATGCACATGCACCCCATGATATGTAAAATCGAATCGGCTACATGGATTGTGTGGTGGTTTTGGAGGCTTTGGCTTCTTGGGCGGTTTAGGCTTGGGTTTTTTAGGTGGTCCTCCTCCACACTGATCTTCCGACAGAGCCAATGCCCTGTTGGTATACAGCGGACAGGCTACAGGAGGGCCGCTGAAGTCCAAACCCTCCATATCTAACACCAACCCTGCAGGACGATAGGGGGTCTGCGCGTTCCCACTCGTGTACATGCTCACACCGAACGCATCATACACATTGCTCGAGAGCACGTTCCCACTCCCGTCCGTTATCACCCCCTTATTGTCCAGTACGTCCCCATGATGGTACTCCCCATTGCGACGTACCAACAGGCTGCTGCAACCCCCGCCGGCACGGAGATACAACGCCTGAACATTCCAGACCCCGCCGCTCAGGTCGCTTACCTCCTCTACCAACTCCCCGGCACTGCACGCTACCCCGCATGGATACCATACCCACACGTTGTTCACCAAGTCCTTCCGCCAGCGACGGTTCCCGTCTGCACCATAACCGTATTGGTACACCAATACCCCGTTGTGCTCTATCCCGACTAGCTGCCCTTCCTCAAGGCCGACGCCCTTCCCCTCATTCCATACAAAACCACGGGTGTACCCCGGACCAGGAGCGCTCGCTAACGTCCCATCTCCGTTCCAACCGTACACCTCCGTCTGGTTCGTCGCACTGTCTACTACCTGCGCTAATCGTCCTCCCCCGTCGTAACTGTAGCTCCCGTTGTGGACGACCACCCCGTTCACCACCACCTGCGCACTCA
>Ga0209061_1005123_pt1 | contig 11797 bp, 10 predicted proteins | sample Coa_R1_10_FD_187157 | JGI IMG/M metagenome (GOLD analysis project Ga0209061, IMG submission 187157) | Surface soil microbial communities from Centralia Pennsylvania, which are recovering from an underground coalmine fire - Coalmine... | ecosystem: Environmental > Terrestrial > Soil >... | reverse complement strand
CAATTTATTGTTGGCCAGCGGATATGGCTCCTGTATGAATGGTCGGCAGATGAGAGTGGCCTCGTTGTCGTGAAATGGTATGCAAATGGCCACCTTTACAGGTCTTCATCGCAGTATATGGACTATATAATGCCGTATCCGGGACAGAAAGCGCCAACACCGGGGGTCTACGGGGTGACAGCGACTCCAGTAATATCTACTACTCCATCTCTGCCCATCTCAAGCAGTTTTACCATCACGTATAGCCAGCCAGCCGCGGGCAAAGTAGAGCTATACTGGGATGGTCAGTTAGCACTAAGCCTATCCTTTACCGTAAAATCTGGGGGATAGCAGCAAGAGAGGGAGCGAAGCCTGAAAACGGGCTTCGCTCCCGGAGCCTTTGCAATGCTGCCAGCGCAGGGCTACGGGCGGAAATCTCTCCAGATCCCGGGAATGTTCTCTCGCATAGCTTTGCTCGAAGACATATACTTCAAAGGAAATTTTCGGTAATATCTATTGTGTCGCTTGATTATACAAATCGCAAATAATCCGGGTTGCCTCGCGCTCCCCGATCTCTTGTGCCAGAGCGCCGTAATACCTTTCGATGCGGGCCATGCGTGCTGAAATGAACTTGTGCATAGCTGAGCCTTCGGCAAAGCCGTTCAGTCCCTGCATCATGGCTGCATACTCTAGCTCAACTTGTTCGCGCAAATGTGCGATATCGCTTGTGCTCATACTTCTTAGCCCTCCACTCAAACTTCCGTCGCAATCTCATTTCTTCTCCATTTGTAATTTATACCAGAATATGTGAATTTTTCTAGTCTGAATCCGCATCAAATAGGCACGTTTGTCAGCGATTTTATCACATTTTGTCACGTTGTAATATCTTCTTAAGAAATATGTCTGGATTTGTTGACATGATGTATAACAATGTATATAATATTGTTAGAGTCTTGTTTCTGTTTTTGTTGGAAGTGTATCGAATGGTGAGGCTCAAAAAGATGATAACCCCAAATGAACATTTGCGGCGAGCGCGGTTGAGAAAACGTTGGAGTGTGACGACAGCAAGTCGGAGGGTGGGCGTGAGCACGAATACGTTTAATCGCTGGGAGCGAGGTCTGCAAGTTCCCCAACTGGCGACCCTGGGTCAATTAATGGAGGCTTTTGAGATGTCGGCGGAGGATCTGGGTTTTGGCTTCGTCATTTCCCCACGTGAGGAAGGAGATAAAATAGCGCCCGCGGAAGCCCGGATGAGTCTGGTCAGTCTTTCTTCACAGAAGACCCCTGATGGTATGAGCGAACAAAGAGGTATGGAAAAAGTGGAGGAGGCTGTGCTTGTAATGGCGTTACCTGGGCAGGCAACGAGTCGAATAGAGCGCCCAACCGGCTTGAGCTATGGCATTGAGAGCGCGAAGCCCCCGTATGTCCAGCCGGTTGCTGTAGCCCAGGCTGCGGCGGAATCGCTCTCGCGCCGCCAGGTTATCGCGGCGCTGATCGGCACCCCGGCGGCTGTTTTTTGTGCGCGGCAGGGCGATAATCTCTCGCTGTTGCGGGCTGAGGAGATTCTGACGCTGTGTGCCTCACATATTCCTCTCTGCTGGCAGCTCTACTTTGAGGGGGGCCAGGCGGAGGTTGAGCAGGTTCTTCCTAACTACATTTCTCAGCTTTCAGCACTTGCGCGCCATCCCTCGTCCTACCAGAAAAGAGCCGCTACCCTGCTCTCCCAGGCATATCAGCTGGCCTCGCTGCTGGCCACGCAGCACCAGGATTATGGAGCGGCTTACACTGCTGCCCGCCAGGGGCTCTTCTATGGCGAGGTAGCGGGCGATCCAAACCTGCAGGTCGCCTCGTTCGTGCGCCAGGCTATGGTGTATTTCTATCTCAAGCGTGCCAGGCCACGCCTGCAAACGTATCAAAGCGCGCTGCAACTGGTATCTTCAACATCTCCCCTTCTGCAGGGCCAGGTCTCTATTGGTCTGGCGGAGGTCTACAGCAAGCTAGGTCAGGAAAGCGAAGCCAGGCGCTTTCTGGAACTGGCTTACAAGGCTTTCCCCGAAAATGCGGAAGACGATCCCAGCTACGCCTATACCCATTTTTCTTCTGCGTCGACCTTCGAGGGTAGGATGTATCTCAATCTTGGCCGTCCCGAACAAGCTGTGCAGGCTTTTGGGCGTATTGATCGGATGCTGCCCACAGGTCCTGTCCCTCTGCGCCTGGAGTTGATTGTGCGCCAGGCTATGGCCGCCTGTGCTCTGGGTGAATTGGAGCAGACCTGCGAATATCTCAAGACCGCAGTTACTATGGGCCGCGATCTCGGCAGCCAATTGCGCGTGGATGAGTCTTATGAACTTTATGAGAGCATGCTGGGTAGATGGGGAGGTGAGCCGATGGTGAGAGAGTTGGAAGAGTTGTTCCATTAAAATAAAGTTGTAAAGTGTGTGGTATCATTATTCTATGAACATTCAGTGGGACGCAGATGACAAGATTTTTGTGGTGACAGTTCCTGAGTTGCCAGGTTGTATGTCTCATGGGCGTACATATGGGGAAGCGGTGAAACAAGGCCAGGATGCAATTGAGAGTTGGATCAAGGTAGCACAGGAGCTAGGGCGTTCCATTCCACAGCCGCATGTAGCAATGTCGGTGTAAATAAGGATTCTATGGCTTCCTGGCTGCCCTTTATAGATTGTGTCCATCTTCTTCTGAAAAAAGGGCGCGATTCTGCACGAGAGGGTCGACACGCGAAGCGGGTTGATCCTCGGCTCTAGCTTGCTTGCCGTTGCCTACCACGCGTGCGCAAGCAGCAGCGCACAGGCTGAGAAGCACTACAATGCCCAGAGAGACACGCAAATTCAGAACATTCGCGCCGAAGCCGATCACAGCTGGCCCGACCAGAAAACCGATATAGCCGCATAGGGCCACGGTTGCGATGGCCGTTCCCGAAACCTCCTTCGAGGTACGCCCCGCCGCGCTGAGCGTTAGAGGAAAGATCACCGCAAAACCGGCACCCACCAGGCCAAAGCCGGCCAGTGCCAGCGGAACCCAGTTGACCACCAACGCCAGGGTAAGCCCTGTTGCGGCCACCAGCCCGCCCAGCTGGACCATCATGCCGGGTCCAAGGTGGTTCGTCAGGCGATCCCCCAATCCCCTGCCCACGGCCATGACGACGGAGAAAGCGGCGTAGCCAGCCGCGGCCAGTCCCGCACTCGCGCCCAGGGTGGTGTGAAGATACACGGCGCTCCAGTCTGCCATGGCTCCTTCCCCCAGCAATGCACAGAAAGCCACGAAACCCAGAGCCAGCAAGGGAGGGGTAACGCGGGCAAACGCGACTCCCGCTCCCTGCGCGTCCGCATGGGCTGGCAGCAGAAAGCGCGCGAGTGAAAGTGCCAGGACGATTGCTAAGAACGCGATCCCGAAGAAGTGCGGCAGTGGAGCAATATCGCGAGCGGCTACTAACCCACCGACCAGCGACCCCGTGAGTCCGCCGATGCTATAACACGCGTGAAACGAACTGAAGATGGAATGGCCGTAGCGCCGTTCAACAGCGACTCCCTGCGTGTTCATAGCTACATTCACCGATCCGAAAGAGGCGCCAAAGAGCACCAGTGATGCCACCAGAACAGGCAGGCTTGGCGCCAGGGCCAGAATTGGCAGCATCACGCTGAGACATACCGAGGCAATTATGGTAAGGGATCGGCTACCGAAGCGCGCAGTCAGGTAGCCAGCCAGATTCATCGACACCAGTTCGCCGGCGGCCGTTCCCAACAAGGCCAGGCCCAGTTCGCCCGGGTTTAGCCCAAGCTTTGCTTGCACAGCCGGGATGCGCACCGCCCACGAGGCAAAAGTCACCCCGGTCAGAAAAAAATGCACGGCGACCGCCAACCGGGCTGCTCGTGGGACAGGTGCCGGTACCTGAGCTTGTTCGCTTGCCATGACTATCCTCTATTACTGGACGAGATAAAGCAAGCATATGCCCTGATCTGCGCCAATGCAAGTTAGAAACGCGTTTCCCAACCACACTCAGCTATCCCTCCTCCTGGGAATGGTAACGGTAAAGGTAGAGCCTTTTCCGATTTCACTGTCCACTGTGATGCTTCCTCCGTGACCCTTAACGATCTCATTCACAATGTACAGGCCCATACCCAGACCAGAAATTGTCCTCTGGCTCGAATTAAAGGCACGGTAACAGCGCTCAAAGATCTTGCTGTGCAGTTCGTGCGGGATACCCAGGCCATGGTCCTGCACTCGAACCGTGACTGCCTCGTCCGAGGCTGAGAGATCTATCTCGATGGTCGTTGTGTTGAGAGAATACTTAATGGCGTTGTGGAGCAGGTTGGTGAAGACCTGCCCAAGCCGGTCCCGGTCCCCTACCAGACTTGCCGGCGCTGTGCCACGTACCAGAATAGTATAGCCTGGATGGGTTTGTCGCATTGTCTCGGCGATTTCCCGCAGCAACAAGTTGAGATTTACTGGCTCCCAGAGGTACTCCAGTCTGCCTACCTGTATCTTAGAGATATCCAGTAACTCTCCAATCAGGCGCTCCAATTGCTTGATGGGTCCCTCTACCCGGCTGAGCGCGGCAGCTGCCTCGTGCTGAGCTTGTTTTTCGAGGCGTTTGCGTACCAGTTGGGTCTGCATCTTTAACGTGGTGAGAGGTGTTCTCAGTTCATGGCTGGCCATGTTGATGAAGTCATCCTTGCGTTGTTCCAGTTGGCGCAGGGCTTCCTCCATCCGTTTCTGCTCGTCAATATCGGTGCTGGTGCCAAACCACTTGACGATCCGGCCTGCTTCATCGCGCACTGGCACGGCGCGAGTTAAGAACCAGCGATACTCTCCCGTTTGACTATTTTTGATACGCACTTCGTCCTCAAACAGCTCTCCCGTGTTCAGAGCATACAGCCAGCGTGCCTGGTGGCGTTCCTGGTCATCAGGATGGATAAACTGAAGATAAGCCCAGCGGTCTCTCTGTATTTGCTCATCTATGAAGCCGGTATAATCCTTCCATCGCTGATTTGTATACTCGTGCTGACCATCAGGATACGTTGTCCACACAAGCTGTGGCAGTGTTTCAGCCAGCATGCGCAGACCTTCCCGGCTCTCTTTGAGTTGCTGTTCCACCTGTTTCTGCTTGTCGATATCGGTGCAGGTACCTACCCAATCCACGATCTCGCCCTGGACATTGCGTCGCGGCACACTTCGGATCAGGTGCCAGCGATAGACTCCACTGCTGCTGTCTCGCACGCGGTGTTCCATTTCAAGGTTTTCTCCCGTCCGGAGGGATCTCTGCCATGCTTCCCACATCCGCTGCTGGTCATCTGGATGTATCGCAGCCAGCCAGCCATTCCCTTCGGCTTGCTCGTGAGTCATAGACAGAGCCTCGATCACGCGTTGATTCTGATAGGTGGCAAACCCATCGGGTCCGGCGATCCAGACCATCTGGGGAATGGCATCAATCAGATCACGGATTTTGTCTTCGGCCTGCTTGCGTGCAGTGACGTCGGCCCCGACATAGACAAGGTACTCGACGTTGTAATCCGCGTCCCTGTGGGGAGTGATTGTTACTTCAAGGTGCAGATCCATTCCCTTCCTGGGATGAACCGTCGTCTCGAAACGCACAGTCTCTCCTCTGCCGGCTCGTGCGATGGCAGCGCGCAGTTGTTGTTGACTGGCAGGATAAGGAGTCCACCAGATGGTTTCGGCAAACGGCAGGCCAATGACTTCCTCGCGCCGGATCTGCGCATCTGCTAGCGAAGCCTCATTGATTTCTAACAGGATCCCTTCGGGCGTGAGAAAGCCGGCACTAATATACATATTCTCCAGGATATCAGCGGCGAGGTGGTGCTCTGGAGAGAATGTCTCCCAGCTTCGCGTTGACTCCCTTTTCTCATGGAAATGCAGCAGAACCCCCTCAAGGGTCGGAGTGAGCTGCACATGCAACCACGTCCGGGTCATAGGAGAAAGATACTCCACCTCGATTGGTTCTCGGCTCTGTTTCGTTTTGTGCATGGCCTGATAGAGTGTGGTACTCACCAGCTGAGGAGCGCCACGCCACAATGATTTGCCAAGCAGCTCTTCTTGTGTGGCTCCGGTGATGGCCTGCGCGTTGATATTGGCATAGATAATCGTTGCGGCATCATCGACGACAAATAAGGCACCAGGAAGCGTTTCAAGAATAGTGGCCAGCGTCTTGTACGATGCAGGCATGAGACGCCCGGTCTGCATTATATTTGACATAATATAGCCAATTTCCCCTCACGTATCCCAATCCCTTGCGCCGAAGATGCGTACCTGCTCCGACTTCAAGAAGTTCGTTAAAATGATCTAATATTTCCGGGAAACAAGCAAGCTGTACGGCGAGAAAGCAGCGAAGCCGCGCGGCCTTTTCTGCTAAGGCGCGAAGCAAAGCCTTCGTGGTTGTGATATCCGCCATTCTTCGAGCGTAATGAATGCATGTTATTACCGCTCAAGAGAAGTTTACTTGCCAGGTTCGTCCAGGAGTTGTGATATGCAGCGCGTTGCCAGGAGGATTCGCTCGGTATGGCTTGTCCTGATATGTTTTTGTGTGTTTATGACTGCCTGCGAGTCGCCAGGGGTCGGCGATTGCCCATAAATATACTCTTCTTAACCTCTACCGATCACGGGCGCAGCTAGACGCTGTTGTCCATTCGCGTGAACCTGGTATAACTTGATGGTTTAGGCATTGTCAAAATCTTCGCGAGAGAAGCTCAGCGGCTTTTTGGAGAGCGCTTGACAAAGTTTAACCATACGGGTATATTCAGAGAAGAACAAAGTCTTATTCAAGCGAAACGGTCAGCAGTGGCCGTTTTTGGCAGAGGGCTGTGCTTAACATGATAGAACAAAAGCAGCGTACCGTTTCTACCTGGCCTATGCCTATGTGCATGATTTTCACCCGCACCCTTATTCAGCAGGGTGGGAATGGCCGTCGTCCTCTGCGTGCGCTGCGAGCGAAAAGATAGAGAGCGCTGAAACATACAGTGAAGCATACAGGGGGCAGGCGACAAACCTGCCCCCCTTTCTTTTTGTCATGAAAGGGAAAGAAAAGGGGTAGAAACAATGGAGGAGAGCCACGAGGTAGAGGGCGATAGCCGGAGCTACTATATAACCACAGCCATCGATTATCCCAATGCTGAGCCACACATTGGACATACGCTGGAGAAGGTTGCGGCGGATGCGGTCGCGCGCTATCGGCGTTTGCAGGGCTGTGATACGTACTTTAGCATGGGTCTGGATGAAAACAGCCAGCATGTAGCCAAAGCCGCCGAGACAAACCAGGTCGAATTACCCGTGTGGATCGCGCGCATGGATGAGGCGTTCAGGCTGGCCTGGGCAAAGCTGGGTATTCAGTATGATCGCTGGATACGCACGACTGAGGAGAGCCATTTTCGCGCGAGTCAGGAGATGTTTCTGCGCGCACAGGAACGGGGCGATGTCTACAAGGCCATTTATTCCGGCTGGTATTGCCCCAATGACAATACCTTCTACCGTGATGACGAACTGGTTGATGGAAAATGTCCTGATCATCCCACGGTTGACCTGGAGTGGGTTGAAGAAGAAAACTACTTCTTTGCCCTTAGTCATTACAGTGAACAACTGCTGGCCTATATCGCTACGCACCCCAACTTTATCAGCCCACCGTCGCGCTTGGCCGAGGTGATGAGCTTTTTCCACCAGGGCCTGCGCGATTTCTCCATATCTCGCCGGGTTAATCCTAAACGCCCGATCTGGGGTGTACCTGTGCCTGGTGATCCTGATCAGGTAATCTATGTGTGGTTCGACGCTCTGACCAACTACCTGACCGCTGTAGGTTTTCCCGATAACGGGACGCAGTTTGAGCGCTACTGGCCCGCTGACGTGCATGTAATCGGTAAAGACATCGTGCGCTTCCACTGCCTCTACTGGCCTGCCATGCTCATGTCGGCGGATCTACCCCTGCCCAGACAGATCGCAGTGCATGGCTTTATCACCCTGGAAGGCAGGAGGATCTCGAAGACTACAGGTAACGTTGTCTCGCCCGTCGATCTGGTTGACGAGTTTGGCGTGGACGCGGTTCGTTACTATGTGCTGCGCAACCTCTCGTTTACCTCGGATAGCGATTTTAGCCGCGCCGGGCTGATCCAGCGCTATAACGACGAATTGGCGAAGGACCTGGGCAACCTGCTCAACCGCGTGGTGAGTATGATCCAGCGTTATCGGCAGGGAACAATTCCGCAGCCGGGTGCCGATGGCGAGTTGGAGCGAGCTCTCCAGCGCGTAGCCGATGAGGCGCGGCGGGGCGCAGAGAAGGCGCTGGAGAGCTGGGAGATTGGGCGTGCTATCGAGAGCGTCTGGAGTCTGGTTCAGCGCGCCAACCAGTACCTGGAGCAGAACAAACCCTGGAAGCTGGCGCGGAAGGCTGAGAAACAGGAGCGCCTGGACACAGTTCTCTACTCTGCCGCAGAGTCCCTGCGCCTGCTGGCCCTCTACCTCGCGCCGTTTATTCCGTCGGCTAGCAAGAAGATTCTGACCCAGCTTGGCTTGCCTGCGGCTAAACACGGAGATTGGCGCAAACTAGGAACGTGGGGCGCGGCGCGACTGTGCGCGGTGAGTGAAGGAGAGATTCTTTTCCCACGTAAAGAAACAGAAACGCATCATTCTGAGGAGAAGGAGCAATGCCGATCATAGAGGTTGAGGGACTAACTAAAACCTTCAGAGCGCGCGAGCGTGCAGCCGGCTTCCTGGGCAGCCTGGGCTCATTGATCGCGCCCAGCTATCGCGAGAGACAGGCGGTCAAACCTACCAGTTTCGCGCTCGAAGCAGGCGAGGTGCTGGCCTTTATCGGGCCGAATGGAGCGGGCAAATCTACGACCATCAAAATGTTGACCGGCATACTCCATCCAAGCGGCGGGCGAGCCAGCGTTCTGGGCCTTGTGCCGTGGGAGCAGCGACGTCGGCTTGCCTTTCATATAGCCAGTGTGTATGGGCAGAAATCGCAGCTCTGGTATCATCTGCCGCCGCAGGATACCTTCAACCTGCTGGCCAGGATCTATGAACTGGACCAGGTGGAGTATCGCAAGCGCAAAGATTTTCTGATCGAGGTCTTCGATATTAGCGAATATCTGCGCACGCCAGCCAGAAAACTGAGCCTGGGGGAGCGTATGCGTTGCGAACTCGCGGCAGCTTTGCTGCATAAACCCTCGGTGGTCTTCCTGGACGAGCCAACAATCGGCCTGGATGTCATCGCCAAACAGCGCATCCGCGACCTGATCGGGCAACTCAACGCCGAAGAGGGCTTGACCGTCTTTTTGACCTCTCACGATGCGGGCGATGTGGAGCAGGTGTGCAAGCGAGCTATCGTAATCAATCATGGCGAAATTGTGCTGGATGCGCCCGTCGCTCGGCTCAAGCACGACTATCTACGCGTTAAAACCATCGATCTCTTGCTCGAAGACGACGCCGAAACGCTGGTCAAGACGGACGCAGAAAGCGGCCAGCAGCGCTTGAGCGTTCAGCTACCGGGTTCAATTGATGAGGAGATCACCAGCGACGCCGGAATCACCGTACTGAAGGCGAAAGGGCACGGCCTGAAGCTGGAGATCGATACCGCGCGCAGTCCCCTGGAGCCGATCATGGCGGCGATCATCCAACACGGGCACATCATCGATATGACCATCTCCGATCCTCCCATGGAAGAGATCATCGCTATGATGTACCGCCAGGCCGCGCAGGAAGACGGCAAGCCAGTACCGCTGGCTCCGGAAAAGCCGCTTGAAGCGTTATCGTAACCTGATGGAGAGAGAACTACGCTATGGATATCTTGCTGAAGGAACGGGAGCAGGCGAGGCGGCGCGGTCAGTGGGCGCGGCTGCGCCTCTCCTGCTTGAAATACCTGGCCGTCCTGCGCGCCAGTTCGGCTAATAATCTGGCCTATATCATGGAGGTCATCTTTCGCGCCCTGTTCCTGGTGGCGTTAATCTATATCATCGGGCAGTTGTGGAGGACAACCTTTGCCCTGCATGGCTCGTCGTTGCCTGGTTTTACGGTCAATACTATGGTCTGGTATCTGGCGGCGGCTGAGACGCTGGCAACGTCTTTGCCCGCGTTGACCAGGCACATCGACCAGGAGGTGCGCAGCGGCGAACTGGCCTATTTGCTGGGCCGGCCGTGTAGTTACATTCTCTATAACTACGCTCGCTACCTGGGCGAGCGCCTGGTGCGGCTGGCGCTGTGTGGCGTTGTCGCGGCTATTGTGGCGCTGATCTTCGTTGGGCCTCCGCATTTCAGCTTGCTGGGCGTGCTTGCCTGGCCGCTGATGGTGCTGCTGGCTATTAGCATCGAGTTTGTTTGCTACTTTGCCATCGGCCTGCTAGCCTTCTGGACCGAGAATACGCAGCCGTTCTCGTTTCTCTTCAGTCGTCTGGAGCTTGTGCTGGGCGGCGTGCTGGCCCCTATCGAAATCTTTCCACAGCCGTTGCGTGGCATTGCCCAGATCTTGCCGTTCAGCACCATGCTCTACGGTCCATCGCGTGTGCTGGTGCAGTTCAGCGCCGGACTTTTCGGCTTGCTTGTCCTGCAGCAGGCCGTCACGCTGCTGGGGGCCGGGCTGCTCTTAACGGTCCTGTATACTATCGCGGCTCGGCGAGTCAGCATTCATGGAGGGTAAACGCGTGGCACTCATTCGATCATGTGCAAGCACTCTGCGCTTTATAGGGGCCTACTTCGTGGCCAATCTGCAGGCAGCTATGGAGTATCGCGTGGCCTTCTGGGGGCAGATTGTGACCATGCTGGGCAGCGACTTCCTGTGGCTGTTCTTCTGGTGGAGTTATTTCCACCAATTTCCGCTGGTGAACGGCTGGCAGCAGACAGATGTGGTGGTAATCTGGTCGATTTCGGCACTGGGCATTGGCCTGGGCAACGCCATCTTTGGCAATGTGCAGATGCTGGCTCAAATCGTTATGACCGGAGGGCTGGACGCATATCTGGGTATGCCGCGCTATGCTCTGCTGCACGTATGCATCTCAGCCACCAATCCCTCTGCGTGGGGAGATGTGCTTTTCGCGCTCGGGGCGTATGTTGCTTTTCTGCATCCCAATCCGTTGACCCTGCTGCTTTTTCTGCTGCTTGGCGCTATGGTCTCGCTGATCTTCTCTTCCTTCCTGGCGATCTTCGGCTCGCTGGCCTTCTTCCTGGGTAACACCGATGGGTTGGTGCAGCAGATGATGGGCGTGCTGGTGATGTTCGCAACCTATCCGATGAACATCTTCAATGGAGCGACGCGCGTCTTGCTCTTTACGATCATCCCCGCTGGCTTCATCTCGTTTGTTCCGCTGCAACTTCTGCACCGGCTTACCTGGCCTCTGATCGGGGCTATGGTTAGCTTTACGCTGCTGATCACGCTGAGCGCGGCGGGTTTCTTTCATCTGGGGTTGAGGCGGTACGAGAGCGGCAACCTTATGGGGATGCAGAATTAATTTGCTTTGTTTTCAAGGAAACACAAAGTAAGATAGCGGAGCATACAGAAATAGCGGAACATGCCAGAGAGAGGTGGATGCAAGCAAGCACAAACGGGAGTCAAAGAGTATGCTGAGTAGATGGCCGCTGAGTGCCCACGTATCGCTCTTTCATTGACATTACTAAATATATGCCATAGACTTATTAGAGAGTCAAGCCATAGCAGGAATGGTTGTTTTTGAGAAACGAGGATAAAGCAATGAAGAAACGGGTACGATGGTTTTTCTGGCTTGAGGCGATCCTGGCCAGCATTACAGGTATTTTATTTATAGTCACCCTGATCTGGCGGGACTGGGCTGAGATCGTCTTTAAC
>Ga0209061_1005121_pt1 | contig 11802 bp, 9 predicted proteins | sample Coa_R1_10_FD_187157 | JGI IMG/M metagenome (GOLD analysis project Ga0209061, IMG submission 187157) | Surface soil microbial communities from Centralia Pennsylvania, which are recovering from an underground coalmine fire - Coalmine... | ecosystem: Environmental > Terrestrial > Soil > Unclassified... | reverse complement strand
GAAAGGCTTTCGCGAACTGGCCGCGCTGCAGCGCAAACTCAATCCGTCGTTGACCCAGCAAGCTCAGGTCGCGTAATGTGCAGCACGTCGAGAGTCCGCCAGTTTCAACTATCCCCGGGGCAATTTCCCCATTCAACGGAAGTTGGGTTACCTCGGTATTGTTTACAACCTCTCCGATGTCGGAGCTGTTCGCCTGCACGATGGGCGCCGAGCCCTGAACTGTCACCCGCTGCGTCAATGAACCTGCTTCGAGCGTGACGTTTTCCCTTGCCTGTTGATCTACTTGAAGCACGATGTGGTGGATTACCTCTTCCTTGAAGCCCTGCAGGCTCACAGAAAGCGTGTAGGTGCCAACTGGCAGAACGTTGAGAACGTAAGTACCTCGAGAATCCGAAACAGCAGTTCGCGAAAGTTGCGTACCTTCGTTCGTTGCGGTTACTGTCGCGCCATCAACGACGGCCCCCGACGAATCCGTGACAGTTCCCGTCAGTGAAGCGTAGACGTTTTGACCGCGAGCGCTCGCCGCGCAAATCGTTAATCCAAGCCAAATGGTCAAGACGTAATAGCTTCTGCGCATGGCCCCTCCCGATGACTCCAGCGGTGGTTGCGAGACCTGATAGTACTTGTCGGCACGAGTCGCCAATACTTTGTGCATCTTGCGCTTATACGTGTATCGTCTTAGACAGATCGCGGAAGACCGCGGTAAATCAGGAGGAGGGTTGTTGACGCATCTGCGGAAAATGCCGCCGAAGAATGGTCAAAAAAGCTCCGAGAATGGGCAATTCGTCAATCGCTCGATAAGCGACCACCAAATTGATGCAAGGGCTCGGTTCCCAGTCCAACGGTTTTGTAACGACCCCACGAGGCAAAATGGATTTTACATATTCGGGAAGAAGAGCGAATCCCAATCCTGCGGCCACCATGTTGAGGTGTCCATAGACACCGTCGGCTTCTTGAACCGCTCGCACATGAAGCTTCGCCTGCTTGTACAAAGACGATACGATATCGCGGAGCGGCCACCCAGCTTCGCGAGAAATCGTGATGCAGGGCAAGTCGCGTAACATTCGAACGGATACTCGCTTCGCCTTTGCCAGGCGGTGCTTCGCTGGCAAAACGACAACAATTTCCTCTCGAAGTATCTCTTCACTGGCGAGGTCCGGCTCTTCCACGGGACCTCGCAGAAAGCCAACATCAATCGTGCATCGGCGCAGGGCGGCAATTTGCTGCGGCGTCGACATGCAGCAATGCAGCTGGGCGGTTACGCCCCTCATTTCGCTCATCATATGAGGCAATTGGGGCATCACCAAAACTTCCGCAGGAGGGCTGAGCCCGACCGAGAGCTCGCCCACTTCCGCATGTGCGACCTTCACCGCCAGCTCGACCGATTGATCGATCTTGTGAAGGATTTCCCTGCAGTCGCGCAGAAACACACGCCCGGCGGCTGTGACCTGTACCTCGTGCTTACTGCGCTCTAAAAGCCTGGTTCCAACGAATTCTTCGAGTTGAATGATTTGCTGGCTGAGCCACGGTTGAGCTGTATGCAGACGCTTAGCGGCTCGTGTGAAATTGAGCTCCTCCGCTACAGCTACGAAACAGCGCAGGTGGCGTAATTCCATTTGCGGGATGTTAGACGTTTTTAGTCTTACTGTACAGCCCAGAAAGTCTAAGGATGGTTTCGGAAATCCTGTACACTTCCTGATCTAGAACTTTTTGAGAATTCAGGTCACATGGAGATCTGACCAGGGGAATGTGTGACTTAGAGGAATCCGAGACCGTCTCACCCCCGCTAGAAGGGCTGACAGTCCTCGACATGACGATAGCCCTCGCAGGACCGTTTGCCACCTTGTTGTTGGCGGGGCTGGGGGCGCGAGTGATCAAACTGGAAAACCCTTATGATGGTGATCCTTGCCGGAGCAACCCTCCGTATCTGGGAGTGGATGGCGCTACTCTCACCAAGCGTCATGCTGACGATGTTTCGATCTCCGCCCTTAATCGCCTACGCGGAAAGCTTGGCATTACGCTCAATCTAAAAGACGAACGAGCGCGGGAGGTTCTGGCTGATCTAGTTCGTCGAGCGGATATACTCGTCGAAAATTTTAGTCGCGGTACGCTCGAGCGACTAGGTGCCGGCTACAAACAATGCAAAGAGATTAATCCGCGCCTAATCTACTGTTCCATCAGCGGCTTCGGTCGGGAAGGGAAAGCGGGCTCTGGAAAGGCCATGGACACTATCATCCAGGCGCTTAGTGGATATATGCTCATTTCGGGCAGGGTGGCCGATCCTCCGATGCGTTTTGGACTTCCCCTTGCCGATTTGTGCGCCCCTCTGTTTGGCGTTATCGGGATATTGGCGGCGCTTCGGCATCTCCAGACGACCGGAGAGGGGCAGTATGTGGACGTCTCCATGCTGGGCGTGCTAACCATGATGCTCGCTAGCGAACCCTACGACATTTTCGAACGATGCGGCATACCGCAAAGGACCGGCGACACGGTTCCCAGGCTGGCCCCGATGGGAATCTATCCCACCCAAGATGGCTACGTCGCAATCTGTGCTCCAACACAAGGGTTTGCGAAGGCATTGTTCGAGGCAATGGAGAAGCCGGAATGGATAACCGATCCGCGATTTGCGACGCGCGACTCGCGAGTACGGAATGTGGACGAACTCGACAACCTGGTGAGGCGTTTCACAAGCTCGATGCCAACACGTGCAGTACTGCATCGGCTAGAGCAGAGCGGCGTTCCCGCTGCCGAGGTGCGTGATCCTGCAACAGCTCTGCGAGATCCTCAAGTCACCGCGCGTCACGAAACGGTGCCGCTCGTTCATCCGAAGTACGGGGCTGTTGACGATGTGATAGGGATGGGTATTCCGATTAAGTTTTCAAATGCCTCGGCGGGACTCGGCGACTCGGCCCCGCTGCTTGGAGAGCACAACGACTTCGTGTATGGCAAGATTTTGGGCTATACCGAAGAAAAAATTAAGGAACTCAAACTTCACAAGGTAATTTGATGGCACGCCATGGCGCCCACGGCGAATGATGCTATCGCGCGGCTGGTTTTTTTTTATCAAAACCCGATGTCAGATGCGCTGGCAGCATCTGAAACCGGAATGCCCCTTGTCGGCGTCACGTCGAACACAGTGCCCTGGGAAATGATTGCCGCTGCAGGAATGTATCCAGTGGTTCTTCGAAGCGAGGACGGCCCTACTCCAGTCGCAGACGAATTTATGGAGCCGCATGTATTTCATCCGCGCATTCGAAGCATTTTCAACCAAATAGTCTCAGGTCGGTGGCCTTTGAAAGCGGTGATCATCCCGCGCACCTCGGAGCAGGAATATAAGCTGTTCCTATACCTGCGCGAAATCGCTCGACAGTATCCTGATAAAGCGTTGCCGCCAACCTACCTTTACGATCTTCCTCATTCTCGATCCGAAGAGTCCAGAGAGTATGGCCTCAAAGTGACTTTCGCTTTCAAAGAGCAATTAGAGGCGATCAGCGGAACATCGATCGCCCTGGACGACATTGCGAGAACGATCACAGAGTCGAATGCCGCGCGATCTACGGTGCGCTCACTGATTGCGCTACGCTGCGAAACGCCGCGCATCAACGGGTCTCTGGCACTTTCGTTGATCGGGCCCTTTTGGTCTATTCCCAGGAAACAGTATGCAGAACTTGCACAGGAGGCCGCCGCAAAGCTGCGACTTCTACCACCTTTGTGTGCACCTCGCATTCTGGTGAAAGGCGTTTCGACAGATGACGTAACACTGCATAATATTTTGGAATCTTTTGGCGCTGTGGTGGTATCGGAAGATGATTGGTGGGGAGAACGGAGCGCGGGCAAAGATATTTCGACTGCTGGCGATCCGATCGCCGCGTGTTTCGCGAAATATTACTCGGATTCGCCCAGCCCCCGGACATTTCCGGGCGTCGTGGCGGATTCGTGGTTTGAGGAGCGCTCGCGCGCCGGAATCGAGGGCGTAGTGTTTTATCTTCCGGACGAAGATTACGTTTTCGGCTGGGACTACCCGAGGCACAAAAACTTTGTCGACTCGCTTGGGATTCCCAGCCTCGTTATTCGAGATGACCCTCGCCGGATGAAAACGTCTGAGCGTTCTCGCATGCAGAATTGGGTAGAACATCTGCCGAAAGCGCCGCAGTCATGAGCGAGAAGCAGCTGGCGAGCACGGCTGAAGCGAGCGCTCATCAAAAGGAATGGTTTGCGCAGCTGCGTCGCGAAGTTTTCGAACGGCATCAGCCCTATGCGATTGTCCAGGCCGATATGCCTTTTGAACTCTTTCAAGTAATGGGCGTCCCAACGGTCAGCAATCAGTGGTGGGCTGCGCTGGTCAGTGCTAAACGCCTCGCGCCGCGATGCTTTGATGAGCTAAACGCGCGTGGTTTTCACGACGGGCTGTGCCATTACTGCAGCCTTCCATTGGCTTGCACGTTCGCGGGCGATTCCGTAGCCGCTCCTTGGGGAGGGTTGCCAAAACCCGCTTTGATCTCGGCCAGGCTCACGTGCGATTGCATCCAGCGCGTTTTCGAAATCTGGGCTCAGCAGCTCGGTACGGAGTTCATTTCAATTGAGAATCCTGGGGCCGCGGAGCTACCGCCGCGGTGGTGGGAGCTTAGCCGGAATCAATGGGAACAATTGTTCGAGGCGCGGCGATTGGATCTCACCGTAAATCAATTTCGCGTTTTAATCCGCGCGCTAGAGGGAATCACCGGCCGCCGCTTCGAACTTTCCGCGCTTGTCTCTTTGATGGAACGAGTGAATCGTCAGGAAGAATATTTCGACGAGGCGCGCCACTGGATCTGCGCTGCTCCCAAGACACCCGTGCGTATCACTGAGCAGATCACGAATGTTATGGCTGCGCAGTGGTTGCGCGGTACGGATTGGGCAGTGGAACACGCCAAAAAGTTTCGCGACGAAATCCGAACACGAGTCGAATCCGGGATCGCCGCGTGCCCCCAGGAAAAACTACGGCTGATGTGGGTGGGCGCAGGATTGTGGCACGACACGGATTTCTACACCAGCTTTGAGTCTCGTTACGGGGCCGTCTTCGTCTGGTCGATGTATTTGGCATTCGGCCCGGACGGATACATTCGCTACGGGCTCTCCGATCCCCTTCGCGCTTTGGCAAGTCGCATCGTCAGCATGAACGAGCAACTCCATAATCCTCCTTGGGCGAATGAGTGGATCGTAGACCAAGCCCAAAAACACAGAATCGATGGAGCCATCGTGCTGATTCCCTCTGGAACTCGGTCTGCCGGTAGCGGAATCCGCTTCGTAGAAATGGGGCTAGAGAAAGTGAATATACCGGTGATGACTCTTGTGGCCGACGTGGTCGACTCGCGCAGCTGGGACGGGCAAGCGATGCGCAAACGGGTCGAAAAATTTATAGAGGAAAGGCTGTGCTAACTCACGCCTACGACGCGCCGTCTGCGCCAAACAAGGGGCAGCCGGCCAGCAAACGCTGGGTAGTCTCATTTATAGCGACGCTGTGCGGAATGATGGCTCTGCAGATGTCGAGCCTTGGTTTCGCACCTGTGATTCCTCTTATTCAAAAAGCCTTTCAAATGAGCTACTCACAGGTGGGCTTGTTTACGGGACTTTACGGGATACTCGCTCTCCTGTTGAGCGTTCCCGCAGGTCTAACCGCGAAACGACTGGGAGAGAAGATCGTGTTGGTCGCGGGTATAGCCGTTGTCGCGCTGGGGCTGGTGATTCTTAGCAGGGCGACTGACTTTGTCGGTGCTCTCGCGGGCAGAATTGTCTGGATCGCTGGATATCGATTCGCCTTCGTGTGTGTTCTGACGGCCCTGGCAGTCACTTGCCCGCCATCCCTGCGGGGTCGAACTATGGGAGTGTTAGGAGCAATGGCATCGCTTGCGACTGTAATAGGAGCACCGTTCGTCGGATCGATCGCAGAAATACTTGGCTGGCGAAACGGCATGTTGGGCTTTGCAGGCGCTGCAGTTCTAGGTGCGACTATCGTGGCAATTTTCTATTTGGGAGGATCAAACAGGTCGTCTGATAATCCAAGCCACGCCGCAAAGATTTCTTCTGAAAACTCCGGAAATGCGTTTCGAACTCCTACCGTCTGGGCCTTGGCCTTGCTATTGGGCCTAATTGGGTTGCCATCGTTTAGTGTAACTTTCTTTGTCCCGTCCGCTGCCGAATCCCTTTACCGGATTAGCACCGTGTCATCATCGTTGATTATCAGCAGCGGCTATCTGGCCGCCGTTTTCGTAAATCTCGGGGTCGGATACTTAATGGACCGTTTCAATAAATGGCGCGTGATGGGCGTTCTGATGACGATGATGGTTCTCGCCAGTCTCGGCATGACCGCTCACAGCTTTCCGCTGTTTCGGATTTGCACGGTGATGTTGTTAGCGTTTGGTTTCGCAGCGACGAATCAAGGATATGGCTTAGCGGCAGATGTTCTGCGGGGGCGGGAGAGCGGCAACGTAATGGGCGTTGTTAGTCTCGGAGCCGGCATCTTTGGATATATCGGACCTCAAGTGCTCGGCTCGCTTCGTGATTGGACCGGAGGTTTTAATATTGGATGGTACGTTATCGCGGGAATCTGCACAGCGACCGTCACGGAGTTGTATCTGCTCAAGGGCCACATCAAGAATGAAGTCGCCCCCGGCATCTGATCGAAAGCAAGCAACACGCTGCGCTCTCGGTTTGCTCAAAGGTGCGGCCGGTGCATCACCTCACCTGGTAGATCCGGATATGCACCGCGGGTTGCCCATGTAGCTTGGCGAGTTCAAGCGTGCCGACGTACGCTCCGCCATTCAACCACGCATGTGGGCCCAACGGAGCTTCAAACGTGGGAACCGTGAACAGTTGGGTTTCCGCGCCGGGAGCTGTGCAGATCGTCCCTTTGTTAATCACGTTGATGATCGCGCCATCGTCAGTCCGTATCATGTAATTGGCGTCCAGCAAATGACACCCTGTCTTGGTCACCAGTTGCCAGTCCCATCCGCCGGGCATCACTTTGCCCCGGATGTTTGGGCCGGAGAATACTCCGCCGGTTATTGGAACGATATTTCGATCGCCAAACGGAGTCTCGCCGGGATGAATGCTTTGACCTAGCGTGACGTACTCTTCAAAAACAAATACCAGGTGCGGCGTGGGCGCTTTTGAAAGACCCGTGCTAGATTTGGGTTGTTGCGCATACGCTGTCACCGGCAAAAATACGGCCAGGAATGCCGCAACGAGCACGCTGCTCCTCGTTCTGTTCATTTGATTGTTCTCCAATCACCGGACGTTTGTCACGGCGAGTTGAGGGAGTTACACGCAGTTCTCTCCTAACGTTCGCGCTTGGCTTGGGGCGTTACGCACGCGAAGTTCGCCGCGTCTTTCGTGGATCCTGTGCCCTTATACCGCGCTTCCTTGGGATACGCGCAAAGCGGCCGAGTGCCACCAGTCGGAAAATTCTGGGCCACGCGCGGATCGAACGGCGCGGAACTAGGAAATGGCGAACTCTTGCTCGTATTTGCTACGACGATCTCGTTAGGAGCAACTCCTTGTTCCACCCAGCCAGTGATTGCCGTCAGCATATTGGCACTGAAATCAGTTGTGCCCGGACCGCCGCCGCAATGCGCCATATTTGGAATCATAAACAAGCGTGCGAAGTTCGCGACGTGCCCCATCGTTTTGTCAAGTTCGTTGTAGTAGGAGACCAAATCCACACCGGAAAAAATTCCATCGTTGACCGAGTCATAGATGATCATTTTTCCGCCATGCTTCCGGAATGCGCTAAGTGACGACGACGGGCCCGAGCGCGTTCCGGTCATGTATTCCACGGAACTTTCCGGGTATTTCGGCGTGGAGGCGAAAATCTTCGGCGCGTCCGTGTCGAAGTTGTAATGGAAAATGAACGCTTCCTGTCCATTTGGCCCGGCAACAGGCGTTACCATCGGAGGAGTGGTGAAAATCATCGGCACTGCGCCGGCGCCCAGCGTTAAATTTACGGCGCTATTGGCCTTCGGTGGTCCGAATCCCGAGACATTCCACACCGCCCATCCTCCGCCAAACGCGCTCGGCGGGTCCCAAATTCCCGCATCCCAATACCACTTGGAATAGAGCGCCTTGCCCTGTGAATTCCTGGGACCGGCGTAAATCTTCTTCAACACGGCAACCTGTGCTGCGGTGAGGCACTGCCCGGAATGCGGTGTGTTTCCGTGCGCGCCGTTTGGGGCGCACGTGAACGCGTCGAGCGCCGGATAAACCAGTTTGTCGGTGCAGCCGGTGTAGTCGTCGACAATTCCGTCTATCAGTCCATCAAGTTTGTCGCAGGCGCTCAGAATCGCTGCCGACGCGGTTTCCAAGTCTTCAGGAGGAAACGTCGGTGGAATGTACGGCTGACCGTTCACGTCCGTAGTAGTTGCCAGCTTGCCTAGTTGCTGCTCGTTCCAAACCTCACCAATCGCTGCACGTGGTAGATCGAACCCTGGATTCCCCGCCACCAGCCCGTTAAACATATCCGGATCGCGCTTCGCAGCCACCATTGCATCGCGCCCGCCATTGGAGCAGCCGATCAGATACGAATACCTCGGATGTTTCCCGTAATAGTGCTCGATGATCTGCTTGGAAATCTGAGTCGTCCGCGCGATGGCGTTATATCCATAATCGACGCGCGCCTGCTCGTCGATACCGAAATGCGCCGTGCCTCCCGCCTTTGGATCATCGTCGATCCAGCCCAGCGCATTGTTCCCGGGAGCGTCTTCGTGCCCGCCGTCATCGGACGCGACAGCCCAGCCCTCGGCCAGCTCCAATCGGAAACTTCCCATCGGGTCCGCCAGTGAACCGTCGGTCCCGCCGCCGCCCTGCATTTCAAACCGCCCAGTCCATGCGTCCGGCAAGTTCAATTCGAAGCCGATACCGTACGTGTCGTGGTCGGGATCTTGCTTGCTTACTCGCTTGTTTATAACGCCGATCACGTGGCAGTAATTTCCGCTCGCGCTCGTTGTCTCCGTCGCGCTGATGATTTGTGTTTTCGCAACAGACAGTTTTTTTACCTCAGCACAGTGCGAAGCCGAAGCTGCTGTCGGCACAGCGCCGCTTCGACTGGCCGTCACCACGATGAACAGGGTCATCGCTGCACAAGAAACGAATCCGTTGCGTAGCGTGCCCGAACCTGCCGCATGGTGTCTCATCCGATCTCCTCTCCCGGGAAATTTCGCAGACGTTCATTTCTAGCCAAGCATTTGCTGAGAGATTGAATTGCGTTAGCGTCGGCCAGCCCGGGTTTTGAATCTGACATTGTTCGTGCGAATCCAATTGTTATTTCGCTTTTCTGATTTTAGGGGCGGATTCGAGATTGTCGTTTCTTTCGGTTCACGGATCGCTTGACCACCGGAGAACCGGAGAGTACCTGGTTGATATCATCGAAGGTCCAGTCCGGAATCGCGCCGTTGCGCCCGGCGACAACCGCACCGACGGCATTCGCGAACAAAGCCGTTTTGTGCATCGACCATCGGTTAACAACCCCGTGCAGAAAAGCCGCAGCGAACGCATCCCCAGCGCCAACCGTATCCACGACATCGACTGGAAAGCCATCAAATTTCTGAAATCCAGCGTCGGTGCACACTGCGCATCCGTCGCGCCCAAGCGTCACGCACAGGATGCCGATCTCGTATTTTTCTCGCCATTCCTGCGAAAAACCTTCGAGAGAGAACGATTCGAGTGGGCTTACTTCGCAATGGAGAGTCTTAGCTTCGGCTTCGTTCAGCTGCATAATCGCGGCGTGGGCAGAGAGCTTCTGAACCAGCGCGATGTTCCAATGGCCATCTCGCAGATTCGCGTCGTAGAAACATTTTATTCCAGGAACCTGTTTTCGAATGGCTTCACTGGCCCAGATGCTGCCGGGGACGCTTTGTGCCAGCGTGCCGAAATAATACCAGGACGGGGCGAAAGCTCGGATTCGCTTGAACAGAACATCGTCAATTCTCAGTGAATCGAACGCAGCGGGTCGTTGAATACGATAGGTGGCGTTCCCGGACGAATCGGTGGTGACAATTGCTGTTCCGGTGCGCGTGCCAGAGACGGTCTGCACCCAGTCGGTAGGCAAACCGTGCGCGCGGATGTACTCAAGGGCGCGACGCCCCCGCTCATCATCACCGACCGCGGTAAGCAACGCGACGCGATGCCCGAGACGCATCAATGTTGCAGCGAAATTCAACGGAGCGCCGCCGAGCAACTCTTTCTCGCCGAATACGTCCCATAACACCTCTCCGGTGCAAAGTATTGCCAATCCGTACTCCCTCCGTTGTGGCCGCTAGCCTAGAGGTGACATCAACCGCTAGTACGACACTTCTTCACGCTTTTGCGTATTCCGAATTCGACCGTCGCACCTTCCGGCCTCACTTCGACAACAACGGAGCGCCTTCGAATATTCCCGCAATTGCAATACTGCGGCAACGTCACCGTCCCAGATGCCGATCGAAAAATCGAATCATCACGTTGAAGGCATCTCTGGATTCGGGGACATCGGCATTATAGAAGAATCCGTGGAAGAGCCCTTCCCAGACATGCAATTCGGCGTCAACTCCTGCATCGACGAGTTTTTCGTGCGTGAAAATGGCGTCGCTCATCGCAATGTCTCGATCCGCGGTAATGATCAAGGTCGGTGGGAACTTGGCGAGAATTCCTGGCGAGTTGAGCGGTGCTGCCAATGGATCGTTCGGCTTCGTTCCACTGAAATAGCCGAGTTGGGGAAGGCCCTTACCCGCAGTGCGGCCGAACATCGCGGAGGGCATTCGCGCTTCTCCGGTCGGACTCGCCATGTAAAGCGAATCGCCACCGAATCCACCGGCGCCCGCGCAGTATATGCCGATCGCACCAGGCGAAGGCAGAGAATGTGTTTGAAACCAAGCCTCGGATTCCGCTGTCAGCATTCCACCGGCGGAGCACCCGTAGATGCCGATGTTCTTCGCGTCGTAACTCTTCAATAGCTCTTTATAAACGCTGGCAACATCCTCGCTCGCGGCCGGGAACTTGTACTTTGGTCCTTGCCGGTAATCCACAGTAATCACCTTGATTCGCATGAGGGCGGAAATCGGTATCGATTCAAGCTCCGCGCATCCGGGCCAGCATCCCGAAAATCCGCCACCGTGCAAGTTGATCAAAACGCGCTTACTGTTCTTGGCGGAAATGCCGGCTTTCGGAGCGTACTCGTACACGTGGACTCCCCCAAGTTGCTCGTCGGCCCGTGACACGGGGAAAAGCTCTTTGTCCCGTTTAAGAAATGGCTCCATGAAACGAGGCACGCCTCGTACCTGTTCGATCAGCTTAGGCTGCTGCATCTGGTGGAGGTGCTGCGTCATGTACGTCTTTGCTGCGGGGCTAAGAAAGGATGATAGAGGAACCGATTCGGCCGGCACATGAACTGTGCCGTTGGACTCGACTATCACCTGGCCCGGCTGCGATTCCGACTGTCCTTCGGTAATAAAAGAGGCACATAGAACTGCAAAACTGCAGACCGCCAGGGCAGTGGATACGAAAAGGATGCGCTTTCTTTTCATGTGGCTTCCTAACCGTCTTTTTCAACGAAGAGCGCTTTTGCTGCGAGTTTCCGCATGACCTTATAGGAGTCGCATAGAACCAATGTGGCTCTGTTGACATCCTCACTACACCAATGAAAATTGGAGATATCCGACCGTTCGAAACTGTTGTTTGCTATCGAGGCAGGAGGTGCGATGGCCGAAGTCGGACTCCTGCCCTTCGCTCGGATCGCCCTGCAAGTCTCCCAAGCGGTGCTTCCGCGCTACCGCAGCCGTTTCAGCAAACACC
>Ga0209061_1005119_pt1 | contig 11807 bp, 11 predicted proteins | sample Coa_R1_10_FD_187157 | JGI IMG/M metagenome (GOLD analysis project Ga0209061, IMG submission 187157) | Surface soil microbial communities from Centralia Pennsylvania, which are recovering from an underground coalmine fire - Coalmine... | ecosystem: Environmental > Terrestrial > Soil >... | reverse complement strand
ATAGTATACGATCCGTCCGACGCCTCCCATCTAGTTCGCGGTCGACCTCGACCCGGCTGGCGTGAGCCTGTTCTTGACAAAACCCCAACCTTCTGATAAGAGATTGTATCGTGGATAGTATACGATCCACCATCTCAACAACTTATCCGATTCGTGCTCTTGGTGACACGTTATCAGAGGCCATCGCCCGCAAAATAATGCAGGAGATCTTGTCCGGCAACCTGAAGCCCGGCCAACGAATTCGTCAGGATGAATACTCCATCGCGCTCGGAACAAGCAAGACACCTCTTCGGGAGGCATTGAAGCGCCTCGAAGCATCCGGATGGATCGAAATCGGGTCGTATAGGGGCGCGACGGTAAAGAGGCTTGATCCTCAAGAACTAGAGAAGATCTACGTCGCTCGGGCACTATTGGAAGGCTTTGCGGCGGGAGTGGCTGCCCAGAAAAGGGATCCCAGCCTGATTTCCGCCCTCGAAGAGCTTGTAGATGACATGACAAAGTTTGGGCCCGGAGACGCTGAGCGAGCGGAACAATTAAACGACCAATTTCACATGACGCTCTATGCGGCGTGCGGCTCCGAAGGTCTTGTGTCCAGCCTGCGCGACAACTGGGTTCGAGCTCTTCGTTTCCGGATCTTCTATTGGACCGACAGTGAGTCCTGGGCCAGTTCTACATCGGACCACCAAAGAATCTTGCGTGCGGTCAAGAGAGGTCAAGCTACTCTAGTCGAGGCCCTCGTCCTTGAGCACCTGTTGGCGGGCATGTCAAAAATACGCGATCGAATAGACGGCACTAGTTCGGCTTCCCCAATAATTCAGGCCTTGCTAGAGCGGTCATTAGCTCTGCGAGAACTACCGTGGTAGGCCACTTATTGAAAGTCGATGAAAGCGAACTTACGAACTTCTCCCGCCAAGTCCTAACCGTCGTCGGGGCCACGGAGTCGACTGCGGAGATCGTGACGGAGTCGCTCCTGTATTCGGACCGCCGCGGTGTCCACACGCACGGGCTTGCCCGCTTACCCTCTTACGTCCAGCAAGTAAGCGATGGTGTCATTGACCCACGTAGCTCACCGGAGGTCGGTGTTCGCCGAGGCGCATTGACGGTTGTGGAAGGGAGAAGTGGATTCGGTGCGGTAGCTGGACTGGTCGCCGCTGATGAAGCAGTCCGGCAGTCGCATAGCAGCGGGATCGGCTTGTGTTGGGTGCGGGACGCAGGGCATTTCGGCGCAGCTGCCTACTATTCCGAGCGAATCGCGTTACAAGGCTGTCTAGGTATCGTCGCCACTAACACTCCAGGCGTAATGGCGCCCCATGGCGGCCGAGAACCAATCCTCGGCAATAATCCGCTCGCATTTGCGGCGCCCGGCCCTGCCAATACCGTCTTCCTGCTTTTGGACATGGCGCAAAGCATGGGCGCTCGCGGGAAAATCAAGCTTGCAGAAATGTGCGGGCGCGATATCCCAGTTGGATGGGCCATCGACACGGAGGGCCGGCCCACGACGGACCCGGCCCAAGGACTGGAAGGTGCGCTACTGCCCGCCGCAGGACACAAGGGATCGGGATTGGCCCTTATGATCGAGATATTGACCGCCGCGGTTGCAGGAGGCACCTTGAGCTTTGACCTGGTAAATACAGGGCTCACAGCTCGCCAGCAGGATCTCGCTCTAGAAAATGACGCAAGGAGAAAGGGAGTCACAAGCATCTATATCGCGATCCAGCCGACGTGGATCCTTAGCGAGGAGGAATACTTCGGAGCCGTACGAGCACTCATTGAACGCGTAAGGAACTCGACACCGGGCCCGGGTTTCGAGAGGGTACTTGTGCCAGGCGATTTAGAGCGCGCAGCTCTGATGAACACGATATCGAAGGGCATCCAACTTGAGGAATCCACGATTCAAGAACTGGTGCGGCTAGGGACGCAGATGAGAATCCCTTACCCCCCTTCTCTATTAGCTAGCGGAGCCGCTGCGGAATGATCGTTAAATGTCACAGGGTTGACGGCGATAGGGATGGCTAGCGGAAATTCCAGTATCCGCGCCGAGAGCAAGGGTACTAAGCGGCAGAAACAAGCAGGTGGAGGTGGGTTTTCCCGCCTCGCTACCTCGATTGGTCTTCCGACGGCTCTCATTGTTGTGGTTGTGGTCTTCTCGATCATTAAGCACTCAGAGTTCGATACTTTTGGCAATCTCGGGACGATTCTCGGCTCCCAAGCCGTCTCGCTAGTGGTCACACTCGGTCTCATGTTCGCTTTGATCGCTGGTGAATGGGACCTCTCGATAGGGGGAACACTTGGGCTGTCGCTCACCCTTACTGGATATCTGAATGCATCCGAGGGAGTATCGATTTGGGTATCCATCCTTGTAGCACTTCTCGCCGGCCTAGCGGTCGGAACCGTTAATGCCTTGGTGATCGTACGCTTGCGAGTGCCCTCACTTGTTGCTACTCTCGGAATGGCGACTCTACTCCAAGGAGTCGTATATGGAATATCGGATTTAACCATTTCTGGATTGAATCCGAGCTTTGTCCAGTTCGGCGAAGGCGAGGTTGTGAAGATACCATACTTGTTCTTCGTCGCCATTGGCATAGCGATCGTCGTCTTCTATGTTCTTCGGTATACACCGTTCGGCCGCTACCTCTACTTCGTAGGGGCGAGCCATGATGTCGCCACTTTGGCCGGGATTCGAGTAAACCGTATTCGAACGTTAGCATTGATGATCTCGGGCTTCATGAGCTCCCTTGCTGGGGTTCTTTTAGCAGCCTCCCTGGGCTCGACCGGACCATCAATCGGACCTGGCTACTTGCTGCCCGCTTTTGCGGCAGCCTTCCTAGGGGCGACTACGATCGACCCAGGCCGCTTCAACGTGTGGGGTACGGTGGTGGCCGTGTACTTTCTTGTAACGGGTGTGACTGGTCTTGAGCTTCTCGGAGCCAGTTCAGCCGTCCAGGACATGTTTTACGGAGGAATACTGATAGTCGCTGTAGCACTAACCGAACAGGTAGGCACTCGGGTTCGCGCCGTTGTCTCCGGAAGACGTCGATGACCAACGGTAAGCGGAAGGCACGCGTCGCGATGATCGCCTGCGGTGGAACAATCTCGTCGATCAACCGAAGCAACAGTAGGACGGCTACGCCGACACTATCGGCGGACGAGCTGATCGATCTGGTCCCCCAACTTTCCACTGTTGCCGATCTGGATCCCTTCACCTACAAGGCAGCGCCCTCGCCACATCTTAACTTCGAGGACATATATCGGCTCCGTGACCTGTGTATCGCTGCCGTTGGTGCCGGCGCGGAAGGCGTCGTTGTCACGATGGGAACAGATACACTTGAAGAGGTGGCTTTCGGTCTCGACATTTTATGGGGAGTTGAACAGCCATTGGTCGTGACCGGCGCCATGCGTAATCCGATGCTGCCAGGACCGGATGGCCCGGCTAACCTTTTCGCCGCCGCGTGCGTCGCCGGCAACAGAGCTTTCGCTGGTCAAGGTGTCCTTGTTGTCTTCAATGACGAGGTTCATGCAGCGCCGTACGTGCAGAAGCTGCACACGACGAGCGTCGGCACCTTCTCCTCACCCTCTACTGGACGCGTTGGCACGGTGTCAGAAGGCCGATCGCACCTAGTGTTTCGGCGGACGAGCCGCTACACTCTTCCGATCGAAACATTGGAGGAGTCGCCTATCCCTCGGGTGGCGTTGCTGCACATGGCATTAGGCGAGGACGAGACAGCGCTTGAATACATTTTCAAAGCTGGCTATGCGGGCTTGGTAATCGCAGGTTTTGGTGGTGGTCACGTCAGCCGTGGAATCGCGGAGGGAAGATGGTTAGATAACATGGCTGACCATATCCCCGTCGTGCTCTCCTCCCGAACCCGCGCTGGTTGGCTTCTGGAGGGAACCTATGGTGGATTCGCTGGTTCTGAGACTGATTTGCTTAATCGAGGACTGATATCCGCAGGTGAGCTTGACCCGTTCAAGGCACGTATTCTGCTCACTATTTGTCTGGCTGCTGGCCACGACCGTCGACGCATAATTGAGGCATTTAGCCTTGTCGGGCACCGAGATTAAACCTGTGCACTCTCTGCTAAACGCCTCGTTGGACTCTCCGCATATTGGGACAATAACTGTAAAACGCCTCAGTGTGTCCTTCGGAGGTGTCGCGGTCCTACGGGACCTAACTCTGTCCTTTTCTGCGGGGCGAACTTACGGTCTTTTGGGCCAAAATGGGTCTGGAAAGTCTACTTTCATCAAAGCACTCGCGGGCGCCGTACAGCCCTTACCCGGTGGCAGGCTTAGAGTTGATGGCAAAGTCTACTCTCTACCCCTGCCGGCAGACGCTCCCACGCGTCTGGGATTCGGCTTTGTGCACCAGCATCTTCCCCTTGCTGATGACCTGCCCGTTTTCGAGCATCTTACGGTGGGCCGATACGAGATGCGGGGTGGCCGGATTTCCTGGCGCCATGAACGACGACGGGCGGCAGCTATTCTGGAACGCTGCCAGATCGACATTCCACTCAATGCATTGGTTCGAACGCTCACCCCAGGACAGCGAGCGCTCCTCTCGGTGGCCGCGGCTATTGGCAGGGCTGAGGCATATGGGAATTCGCGGCTATTGGTGCTAGACGAGGTTACGACCTACCTCAATGCTTCCGATGTTGACAAGGTCTTGGCACTGGCAAACACATTCGCTCAAAATGGTATGACGGTCGTGATCGTCTCGCACCGGCTCAAAGAGATTTTTCAAGTAGCAGACGAGGTGGTGGTTCTTCGTGACGGACAAGTCTCGCTTTCGGCTCCGGTACATAGCCTCAGTGAAGCTGAAGTCGTTACGGCCATAGTAGGGGAAGAGGTTGCCTTCGGCGAGCCGGATCGCGCTCAGGTGCGCTCGGCGAGCACACGAGGACGGCGTCAGCTGCGTGTGGAAGGGGCAGCTGTCCGAGGGATAGGCCCACTGACGTTCAGTATTAGGGGCGGTGAAGTGGTGGGTTTAACCGGTTTGCAGGGGTCCGGTTACGACCAAATTCCCTACCTGATCTACGGCGCTTTTGACGGAGCCGAGGGAGCGAAGGGACGACTAACTATGGAGGATGCTAGCTGGGACCTAGCCGAGGCCAACCCGGCAGACTCAATCCGGCGTGGCGTCGTGCTCGTTCCGCGTGACCGCCTCAAAATGGGAGCCGTTGCCTCTGCGAGCATCACTGAGAACTACACGCTGCCGCGCTTGTCTGAGTTTTTTTGCCGGGGCCTTCTCCGATCTAGGAATGAGCAGCGCGCTGCAGCAAACATGGTCGAGCGCCTCGGAGTCGTTACCTTTGGTGTGCGCCAGTCACTAGGCACCCTAAGTGGAGGTAATCAGCAGCGAGTCGTGATAGGAAAGTGGATCGATACCCGTCCTCGAGTCCTCCTACTTGATGAGCCCACGCAGGGCGTAGACGTCGGTGGCCGGGCGGACATCTGGACCATGATCCGAGCCCAGGCCGATGCTGGACTAATAGTCCTGGTGTGTTCCGAGGTGGCGGAGGAGCTCGCTGAGCATTGCGATCGGGTGATCGTAATGCGCGACGGTATCGTCACCAAAGTTCTTGAGAATGATCTCATTAGTGAGCAACACATCGTTGCATCTCAGCACGGTATCATTTAGTCTATCAAAAATGGAGGAACCAGTGGAAATACCTTGCAACTACATTAGTAAGCGGGAAGGTGGCCGATCGGCATGTCGGAGAAACCGACGTAAACCTTCGTGGCGAGCGGCCCTAGTTTTGTCTGCCGTAGCGACGTTGGGTCTCGCAGCATGTAGTTCCAGTTCGAGTAAGAGCAGCAGTCCGTCGAGCGCGACCCCATCCCCGAGTAGGTCAACCGAAGGCAACAGTATCAACCTAAGGGCTGCTCAGACTGCTGTGGCGGCTGCCGAGCAGCCACCAAGCTTCGCAGCGCCAGGCCCGACCTTCAATGCGAAGGCCGCTGCTGGCAAGACCTTGTGGGTTATCAATATTACCTCGTCGATACCACTTGTGCAGGTGACGGATTCGGCGGCAGCTCAGGCCTTGGGTCTGGTCGGGGCAAGGCTCGTCCAGTATGACGGGAAGGGAACTGTCGCCACTCAATCGGCTGGAATAGACGAGGCTATCGCCCAACACGCCTCCGCGATCGCTTTGTTTGCGATAGATCCGAACGCGGTTGCCGGACCTGTCCAGAAAGCGATGCAGGCCGGTATTCCAATTATTGTCATGCAGTATGGCGATCCGGGGGCCACCATGCCTTTTGGGCTCAAGGCGCAGGTGACCTACTGCTACTCGTGTGCAGGTAAGTATATGGCGGACTACATTGTCGCGAACGCCGGCACTAACAAGACTAGTGTAGCTCTCATAGAATCTACCGAAGTGCCGAACTCAAAGTTTGAAATCCAAGGGTTCAAGTCGACCTATCTGTCCCTATGTCCTTCGTGCTCCCTTTATGAACAGAACGTGCCAGTTGCCGACTGGCAGACACAGATACCGACTCTCACCCAATCGCTTATCCGCAGCCACCCTGGTTTGAAATACATTGTGCCAATCTACGACGGGATGGCTCTGTTCGTCGTACCAGCGGTTCACTCTGCAGGAGCCGCAACGTCGGTGAAGGTCGTAAGCTTCAACGCGACGCTCGGTGTCATGCAGGACCTCGCGTCTCACAATGTCGTGGCCGCGGACGTGGGGTCGCCTCAGGCGTGGGAGGGTTGGGCTCTTGCTGACCAATTCCTCCGCGTGGTGACGGGTCATGCTCCGGTGGTGCAAGAGACGGCTGGGTTACGGCTGTTTGACGCTAGCAATATAAATAGTATCGATCTATCTAAGCCGGAGAGCACCTGGTATGGCGTCGATTTCGAGAGCGTTTACAAGCGGATCTGGGGGCTCGGCTGATGATGGCCACCGAAAGGACTAGACTATGTTTGATCTGATAATCCGCAATGGCACTGTTGTAACTCCTGGCGGCGTCCTTTCCATTGACATCGCTATTGAGGAAGGCAAAATTGTAGCTCTGGGCCAGCAAAGTACTCTCGGCGAAAGCCGCGAGGTCATTGATGCTGTGGGTTGCATCGTGGTCCCAGGGGGAATCGATCCGCATGTGCATTGTAATCTTCACGTGGACGATCCTCGGGGTGGAGCGAGCAGCGTCTCGGAAGGAGCGGAACACGTTAGTCGTGCGGCACTCCACGGTGGAACTACCACCTTAATTGACTTTGTATGGGTTGAACCGAGAGAGACCCTTCGACAGGCGATAGACAATAAGCTGGATGAGTGGTCTGGTCACTGCCATAGCGACTTTACTTTTCATGTGGTGCTTAGAGGAGAAGTTGACGAAAGGATTCTTGGCGAGCTGCCAAGTGTGATAGACGGAGGGTTTTCGAGCTTTAAGATGTTCACAACTAATGTCTATCCACAGAGTAAAACTCCAATTGGAGGGGTTCCACTTAAGATTGATTTTGGCAGTATGGCCGAGGTACTTGGAATACTCCGTGAGTACGGTGGTCTCGGGGTGATCCACGCTGAAGACGATGATCTTGTACAGCATTCGTATCGAGTGCACGAGCGGAAGGGACGTACCCACTTCAAGTACATGCCGGAGGTGCATAGCGCGATGTCGGAAGATCTGGCTTTCCGGCGCGTGATTGGACTAGCCGGGCACCGAGGGTCTGCACCGCTGTACTTCATGCACGTGAGTGCGGAGACGGGCGTTAGGGCCATCGGTAACGCCCGCGAGTCCGGCCGGCCCATTTTCGGGGAAACCCTGCACCAGTACGCGTTGCGCACGCAGGACAACTATGAAGAACCCGATGGCATGAAGTATCACACCTACCCGTCACTGAAATCGAAGGGGGATGCGGAAAGTCTCTGGGATGGCGTCCGTGTCGGCAATATCTCTACCTTTGCTACCGACGAGCAGTGCACGCCATACGACATAAAGACAGCGGGAGATAGGATTGATAACGTGGTCGGTGGCAACACCGGCGCTGAGCCGCGCATGATCATCGTCTATTCAGAGTGTATGCGTCGCGGGCTCGGCCTGCGGAAGTTCGTACAAGTGACTTCCGAGAATTCAGCCAAGCTGTTCGGACTGTATCCCCAGAAGGGGGCTATAGCAATCGGGAGCGATGCAGACCTGGTAGTTATCGATCCGAACCAGCATCGTACTATTACTGCGGCGGATTTGCACGAATCAGACTATACCCCATGGGAAGGCTGGGAGGTTACTGGGTGGCCGACTGTAACCGTGTTCCAAGGGAGAGTCGTCGCACGGAATGGTGAATTCTATGGGGCGCCTAGCAATGGGAACTTGATCAAGCGGTCGTTAGGAGCGGATATCGAGAAGGGTCCGGACTTTCTCTGATGTCACAAAACCCTGTAGAGGTGCCTAGCGGAGGGAAAGGCGAGGCACGCGAAGGAGCAGGGAGGACATGATCGACGTGGGTAGAGCTGCGACTACGTTCGCGGATCTGCGCCGCGAAAGCGAATCGCGTATGCTCGTCGGTGTAACGGCTTACGACTATCCGACGGCACAGCTGTGTGCTGCGGCTGAATTAGATTTGCTCCTGGTCGGCGACTCGATAGGTCCGCTGCTACTGGGGATCCCAGAAGAGGATGTGAGCCTGGCTACGATGGTCGCGCACGCAGCTGCAGTGAGGCGCGGATCAGGGAATGTGCCCGTTGTAGTAGACATTCCGTTGCGCAACTCTCAGAGAGCCGATGGGGCAATCGCCGCCGCGGAGCAGCTGGTTGGGAGTGGGGGTGCCGACTTGGTGAAAGTAGAAGTGCGGCCGGGACGGGAAGAGACTGTGGAGGCATTGGTACGTAGTGACCTGCCGGTCGTCGCACATCTAGATGGGCGATGGCCGGAGTGGAGTGAGGAAGTGTCGATCGTCCGGACTGCCGAATCTTGCCGAGACCTTGGCGCGGCAGGACTGGTGCTAGTTCACACTAAACCCGAAGTCAATACTCGGGTCATGGACGATTTGGGAGGTGAGGTATTGATCTGGCGCCACGGTCCGCAAGGGGCTTGCCACGGGATCCTCGCCTCATTGCCTGAACTCGTTGGTCTCACTCCAGGAGATGTAGAACGCTTCCTCGCGGAGCGAACAACGTCAGGAATGGCCGGATTCACCTCGACGATCTACGAATTGCTGCGAAGCTTGCGAGATTCATCCGCTCAAGGACGCGGGGAAGGCGCCCAGTGACCTGGAGTACCCCAACGGTTGGAAGCGTGACCAGCAACCCCGCCCGGGTCGCGGTGGTAGGAGGGGACGGTATCGGACCAGAGGTGGTGGACGAGGCTCTGAAGGTGTTGAAGGCGGCTGGCGTCCAACTTAAATTTAGCCACTACAATCTCGGTATTGAGCCTTACCTAAGAACAGGAGAAGTGCTTCCCGCCGAGACTCTTAACGACTTGGCCGCCTCTGATGCCATCCTCCTCGGAGCTATCGGACCGCCAGTCAACTCCACCGAAGTCCCACCCGGGCTCCTTGAGCGTGGTATAGTTCTTGCACTACGGTTCCAATTCGACCTCTACATCAACTATCGGCCATTCCACGGTGGTCGAGGTTCGAAAGCGCTGGGCGCGGAATTTGTTATAATTCGTGAGAATACAGAAGGCCCTTACTCCGGAAGCGGCGGTGTCCTTCGATATGGAACGCCGTTTGAGGTTGCGACCCAGGGATCAATCAACACTCGCATGGGGGTAGAACGGTGCCTTGAATTCGCATTTCAGCAGGCGTATGCGCGGCAACAGCAGCTGACCTTGGTTCACAAGACCAATGTGTTGGAGTACGCGGGGAATCTTTGGCTTCGCGTCTTTCGGGAGCTTCAGGGAAAATATCCGTCCGTTCCTTGCGAGTACAATCATGCCGATGCAGCATGTATGTATCTCGTTGAAGATCCACACCGATACGAAATAGTCGTCACTGACAATCTCTTCGGCGACCTTCTTACCGACGTTGCTGCCGCTGTTACCGGCGGGCTTGGTTGCGCAGCGTCTGCAAATCTGGATCCAACCGGCACTCACCCGTCACTATTCGAACCTGCCCACGGGGCGGCGCACGATCTCGCCGGCAAAGGTTTAGCTAACCCGCTGGCGGCCATCCACGCAGCGGCTCTGATGCTTGATCATCTAGGCTACCTAGTCCCATCCAGAAAGATCCTGAACGCAGTCGCGACTGTTAAGGAAGTACTAGGCGGGCGATCTCCCACTCTGAGCACGAAAGCAGTTGGAGATTTGGTCGCCGAGGAAGTTAGTAATGCCCTCTAACTCGATCGAATCCTCGGGTCCGGCTCGGGATCAGGGGGCAGCAACGACCTTATGGGATGCGAGACTCTATGATCGCGTTGCTACACCGCATGTCCACTGGGGCGAAGCGGTAATCAGTCGACTTCCCTTAGCCGGACGGGAGACCGTATTGGATGCCGGATGCGGGACCGGTCGCGTAACTCAGTTGCTTTTGGATGCTTTCCCAGAACTGCAGATGGTTGCTGTCGATGCGTCTGCAGAGATGCTGCATGAAGCACGCCGACGCCTTGCCGCCTACGACGGGCGAGTCCGCTTTCAGCGGACCGATCTCTGTGCACTGCAGGTCGCCGAACTTCCCGGATGCCGCCCAGTTGATGCCGTCATATCAACCGCGACCTTCCACTGGATCCTGGACCACGAGCGTCTCTTCCGAATGCTGGCTGCGGTAATGAGGGATGGAGCCCCGCTATCGGCCCAGTGCGGCGGTGAGGGCAACATCGCCTCAGTGATCGCGGCTGCCCGAAAGTTTGGCGTGAACACTCTGGGTAGGTGGAATTTCCCGTCTCCCGAGACCACCGCGAGGTATCTGAAAGCAGCGGGTTTCACTGATATCGAGGTTTGGAGCCATCCAGAACCCACACTGATCAGAGATCGACAGGAACGAGCTGACTTCCTTCAGACGGTCGCTCTCCGAGAATATGTGGCCACACTTAAGGCTAATGAACGCCGCCCATTCGTCGAGGCAATCATAGACGCTATGCCGGACGCAACAATTGATTATGTGCGGCTGAATATAGTGGCCCGTAAAGGCCATCGCACTTAATAACTTCCCCCGGAAAAAGTCACACCTTGAGGCGTGCCTGAGCAGCGGATATCTGGGGAACGTTCACTCGCCTGAGTGCCTGTTCGTCTGTGCTAGCAGCAGCCGGGTGGCCTGTTCCGATATTGCTTCCATCTGGGCGACGACGCTGCGGAAGCGTCTGCGGTTGGCGATCCACTCCTGATAGAGCGGTACCTGGTCCTCCCGCAGACGTCGGGTGATGGTTTTGCCTCCGACTGTCCGGGACCACTGCCAGTACGGGCCGTGCGGGCGAGGAGGTTCGCCCTGGCAGCGGCATCCTTCGTTGCCGCAGGACGTGTAGCGGTGGACCAGGCTGCCGGGGGCGGTGAAGCCGACGTTTGAAAGCTCGCCTGCCAGGCGCTCGAGCTCAGCTTGGAGGTGAGCCAAGCGTTTGTCGAGCGAGGTGGATCGGGGCATGGGCCGATTGTGCCAGGGGATCCACCACCTGCTAACTGACAGTCTTTACGCTGTCCGGGCAGTGCTCCGTCTGCGTGGTGAGCTCGTCGACCATCTCTTTGACGCTGTGTTGGCCGACGAGCTCAAGGTCTTGCCCGACGACCTCGCCGCTCTTGACGTTCTTCTCGATAGTCCTGACCTCATGGAGACCCTGAGCGTGAAGGTCCAGGCGCTGAAGCAGCCCCGAAACTCGTAGAGCAGTCCGGAGAGGCTTTCGGGTGTGGATGGTGCTGGGGGTTGCTCGCACGGTCGTGCTGGC
>Ga0209061_1005118_pt1 | contig 11811 bp, 11 predicted proteins | sample Coa_R1_10_FD_187157 | JGI IMG/M metagenome (GOLD analysis project Ga0209061, IMG submission 187157) | Surface soil microbial communities from Centralia Pennsylvania, which are recovering from an underground coalmine fire - Coalmine... | ecosystem: Environmental > Terrestrial > Soil >... | reverse complement strand
GGGCAGTTGGGTGATGACGCCGAAGAACTCACCGTCGGGCAGTCCCTCGCGCAGGTCGGCGGTGACGATCTCGATGCCCAGCGGCTGGGCCCGGGTGGCCAGTACCGCGGCGGTCTGGGCGAACACGTCGCTGTCCACAGCCAGCCGATTGGCAGCGCCCTTGACCGCCCGGTGCATCAAGGTCATGGCCTCGGCCGCCGCGGTGCCCTCATCGAGCATCGACGCGTTGGCCACCTCCAGGCCGGTCAGGTCGGCGACCATCGTCTGGAAGTTCAGCAGCGCTTCCAGCCGGCCCTGGCTGATCTCGGGCTGGTACGGCGTGTAGGCGGTGTACCAGGCCGGGTTCTCCATGATGTTGCGCAGCAGCACCGGCGGCGTCAGCGTGTCGTAATAGCCCTGGCCGATCATCGACACCGCGACGCTGTTCGCGTCGGCCATCTGCCGCAGCTCGGCCAGCGCCTCGGTCTCGGTGGCGGGCGGCGGCAGCCTGTCCAGGCCGGGCGCGGCACCGGAGTCGGTCGGCGCGTCGAGGATGCCGTTCGGCAGGGCGCGGCGTGCCAGCTCGTCGAGCGAGTCGACCCCGATGACGTCGAGCATCCCCGCGATGGCTTGGTCGTCGGGGCCGATGTGCCGGTCGGCGAAAGTGGTGCGGTCGGACACTGGGGACTCCTGACATGGGTAGAGGCCTGCGTGCCCTCTCCCTCTGTCGCTACCCACGCCGGGCGCCTGAGAGATTCGGCGCCGCTGTGTCGGCGGGCGCCTTTCCCCATCGGCGGGCGGCGACCCGACGGGCCGTCACCGCTTTCCAGAGGCATCGTTATCTCGCGCGGTCCTGGGTGCCTGAGAGGTTGACGGAGAGGTGTTGCTCCTTCGGCGTCCGTAGCTGGCGGCGACGGAACTCTCCCGCTTGAGCGCGATGCGGGAGCCAGTCTACCGGGGCGCTTTCCCACGGTGCGAGGGTGCGTAAACCCGGCAAAAAGTCCGGCGTGTCGACCGGCGACACGCACGCTGACCGGAAAGGGTGCGCTCAGCCGATCTTGCGGTCGCGGTGCTTGCGACGGGAGGCCAGCTCGTCCTCCGGCGTGGCGATCGACTCGCCGCCGTCGGCGCGTTCGCCCGGGAAGTCGGCGATGGCTCCGGTCAGCTCGCGCATGGCCCCGGAGACGGCGATGCCGAACACGCCCTGCCCGCCCTGAAGCAGGTCGACGACCTCCTCGGCGGAGGTGCACTCGTACACCGTGGTGCCGTCGGAGAACAGCGTGATGTTGGCCAGGTCCTGCACGCCGCGCTGGCGCAGGTGGTCGACGGCGACGCGGATGTTGTGCAGCGAGATGCCGGTGTCCAGCAACCGCTTGACGATCTTGAGGACCAGGATGTCCTTGAACGAGTACAGCCGCTGGCTGCCGGATCCGGCCGCGCTACGAATGGACGGGACCACCAGCGAGGTGCGGGCCCAGTAGTCCAGCTGACGGTAGGTGATTCCGGCGATCTGGCAGGCGCTGGGTCCGCGGTAGCCGACCAGCTCGTCGGGCACTGAGTCGTCGGGGAACAGCCCGGCTTGCACGGGTTCGGCCGGCGCCGGATCGTCTGCGGTGGCGGGGCCGGTCTCGAGGTCCAACTGATCCTGACGTGGTTGGTCGCTCACAGTGCTTCCTCTCGCCGATCGCGCTCGTTCATGGCTGCCCGGCAGCCGCGTTTGCTCAGGCCGAGTGCTTGTGAGCATACGCTTTTCGACTCGCTGTCGTGTTGGCCGTCGACATCAAAGTATGGCCGTCGCGGCGATCACCCCCATGCCATCCGGCGGGCGTGTCGAGCTCGAACTCCCAGATGAGACGCTTCTGTGATCTTGTGCGGTCGCCGCTCAGGTGGCCTTGAAATCGTCGGGCGACACGCTGTCCAGAAACTCCTTGAACTTCTCCACCTCGTCCTCGCGGACCGCGCTGCTGGGCTCCTCGTCGCTCTCGTCGGGAATCAGCAAACCCGCCTCGGCGAGCACCGCCTCCTCGACGTAGATCGGCACCCCGACTCGCAGCGCAATGGCCACGGAGTCCGACGGGCGCGCCGACACGGTGATATTGCGGTCGAAGACCAGGTCGGCGTAGAAGGTGCCTTCCTGCAGGTCGACGATCCGCACCTCTTTGAGTGAATGGCCAAGCGCGGCAATCAGATCCCGGATCAGGTCGTGGGTCAGCGGCCGGGGCGGCTCGACGCCCTGCTGCTCCAGGGCGATCGCCGCGGCCTCGGACTGGCCGATCCAGATCGGCAGATAGCGGTCACCGTTGGCCTCGCGCAGCAGCAACACCGGCTGGTTCTGCGGCTGCTCGACGCGAATGCCGACCACGCGAACTTCACCCATCTGTGTCTGCCCTCCGCAACGTGCTGCCGTGTCCCGAGACCTGGTCCGGCGTCGCGGCCGCCGGTCACCAAGCTGTCAAGGAAAAGTCTAGTCCTTTAACGGTGAAGTACGTCGCGCACGGCCGACTTGACCAACGACGTGTGCAACGTGATCGCCAGCGCGGCAACCTCACGCGCCAAATCGTCCGCGCGGTCGCGGGCACCGGCCTTGCCAGCCTTGCCCGCCCCGAGAAGAGGCGCGGCGATCTGCGCGATGAGGTCGGATTGGCGATCGGCCGCCGAGCGGAAAGCCCGCAGATGACGCGGCTCGACACCGTACTCCGACAGCGCCCGCGCGCATTGCAGGATCACCACCGAGTCCTCGTCGAAGAAGCCGCCCGGCCCGGTGGTGATCACGCCGGCCTTGAGCAGGGCGGTCAGCATCGCCTCGTCCACCCCGGAGCGCTCCAGCAGGTCCTCGCGGCTCAGCCGCACCCGGGTGGGTCCTACCGCGGCCGGGTCGGGGCCGGGCGCGCCGTCGTTGACCGAGACCAATCGCGGTACGCCGTAAGGCGATCCGGACGGCGGCAGCTCGCCGTCGGGCTGGGCGTCCAGCTGCGCCTTGATCACCTTCAGCGGTAGGTAGTGGTCCCGCTGCGCGGTCAGGATGAACCGCAACCGGGCACAGTCGTAGGCAGTGAACCGGCGATACCCCGATGCGGCGCGCTGCGGCGTCACCAGGCCCTCGGCCTCCAAAAAGCGGATCTTGGAGATCGTCACATCCGGGAAGTCCGGTCGCAGCGCCTCGAGAACCGCTCCGATCGACATCCCGGCCAGCCCGGGGGTATCCGGCGCCGTCACTAGCTTCCCGGTCCCCCGTCGTCACCGGGCTTCGGGCCGGTCAGAAACACCAGGCGGAACTTGCCGATCTGAACTTCGTCGCCGTTGGCCAGCACCGCCGAATCGACCGGCTCGCGGTTGACATAGGTACCGTTGAGACTGCCGACGTCGACGACGTGGAACTCGTCGCTCTCCAGCCGGAATTCGGCATGCCGACGGCTCACGGTGACGTCGTCGAGGAAGATGTCGCTGTCGGGATGGCGGCCGGCCGACGTGACCGGCTGGTCGAGCAGGAAGCGCGAGCCCGCGTTGGGTCCGCGTTTGACGACCAGCAACGCCGAACCGGCCGGCAGACCTTCGACGCCGGACACCGCGCTCTCGGCGCCCGCTTGCGCGGGAGCGTCCAGTTCATTGAGGAAGTCGGCCCGGAAGACGGATGTCGTCTCCACCGTCACTTCGTCAGAGGTCTGGTCGTTGTCCTTTTCCGTCACCCGCTGCTCCTCACTGGCCGCTGTGGCGCTGTCTGATCGGGCCCGGCCGGCCGGTTTCCCACCTGCTTCACCGTCGATGTGTCGACCGTACCGCGCACCGGTCCGCAATGTGCCCACCACCGCCGGATCGGCGGCTGGCATGGCACCCTAACAATTCTCATTCGGTCAGCGTGCCGCGGTAGGCCTCGGCGTCCAGCAGCTCGGCGAAGCTCTCTTCGAGGGCCGCGCCGTCCAGCTGGAGGTCCACCAGCCACCCCGCACCATACGGGTCGGAGTTCACCAGTTGCGGGCTGCTTTCCAGATCGCCGTTTACGGCAACGACTTTCGCTGAGACGGGCGCGTAGAGATCCGACACCGACTTGGTCGATTCCACTTCGCCGAACGACTCGCCCGCGGTGAGATCGGTGCCCACGTCGGGCAACTGCACGAACACCACGTCACCAAGCGCCGACTGCGCGAAGTCGGTGATCCCCACACGCACGGTGTCGTCGCCGGTGCGGCGAACCCACTCGTGTTCGGCGGTGTAATGCAGGTCGGGCGGGATATCGCTCACGGTGTTCCTGTTCTACTCGATTACTTCGCTGGCGGCTCACTTGACGGGCTGAGCGTATTGGCGTGGTTTTGGTTGTCGCAAGGCGGTGACGTCGACCCGGTCGGCTTGTTGCACCGACATCGTGCCGCCGACCCGTTTGACGCTGTCGACGGCGCCACCGGGAATGTTCATCGCGGCGGCCAAGGTTGGCGGATCACCAATGGCCAGAATCGAATACGGCGGTGACAGGGTTTTGCCGTCCATGGTCAGCGCACCCGGAGCGCCGATCACCCAGGTGTCGACGCCGACCCGCACGGCCTGCTGCTTGTCCCGGATCTCCAGGGCTTCGGCGCCGGCGGCCCGCAGTTCGTTGATCACGTCGAGCATCGCCTCCGGCGCCACCCCCGGCCCCGGGTCGTCGATCGTCACGGTGACGCCGGGACCGGTAGCACCGACGGTGCCGATCAGGATCGACAATGCGGCGAGCCTGGCCTGGGCGTTTTCGATGGCGGCCTGGTCGCTGCTGCCCGATGCCTGCAACGCCGACAGCGTGCGTTGCAGTTCGGCCACTTCGGTGTTGAGCGTGGCCTCGCGTTGCCGCAGCGAATCCAGCAGGACCAGCAGGTCGGCAGGGCGGGCGGTGTCCAGGGCGTCGCCGGATTCGTTCTGGCGCACCTGGGTGACGATCGCGACGCCCAGCAGCAGGCACAACAGGGCGGCCAGTGCGCCGAACAGCGTGCGGCCGCGTCGCAGGAGTCCCGAAAGCCCCCGCGGCTGAAGCTGACCGATCTCGGGCCGGGGGTGGTGCGGCGGCAACTCGTGCCGGCCATGGTGCTCACCCTCAGCCGTATCCGGCTGGGGCGCTGCGTCTTTGGCGTCGGAGTCGCTCATGCCGCCCTAAACTCAGGCCCCGAACAGCCGGCGCCGCAGCGCGGCCGCATTGCCGAAGATGCGGATGCCCAGCACCACGATGATCGCCGTGGATAGCTGTGTGCCGACGCCCAATTGGTCACCGACGTAGACGATCAGCGCGGCCACCAACACGTTGAACACGAACGACACCACGAAGACCTTCGGGTCGAAGATGCGTTCCAGATAGGCCCGCAGTCCGCCGAAGACCGCGTCGAGAGCCGCGACGACCGCGATGGGCAAATACGGTTGGATGGCCTCCGGCACGCTGGGGTGAAAGACGAGCCCCAGCACGATGCCGACGGCCAGCGCCGCAACACCGATCATCCGCGCCTGCCTCTTGCAGCTGATGTTTTCCTCACGAAGACCCAATCTCTTTGGCGAACTTGACATCTCGGAGCGCGCCGGCGGGCAGCGTGAGCCCGTCGCGGGCACTCACGTTGACACCCACACCATAGGAGGCCTCCAGCAGCCGCAGGCGGTGCAGGCCCGGACTGCGGTCGAAGGCATCCTGCATGGCGTGCGGTGGCCCCACCGCGAGGATCGCGTACGGGCTGCCGACCGGGTTATTGTCGACCAAGATCGCGCCGCCCGCTTGCCGGATGGTCACGTTGGGCCCGATCCGCACACCGCCGACGGCGATCGCCTCGGCGCCGCTGGCCCACAACGAATTGACGACGAGCTGCAGGTCGCGGTCCAAGATGATCTGTCGGCTTCCGGCGACGCGTTGCTTAGAGACATCGGAGAGGTTGGGCCCGGCGCCCGGGTCGGTCACCGTCACGACGAGCCCCGGCCCGATCACCGGGCCGCTGGCGGCGGCCAGGCTGAGCGCGTCGAGGCTGGCGAGCAGCCGCTGACCCTCGGCGTCGTCGACGAGCGTGCGCCGCTGAACGTCGTCGACCTGTGCCGCCAGCGCGTTGCGGCGCGCACTCAGCTCACCGGTGGAGGTCTCCTCGGCGCGCACGCTGCGCAGCAGCACCTGCTGGACGGAACTGACGCCGGGCGCCACCAGCCGGGCCTGCGCGACGGCCGCGGCGAACACCGCCGCCACCAGCAACGCCGCCAGCGCCTGCCAAATCCAGCCGGCAACTCGGCTTCGCGGCACGTCCGCGCGCTCCCGCCGGGCGGCCGCCGCCGCGTAACCGGGGTCCAGATGTTCGGAGAGCAGGGCGCGCAGCAGCGACGGCACGGGGATGAGCTGTGGGCGCCCCGCCTCGTGCACGTTGCGGCCGGCGTCGGGGTCGTAGCCGCCGAGCGTCGGGTTACCCATGAGCGCCTCCGGCCTGCACCCTGGGCAGTCGGCGTACCACCAAGACCATCTGCGCCACGTACAAGATGAACGACCACAGGTACATGTAGAGGCCCCAGATCAAAAACGCCCAGCCGCAGGCGAGTATGACCCGGCTCCACTGCGCGTCCCACTGGCCCAGCAGGATCAGCGGAAAAGCCGACATCAGCGCGAACGTCGCGGCCTTACCGATGTACAGCACGGGTAGCGCGGTGAACCCGCGGGTGCGCAGCACCGGGAGCTCGGCGGCCAGCAGAGCGTCGCGCGCGAACAACACCGCGATGATCCACCACGGCACGATGCCGCGCAGCCCGAACGCGACCGGGATGCTCACCATGTAAAGCCGGTCGACCGCCGGATCGAGCAACTCCCCGAGCCGCGACGACTGGTCCAGCAGCCGGGCGATCTTGCCGTCGGCCCAGTCCGACGCGCCGCTGAACACCAGGATTGCCACCGCCCAGGCGTCGGCGTGCGCAACCAGCAGCAGATAGTAGAAGACCGGGATCAAGACCAGCCGGATCCCGCTCAGGACGTTCGGCACGGTCAGAACCCGATCGCGCGCGCCTGAGGGCCCCATGAGCCGTGACCCTAGCCGAATTGCCCGGCTCCTCCTCATCGCGATCCGCGCTCTGCATCGCCGCTAGCCCTACGGCGGCGACCCGCTGCGCCCGGCTCCGCCGCACTTGCGATCGCCGCTAGCGGAACACCCCGGGCAGGCTCAGCGCGGAAAGCGTGTCGTCGGCCAGCGGGTTGTCGTGCACCATGTAGGTCCACGTCGACGTCGGCCGCGCCAGCTTGGACAGGTCCACGCCGGGCTCCTCCTCGATCGCCGGGGAGGTTTCGAAGGTCTGCTGGGCGGCTTCGATCGCGTCGGCGGCCAGCGACGCGAACGCGTCGACCGCCATCCGGTGAAACTCGTCGAGCGGGTTCTGCCGGCCCAGCGCCCGCAGGTGGATGCTCTCCCTGATGTCGGCCAGATAGGCCAGATGGTCGGCCCAGCCGCGGTCGAGGTGATAGAGCATGATCAGCCGGCAGATCTTCTCCAGTTGTTCTTCGGAGAGGGTTTTCGCCAGCTCTTCGTAGCGTTTGGGCGCCAGCTCGGCGAGCTCTTCGCGCGCGGTTGCGGTGGACAGCAACGTGTTTCGGCGTTCGACGATGATGGCGCGCTGCTGGGCGATCAACTGGTTGTAGCGCCACGTGTTGGCGTGCACGTCGAGCATCCGGCCCTCGGCGACGCGCTGGGCGTGGTCCAGCAGCCCGGCCGCCTTGGGGCTGATGATGCGCCCGTCGTCGTCGGTCTGGGTCGGCAGCTTGCCCTGCTCGAGGTTGGCGGCGACGACGTCGTCTTCCCAGCTGGAGAAGAACACCGTCGAACCCGGGTCGCCCTGGCGCCCGGCGCGCCCACGCAGCTGGTTGTCCAGCCGTTCGGTGTTGTGTCGTCCGGTGCCGATGACGTGCAGCCCGCCCAGGTCGGCGACCTTGTCGTGGTCGGCTTCGTCGGAGCCACCGAGGCGGATGTCGGTGCCGCGCCCGGCCATTTGGGTCGACACCGTCACCGCGCCGAGCTTGCCGGCCTCGGCGATGATCCGGGCTTCTTCGGCGTCGTTTTTCGCGTTGAGCACGACCGCGGGGACGCCACGTCGCAGCAGCCGCTCGTGCAGCTCCTCGGATTCGGCGACGTCGCGGGTGCCGACCAGCACCGGCTGGCCGGTCTCGTGCACCTCGATGATGTGCGCGATGATCGCGTCGTTCTTGGCCGCCGCAGTGATGTACACGCGGTCGGCCTCGTCTTCACGAATGTTGGGGGTGTTGGGCGGGATTGGCGACACACCGAGCTTGTAGAACTGGCGCAACTGTTCGCCGGCGGCCAGCGCGGTACCGGTCATGCCGCACACCGTCTCGTACCGGTTGATCAGGGCCTGCACGGTGATGGTGTCCAGCACCTCACCGGTTTCGGTGGTCTCGATGCCTTCCTTGGCCTCGACCGCGGCCTGTAGCCCGTCCGGCCAGCGCTGCAGCTGCGCGATGCGGCCGCGGGAGGCGTTGATCAGGTGAACGGCGTCGTCACGCACGATGTAGTGCACGTCGCGCTGCAGCAGCACATGCGCGTGCAGGGCGACGTTGACCTCGGTGAGCGTGGTGCCGACGTGCTCTTCGGAGTACAGGTCGATGCCGCCGAGCTTGGCCTCGACGTAGCGCGCGCCGTCCTCGGTCAGATGCACGTTGCGGCCCTCGGCGTCGGTCTCGTAATGCTTGCCCGGATGCAGCTCGCCGACCAGCCGGATGATCTCCAGCCGTGGGGTTTCCCGGTGCGTGGTGCCGGCCAGCACCAGCGGCACCAGCGCCTCGTCGACCAGCACCGAGTCGGCCTCGTCGATCAGCGCCACGTCCGGGTTGGGCGACACCAGATCGGCGACGTCGGTGACCAGCTGGTCGCGCAGCACGTCGAAGCCGATCTCGTTGACCGAGGCGTAGGTGACGTCGCACTGGTAGGCGGCGCGCCGCTCCTCGGCCGTCGACTCGGCGGTGATCCAGCCGACCGTCAAACCGAGCGCCTCGATCAGTGGGCCCATCCACTCGGCATCGCGTCGGGCCAGGTAGTCGTTGATCGTGACGACGTGCACGCTGCGGCCGGCCAGCGCATAGCCGGCCGCAGCGATCGCCCCCGCCAGGGTTTTGCCCTCGCCGGTGGCCATTTCGATCACGTCGCCGGCCAGCATGCGCAGCGCGCCGAGCAGCTGCACGTCGAATGGCCGCAGCCCGGTGGACCGCTCGGCGGCTTCGCGGGCGATGGCCAGGAACTGCGGGATGTCCTTGGCTTCGGCGAGGTCGTCGAGCTTGAGCAGGCCGGCGGCCTTGCGCAGCTGCTCGTCGTCGAGGGCGGCGGCCTTCTCGTCGTATTCGGCCGACGCTTTCACCTCGGAGAGGGAACGGGTTTGGTTCTTCTCCGTGCTGGCGCCGAGCAGTTGCCAGAACCTGCTGCTCAGCCGACCTGGTTTGGCGCTGGTGGTCTTCGGCACAGCACAACGGTACTCACGCCTGGCGCGAGCGTGCGTGTCGCCGGGCGACACGCCGGCCTCATCACCGGATCTGCGCACGCTCGCGGCGGAGGGGCGGCAGCCTTTACGCCAAATTCGATCGGCGGGGGTAGGCCACAGCCGGGTCGGTCAGCACGTTGACGACGGCGGGCAGCCCGCTGCCGAACGCCCGCTCGAGCGCGGGCCGAAGCTCGGCGGGTGCCGACACCAGCTCGCCGTGGCCGCCCAGCGCGCGCACCACCTCGTCGTAGCGGGTGCCCGGCCGCAGCTCGGCGACCACCGAATAGCCGTACAGCGCTTCCATCGGGTGCTTCTCCAGCGCCCAGATGCCGTTGTTGCCGATCACCGAGACCACCTGCACGCCGTGGCGGACCAGCGTGTCCCATTCCATGCCGGAAAACCCGAACGCGCCGTCGCCCTGCAGCAGCACCACCTGGCGGTCGGGCCGGGCCAGCTTGGCAGCCAGCGCGTAGCCGGGCCCGGATCCCAGGCAGCCGAACGGGCCGCTGTCGAGCCAGGCGCCGGGAACGTAGCTGTCGATCACCCGGCCGGCGTAGGACCCGAAGTCGCCGGCGTCGACGACGACGATCGCGTCGCGGTCCAGCAGCGGGGCCAGCTCGGCGTACACCCGCATCGGGTGCAGCGGGGCCCGGTCGTCGACCAGCTCGGCCTTTTCGGCGTCGCGGGCCGCGGTCTCGGCCGACCGGAGCTCGGCGATCCAGTCGTCGTGAGTAGTGCCCGTCGTTGTGCTCAGCGCCGGCAGGATCGCCGACAGGTCGCCGTAGAGCCCGGCCGCGATCGGGCGCGGATGGCCGCGCTCGGGCTCGAGGCGGTCGGCCACGATCAGCTGCGTGTCCGGCCCGAACACCCCGCCGAAACCGAGTCGGAAATCCATCGGCACCCCGAGCACCACGGCAACGTCGGCCTCCCGCAACGCTTTTGAACGTGCCCGAGAGAACGCCATCGGGTGATCGGCGGGTACAGTTCCGCGCGCCATCCCGTTCATCAGCACGGGGATACGGCACTGCTCGACCAGACGCAGCAGCGCGGCTTCCGCATGGCCCCACCACACGTTGGTGCCGGCCATGATCACCGGCCGCCGCGCGCCGGCCAGCAGGCTCGCGGCCCGGTCGAGGGCGTCGCCGTCGGGCGCCGGCGCCGACGGCAGCGTGGTCAGCGCACCGGGGGCGCCATCGTCCTCGGCGACGGAAAACACGTGGTCCATCGGGAAATCGACGAACGCCACCCCCGACGGCGCAGACACCGTGGCCCGCAGCGCCTCGTCGACGAGCCCGCACACCGCGTCGGCCGACTGCGCAGTGGCCGCGAACCGGGCCAGCGGCGCCACGAACGGGACGTGGTCGATCTCCTGCAGCGATCCCATGCCCCACCGCAGCGCCGGCGCCCGGCCGCCGAGCACCAGCAGCGGCGACGAGTTCTGTTGCGCGGCGGCCATCGCGCTCATCCCGTTGGTGACGCCCGGGCCGGCGGTCAGCGCCGCCACACCCGGCAGCCGCGTCACCTTCGACCAGCCTTCCGCGGCGAAAGCGGCGGTCTGCTCGTGGCGGGTGTCGATCAGCCGGATACCTTCGCTGCGGCAGCCGTCGTAGATCGAGAACAAATGGCCACCGGACAAGGTGAATATCGTGTCGATGCCGCTGGCTTTCAGTCGGCGCGCGATCAGCTGCCCGGCGTGCAGCGTGGCGCTCGGGGCTTCGGTGCTCATCCGGCGAGCCTAACGGCGGTTGCGGTAGCTTCGCGGAAAAGTTTCGTCGGCAAGAGGTAGGCGCAGTGGAGCTGTTCAAACCGTCCATCGATTGGGGCCATGCCCTGGTGGATTCGTTGTCGTGGGTAGCCCTGGCGTGGGTGATCACCGCAGTGTGCGTCGTCGCGGTGCTCGTGGTGCTGCGGTTCGTCACGCCCTGGGGCCACCAATTCTGGCGGATCAGCGGCGGCTATTTCACCGGCCGGCACAGCCTCCCGGTGTGGCTCATGCTCGGCGTGCTGCTGTTGTCGGTTGTCATCGCGGTGCGCCTCACTGTGTTGTTCAGTTACCAGTCCAATGATCTCTATTCGTCGGCACAGACCGCCGTGCAGGGCATAGCGACCGGCAATGAAGCGGTGAAACAATCTGGTGTGCATGGCTTTTGGATGTCGCTGCTGATCTTCAGCATCATGGCGGTGCTACATGTGATGCGGGTGATGCTCGACATCTACCTGACGCAACGCTTCATCGTTTCGTGGCGGGTCTGGCTGACCGAGCGGCTCACCGGTGACTGGCTGACCGGACGGTCGTATTACCGCGGCCGGTTCATCGATTCCACCATCGACAACCCGGACCAGCGCATCCAGCAAGACATCGACGTGTTCACCACCGGT
>Ga0209061_1005117_pt1 | contig 11812 bp, 12 predicted proteins | sample Coa_R1_10_FD_187157 | JGI IMG/M metagenome (GOLD analysis project Ga0209061, IMG submission 187157) | Surface soil microbial communities from Centralia Pennsylvania, which are recovering from an underground coalmine fire - Coalmine... | ecosystem: Environmental > Terrestrial > Soil >... | reverse complement strand
CGCCCGGTCCTGGCCGTCGTAACGCCCTTCCGCGCGCCCGGTCCTGGCCGTAACGCGTCATGATGGGGGTATGTGCACCGTGGTCTTGAGTTTTGAGCCTGGAGAGCGGGTTCCGCTGCTGCTGCTCGGTGTTCGCGACGAGCTGACGGACCGGCGGTGGCTGCCCCCCGCGCGGCACTGGCCGGGCTCACCGCTGATCGGCGGGATCGACCAGCAGGCCGGCGGCACCTGGCTGGCCGTCCGGCCGCCGGCTAGTTCGCGCCAGCAGGAAAGCGACGCGCCCCGTGTCTCCTGCCTGCTGAACGGCCGCGGCATCCTCGCCGATCCCGCCTGCCGTCGCACCAGGGGTGAGCTGCCGCTGCGCGCCGCCGCCGACGGCCCCGGGGCACTGAAGGAGCTCGCGGACGACGCCGGCGCCCTGGCGGCCTACGATCCGTTCCACCTGGTCTGCGCCGACGCCGGGTCGGTGTGGCTGCTCAGCTGGGACGGCGAGCGCCCGGCGGTCCGCGAGCTCGCCCCCGGCACGCACGTGCTGACCAATGCCGGTCACGCGTATCCCGCCGGCCGCGTCACCGACGCGAAGGACGCGAAGGCCGCGTACTTCGGGCCGAAGTTCGAGGCCGCCCGCCCGTCCGGCGAGCCCGGGCTGCCGCCCGAGCGTGCCTGGGGCGAGTGGCTGACGCTCGCGGCCGGTGACGGCCTCGACCTCGGCGATCCGCGCGCGATCATCGTCCGCCGCGAACTGCCGGGCGGGCGGCTCTGGGGGACCACCTCGGTGACCCTGGCCGGGCTGGCGGCGGACGGGCTGCGCTACGACTTCCAGCCGCATCCGGGCGCGGACACGGGCTGGTATCCGGTTCAGGTGCCGCTCTGACGCGTCCGGACGGCCTGGCCGCCTAACGCCACGCCGTCGCCGCCGATCACGGTGGCCGCCTAACGCCACGCCGTCGCCGCCGATCACGGCCAGGAACCGGAGGCAGGAGCCCGCATGCGCCAGGCGCGTCCGAGTAGGGCCCGCATGCGCGAGGTGCGGCTCGCCGGCGGTCGCCCGCGACCTGTCGCGTTCGGCAAGCGGTTCTGCAAGCGATTCGGCTACCCGGCGCCGGCTGTCGGCTCTACCCGGCTAGCCGTGTCCTTTGAGGTGATGTCACCCTAAAGTGCGCATCCAACCACCACCCGCCTGAAGTGGGCGAAGCGGCGGCCTAGCTCGTCACCTTCCTGATGAGGTCCGCGAGCTCCGCGGGCCACACGGCCTCGTCGGTGGACTCCAGCTCGGCCATCGTCCACCAGCGGGCGGCGACGATGCCGTCCGACATGTGCATCGCCGCCACCTCGCCGAGCGCGCGGCGCTCCGTCGCGACGCGCGCCACGAAGAACCGCTCGTGCTGGCGGACTATCGGGCCGGCCGGGCCGCCCGCGCGCATCGTCACCTCCCGGTGGCAGACCGCACGGCGGTCTACCGGGACGTCGTGCCACCCGGTCTCCTCGGAAAGCTCCCTGACCGCGCCCGCGTAGTAGTCCTCGCCCGCTTCCAGGCCGCCGCCCGGCGTCGCCCAGTGCCGCCCGTTCGGCGCCGGATCGTCATACCGGAACAGCAGCACCCGGTCACCGGGGTCGAGCACGATCACCCGGCCCGCCAGGCGCACCGGAAGCTCCGCGGCCGTCATGCTCACCATTGTCGGGGACCGGTAGCCTGTCGCGCGTGCTCGAACGTGTCACGGTCACCAGCTACGTGACCCCGCTGCGCGAGGGAGGCAGCCTGCCCGGCCTCGTGGAGGCGGACAACCTCGGCACCTACGTGCTGAAGTTCCGCGGCGCGGGCCATGGTCCGCTCGCGCTCGTCGCAGAGATCATCGCCGGGCAGCTGGCCCGCCGCCTCGGCCTGCGCGTCCCTGAGCTCGCGCTCGCCTGGCTGGACCCGAGGATCGCGGCGAGCGAGCCGGACCAGGAGATCCAGGACCTGCTGCGCGCGAGCGAGGGCCTGAACCTGGCCGTTGACTTCCTGCCCGGCTCGGCCGGGTTCGACCCGCTCGGCTGGAGCGCCGCCGAGGGGTTCGCCAGCGAGCTGCTCTGGTTCGACGCGCTGATCCAGAACGTGGACCGCACCTGGCGGAACCCGAACCTGCTCGTCTGGCATGGCGACATCTGGCTGATCGACCACGGCGCGGCGCTGTACTTCCACCACGACTGGACCAGGCAGGCCGACCCGGCCAGGCCCTTCGACGCGCGCCAGCACGTGCTCCGCGGCCGCGCGACGATGCTCGGGGAGGCGCACGCCAAGCTCGCCCCGCTCGTTACCGAGGCCGTGCTCACCGAGGTGACCGCCGACGTCCCGCCGGAATGGTACGGCGAGCGCGGCGCGGACGCCTACGTCGAGCACCTGCTGCGCCGTGCCCCGCTGGTGCCGGAGGCGATCAGGACATGACCGCACCCCGCGCTTCCGGCCCAACCGCGCCCGAGGTCTTCGAGTACGCGCTGATCCGCGTCGTGCCGCGGGTGGAGCGCGGTGAGGCGATCAACGCCGGCGTGATCGTCTACTCCAAGCCCTACCGCTACCTGGCGGCGAAGATCGGGCTGGACGAGGCGCGGCTGCGCGCCCTCGACCCGCACGCGGACCTGGGAGCCGTCCGCGCAGCCCTGACCGCGCTCGAACGCGCCTGCACCCAGGGGCCGCTCGCCGAGCGGCCCCTGGGAGAGCGGTTCCGCTGGCTGACCGCTCCCCGCTCGGGCATCGTCCAGCCCGGTCCGGTGCACGGCGGCATCACCACCAACCCCGCCGCCGACCTGGACCGCCTCTTCGCGGCCCTGGTCAGCACCGGACCTCCCGGCACCGCATGAGGCAGCCCAGGACGAAACCGCGTAAAGCAGCCCAGGACGGAGCAGTACGCGTGAATGCGACAGGCAGCCGCCTATGACCGGCTCGATGCCGCATTCATCCGCCTTGACACGCGCCTTGACACGCCCGAGCACGGCCCACAAGCGCGGCCGCCCGCTGGCATCATCGTGGATGTGACACGGATGCGGGCGCTCCTCGCCGGTTATCCCGAACTCGCCGCGGTGCTGGCCGCGGCGGTCCTCGGGCTGACCGCGCAGCGGCCACTCGCCTGGCTCGCCGCCCGGCAGGGCATCAACGTCCTGCTCGCGGTGCTGACGTTCGCCACCGCGGTCACCATCGAGCCCGCGGCGCTGCGCGCGGCGGCCTCGGCGTGGCGCTCGCTGCTCGCCGCGCTGGCCGCGGGGATCACGGTGCTGCCGGCCCTGTCCTGGGTGGTTTCCCGGATGGTGGCCGCGGGGCCGTTGCGAGACGGGGTGATGACCGTCGGCCTGGCGCCGTGCGAGATCGCCTCCGTCGCCACGACCGCGATGGCAGGCGGCGAGGCCGCCCTTTCCGCGGGCGTGCTGATCGGCTCCGCGGCGGCGGCGGTGCTGGCCGCCGGGCCGATCCTGCGGGCCGAGGCCGGGCACGCCGGGTTCTCTCCCGGCGGCATCATCGTCAGTCTCGCCCTGGTGGTCGCGCTGCCGCTCGCGGCCGGCATCGCGGCGCGCACGCGGGTGCCGCTCACCGCGGGCGCGCTGTCGACGGCTCGCGCCGAACGGGCCGCCGCGGTGACCGCCCTGTGCGCCGTCGCCGCGCTGGTCGCCCTCATCGCGGCCGAAGTGCACCTGTCCGCCGGCTATGCGGTCGTCGCGGGCGCGCTGGCCGTCTTCCTGCTGTGTTCGGCCCTGGTCGGCCGGCTGCTGGGGGCGCGGACCCGGGCGGCGGCGGCTACCGCCCTGCTGCTGACCACGTCCATGCGGGACTTCGCGATCGCGGCGGGACTGGCCACGGCGGCGTTCGGCCCGGCGGCCGCCGCGCCGCTCGGCCTGTACGGAATCCTCGTCCTGGCCTGGGGCACCGCCGCGGCAGGGCTGCTCCGCCGGTCGCCGCTCCGCCGGTCGCCGCTCCGCCGGTCGCCGCTCCGCCGGTCGCCGCTCCGCCGGTCGCCGCCCGGGAACCGCGAACGCTCGGGATTACCCCGTGGCCGCCAGGGGTTCAGTGATCTCAGCGCTCACCCGGTGAATCCTTTCATCGGATGACTTCTCTCAGGCGTCACTTCAGACAGAGGCTGTCAGCGACAGGCGCGGAATGCCCGGAGCATCTGCCGGCCCGCGAGCCAGCGCCGCCGTATGCGGGGGAGGGCCCGTTCGCCCTCTGGCGCTTCAGCGGGGACCCTGCGCTGGGCAGGTTCGGCCGCATGCGGCGGGGGCTCCCGGCTGCGCGGCAGCCCCCGCCGCCCGGCACCTGAGCGGAATTCAGCCCCCGGTGAACTCCGCCACCGCGGCCTCGAACGCGTCGAGTGCCCGTTCCACCGGCCCGCGCGGCGCCGACGGCAGCCAGTGCACCGCCCGGGAGAACCCGGCCTCCGCGTAGGCCTCGAGCACCCGGGGATCGGCCGGCACGCCCATCACCATGAGCCCCGCTGGCCGTTCCGCCCGGGCTTGCAGTTCCTTCGCCCGCTCCAGGATCCCCGACGGCGCGAAATTCGGGAACCACGCGTCGCCGAACGCGAGCACCCGGTCGAGCACACCGGGCCCGTTGCCGCCGACGAGCACCGGCGGGTGCGGCCGCTGCGCGGGCTTGGGCCATGACCAGATCCGGTCGAACGAGACGTGCGTGCCCGCGTAGCTCGCCTCGTCGGACGCCCAGATCGCCTTCATCGCTTCCACGCGTTCCCGCATGACCGCCATCCGGACCCGCGGGTCGGTGCCGTGGTTGGCCATCTCCTCCCGGTTCCACCCGGCGCCGACGCCGAACTCGAACCGCCCGCCGGACAGGAAGTCCACCGAAGCGACCTCCTTGGCGGTGATGATCGGATCGCGCTCGATCACCAGGCACACGCCGGAGCCCACCCGCAGCCGGGACGTGGCGGACAGCGCCGCGGTCACCGCCACGAACAGGTCGAACGTGTGCGCGTACTTGCGCGGCAGCGGGCGCCCGCTGGGGTGCGGCGTCGTCCGGCTCGCCGGTATATGCGTGTGCTCGGGGAAGAACAGCGACTCGTGCCCGCGCTCCTCCGCCAGCCGCGCGACGTCAGCCGGAGCGATCGCGTCATGCGTGGGAAAGATGGCCACGCCGAACTCCATGGGTCAAAACCCTTCTATCCGGAACGGAAGGTGGCGACTGCGCCCCGCCTTGTCTTACCCCCAAGGCGGAGGCCATGCTGGTAGCCAGCAGCCTCAACGGTGAGGGGAGCAGGTCATATGGCTGAGAAGAGCTACACGTCGGCGACCTCAGACGTGCCACTGCTCGGTGATACGATCGGCGAGAACCTGGACCGGACGGTGCGCCGCTTCGGCGACCGGATAGCCCTCGTCGACGTTCCGGCCGGGCGGCGGCTGACCTACGCCCAACTCGCCGCCGAAGTGGACGCGCTCGCCCTCGGCCTGCTGGCTGCCGGGATCGCCAAGGGGGACCGCGTCGGCATCTGGGCGCCGAACTGCGCGGAGTGGACATATACCCAGTATGCTACCGCGAAGATCGGCGCGATCCTGGTGAACATCAACCCCGCCTACCGGACCAGCGAGCTCGAGTTCGTGCTGAACCAGTCGGGCACGAAGCTGCTGATCGCGGCACAGCGGCTGAAGACCTCCGACTACGCCGCGATGATCGCCGAGGTCCGGCCGCGCTGTGCCGGGCTCGAGCAGGTCGTGCTGCTCGGCTCCGCGGAGTGGACGTCGCTCCTCGAGGCCGGCCGCGCCGCCGACCGCGGCGCGCTCGACGCGATCGAGCTGAGCGCCGACGACCCGATCAACATTCAGTACACCTCGGGGACCACCGGGTTCCCGAAGGGTGCCACGCTGTCCCACCACAACATCTTGAACAACGGGTTCTTCGTCGGCGAGCTGTGCAACTACACCCACGAGGACAAGATCTGCATCCCGGTTCCCTTCTACCACTGCTTCGGCATGGTGATGGGGAACCTGGCGGCGACCAGCCATGGCGCGGCGATGGTGATCCCGGCGCCGGTGTTCGACCCGGTCGCCACGCTGGAGGCGGTCCAGGCCGAGCGCTGCACGTCCCTCTACGGGGTCCCCACGATGTTCATCGCCGAGCTCGCGGCGCCCGGCTTCGACCGCTTCGACCTGTCCAGCCTGCGCACCGGGATCATGGCCGGCTCGCCGTGCCCGGTGGAGGTGATGAAGCAGGTCATCGACCGGATGGGCATGACGGAGGTGTCGATCTGCTACGGCATGACGGAGACCTCGCCGGTGTCCACCCAGACCCGGGTGGACGACTCGGTCGAGCGCCGGGTGGCGACCGTGGGCCGGGCCTGCCCGCACATCGAGATCAAGGTGATCGACCCCCAGACGGGCCTGACCGTCCCGCGCGGCACTCCCGGCGAGCTGTGCACCCGCGGCTACTCGGTGATGCTCGGCTACTGGCGGGAGCCGGACAAGACGGCCGAGGTCGTCGACGCCGCCCGCTGGATGCACACCGGCGACCTGGCGGTGATGGACGACGACGGCTACCTGTCGATCACCGGCCGGATCAAGGACATGGTGATCCGCGGCGGGGAGAACATCTACCCGCGCGAGGTCGAGGAGTTCCTCTACACCCACCCCGACATCCTGGATGCCCAGGTGATCGGCGTGCCGGACGCCGTGTACGGCGAAGAGCTCATGGCCTGGATCAGGATGCGCCCCGGCGCCGCCCCGCTGACCGCCGAGGCGCTGCGCGAGTTCTGCCAGGGCAAGCTCGCGCATTACAAGATCCCCCGGTATGTGCACATCACCGACGAGTTCCCGATGACCGTCACCGGCAAGGTCCGCAAGGTGGAAATGCGGGAACGGGCCATCGAGATCCTCGGCCTCACCCCGTAACCCGCCTTCGCCGCCGGAACTCCGGTGTTTCCGTGCCTACGGCGCCTTGCCGTTCAGCGGCAGGTCCGGGGAGGATCGCGCGGGCGCGGAAGCGGGCATTCCCGGTCAGCTTCTTCCGGCCAGGTTCCCTGGCGTCACGGGGGGGGCCGCTTACGCCCCGGCCGTGCCCGTCCCGGGAGCCGGCGGCCTGCCGCGCCCGTCCCGGAGCCGGGGGCCTGCCGTGCCCAGCCCCGCGGCCCTGAAAATCCCTCATCAAGCTGGATGACCAGCCTCTCCCGCCTGGATGACCAGCCGGGATCATCCCAGCGACCAGGAAGGAGTAACCCCAGGGCCCGTGGAACCCCGCCCGGCGCGACAGCCGGGCAGCCAGGCACAGAAAGTCACCCGCCAGCCAATACCTCATGCCACCACGTCACCGGCGCGAAAGGTCAAGGCTAAGCTAAACAGCTTTGTGCTGTAACGGTGGAAACGCCAGGCATTCCCTGATAGTGATCACTAGCGCGCAAAATTTGGCACGTCGGCGGCGGCGGCGCGCGCCGAAGTCCGGCTAGGACTGGAGTTGCCGACAAAACTTATCAGTTCCGATTAGGGCGAGACGCGTGACGGGTAATCAGCCCCTTCCCGCGCGTTGTTCGCTGTTGTCACACGGCTTACGATGCGGGCGACATTTCCTCATGGAGGAGGGGCCCATGTTCGCAATGAAGCGACTCCGGATGCTCGCGGCCGCGCTGGCGGTGGTGCTTGTCTCGGCAGGGATCGCCGCCGCGGTGACCACGTCCGCCTCGGCGAGCCCGAAGCCGGCCCGTGCGGCGGCGCACGCGGCGCCCGCCTGGCGTCACCACCCCAAGCTGAGCCTGAACCGCTTCGACCTCAACGGTTACGTGATCAACGCCGACTACAGCCTCGGCCGCAACACCGGGAACACGTTCCAGCAGACCTACAAGGATTCCACGGTGCAGGGCGTCCCGATCGCCGGGCCGTACGTCGGCACGAAGTTCCCGCCCGAGGACTACGTGGCCATCCCGATCGGCCACCACGAGCTTTACATCACCTGGCTCGATCCGAGCAGTTACGCGATCGTGGACGTGTTCGTGATGAACTTCAAGACCCACACCGTCTACGACTACGCGCCGGGCAGCGCCCACCCCGAAAGCGCCGGCACGATCACGGTCGTGCGCCGGGGCGCCACCCCCATCCCCTGACGGTCATGCGCCGCCGGGCCCGCCGGCCCCGCCAAGGGCCCGGCGGGCCCGGCGGCTGACCGCCCGGTTGTCAGAACCCGGCGTTACGCTGCCCCCACTCCAGATATCTATGCCATAGGACCATAGGAGTGGTATGTACGTACGCTGTATGTACGACCGCTAAGAGCCGCTTGTCCGTGACCATCGACGCGGATCTCATCGCGGCGGCCTAGGCGGCCGTCGCTGCCGGCGAGGCTGAGACTGTCAGCGCCTGGGTGGACGACGCACTGCGCCTGAAAGCGGACCATGACCGTCGGCTTCGAGCGCTTGACCAGATCATCGCCGCATATGAGGCAGGACATGGCGTGATCACCGGAGAAGAGCAGGACATGGCGTGATCACCGGAGAAGAGACGGACGCCGCCGTCCGGTCGATGCGGGAGCGCGCGGTTGTCGTTCGTGGCGGCAAAGTAGTGCGGAACGGCACGGCCGATGCCAAGGAACCGGGGCGCATAACGCCGGTCCTGGACGCCGGGGCGTTTCGCGCCGCGGAGCGCGGGGACCGCGGGGTTCTCACGCGCGTCAAGGTTGAGCGCCGGCTCGGGCGCACTCCGCTCACCAACGGCGGGGTCGCCGTTCAGGTCTGGCGTGGTGGCCGCGGCAAGCAGGTCCGGGTCGCTCGGCTGCTCGGGGGCACGGAGGTCACTCCGGTCGATGACCGGCTGGGAAATGGGCGGGGATGCCGCTGGCCCAGACAGGAAGCTCGGACGCCATCGGCGCATCCCTAGCCGGCCTCGCCCGAGACGGGGGCGACATCCTCACTTCTAGTTCTGACCCCGGCGACCTGCTGGACCTGGCACGCGCCGCCGGAGTTCACATCGAGCCGATTCCGGTCTAGGCAGAGCGGCGCTTCGGCCGGGGCACCCCCTGGCGCTGGAGCACACGCTGTACCCAGGCATCGCTTCCCGCGAGCGCCTCGCCGTCCGCGCTCTCCCGCGCATGCAGCGGCATGCCCACCCACAGCCAGCCCGTCCCCGCAGGCGCGCAGCCCTCCGGCGGCCCGGACGGCGATCCGGACGGCGATCCGGATGGCGGCCCGGACAGTGGCCAGGGCAGCCAGGTGCCGTACCGCGCGGCCCGGTCCGCGGCCCGCTGCGCGCTGACGCGCCCCGGTTCCCATTCCGCGCCGACGCCGAGCGCCCGGGCCACCGCCCGCTGCCCGGCCCACGGCAGCGTGCCGGCCGGAGCGGCCCGCAGCGAGTCGCCGGCGAGCACGGCGCGGTCGGCCCGCCACAGCGCCCCGGCCAGGTGCTGAGGCGGGGCATGCCCGGCGTGCTCGGCGAGCAGCCAGCCGAGCGACCCGCGGCCCAGTCCGGCGAACAACGTCCCGATCCCCCCGAACGTGGCCTGTACCACCGGCACCACCAGGAAGAACGACTGCCAGGCGGCCAGCGCGGCCGGGGCGGGCGGCGTCCCCTCCGCGGACAGCAGGTCAAGCAGCGCGCGGAAGTTCGCCTCGAACGTCTCCGCCTCGGCGGCGATCAGCGCCTTGTGCAGGGTGAGGGCGGCCAGGAAGAGTTCGGCGCGCGCCGCGGCGTACTCCTCGTCCCCCCAGGGGACGGACAGCTCCCGCCGCTCGGTCAGGGCCGCGTCCTCGGTCTCGTCGTATGACGTGCCGCCCGGCAGGTGGTCTCCCCAGCGCAGCCGCGCCCGCGCGACCGTTGCCTCCAGGGGCGCCATCTCCGCGGTGAGCCGGTCAACATCGTCGGAGGCTTCGGCGACCGCTCGCCGGGCAGCGGTCAGGCTCGCCCGCAGTGCCGCCGCGTTTCCCAGCGCCGCCTCGTGCTGCCGCTCCGCCTCCGCGGCCCCGACGCGGAGCGCGGCGCGCGACGCGTACCACTCCCGGCTCGCGCGCAGCGCCGCCGACGGTCCCAGGCGCAGGCCAGAGCCTGGCCGGGGGCGGCGTGCCGCCAGTGCCGCCAGGGCCGCGAGTGCCGCCCGCCGCCGTTCCCCGGCCGCCGCCACGGCAGCGGCGACCGCCGGCTCGCGCCCGGCGAGCTCCGCGCAGCGGTTCCGCTTGGCCTCCAGTGCGCTCGCCGCCTCTTTGAGGTCGTGCTCCAGCCGGGAAAGGCGGGTGAGCGCGGCAGCCGCCACCGCCCGTTCGGAAGAAAGGGCGGAGACCTTCGCCAGCGCCGCGCGGAAGCTTCCGACGGCGGCCGGCCAGCCGACCGCCGCCTCCCGCAGCCGTCGTAGCGCGGCGGGCATGCTCTCGCCCGCGGAGAACAGCGCCTCCGCGCCGTGCAGCGTGCCGTGCCAGAACCGCTCGGTGAACCCGCGGACCCCGGCGCGGTCGCCGAGCGGCGCGGCCAGCAGCGCCCACGCGCCGTCGCCACAGGCTAGCTGCGCCGTCGAGGCGAAGTAGTCGGCCTGCCGGGCGCGGTCCCGCCACCGCGCCCCGGCGCCGGCGAGCCCGGCGCCGGGGACCTCGTCCGGCCATGCCAGCACGATCTCGGAACCCGTGAGCGCCGCGGCGGGCGCCCTGACGGTGTGTCCCCGCCAGGCGTGCGAGCCGCCGAACGCGGCGCGGGTATCCGGCAGGTCCGCCAGGCGGCGGGCGCGATCGACGACGACCGCAGCGACCAGGTCGCTGAACACCGCCGCGGCGCTGGTGCCCGGCGGCGTGTGCACCGCGAACAGGCCGCCGGACTCGCCGGGCCCCGCCATGATCTCGTTGACCGCGAACTGCTCGCTGAGCACGAGCGGCCTGTCCGACACCCAACGGCCCAGCGGGATCCGGTCCGGGGTGCATCCGTCCCGGACGAGGAGCGGCCTGCGGCGCACGTCAACCCGGCCCACCCTGCCGGTGTCAGCCCGGCCTACCCTGCCGGTTCCGCCTCCCGCGAAGGCGGCGAGCGCGGGGCCGGGGGCGCCGCCTGTCCCGCGCAGCGCGTCCGCCACCAGGCTGAGGTCAGCCGCGAACCTGGCGCCGAGCGGGTCACCGGACAGCCCGTCGGCGCTTTCCCCGGCCGGCACCTGGAAGCTGCGCACCCGCAGGTGGTCCCCGGGCTGCAATAGCGTGGCGACGCCGAAGAGCCCGGCCAGTTCGGCGGCGTAGCGCCGCAGGTCCGCGCCGGTCAGCGGCCCGTCCGGCGGGTTCAGGAGCGGAGCGGTCGTCGCGGACCTGCTCAGCCATGCCCCCGGGTCGCCGCCGCCCGCCGCCGCCCGGCCGAGCGCCCAGGCGCACCCGGAATAGGCCGGCTCGGCGGCGAGCGTGCCGTCCGCGCCGACGGTGCAGGCGAACAGCGCCGACTCCCCGCGTGCCGGACCGTGCCCGGGATCACCGTGCCCGGGATCACCGTGCCCGGGATCGTCGTCGCCGTACAGCGCCACGAGCGCCTCCCGGACCCGGCACAGCTGGAAGATCCCGCCGAACACCTGATGCCGCCACTGTTTGCCCGGCGCCGGCGGCCGTGCCGCCAGCCGCGAGCCCGGCTCCCACGGCATCGGCTCGCCGGGCCGGACGTCGGCCACGTGCTCCCGGACGTCGGGTTGCGGCAGCGGGCGCGGGTTGAACGTCTCCGCCGCCTGCCAGAACCGGACGATCCGCGCCACGTCCATTGACACAGCACACCCCCAGGGCGCCGCGACCCTTCGGCGCCATCGCGCTCAGACTACGCTGAGTCGTCAGTCGATGCGCGAGAGTTACCAAATCTCAGGAGATCCGTGTCCGCGCCGGGGCAGGCGGCCTGGCGCCGCGCGAACCCCGCCCCC
>Ga0209061_1005114_pt1 | contig 11826 bp, 9 predicted proteins | sample Coa_R1_10_FD_187157 | JGI IMG/M metagenome (GOLD analysis project Ga0209061, IMG submission 187157) | Surface soil microbial communities from Centralia Pennsylvania, which are recovering from an underground coalmine fire - Coalmine... | ecosystem: Environmental > Terrestrial > Soil > Unclassified... | reverse complement strand
CCCCGACGAAATCCTCGGTGGAGGCGCGGCGGGCGCTGAGCGAGAGGGTCCGGGCGCCCACGGTCAGTTCCCCCGCCTCGGCGCGCCGGGCTCCGCCGAGCACCTCGGCCACCTCCTCGAAGCCGCATCCCATCAGGCCGGTGAGGCCGACGATCTCCCCGCGCCTGACGGCGAGGTCCAGTCCGCGCACCTGCCCGACGCACAGGCCGCGCACCGAGGCGGAGACATCGTCTCGCGCGTGGCTGTCCACCCGGCTGTGCGTGACCAGGTGGCGTCCGAGCATCAGCCTGGTCAGACCCGCCTCGTCGATGTCACGGGTCGGGATCCCGGTCTCCACGACCTGCCCGTCGCGCAGCACCGTGACCCGGTCGGTCGCCTCGACGATCTCCTCCAGCCGGTGCGAGATCAGCAGGACGGACGCGCCGCCGTCGGTGAGCGACCGCACGAGCTCGAAGAACCGGCCCCGGGCCGATTTCCCGAGCGCCCGCGTGGACTCGTCGAAAATGATGAGGCCGCCGCCCGGGCGATGGTCCTGCACTGCCCGGGCGATCGCGACCGTCGCGCGGTCCTCCGCCGTGAGGGTCCCGGCTAGCGCGCTCACGTCGATGGCCCGGCCCAGCCTGGCCAGCGCCGCCGCTACCGACTCCCGCTCGGCGCGGCTGTTGATCTTGCGGAACGGGCCGCGCGCCTGGTACCGCCCGAGCCGGACGTTCTCCCAGACGGTGCGGTCGTCCACCAGCCCGAGGTTCTGGTGGACGACAGACACTCCCGCCTCTCGCTGCTCCATCGGCCGGACGGGCGTCCGCAGGCGCCTGCCGTCCACCGCGATGGAACCGCCGGGATCGGGCGTGTACACGCCGGTGAGGATCTTGACGAGCGTGGATTTCCCGCACCCGTTCTGTCCCACCAGGCCGTGCAGCTCCCCGGGGGCGACGCTCAGCTTGATGTCGCGCAGCACCCGCGCGGACCCGAAGGTCTTCGACAGGTGAGCGACTTCCAGCCGGTGCTGCGGCCCGCCCGGTCCCCCGGCTTGCGAGATGGTCACGCTAGCGGCCTTTCCTTATCAGAATCAGACGCCCCAGAGCTTTTCGAACTCGGCCTGGTAGGAATCGTTACCGAACCAGGCGCCCGAAGCCTGAGCCGCCGATGTTACCTGGATGGAGCCGATGTTCGCGGAATCGAACAGCCGGGACGGGAAGGTCTCGGTGACCGGGCCGGACTTGGTCATCATGCGCAGGATCTCGTCGGTGAGCGCCCAGCCGGCGTACGCCTGGTCAACGGCGACGACGGCCTTCACGAGCTGACCGCTCTTGAGCAGGCCCAGGCCGTTGACCGAACCGCCCGCGACCGCGATCCCGACGCTGGACGCCTTGCCGGCCGCCTGGATACCGGACACCGTGTCCTGGAGGCTGTCCTCGAACTCGGTGTAGTAGTACTGGGCGCCCGGGTCGGTCTGCACGTTGGACGTCACCGATGCCGTGATCTGCTGGTCGGACATCGACGCGGTGATCGGCTTCACGACGATGTGACAGCCCGGGCAGTACCGCTTGAAGATGGGCAGCGCGTTCTGCACATAGGCGATGGACGACGGAGAGTCCTCTTCTTCGCCGATGATCGCGTTGGCCTTGCCACCGGAGTTGGCGATCAGCCACCAGGCGATCTGGCTGGGCTGGTTGACCACGCCTTCCACGTAGGCCACCTGGTTGGTGCTCTGCGCGCCCTGGCTGTACTGGTCGGCGATGATGATCGGGATGCCCTTGTTCTTCGCCGCGTTGAGCGCGTTGTTCACCATGCCGTAGGGGATGGCGTCCAAGACGATGCCAGCGGCGCTGGCGCCCTGGGCCTGGCTGACGCACGAGGCGATCGCGGTCGGGGTGCCCTGGCCGTCGCACTCCTGGAACTTCAGGCCGGCCTTGGCCAGCGCCGTCTTCATGGTCGCCGCGGTGACGACGAAGCCGGGGATGTGCGCGTCGAGCGGAATGTAGTAAACCGTCCGGCCCTTGAACCTGGGCACGCCGGGCACGCTCGCGGTCGGCACCGGGTAGTGGTTCGTCATGGCTTCGAACTGGCTGACCATCTTCTGGGCCTGGGCAAGGCCCGGGCTTGCGGCGCCGCCGGCGCTGCCGCCCGGAGCGGCGCTCGTGGCCGAGGTGCCCGCGCCCGAGCCTGAACTGCTGCTGCCCGAGCTTGAACTGCTGCTGCCTGAGCTGCACGCGGCCAGCAGCGCCGCCGCGGCGATCGCCGCGCCCGGCGTCAGCCAGCCCTTCCATCTATGCGTCATTGCCTTATAGCCTCCATCACACCGGTCACGACACGTCCGTGAACGGTTGTTTTCTACTCCGTTGCGCAAGCCCGGTGGCGAAGCCTAAGGCTTCGCCATCCGCGACTGTCCGGTCCCGGGCTCCCCGAGCGGGACGAGGTCGAGCCTGGTCCGCTCGGCCAAAGATGGCAGCACCTGCCCGCTGAGCCAGGTAGTGAAGTGCGGGCTGGCCCGGTGGGCATCGAACGCGGACTCGTCCGCGTACCGCTCGAAAAGCACGAAGACCCCGGGCTGGCCGGGATCGCGGAATACCTGGTAATCCAGGTTCCCCGGTTCGGCGCGGGTAGGTTCCACCATCTTCCGCAGGGCCTCTTCGACCCGGTACTCCTCGCCCGCGCGTGCCCGGTACCGGGCGATGACCACGAATTCCACCGTCGACCTCTCATGCGTCACGAATGCCGAGATTCTGTCCGCGCCGACGGGGGCGCCGGAACCTTCCCCGCGTACATCTAAGGTTGCGCCGCACGCTGCTGACCTCAGCGTCCGCGCTTCCTAGGATGACTGCCGCCGCGCCTGGCAGGCGGCGTTAGGGATCCGATAGGAAATCCGATAGGAAAGCTGAGGCTTGATGCTGGAAGTCAGGGACCCGGCGGACGTGCGTTCGGTGGTCGCCGAGGTGCCCGCGATGAGCGCGGGCGAGGTGGCGGCCGCTTACACCCGGGCCCGGGCCGGGTTCGACGCCTGGCGGCGCGCGAACCCGCTCGACCGTGCCGCGGTCATGGCCAGGTGCGCGGACCTGGTCCGGGCCCGCGCCGAGGACGGCGCGGTCACGCTGGTGCGGGAGAACGGCAAGACGCTGGCCGAAGCCCGCGCCGAGGTGGCCAAGACCGCCGACTTCCTCGACTACTATGCCTCGTTCGCCCGCCAGCCCTGGGGCGAGATCCTGGCCGACGCGCGCGGCGGCACGCAGACCACCGTCCGTTACGAGCCGGTCGGCGTGGTGCTGGCGATCACGCCGTGGAACGACCCGCTGCTGACCCCGGCCCGCAAGCTGGGGCCCGCGCTCATCGCCGGGAACGCGGTGCTGCTCAAGCCGGCCAGCCAGACGCCGCTGGTCGCACGGTGGCTGGCCGACCTCTTCATCGCGGCCGGCCTGCCGGGCGAGGTGCTCACCGTGGTGACCGGCGAGCAGCGGGAGATAGGGGACACGCTGCTCGGGCATCCCGAGCTTGACGCGCTGACGTTCACCGGGTCGACGGCAACCGGCGGCTACCTCCGCCGCGCGCTGGCCGACCGGAACATCCGGCTGCAGACCGAGACCGGCGGCAAGAACGCCTCGGTCGTGCTGGCCGACGCCGACCTCGAGCTGGCCGCGGCGACGGTGGCGGCCGCCGCGTTCGGGCAGGCGGGCCAGCGATGCACCGCGACCAGCCGGCTCATCGTGGACTCATCGGCGGCGCCCGGCCTGCTCGAGCTGCTGCGCAGCCGCGCCGATGCGTGCGTCCTGGGCCCGGGGCTCGATCCCGCGACCACCCTGGGCCCGCTGGCGACCGCCGGGCACCGTGACGAGGTGCTGGCCCATATCGAGAAGGCCAAGGCCGAGGGCGCCACGGTGATCACCGGCGGTGACCGGCCCGCCGGCGCGTCGCTGCGATACGGATGCTACGTCTCGCCAACAATCATCTCCGTGGATACCAAACACTCGCTCTGGCGGGAAGAAGTGTTCGGACCGGTCATCGCGGTGCGCGAAGCCAGCGGCTTCGATGAGGCGGTCAAGCTGGCCAACGACTCTCAGTACGGCCTGTCCGCGGCGGTGTTTACCCGCGACCTGCGGCTGGCGAACGACTTCATCGACCGGGCGGAAGCCGGGCAGGTCTCGGTCAACCTGCCCACGTCCGGCTGGGACGTGCACCACCCGTTCGGCGGGTTCCGCGACTCCGGCTCCCCGTTCAAGGAGCAGGGCAGCCCGGGACTGCGCTTCTACACCCGCGTCAAGACGGCGGCCGTGAGGTTCGCGTGGTAGCCGGCCCCGCTTCCCCGCTGCCAGGAACCAGCCGGCATCCCGTCGGCATCGTCGGCGCCGGCATCGTGGGGCTGGCCGTGGCACGGCACCTGGCCTGCGCTGGCGTCCCGGTCGTGGTGTTCGAGAAAGAGCAGGTCATCGCCGCGCATCAGACCGGGCACAACTCCGGGGTGGTGCACGCGGGGATCTACTACGCACCCGGGTCGGCCAAGGCCAGGATGTGCCGGCGCGGGGTGGAACTACTGCGGGACTACTGCGCCGGCCGCGGCCTGGTCTGGGACGCGCGCGGCAAGCTCGTCGTCGCCAGGAACGACGCCGAGACGGTCAAGCTGCGGGAACTCGAACGGCGGGCGAGAGCCAACGGCGTTCCCGGTGTGCGCTGGCTGGAGGCAGCGCAACTGCGGGAACTCGAACCGGACGTGGCCGGCGTGGCCGCCCTGCTGTCTCCCACCACGGCCATCGTGGACTACCCCGCGATCGCGCGCGCGTTCGCCGACGACGTCGTGCGGCACGGGGGCCAGGTGCTCACCGGCACCGCGGTGACCGGCGTGCAGCGCCGCGTGGGCGACGGCGTGTACGCCATCACGGACGGCGGGGCGCACCGGCTGTCCCGGCTGGTGATCTGCGCCGGCCTACAGGCCGACCTGCTCGCCAGGGAGGCCGGCGACGAGGCGTCGCCGGAGATCATCCCGTTCCGGGGGGAGTACCTGCGGCTGCGCCCGCACGCGCGGGACCGGGTGCGGCACCTGATCTACCCCGTGCCGGACCCGAGGTACCCGTTCCTTGGCGTGCACCTGACCCCGCGCGTCGACGGCGAGGCGGACCTCGGCCCCAACGCGGTGCTCGCCCTGGCCCGGGAGGGGTACCGCCGCCGCGACGTGTCCTGGGACGAGCTGGCGCGGCTGTCCCGCTCCAAGGCGTTCTGGCGGCTCGCGCGGCAGCACTGGCGCACCGGCGTGCGCGAGATGCGCGGCTCGCTGTCCCGGCGCGCGTATCTGGCCGAGGCCAGGACCTACCTGCCCTGGCTCGAACTCGGCGACGTGATGCCCGCGCCCGCCGGGGTGCGCGCCCAGGCCGTCGACGCCGACGGCGCGCTCGTCGATGACTTCCGCATCCACCGGGCCGGTTACGTGACATCCGTCCGCAACGCGCCGTCACCCGCGGCGACGGCTTCGATGGCAATCGCCGAGCACATCGTCGCCGGCCTGGACCTCCGTTTCCCCGATGGCAAAACCCAGCCGGTGCTCGGCACAGAAAGGTAGCTAGTCCGTGTTTATCGTCGATTCACAGGTTCACATCTGGCGCGAGGAGACCCCGGACCGCCCCTGGGTCCCGGGCGCCCGCGAGCGCATGCGGCTCAACGGGCACCGCGAGGAGGCGTTCACCTATGAGGAGTGCCTGGCGCTGATGGACGAGGCGGGCGTGGACCGCGCGGTGATCATCCCGCCGTCCTGGGAGGGGGACCGGGTCGACTACGCGCTTGAGGCGTGCGAGGCGCATCCCGGGCGGTTCGGCGTCATGGCCCGCATTCCGCAGAACAAGCCCGCCGAAGGCGCCGCGATGATGCGCGACTTCGCGCAGAACCCGCACATCCTGGGCACCCGGCTCACCTTCCACCGGCCGGTCGACCGCAACTGGATGATCGACGGCACCAACGACTGGTACTGGCCGCTCGCCGAAGAGCTCGGGATACCCACGATGGTGCACGCGCCGATCTGGAAGGCCGAGCTCGGCGCGATCGCCGACCGGCATCCGGGCCTGCGGATCATCATCGACCACATGGGCATCATGGCCCGCTGCGTCGACGACGCCATCGGCTACTGGGTCAGCGAGACAGCCGACCTCTACACTCACCCGAACATCTACGTGAAGGTGTCGGCCGTCCCCGGGTACTCGACCCAGCCGTTCCCCAACCTCAACATCGCGAAGTACGTGCGCGAGATGGTCGACAAGATGGGACCGCACCGCTGCTTCTGGGGCACCGACCTGACCCGGCTGATGAGCCACGGGCTCACCTACCGGGACACGATCGAGCAGTTCACCAAGCACTTCCCGTTCACCCGGGAGGAACTGGAGTGGATCATGGGGCGCGGGATCTGCGAGTGCCTCGACTGGCCGATCCCCGTGACGGCGTCATGAGCGACGCTGTAGCGGCTGAAAGGTTCGACGGCGGGGAGGCGCTGGTCCGGGCCGCTGCCGACCTGGGCGCGGACTGCATCTTCTCCTCCTCCGGGTCGGAATGGGCAGCCGTCTGGGAGGCCTACGCCCGGCGCGCCGAGGCGGGCATCAGGAGCCCGAAGTACTTCGACCTCGCCCATGAGACAACGGCGGTCGGCATGGCCACCGGGTACGCCGCGGTGACAGGCCGTGCCCAGGTCGTGCTCCTGCACGCGGCCGCCGGACTGCTACAGGGCGCGAACGCTATCCACGGCGCCCTGCTCACCGGGGCGCCCGTCGTCGTCTGCTCGGGCGAGTCCGCCGGCTACGGCGATGCCGCGGGCCCGGATCCCGGGTCCCAGTGGTACCGGAACCTGTCGGTCGTCGGCGGCCCGCAGGGCGTGGCCGCGCCGTTCACCAAGTGGGCGTGCGCGGCGGCCGACGTGAGCGTGGTGTACGGGATGGTCAAGCGGGCCGGCGAGCTCGCCGCCCAGGCTCCGGCGGGCCCGGTGTACGTCAACACGCCCGTCGAGGTGCTGCTCGCTCCGTGGCAGCCGACGGCCGCCGACGCGCCGGCGCCGCCGCGGGGCCGGACGGTGGCGGCCGCGGAAGACGTCGATGCCGCGGCACGGCTGCTGGCCGCCGCGCGCGACCCGGTGCTCGCGACCGAGACGGCGGGCCGGGACCCTGACGCGTTCGCCGCCCTCGTCGAGCTCGCCGAATTGCTGGCGATCCCGGTGGTCGAGCCGGCCTCCGCGCTGTGCGCTAACTTCCCGCGCACCAGCGCACTGCACGCAGGCGGTGAACTGGCCCCGCTGGCGAAGGACGCCGACCTGGTGATCCTGCTCGGCTGCCGCGCCCCGTGGTACCCGCCGAGTGCCAAGCCCGGCGCCGCCAGGGTGCTGGTGATCGACGAGACGCCGCACCGGCCGCACATCGCCTATCAGGTGCTCACCGCCGACCGGTACGTCGGCGGCGACATGGCCGCGACGCTGCGGGCGCTGACGGACCGGGTCCGCGAGCTAGGCGCGGACCCCGCGGCCGTCGCGGCCCGCAGGCAGCGGCTCGCCGCATCGCATGCCGCGTCCGAGGAATCCCGGCTGCGGGCCGAATCCCAGGCCGCAGCCGCCGAAGGGCCCGTCGATCCGGTCGCCGCGGCCGCCGCGCTGCGCGAGGCGCTCCCGCCGGACGCCGCGGTGATCGACGAGACCATCACGCACAGCCGCCTGATCGCCCGGCATCTGATGGCCCAGGCTCCCGGCCGGTACCGGTACGTCCAGGGCGGGCTCGGGCAGGGCCTCGGCGTGGCGCTCGGCGCGAAGCTCGCGCTGGGCGACCGGCTCGTCGCCTTCACGGTCGGTGACGGCTCCTGGCTGTACAACCCGGTCCTGCCGGGTCTGATGGCATCGGCCGGGTACGGCCTGCCGGTGCTCGTGGTCGTCTTCAACAACGGCAAGTACCTGTCCATGCGGCACAACCACCGGCGCGTCTACCCGGACGGCGCGGCGGCCCGCACCGGCTATCAGCTCGGCGTGGACCTGTCCGCTCAGCCAGACGCCGCCGCCGTGGCCGCCGCCGCCGGCGCGGCCGGCTTCACGGTGACCACCGCGCGGGAGCTCACGCCGACGCTGGAGAAGGCCGTAGCCACGGTCCGCGGCGGCCAGACCGCGGTGGTCAACGTTTTCCTCACCCGCTAGGCAGCCCGCAGACGGGCTCTCAACCGAATCCGGAGGCGGACTCATGTCCACCGAAACGCCGGCGCCGCCGCGCGCCGCGAAGGTTCTAGTCGACGCGGACGATCTGCGGGCGGTGGTGGCCGGCGTCTTCCGTGCGCGAGGCGCCCGCGAGGCCGACGCCGCCGCGGTGGCCGACGCCCTCGTCTGGGCGAACCTGCGCGGCATCGACTCACACGGCGTGTCCCGGGTACCGCGCTACCTGGAGCTCTTCGACAAGGGCGAATCCGTGGCCGACGCGGTGCCGGCCGTGACGCGGCCGCGCGCCGCCATCGCGATCGTCGACGCGCACGCCGCCCCCGGCCCGGTCGCCATGAACCGGGCCGCCGACGAGGCGGTCGCCGCCGCCCGCACCTGCGGCGTCGGCTGGGCGTCGGTGCGCGGCACCGTGCACACTGGTGCGATCGGCTACTACACCAGCCGTGCTGCCGCGGCCGGGATGGCAGCGGTCGGCGTGGTCGCGGGGGTGCCGAACATGGCCTACGCCGGCGCACGCGGCGCGGCGGTCGCCACCAGCCCGCTGTCGGTCGCCGTGCCCGCCGGCCGCCACGAACTCGTGCTGCTCGACATGGCCACCGCCGTCATGGCACTCGGCCGGATCGCCCAGCTGAAAGCCGCCGGGAAAGAACTGCCGCCGGGCGCCGCCCTCACCGCCGACGGTGAGCCCACCACAGACCCGGCGCTCGCCAAGGTCCCGGCCCCGGTCGGCGGCCCGAAGGGCTCCGGGATGAGCCTGGTCTTCGAGATGCTGGCCAGCGGCCTGACCGCCAACCCCATCGTCCCCGGCTACCACTCCGGCACCAAGGAGGGCCGCCGCCACCGCCAGAACGCCTTCATCCTGGCCATCGACGTCTCGGCTTTCCTGCCGCTGGAGGAGTTCAAGAAATCTGTCGACGAGACGGTCGACGCGATCAAGTCCCTCCCGCCCGCCGACGAGGCGAGCGAGATCCTGGTCCCGGGCGAGCGAGGCCGCCGCAGCGAGCGCGAGCGGAGCTCGGCCGGCATTCCCCTGGGGCCAAAGGTGTGGCGTGAGCTTACCGAGATCGCCACCGCCCTCGGCGTAGCGGTCCCGTCCCCGCTCGGCTAACGCGCCCAGCCGGATGAATGTGACAGTCAGCCGCCTATAGCCGGCTCGGTGTCACATTCATCCGGCCTGGTGGTGGCTGCGGTGGCTGCGGGAGGCTGCGGTGGCTGCGGGAGGCTGCGGTGGCTGCGGGGCCGGTGAAGGGGCGGGCTACTGAGAGGTTTCTCTGAGTCCTGGCCACAGGCCTTCCGCGCGCGGATCGCGAAAGCTAAGGTTGCAGCTCCGGACCTCCCGGCTTGCGGGGCATGGTCCCATAATCGACGCATCCTCATCGGCGAGGGGGGAGATGGACCAGCTCACGATCATGCGCAGTTTCGTCGGCGTGACGAAGTCCCGCAGCTTCAGCCAGGCGGCACGCGCACTCGGGATATCGGGCTCCCTGGTATCGCGGCACGTCGCGGAGCTTGAGCGCGCTCTTGGCGTGCACCTGGTCAATCGCACCGCCCGGACGATCAGCCTGACGGAAGCCGGGACGCGCTACGCGGAGTTCGCGTCCCGGATCATCGACGAGATCGACCGTGAGGAGGCGCAGCTCCGGGGGCTGCGCGACAAGGCCGAGGGGTCGCTCGCGATCATCAGCCCGAAGTGGATCGGCAGCAATGACGTCGGGGACGCGATCGTGGCGTTCTCCGCGCGCTACCCCAAGATCCACATCAGGTTCGAGGTCGGCGGCATGTCGGAGCGCTCCTATGAGTTCCTGGACCAGGGGTTCGACATCGCCTTCCACACACGGCACGTGCGCGACTGCAACCTGATGCTGCGGAAGATCGCGGACCTGCAATTCACGCTGTGCGCGTCGCCCGGATACGTGCACCGCGCCGGCCGGCCGGCGCGGGTGACCGAGCTGAGCGACCACGACTGTCTGGTCAACACCAACGACCCGATCTGGCACCTGCGCCATGCCGGGCACGACGTGCACCTGAAGATCAACGACCCGGTGTACTCGTCCAACAGCTACCTGACTCTCCGCAAGGCCGCGCTGGCCGGCCGCGGCGTCGCGCTGCTGCCGATCCGCCTGGTCAGCGAGGAACTCGCCGACGGCGCCCTCATCGACATTACGCCGGACTGCGAGGTGCCCGACCGGCCGCTGTACGCGCTGCACTCGCCGGGCAGCCAGACCCTCGCCCGGGTCCGGCTGTTCCTCGACTTCGTCACCGACTGGTTCCGCAGGCAGGCCCCCTCCCCGCAGGCCCAGGCGGTGCCGCAGGCCAGATCCGCCTGAGGCGGCACGCTGAACCTGCAATAAAAGGCTTCGCCCGCTGACAGACAAGCACACCTATGCTTCCAGCGAGCGTGTCTTTTAGCAGCGAGGAGTCCGTTCAGCGATGACGGTCATGCGGGTGGAACGGGTCGTGTATGGCGTCCCCAACCTCCACGAGTGCGTTCGCTTCTTCACCGATCTCGGGCTCGACCCGCTCGACGGCGGCGGCAGAGGCGCCTGGTTCGCGACTCAGACCGGGCAGGTCGTCGAGCTCAGGGACGTGGACGACCCGAGCCTGCCGCCTCCGGTCCAGGAGGGGCCGACCCTGCGCGAGATCGTCTGGGGCGTCGACACGCCTGAGTCGCTCGACAAGCTGGCGGCGAACCTGGTCAACGACCGGTCGGTCTACACCGACGCGGACGGCGTGGCGCACACGGTCGACGAGACCGGATTCGGCGTCGGCCTGGCCGTCAGCCAGCCGGCGAATGGGAAGACCAACTATCCCGGCAGCAACCGGACCGGGAACGTGAACCGGTGGAACCAGCCGCTCCAGCCGCCGGGGCGGGTGCGTCCGCTGCGGCTGTGCCACGTGGCGCTCGACATCAAGAAGGCCGGGAAGGAACAGGCCGTCGCCTTCTACACCGGCCGGCTTGGCTTCGTGCCCACGGACCGGGTCGCCAAGGTCGGTGTGTTCATGCGCGCGCCGGGCGATACCGACCACCACACGCTGCTGCTCTGCCACCGGCCGGACCGGAACCAGGTCAACCACTGCGCGTTCGAGGTCGCCCGGGTCGACGAGGTGATCGTCGGCGCCAACGACATGATCGAGCGCGGCTGGCACGAGGCCCGCCGGCTCGGGCGGCACACCATCGGGTCCAACATCTTCCGGTTCATCCACGCGCCCTGCGGCGGCCGGGTCGAGTTCGCGGCTGACATGGACCGGGTGGACGAGAACTACGGCCCCAACGACTACGAGGAGACGCCGCCGCACACGATCTGGACGCTGCGGCTCGAGCGCGACGCGAAGGAGGGCGACCGCTGATGGCAACCGAGTACCCGGAGGTTTCCCTCTACATCGGCGGGGAGTGGGTTCAGGGCTCCGGCGGGCGCGGTGCCGACATCGTCAATCCGGCCACCGAGGACGTGCTCGGCCGCGTGCCGTTCGCGGAGCCGGCCGACGTGGACCGGGCCATCGCCGCCGCGAAGGCCGCCTTCCCGAAGTGGCGCGACGCCGGGCCTGACTTCCGGTCGGGAATCCTGCTGAAGGCCTCGGCCCTGCTCCACCAGCGGGCGGACGAGATCGGGCGGGTCATGACCCTTGAGGAGGGCAAGCCCCTGGGCGAGGCGGTCGGCGAGGTGCACAGGGCC